>Ga0208179_1000178_pt1 | contig 47080 bp, 48 predicted proteins | sample Malvired_Geostar_FD_184238 | JGI IMG/M metagenome (GOLD analysis project Ga0208179, IMG submission 184238) | Marine viral communities from the Global Malaspina Expedition - Malaspina viral metaG DeepMed_Geostar (SPAdes) (version 2) | ecosystem: Environmental > Aquatic > Marine > Oceanic | place... | reverse complement strand
CCGTTGAGGACCTCTCGGTGATCTGGCGCCAGGCCCCCAAGGTCACCGGTCGCGGCCATTACTCGCACCGCATCGAATTCAGCCCCGACGAACGTTACCTGTTCGTCGCCAGCGGCGACCGTCAGAAGATGACCCCGGCGCAGGACACCGGCAACACGCTGGGCACGATCGTCCGGCTCAACCCCGATGGCACGCCCGCGCCCGGCAACCCGCTGGCCGATCGCGCCGGGGCCAGCGACGAGATCTGGAGCTGGGGCCACCGCAACATCCTCGGCATGGATTTCGACGACAGCGGTCGCCTCTGGGAGATCGAGCACGGACCCAAGGGCGGCGACGAGCTCAATCTGGTGCAGCGCGGCGAGAACTACGGCTGGCCGGTGCGATCGAATGGGGTGAATTACGACGGGTCCGACATTCCCGACCACAGCCCGGACGACGGCTTTGTCAAGCCGGTGGTGAGCTGGACCCCGGTCATCGCGCCCGGCAATTTCGTGTTCTACGACGGCGATCTGTTCGCAGGCTGGGATGGGGATGCGATCATTTCGGGGTTGGTGACGCAAGGGCTCGTCCGCGTCGAGGTGGAGGGAGAAACCGCACGCGAGGTCGCCCGCTACGATCTGGGCGAGCGGATCCGCTCGGTCATTCAAGGGCCCGACGGCGCATTGTGGGTGCTGGAAGACGGCGATAACGCCCGCCTTTTAAGGCTGACGCCAGGCTGAGGCGTCGCTCGGGTAGGACGATAGCTGTCGACTTGCCCGGGCACCGGCCCTAATCCGCGCCGCCCATGGCCACGCTGATTCCCCTGACCGCGGTCGAACCCGCGCTGATCGAGCAATTGCTCGACGCAGCTTTCGGCGACGATCGTCATGCGCGCACCGCCTATCGCATTCGCGAGGGGACCGAGTGGCTCGAGGCCTTGAGCTTCGCCGCGCTCGACGACGAGGACTACCTCACCGGTTCCATCCAGATTTGGCCCGTCGCGCTGACCGATCCCAGGGGCCGCCCGCACCCTATGCTGATGGTCGGTCCGGTGGCGGTCATACCCGGACGGCAGGGCGAGGGGTACGGCAAGGCGCTGATCACCGCGGCGCTGGGCGCCATCGATCCGCGCGCTGCGCTGCCGCAGGTGCTGATCGGCGACGAGGCCTATTACCGCGCCTGGAATTTCTCCTCCGACTACACCTCGACATGGCATTGCCCTGGTCCTTGGGACCCCGCGCGATTGCTGGTCCGCGCCGATAACGCGGCGATCCTGCCACTCGAAGGCATGCTCGGCCCCTGGAGCGAGGAAGCGCGAGAGGCCTTGGCGAAATAGACCCGGTCTGCCATCGAAATATTTAGATGCCCTATCAGCCGCCTCCTGAGCTTGCCGCGCTCGACCTCGCGCAGATCGCCGAACAAGTCGCGCTGCGCAAACTGCCTCCGGTCGAGCAATGGAGCCCGTCCGAGGAGGGCGACAGCGGGATGCGGATCGCCGCCGACGGTACCTGGTACCACGAGGGCGGCAAGATCCGACGCGAGGCGATGGTGCGCGCCTTTTCCGGTCTGCTGACCCGCGACGAGGCTGGCGATTACTGGCTCGTCACCCCGGTGCAGAAGCTGTCGATCGAGGTCGAGGACGCGGCATTCGTCGCCACCGATTGCCGGCTGGTCGAGGACGGGATCGCGCTGCGCCTCAACACCGATGAACTGGTGATCGCCGGGCCCGACCATGCGTTGCGCGCCGAGGGCGACCGCGACGCACCGGCGATCTATTGCCACGTCCGGCGCGGCTGCGAAGCGCGACTCAACCGTTCGACCTACGAGCAGCTGGCGCAGATCGCGCTGGCGCGCGGCGACGACTGGACGGTGACGAGCCAAGGCGATATCTTCTCCCTGCTCCCGGCATGAGCGCGCTGTTCGACCGCTTGCAGGCGCTTTTCGAGCGCGGCCATGCGCAAGAGTTCAGCGATTTGATGTCCGATTCCCGCTTTGCCGATGCGCGGCGCAGCGCCGATGCCGCGGTGTTGATCGCGGTGGTGGACCGGGCGGAGGAACCCACCGTCCTGCTCACCCAGCGCCCCACCACGATGCGCGATCACCCCGGGCAGGTTGCCTTTCCCGGCGGCAAGCTGGAACCCGGCGAGGACGCAGTGAGCGGAGCGCTGCGCGAGGCGCAGGAAGAACTGGCGCTCGATCCGCAGGCGGTCCGGCTGATCGGCACCACCGATCGCTATCAGACCGGGACCGGCTTCGACATCACCCCGGTGCTCGGCGTCATCCCTCCCCAGCTACCGCTGGTGGCCTGCGAGCGCGAGGTCGAGAGCTGGTTCGAAGCGCCGCTGTCGCTGCTGATGGACGACCGCAACTGGCGGCGCAATTCGGTCTTCTGGAAGGGGGCGACCCGCGAATATCTCGAGATAGACCACGGCGGTTACCGCATCTGGGGCGTGACTGCGGCGATCTGCTACAATCTCTCGCGGCGGCTGGCGTGGACAAATGCCAGGTCGGGGACCGAGCGATGACGACCCTGCCGACAAAAGCGTGGACGCAGCGGGAGGACCTGACCGGGCTGGTCCGCGCACTGGGCGCGGATAATCTGCGCTGGGTCGGGGGCGCGGTGCGCGACACGCTGCTGGGCGGCACGGCCAAGGATATCGACGCCGCGACCACCCATCTCCCCGAAACGGTGATCGCGCTATGCCGCGACGCGGGGATCCGCACGGTGCCGACGGGGATCGACCACGGCACGGTCACCGCGCTGATCGAGCACGGCCCGGTCGAAGTGACGACGCTGCGCCACGACGTTTCGACCGACGGGCGCCGCGCGACCGTTGCCTTCGCCGACGACTGGCGCGAAGATGCCGCGCGGCGCGATTTCACCATCAATGCGCTCTATGCCCATCCCGAAACGCTGGAAATTGACGACTATTTCGGCGGGCTTGACGATCTCGCCGCGCGGCGGGTGCGCTTCATCGGCGATCCCACGCAGCGCATCCGCGAGGATCACTTGCGAATCCTGCGCTATTTCCGCTTCCAGGCCCGCTTCAGCGACGAGTTGGACGAGGATGCGATCGCCGCCTGTCGCGATCTGGCGGGAACGCTCAAAGAACTGAGCCGCGAGCGGGTGGCCATGGAACTGCTCGCCATCCTCGGCCTGCCCGATCCCGATCGTACGGTGGCGCTGATGCAGGGGTGCGGCGTGCTCGAAACCATTCTCCCCGAGGCTCGCGCCAACGAACGCGCCTGCCTGACCGCTCTGATCGCGCAGGAGCGGAGGCAGAACGCGGCGCCCGACCCCATTCGCCGCCTCGCGGCGCTGGTCCCGCCGATCCGCTCGCTGGCGGAAGCGGTCGCGGTGCGCCTCCGGCTGTCGCGCGCCCAGCGCGCCCGGCTGGTCTGCGCGGCAGAGCGTGGAGCGGAAGACGCCGGCGATCCGCGCGGCCTGGCCTATCGCGAGAGCCTCGCATGTGCACGGGACCGCCTCCTGCTGGCGGGCCATGCAATCGACGAACTCGATGGCTGGGAAGCCCCGCGCTTTCCGCTCAAGGGCGGGCGGATCATCGCCCGCGGGGTCGCTCCCGGACCCGAGGTCGCGCGGATTATGCAGGCGATCGAGCGACGCTGGGTGGACGAAGGCTTCCCCGGCCCCGAGCGGATCGACGCGCTGCTCGACGCTGCGCTGGAAGCACGCTGAGCTTCAGCCAAGCTTAAGGTAGCTTTTCCTATACGGAAAGTCGGCGGTTGCCTTTGATGGCCAGCCGCCTATCACAAACCAGCTCCCGGCTCCGGGAGCGTCGCGGCCTCGCCCGGGCTCTCGTCCGTAGGCCGTATCGCCAGCCTTGTCGTTTTCCATGCGCCGCGATGGCGCTGCGGGGAGCGATGTGTCCAGCTTGATCGGGAGATTCAAATGAAATTCGTGTTCCTCGCCGCCGCCGCCCTCGCCGTTTCCGGGGCTCCGGCGCTCGCACAGACCGCCGCCGCCAACGAGCAGGTGGCTGCAGGTGCCACCGTCGTCGGTCCCGAAGGCAATCGGGTCGGCACGATCGTCTCGGTCGAGAATGGCCAGACCCTGCTCGACACCGGCAAGCACAAGATCCCGCTCGGGGCCGATATGTACGGCAAGGGCGAGAGCGGCCCGACCATCACCGTCACCAAGGCGCAGCTCGATGGAATGGTCGACGCTCAGATCGCCGAGGCAGAGGCAGCCCGCGATGCGGCGCTGATCGCCGGTGCCGCAGTCACCGCTGCCGACGGCGAGCCGCTGGGCACCGTGTCAGAAGTCGAGGGCGACCGGGTGGTGGTTGCGCGCGGCGGCGACGACACCGATCTCGTCACGCTGCAACGAGAGCATTTCGACGCCGGCGAGGCGGGCCTGACCGCGCGCCTCACCACCGCGCAGATCGACGAAGCCCTCGCCGCTGTCTCAGGCACCGCCGGGTAATTCCTGCGCCCTTTCGCGAGGGCGAGAACTTCAAGAGAAAAGGGCCGGAAGCGCTGCGACGCTTCCGGCCCTTTTCCTGTGGCAGACGATCGGCGCTGGCGTGTCCCGTCAGCCGAAGCTGTTGTCGCGCGGGAATCCCTGCGGCGGCATCCGTCCCGCCCCCCCGCGCGCGACCTTCCATTGCCACATCTCCTGCTCGGTCCGGGTGCGTCCGCTGTCGCCGCCCATCGCCCAGCTGAGCCCCTCCTCGAGCCTGAAGGTGCGCGCGTCGGCCATCCCGCCATCGCGATAGCGCTGCAGCTGGACGCCCTGCCCGCGCGTCATGTCGGGCAGTTCCTCGAGGTTGAAGACCACCAGCTTGCGATTGTCGCCCACCACCGCGACATGATCGTCGCCGGCAGCGATCGGGCGCACCACCGCCAGCTTCGCGTCGCCCTTGAGGTTGACCACCTGGCGCCCCTTGCGCGTCTCGGCCAGCAGATCGCCGGTCGTGGCGGCAAAGCCCTTGCCCGTACTCGCAGCGAGCAGCAGCCGCTGATGCGGCGCATGCACCACCATCGCCACGATCTGCGCTTCGGCGTCGATATCGAGTGTGTTGCGCAAGGGTTCGCCAAAGCCGCGCGCGCCCGGCAATTTGTCCGCGCCCAACGTGAAGAACCGGCCATCGTCCGCCGCGAGCAGCAGCTTGTCGGTGGTCTGAGCATGAACCGCGAAGGCCGGACCGTCGCCTTCCTTGAACTTGAACTCCTGATCGAGCGGCACATGCCCGCGCGCGCCGCGCACCCAGCCGCGCTGCGACAGGATAACCGTGATCGGTTCCTTCTCGATCATCGCATCCATGCTGAATTCGACCGTGGGCGCGGCTTCCTCGATGCTGGTGCGGCGGCGCCCCAGCGGCGTGTCGGGCCCATATTCCTTGCGCAGGTCCGCAAGATCGCGCTTCAATCGGGTTCTCTGGCGCGCAGGCGAGCCTAGCAGCTTGTCGAGCTCGTCCTTCTCCTTGAGCAACGCGTCCTTTTCCTGGCGCAGCTGCATTTCCTCAAGCTTGCGCAAAGATCGCAGCCGCATGTTGAGGATCGCCTCGGCCTGGCGGTCGGTCAGGCCGAACTCGGCCATCATCAGCACCTTGGGCTCGTCCTCGGTTCGGATGATCTCGATCACCCGGTCGAGATTGAGGAAGGCGATGATATAGCCTTCGACCAGTTCGAGCCGCGCGGCGATTTGGTCGAGCCGGTGGCGGCTGCGGCGCTGGAGGATGTCGATCTGGCTGGCGACCCAATTGCCCAGCAGCTCCTTCAACCCCATCACCATCGGGGTGCGGGTTGCGTCCAGCACGTTGAGATTGAGCCCGAAGCGGGTTTCCAGATCGGTGAGCTTGTAGAGCGATTCCTTGAGCAGCTCGGGATCGACGTTGCGGCTGCGCGGGACCAGCACCAGCCGGATCTGCTCGTCGCTCTCGTCGCGGACATCCTCGAGGATCGGCAGCTTGCGATCGGCGATCGCCTGCGCGATCTGCTCGATCAGCTTGCCTTTCTGGACCTGGTAGGGGATCTCGCTGACCACCAGCTGCCACTGCCCGCCGCCCAGCCGCTCGATACCGGCCTCGCGATCCGCAGGCTTCTCGGCCTCGGCGGCGTGAAACCGTCCGCGTACGCGGAAGCTGCCGCGCCCTGTCTCGTAAGCTTGCGCGATCACATCGGGCCCGTCGACCACCAGCCCGCCGGTGGCGAAGTCGGGGCCGTGGAACAGTTCCATCAGCCGCGCGTGCTCGACATGCGGGTTGTCGATCAGTTCGAGCGTGGCATCGACCACTTCGGCGACATTGTGGCTGGGGATGTTGGTCGCCATGCCCACCGCGATCCCGCTGGAACCGTTGGCGAGCAGATTGGGGAACACCCCGGGAAATATCTCGGGCTCCTGCTCCTCGCCGTTGTAGGTGGGGACGAAATCGACCGTGCCCTCGTCGAGGCCTTCCATCAACCGCACCGCGGTGCGGGTCATCCGCGCTTCGGTGTAGCGATAGGCGGCGGCGTTATCGCCGTCGATATTGCCGAAATTGCCCTGGCCTTCGACCAGCGGGTAGCGCAGCGCGAAATCCTGCGCGAGCCGGACCATCGCGTCGTAGACGCTGGCATCGCCGTGGGGGTGGTATTTGCCGATCACGTCGCCGACCACGCGCGCGCTCTTCTTGAAGGCGTCGGTGGGGTTGAGCCTGAGCTGACGCATCGCCCACAACAGGCGGCGGTGGACCGGCTTCAGCCCGTCGCGCAGATCGGGCAGCGAGCGCGCGGTGATGGTCGACAGCGCATAGACCAGATAGCGCTCGGACAGCGCGGAGTCGAAGGGGGTATCGACGATCGCATCCAGGGGATCGGGCTCGGTGATGTCGCTCTTGGGCATTTCGCATTCCTAGCCGCTCATCCGCTCGATGCCCGAAGCCGCCGGCTGCGGGGCCATTTCGAGCTTCGCGACGACCCCGGTTCGGCGGCGTCACGGCTCCTCGAGCGATGGGCGGAAATGATTCCAGTCGCCCCGCCCTATCACCGCCACGCCCTGGCTACCAACGGGGAACGGCGGGCTTTCCCCATACGTTGAGGAGGTAACAGCAATTCAAGGAGTTACCCATGACCAAGCACGTGATGATCCTCGCCACCAACGGCTTCGAACAGAGCGAACTGATGAAGCCCAAGGCCAATCTCGAAAAGGCCGGCATCAAGACCACCGTCGTCAGCCTCCAGAGCGGCTCGATCAAGGGCTGGGACCAGGACGATTGGGGCCAGAGCGTCGATGTCGACAAGACGGTCGACGAGGTTTCCAATTGCGAAGGCTACGACGCGCTGATGATCCCAGGCGGCCAGATCAACCCCGACCTGCTGCGCGCCAACGAGCGTGCCGTCGCGATCGTCCGCGAATTCAACGCGGCGGGCAAGCCGATCGCCGCGATCTGCCACGCGCCGTGGCTGCTGATCGAGGCTGGAGCCATCGAAGGCAAGACCGCGACCAGCTACAACTCGATCCGTACGGATATCAAGAACGCAGGCGCCAATGTGGTCGACAAGGAAGTGGCGATCGATGGCAACATCATCACCAGCCGCAACCCCGACGACATTCCCGCCTTCTCGAAGGCGCTGATCGAAGCAGTCGGCGAGACGTTGAAGGAAGGCGAACTCGAAGCCGCCTGATTCCAGGACGGTGCCTAACGAGATAGAGAGCCCCGCCGTAGCGATATGGCGGGGCTTTTTCGTTCGACAGCCTGACGATCAGGCCGGCGGAGCCTAGCGGAAAACCACCGTCCGCATGCCGTTCGGGAAGACTCGGCGTTCTGCAGTCCAGCGCACCGCTCTTGCAAGCACCCGGGCCTCGATATCCCGCCCGATCCGGATCAGGTCCTGCTCGGTGGCACGATGATCCACCCGTTCGACATCCTGCTCGATGATCGGGCCTTCATCCAGGTCGCTCGTCACGAAATGAGCCGTCGCCCCGATCAGTTTCACCCCCCTTTGATGCGCGCTGCGATACGGGCGCGCGCCTTTGAAGCTGGGCAGAAAGCTGTGATGAATGTTGATGCACCGCCCGGCAAGCCGTTCGACGAGTTCCGGCGACAGCACCTGCATATAGCGCGCCAGCACAAGATAGTCGGCCTCTTGTTCCAAGAACAGCGAGAAGAGCTTCTCCTCCTGCTCCTCTTGCGTGTCCGGGGTAACCGGAAGATGGGTGTAGGCGACCCCGTGCCACTCCGTCAGCTCGCGAAGCTGGGGATGGTTCGACACGACCCCGACCACCTCCACGGGCAGGTTGCGAGTCTGTGAGCGGTACAGAAGATCGTTGAGGCAATGGCTGCCTTGCGACACGGCGATTAGAAGCTTTGGCTGGTGGTTGGAGGGCAGGAGTTCCCAGTCCAGATCGAATTGGCGAACGATCGGAGCGAACCCGGCGCGAAGCTCGTCGAGCGTTTCGGAGAACGCCCCACCGTCCGGTTTGAACTCGATGCGCAGGAAGAAGCGTCCCGCCTCCAGATCGGCGTATTGCTGGCTATCGAGGATGAATCCCCCGAGCCGCGCCAGATGGCCGCTGACCGCGGCAACGATCCCGACGCGATCCTGGCAGGAAAGGGTCAGGATGTAGGCGGACTGGGCTGCGGAGATGCTCATTTCGAACCGAAGTACCGTTCGAATCTAAAGGCTGCCACGGAAAAACGCCGCCGACCCAACCGAACCGCCAAAGGGCAGCCAGCGATCAAATGCCACCTGCGAGGACGAACTCGCCTGGACTCTCGAAATCAACTCGACAGAAGTTCAAAATCGCCGTGCGTCGTGGCTGTCGCCGGGGATCGCAACTTCCAGCCCATCGAGGCTTTCGTCGAGCAGTATCTGGCAGGACAGCCGGCTGGTGCGACGCACGCCGGCGGCGAGGTCGAGCATGTCTTCCTCGTCTTCGCTCGCCGGCGGCAGTTTCGCGAACCATTCGGGATCGACCACCACATGGCAGGTCGAGCAGGCCATCTGCCCTTCGCAGGTGCCCTCCAGGGGCAGGCCAGCGGCCTGCGCCAGCGTCAGCAGGCTGTCGCCGGGTTCGCCCACGGCTTCGACCCGCTCGTCGCGTGCGGTCGTGAAGGTCACGCGCACGCTCATAGCCCCTGCGCCTTCGCCGCCGCGTTGATCTTCTCCGCCGCCTGTTCGATCTCGTCGAGCGTGGTGTAGCGGCCCCAGCCCAGCCGGATCGAGCTCTTGGCTCGCTTGGCCGACAGCCCGATCGCCTCGAGCACATGGCTGGTGCGCCCCGACCCGCTGGCGCAGGCGGAGCCGGCAGAGAACATCACGTCGCGCACCTCGCTCATCAGCCGGTTCACATCCAGGCCCCCATATTTCTTGGGCGGCCGGATGTTCATATTGCCGTGCCAGCGCGCCTCCTCGCTGCCGTTGAGCTTCCAGTCCGCAAACAGCTCGCGCGCGCGGTGCCAGAGTTTCTCGACATGTTCGGCATCGGCCGCCATCTGCTCCTTCGCCAGCAAGGCCGCAGCGCCGAAGCCCGCGATCAGCGCCGGGCTGAGCGTGCCAGAGCGGATGCCGAATTCCTGCCCGCCCCCGGTCTGCACCTCGTCAAGCTCGAGCCCGTCGCGGACCCACAGCGCTCCGACGCCCTTGGGCCCGTGCAGCTTGTGCGCGCTGACCGCGATCATGTCCGCCGCGGTCAGTTCGATCTTGCCATAGGCCTGCACCGCATCGCACAGGTAGAGCGCGTTGGCGCCCTTGGCCTTGCGGTGCCAGTCGATGGTCGGCTGCACCGTCCCTATCTCGTTGTTGACCTGCATCACGCAGACCAGCCGCGTGTCGGCGGGCAGATCCTGCTTCGTGTTGCACTGGCCGTTCTTGGCGACGTTCAATTCGTGGCAGGCACCCATGCTGCGCGCGGTGTCGAGCACTGCGGCGTGCTCGATCGCGGAGACCGATACCGTGCGACGCTCGTCGCGGCCCGCGGTGCCGCGGATGGCGAGATTGATCGCCTCGGTGGCTCCGGAAGTGAAGATCACCTTGCCCCCGGGCGGGAACAGCGCCGCGACCCGGTCGCGCGCCAGCGCAATCGCGGCGGCGGCCTCGCGCCCCATGCGGTGCGGCGAATGCGGATTGCCGAAACCGCTGCCGGCGGGCCCGTCGAGCCAGCGCATCATTTCGTCGCGCGCATCGGGAGCGAGCGGGGTTGTCGCCTGATAGTCGAGATAGATCATGTCGGATGCGATCCTAACCGCTCGGGGCGGGCTTGTCGAAGCGGTGTTTGGTCGGGGGCGAGTCAGTCCCGCTGCGCCAGCTCGCGCCAGACGTCGCAGAAGCGTTCGACTTCGGCTCGGGTGGTGGTCCAGCCGAGGCTGACCCGGATGGTGCGGTCGGCAATGTCGGGTTCGAGCTGCATCGCCTCGAGCACATGGCTCCGCTTGAGGCTTCCGCTCGAACAGGCGCTGCCCTGCGAAACCGCGATCCCCGCCATGTCGAAGCGCATCAACTGCGCGCTGCCGCTCATGCCGGGCATGGCGATGGCGCGGATATAGGGCGTGGGTGCGGCAAGCCGGTCGGCCAGCCAGGTGCCCCCCATGGCGTGGCAATCTTCGGCCAGCGCCGCGAGCGGCTCAAGGACATCCGGATCGCAATATGGTCTGTCACAGGCCTCCAGCGCGGCCGCCATGGCGAGCACTCCCGGCAGATTCTCGGTCCCCCGGCGATAGCCGCGCTCGTGCCCGCCGCTGGGCTTGAGCAGCTTGTAATCCCTCACCAGCAGCGCGCCCACGCCCACCGGCCCGCCGAATTTGTGCGCCGAGAGGATCGCCATGTCGCAATCGGGCATCGCGAACTTGCCCGTGCCTTGCGCGCAATCGGCGAGCAGCACGCCGCCCGCCTGACGGACGATGGCGGCGATGGTGGCGAGATCCTGCCGCTGACCGGTCTCCGAATTGATCTGCTGCACCGCCACCAGCGGACGCTCGCGCTGGACCGCCTCCTGCAGCACTTCCAGATCGAGCGCGCCGTCGGGCTGGACCGGCAACCGCTCGGCGTCGGGCGCCGCGCCGAGGATCGCATCGTGCTCGCTGGCCGCGACCAGCCGCGCACCCGCCTGCGCGCTCCCCAGCGCCAGCTGCGCCGCCTCGCTCGCGCCGCTTGTGAAAATCACCTCGCCGTCCCACTCCAGCGCCGCAGCAATGCGCGCGCGCGCAGCTTCCAGCGCGGCCTTGGCCCTGCGCCCCTCGGCATGCGGGCTGGAGGGATTGGCCCACAGCCGCCAGCCCGCTTCCATCGCGGCAAGCGCTTCGGGCCTTGTCGGCGTGGTGGCAGCGTGATCGAGATAGATGCGTTCGGCGATGGGACAGGCTCTAAACAATTGCGAATTGCGACGGAAACACTATATAGCCCGCGACCTCTCGCGCGCCACCACCGGCAGCACGGGCCAACCATCTCGCTAGGTACCCCAACCATGCCGACCGTCATCTTCCCCGGCCCCGAGGGCCGTCTCGAAGGCCGTTTTTCGCCTGCGCCGCGCCCGCGCGCGCCGGTCGCGATGATCCTCCACCCGCACCCCCAGGGCGGCGGGACGATGAACGAGCAGATCACGCAGAAGCTCTACAAGAATTTCGTCGATCGCGGCTTTGCTACCCTGCGGTTCAACTTCCGCGGTGTCGGTCGCAGCCAGGGCAGCTTCGACAACGGCGTGGGCGAATTGTCCGATGCCGCCTCGGCGCTCGACTGGGTGCAGTCGATCCATCCCGAAGCGCAGACCACCTGGGTCGCAGGCGTCAGCTTCGGCTCGCTGATCGGGATGCAATTGCTGATGCGCCGGCCCGAAGTCCGCGGCTGGATTTCGATCGGCGCCCCGGCGAGCATGTACGACTTCTCCTTCCTCGCCCCCTGCCCGGCCAGCGGGATTTTCATACACGGCGCGCAGGACACGGTGGTACAGCCCAATGCGGTGACCAAGCTGGTCGAGAAGCTGCGCACCCAGAAGCACATCACCGTGCACCACGAGGAAATCCCGCGCGCCAACCACTTCTTCGAGAACGAGCAGGACGAGCTGATGGCCTCGGTCGACAATTACCTCGATTTCCGGCTCGATCCCTCCTGCCCGATCAAGTGAGCCGGCGGCGGGCAGCCGCTGGCTCTCGCTTCCAGTAACGCATAGCACCGCCCCGTCGCTGGCAAGCGCGGGGGCGGACCCGTTGCATCGGGCAACGCGAAATGTCTTGCAGGCTCTGTGATGTTGTAACATACTCTCCAAGCAGGCCGCCTGGCTTCTCCTGTCGCACGGGCGGTCGCAAGCAGAGAGAGGACTGACCCATGGCCTATGCCGACCAGATCTGCCGCCCGTCCCCCACCAGCATGATCGCCGTCGTCGCGGTCCACGCCGCCATCGGCACCGCGCTTATCACCGGCCTGTCGTATACCGGCGTGCTGAAGCCGCCGCCAAAGCCACTGACCGGTGCGCAGATCGAATTGCCCAAGCCACCCCCTCCCGAACCCTCGCCCGAACCGCAGCGCGAGCCGCGTCCAGAGGCTCGCGCCCCGGTGGGGACGATCGTCGCGCCCACACCTCCGATCGCGTTCGAGCCGCCCTCGCCGGGGTTCGAGACGACCGAAATCGTTCTTCCGACGCGGCCCATCGTCGAACGGCCCGGTTCCGATCCGACCGCCATTCCGGCACCCCAGCCTAGCGCCGTCTCGACCCCGAGCGGGGTCGCGCCACTGGCCGCGCGGCCGCGCAACGAGCCCGGGCGCTGGATCACCAGCAACGACTATCGTTCGAGCTGGATCGCCCGAGAACTCACCGGGACTGCGCGGTTCCGCCTCGAGATCGCCGCGGATGGCCGTGTCACCGATTGCACGATCACCGGTTCGACCGGCCACTCGATACTCGATACCGCGACCTGCCGTTTGCTCGAACAGCGCGCACGCTTCGAGCCAGCGCGCAATGCCAAGGGCGATGCGGTGGCAGGCAGCTTTGCCAATGCGGTCAGGTGGGAATTGCCCGACTGAGCCCGGCCGCGACTACTCGACTGCGCCCCGCTCGACCCGATCGAGCGGGGCCGTTCCGCCCTCGTCGGGGACGGTCCAGATCGCCACATTGAGCAGCGCGACGGCTACCAGCACCAGCATCAGAAGCGCCTGCTTGCGATGGCCGCGCTTCCACGCGAGCCAGGCGCCACCGCACAGGGCGATGGCGGCGAGCACTGTGATCGAGAGGACAATGTCGAGCATGGCTGGCTTCTTGGCAGGCCTGCCCGTGCGGCGAAAGCCCGTTTCGCGCGGAACACCCCGGGTCTCGTTCCGTTGAGGCTTGGCAAGCGCATCAACGCGATGCGCCAATCGGAGCGCAATTTTCATGGGTATCTTCAGTTCGATCAAGGATGCGATCTTCGGCACGGAACCCGAACCTGCGAGAGCGCAAGCGACCCGCACGGTCGCTGCGCCGGCACAAGCTGGAGCGCGATCGACCAATGCCGAGGCGAGCGCGGCGCAGCCCAAGCCCGAACGCGCCTCCGACGACAGGATCGACGTCGAGAACAGCCTCGACTCGATGCCCGGTTCCGACCGCCTCAACTGGCGCACCTCGATCGTCGACCTGCTCAAGCTGATCAACGTCGATTCCGACTACGAGAGCCGGAAGGCGCTCGCCAATGAGCTTGGCCGCGCCGATTACGACGGCAGCGCCGAAGACAATCTCTGGCTGCACCGCCGCACCATGCGCGAACTGGCCGCCAGCGGCGGCAAGGTGCCGCCCCAATATACCGATTGATTTGACAGCATAATGCCGGTCGCGCACACCGCCCGGCATGACCCAGACCAGCTTTGCCATCACCCGCCGTCAAGCCCTCGCCGGGCTTGGCGCAACCACTGCCCTTACCCTGGGCGGATGCACCACCCTCGGTCGCCCCGCCGCCATTGCAGAGGCGCAGTCGATCGGGGCCGAGCGGTTGCTCGAAGTGGTCGCCTACAATCTCCTCGAACACGAACCCGAGCGCGCCACCTCTCTCGGCGTCGATACCGGTCGCCATGCGGATCTGCGCGCGCGACTGGAAGATCAGTCGCAGGCGGGGCAGGATCGTTACGCCGCCACGCTGCGGCAGGATCTGGAGCGGGTGCGCCTGGTGCCGCGTGAGGGACTCGATCCCGATCTGGTGACCAGCCTCGACGTCGTCGAAAGCGCCTATTCGACCGCGCTCGATGGCTTTGCATTGCCCTATGGCGATGTCGCGGTCGGCAGCTGGCGCAACGCTCCCTATGTCGTGATCCAGAACGTGGGCACCTATCTCGACATGCCGCGATTCATGGACAGCGCCCATCCGCTCGAGGATGGCAGCGACGTCGATGCCTATATGGCGCGGCTGGAGGCGCTACCCCGGGTGCTCGATGGCGAGCTGGAACGGATGCAGGCAGCGCGAGGGATGGGCGTGATCCCGCCCAGCTTCCTGATCGACAAGGCGATCGACCAGATGCAGAGCACGATCGCCAGCGCGCAATCGGGCGAATTGTTCGTCGCGCAATTGCGCCAGAACCTCGCCGCCAAGGGAATGCCGCCCGCATTCGCCGCGCGCGCCGAACCGCTGGTCACCGGACCGGTAGCCGATGCGCTCACCCGCCAATTGGCCGAACTCGGGCTCCAGCGAGGCATGGCCGATGGCGACCCGGGAATGTGGAGCCAGCCGCGCGGCGACGAATGGTACGATTGGGCGCTGCGCGCCAGCACCACCACCAGTCTCAGCCCCGACGAGGTGCACGAGCGCGGCCTTGAGGAACTCGCGATGCTGCACGCGCGCATGGACCCGATCCTGCGCGAAATCGGCTATACCAGCGGTAGCGTGGGCGAGCGGATGCAGGCGCTGAGCCGCGATCCGCGCTATCAGTTCGCGCAAGGCGATCCGGGGCGCGAGCAGATCATGGACTTCATCCACGAACGGATCGACTGGATCACCGCGCAGATGCCGCGCGCCTTCAACACGCTGGTCGATCCCAAGCTCGAGGTCCGCCGCCTGCCGCTGTCGGAAGAACCGGGCGCACCCGCCGCCTATGGTGGTGCGGGTAGTAAGGATGGCACGATTCCAGGTCGGATGTGGATCAATCTGCGCACCACCGATCTGCATCGCAAATACGATCTCGCCGACCTGACCTATCACGAGACCATCCCGGGTCATGTCTGGGAGGGCGAATATTCCAATCGCCTGCCGCTGATCCGCTCAATCCTCGCCTTCAACGCCTTCTCCGAAGGCTGGGCGCTCTATGGCGAGCAGATCGCCGACGAGCTGGGCGCCTATGACGAGTTCGAGGTCGGACGGCTGGGCTATCTCCAGGCGCTGGCCTTCCGCGCCTGCCGGATGGTGGTCGACACCGGGCTGCATCACAAGCGCTGGACCCGCGAACAGGCGCGCAATTTCTTCGTCGAGCGCAACGGGAGCAAATACGAGGAAGTGGCCTCCGAGGTCGACCGCTATTGCAGCTGGCCGGGCCAGGCCTGCGGCTACAAGGTCGGCCACAGCGAGATCGTCCGTCAGCGCGCGCGGGCCGAAGCGGAATTGGGCGAGGCCTATGATTTCAAGGCCTTCAACGATGCGGTGGTGCTCGGTGGCAATGCGCCGCTCGATGTGCTGGCGAAGAATGTCGGGCGCTATATCGAGACGACATCGACCCGGGCTGCTTGATAGCACGCGGAGGCGCAAGGCCCCCGCATCCGCCTTGCATCACGGGTGAATTGCCTTAGCCTGCCCTCGTCGGATGGGGGATTTGGCATGAGATTCGTGGTCGCTTTTCTGTCGCTTATGGCGCTGTTCGGCTTCGGAGCGCCAACCAGCGCCGCCTGGTACGAGGCGTCGAGCGATCACTTCGTCATCTATGCCGACGACAGCGAGCGGGACGTCCGCGAGTTCTCGCAGAACCTGGAACGCTATCACTCGGCGCTCGAATATGTGACCGGTCGCGAGATTGCCAAACCCAGCCCGTCCAACCGGCTGGTGATCTTCGTGGTCGGCAATCAGAGCGACATTCGTCGGCTTGCGGGAACGAACAGCCGCTCGATCGCAGGCTTCTACGTGCCCCGGGCCGGCGCCTCGCGCGCCTTCGTCCAGAACATCCAGATGAAAAGCGGCTATCCCAGCTTCTCGACCACCGTGCTGCTGCACGAATATGCGCACCACTTTCTGATCGCCAGTTCGTCCTACGCCATGCCCCGCTGGCTGAGCGAGGGCGCAGCGGAATTCTTCGCCGCTGCGACCTTCAACGACGACGGCAGTGTGCAGGTGGGCCGGCCTGCGCAACATCGCGCCGGCGAACTCGCATTCGCCGACGAGGTCCCGATCAGGGAGTTGCTCGACGCAGCGCTCTACGACAGCAGCGAGCGCAAGGGCTACGATGCCTTTTACGGCCGCAGCTGGCTGCTCTACCACTTCATGACCTTCGAAGAATCGCGCCGCGGCCAGTTGACCGGATACGGGAACCGGATCATCGCGGGCGATGCAGCGCTCGAGGCGGCGAATGCCGCCTTCGGCGATCTCGACGAGCTCGAAAAGGACCTCGATCGCTATCTGAAGCGACGTTCGCTCTACAATTTGAAGCTACCCGCCGAAAAGATCGCGATCGGCGAGGTCCGCCTGCGCGAACTGCCCGAAGGCGAGGCAAAGATGATGGACGTCCGGATCCGCTCGCAACGCGGCGTCGATCGGGAAACGGCGCGCAAAGTGCTCGAGGATGCGCGCAAGATCGCGCGTCGATACCCCGACGATCCCGGGGTCCAGACCGCGCTGGCGGAAGCCGAATTCGACGCGGGCAACGATGCCGAGGCGATCGCCGCCGCGGACCGGGCGATCGCGGTCGATCCCAATCGGGCCAACGCATATGTCCAGAAGGGTTTCGCCCTGTTCCGGATGGCCGGAAGCGCGCCTGACTCCAAGGCCGCTTACGCCCGGGCGATGGCGCCCTTCTCGGCGCTCAACGCGATCGAGAACGACCATCCCTTGCCGCTGATCTACTACTACCGCAGCTTCGCCGAGCAGAACGAGCCTCCCAACCAGACTGCGCGCCAGGCACTGGAGTGGGCGTCCGAACTCGCTCCCTTCGATCATCATCTGGCGCTGAACACCGCCGTCATGCATGCGCGGTTCGGCGAGATCGAACAGGCCAGCCAAAAGCTGGCTCCCGTCGCCGCCAACCCGCATGGAGGCCAGATGACCAATTCGGCGCGAATGTTGATGGCCCTGTTAGCGACCGCCGAGGAAGGCGTTCCCTTCAACGCCGGCGATGTCACCGCGAGCATCAGCACAGATGGCGACGACGGCGGCAAGGAGGGCGCCGAATAGGCCCCTACTCTCCAACCGGATCTGTCTCACTCACAAGAAACCCCCGCTCCGGTATCCGGGCGGGGATTTCCTTTTACACCGCCAATACGGCTCGGTCTCGGCTCCGGATACTAGGCGGCGACCGGGGCCGCGTCGCGCACGCCCTGATCGACGTGTTCCGCGAAGGGTTCGAAATTGTCGACGAACAACCGCACCAGCTTCTGCGCGGTCCGGTCGTATTCGTCCTTGTCGTCCCAAGTGGTACGCGGATCGAGGATCGCGCTGTCGAGCTCGGCCTCGTCCAGCGCCGGCACCGAGACCGGCACCTCGAACCCGAAGTTCGGGTCCTTGCGGAATTCCGCATCGTTGAGCGAACCGTCGAGCGCGGCGTTGAGCAGCGCGCGGGTGGCCTTGATCGGCATCCGCTTGCCGGTGCCGTATTTGCCGCCGGTCCAGCCGGTGTTGACCAGCCAGCACTGCGCCCCGCCCTCGGCGATCCGCTTCTTGAGCAGATTGCCATAGACGCTGGGGTGGCGCGGCATGAAGGGAGCGCCGAAACAGGTCGAGAAGGTCGCCTGTGGCTCGGTGACGCCGATCTCGGTCCCGGCGACCTTGGCGGTGTAGCCAGAGAGGAAGTGGTACATCGCCTGATCGGGGGTCAGCCGCGCGATCGGAGGCAGCACGCCGAAGGCATCGGCGGTCAGCATGATCACATTGGACGGCGGCGGGCCGAGATTCTCGGCGCTGGTGTTGGGGATCGACGACAGCGGATAGGCGCCGCGCGTGTTCTCGGCGAGGCTGTTGTCGTCGAGATCGATCTCGCCGTCCTCGTCCATCACCACGTTCTCGAGCACGGTGCCTTCCATGCGGGTGGTGGCGAAGATCTCGGGCTCGGCCTCGGGGTCGAGCCGGATCATCTTGGCGTAGCAGCCGCCTTCGAAATTGAAGACCGCCGTATCCGACCAGCCATGCTCGTCGTCGCCGATCAGCGTGCGGCTGGCGTCGGCGCTGAGCGTGGTCTTGCCGGTGCCCGAGAGGCCGAAGAAGACCGCGGTCTTGCCGTCGGGTCCGATATTGGCCGAACAATGCATCGGCATCACGCCTTGCGGCGGCAGAAGGTAGTTGAGGATGCCGAAGACGCTCTTCTTCATCTCGCCGGCATATTTGGTCCCGCCGATCAGGATCAGCTTCTCGGACAGGCTGACCGCGATCACCGTCTCGCTACGGCATCCGTGGCGTTCGGGATCGGCGCGAAAGCCGGGCAGGTCGATGATGGTGTATTCCGGGACGAAACCTTCGAGCTCCTCCACCGTGGGGCGCACAAGCAGTGTGCGGATGAACTGGTTGTGCCACGCCAGTTCGTTGATGACGCGGACCTTGACGCGGTACTCGGGCTGCGAGCCGCCGAACAGATCGGCCACGTAGAGCGTGTCCTTGCCCTTCACCTCGGCGAGGAAATCCTCCTTCAACGCCGCAAATTGAGCCGGCGTCATCGAGGCGTTGTTGTCCCACCACACCGTCTCTTCGGTCTCGCCGTCGCGGACGATGAACTTGTCCTTGGCGCTGCGCCCGGTGTGCGCGCCGGTCTCGACCACCAGAGGCCCGTGCTTGGCGCGGCGCCCTTCCCTGTTCGCCAGCGCGGCTTTCGTCAGCTCTTCCGCGGACAGGTTGGCGTGGATCGTCGCATCGGTGGCGATGCCTTGATCGGCGAGCGAATGGGAAAGCGAAGAAGGCACTGAAGTCTCCGAACGGAACGGGCTGTATGGGGCGGCGCGGGCACATGCTGATGCAGCGAGCCTCGAGCAACTATTAGGCACGCCGTGCCGCCGCGTCAATTTGAAGGATGTACCGACCATGAAGCCGCAGGCCAATCGGGGCTCGCGCGCGTTGTCTTGGCGCGGCAAAGCGGATAGGTAAAACCCTGTATGGACAATGAAACGCTACAACCGGATCCGGAGAGCGGGGAGCATTCCCCAACGCCGGAAACCGCGCCCCCGCTCGACGGGCGCACCGTGATCGCGTTGGTGGACGACGATCGCAACATTCTGACCTCGGTTTCGATAGCGCTCCAGTCGGAAGGCTATGCCACCAGGGTCTATTCCGATGGCGAGGCGGCGCTCAAGGCGCTGCTCGACAACCCGCCGCACCTCGCTGTGTTCGACATCAAGATGCCCAAAATGGACGGGATGGAATTGCTGCGCCGGCTGCGCGAGCATTCTGCGCTGCCGGTGATCTTCCTGACCAGCAAGGATCACGAGCAGGACGAAGAAGCCGGGCTCGAGCTGGGCGCGGACGATTACATCGCCAAGCCGTTCAGCCTGCGCCTGCTGCTGGCGCGCATCCGCGCGATCCTGCGCCGCAGCGACGCGGTGCTGCCCGAGGGTGCCGCCCCGCAACCCGAGAGCGAGCGCCCCACCGAGACAATCGAACGCGGTCGGCTGGTGATGGACCCTTCACGCCATCAGGTGACCTGGGCCGGTCGCGCGGTGTCGCTGACCGTGACCGAATTCCTGATCCTCGAGGCGCTGGCGCAGCGACCCGGCGTGATCAAGAGCCGCAATCAGCTGATGGATGCCGCCTATCCCGACGATGTCTTCGTCGACGATCGCACGGTGGACAGCCATATCAAGCGGATGCGGCGCAAGTTCCGGGCGGTCGACGACGGGTTTGCGGCTATCGATACGCTCTACGGCGCCGGTTACAGTTTCGCCGAAAGCTGACGGCGTGCCCGAGCGAAGCCGCGTACCGGGGAACGGTACACCGAGGAAGGAGAGGGGTCTGACGGGACGCCTCTCGCTCACCAGCCGGATCCTGTTCGTCAATGTGCTGCCGCTGGTGCTGCTGGGCGGCGGGTTCATCTATCTCGATTCCTATCGCGAGCAATTGCTCGACGAACGCTTCAAGCTGGCGCTGGTCGAGGCGCAGATCACCGCCGAGGCGCTCGCAGGCGCCAGCCCGGCGCGGCAGGAGGCGCTGCTGATCCAGATTGGCAAGGAGCAGCGCTTGCGCATCCGCGTCTACGGTCCGGAAGGGATGCTCGAATCGGACAGTTTCGCGCTTGGCCCGCCGTCCTTCACGCTGGCCGAGAAGCCCACCGACGGAAGCGAGGAATTCGCGCTCACGCTCGACCGCTGGTTCGACCGGATCGTCGGCGCTCCGATCCTGCCCGACTACATCGAGCCTGCTTCCGATTTCGCCGATGCCTGGCCCGAGCTCGCCCGCGCGCGGAGCGAGAACCTGACCCAGATCGTGCTGCGCGACGCGCCCGATGGCAGCCATGTCATCACCGCGGCGGCCCCGGTGGGACTCGATGGCGATTCTCTGCTGATCACGCGCAATCCGGTCGATATCAATCAGCGGGTGCGCGAGGCGCGCTCGACGGTGGCGCTGGTGGTATTGGTCGCACTGCTGGTCTCGACGCTGCTGTCGCTGTTTCTCGCGCAGACGATCGTGCGGCCGTTGCGGGAACTGGTGCAGGCGGCGGCGCGGGTGCGGCAGGGCCGCGACCGGCAGGTCGAGGTTCCGCGACTGCCGCAGCGGCGCGACGAGATCGGCATGCTGGCGCGTGCGGTGTCGGATATGACCGACGCTCTGCGCCAGCGGATCGACGCGGTCGAAAGCTTTGCCGCCGATGTCGCGCATGAAATCAAGAACCCGCTCGCCAGCCTGCGCAGCGCGGTCGAATCGCTCGCCACAGTCGAGGACCCCGACCTGCGCCGCCAGCTCAACGATATCGCGAGCCACGACGTGCGCCGGATCGATCGGCTGGTGTCCGATATTTCCGACGCCAGCCGGATCGATGCGGAGCTTTCGCGGACCACGTTCCAGGAGCTCGATCTGGCGCGGCTGGTGCGCAATATCATCGGCTCGCGCGAGGACCGCCACGAGAACGAGGGACGCACGATCCGCTTCGAAGCGGCCGAGGGCAGCTATGGCGTAATGGGCGAACCCGCGCGGCTCGAGCGGGTGATCGAAAACCTGCTCGACAATGCGGTGTCCTTCTCGCCGCCCGAGGGCGCGATCGCGATCGATCTCGAAGCCCGCGACGGAAGAATCCTGCTCGCGGTGAGCGACGAGGGTCCCGGTGTACCGGAAGAGCGCCGCGAGCAGATTTTCGAGCGCTTCCACTCGCTGCGTCCCGATGCGGAGGATTTCGGCAATCATTCCGGCCTGGGGCTGGCGATCGCCCGCGCGGTCGCCGAGGCGCACGACGGCAGGCTCACCGCCGCCGCACGAAGCGATGGCGAGCATGGCGCACGCTTCGTGCTGAGCCTGCCCGCGATCAAGCGTTGACGCCGTGGCGCAGGCGATCGCCAACATCACCTGCGTGGCGATCGGGGGCCGCGGCGTGCTGATCGAAGGAGCCCCGGGCAGCGGCAAGTCGACCCTCGCGCTGCAACTGATCGATCGCGGTGCGCTCCTCGTCGGCGACGATGGCGTCGCTCTCGACCTTCGCGGTGAGACGCTGTGGGCCGCCCCGCCTCCCAATATCGCGGGCAAGCTCGAGATCCGCGGCGTCGGCATCGTCGATTTGCCCTGCAGCGAAGCGCCCGTGGCGCTTTCTTTGCTACTCGCCGAGACCGCGCCGCGCCTGCCCGAGCCCGGCAGCGGTGAATGGCTCGGGCGAGCGATCCCTCGGCTGGACTTCCGGGCGCGTGCACCAGCCGCTGCCATCCGTGCCGAATACGCGCTGGCACGCTTCGGGATTCCCCGAACTGTGTCGGACGCTGAGAGCGTCCATTTACATTCGCTGAAGGACTGACAGACTGGTGCGATGACAAGCGAACCGCATACCGAATCGCACACTGTGCAGGCTCAGAAGATCCTCATCGTCACCGGTATCTCCGGCGCGGGCAAATCCACCGCCCTGCAGGTGCTGGAGGACCTGGGTTGGGAGGCGATCGACAATTTCCCGATCCGGCTGCTGCCGGACCTGCTGTCCAAGGACGAATGCCAGGTCATGCCGCTGGCGATCGGGGTGGATTCGCGCACCCGCGATTTCATCCCCGCCGAACTGGTCCAGCGGATCAAGGAACTCGAGCGCGAGCGCGACGACATCGAGGTTCAAACGCTCTATCTCGATTGCGCCAGCGGCGAGGTCGAGCGGCGCTACAACGAAACTCGTCGGCGTCACCCGATGGCGCGCGGTCGGCCGATCGGCGAGGGCATCCGAGCGGAACGAGAGCTGCTCGATCCGGTGCGCCGCTGGGCTGAAACCGTGATCGATACCACCAATTTCACCAGCAACGATCTGCAGCAGTCGATCCGCGATCGCTTCGCCGACGATGCGCCTCAGGAATTGACGATCACCGTCAACAGCTTCGGCTTCGCGCGCGGCATGCCACCGCTGGCCGATCTGGTGTTCGACATGCGCTTTCTCGACAATCCGCACTGGGTCGACGGTCTGCGCGCGCAGACCGGACTCGATCCGGCGGTGGGGGCCTATATCGAGAAGGATCCGGCCTTCGCACCCGGCTTTGCGCGCATCCGCGACCTGGTGCTCGAACTGCTGCCGCATTACGAAGCGCAGGGCCGCGCTTATCTAACGATCGCCTTCGGCTGTACCGGAGGGCGGCACCGCTCGGTGTATACGGCGGAAAAGCTGGCCAAGGCCCTGCAGGAGGCCGGGCGCGCACCCACGGTGCTGCATCGCAACCTCACCGCTCGCGCCACCGATGCAACCGAGGGACAAGCCGCGCTGGCCGGTTGACTCAGCCTTGAGACAGGATCAAGGGCGCACAGCTTTCGTCATATGACACAGGACGACAGGGACCCCCACGCATGATCGGCTTGATCCTCGTCACCCACGGCAAGCTCGCCGAGCATTTCATCGATGCGATGGAACATGTCGTGGGCAAGCAGGACTGCATCGCGGCGATCAGCATCGGCCCCAATGACGATATGGAGCGCCGCCGCCAGCAGATCGCCGACGCTATCGCGGCTGTCGATACCGGCAAGGGCGCGATCATCCTGACCGATCTGTTCGGCGGCACCCCCTCCAACCTAGCCATCTCGCTGCTCGACGCCGGCCGGGTCGAAGTCATCGCCGGGATCAACCTCCCGATGCTGATCAGGCTGGCCGGCGCCCGCAAGGGGATGGATGTGACCCAGGCGGTCGAGGCGGCGCAGGAAGCCGGGCGCAATTACATCACCGTCGCCAGTAAGTTTCTCGGTCACGACGAGGCCGCATCGCGAAAGCAGGCTTCTTGAGCGAGCTGCGGCGCGAACTGACGGTGGTCAACCAGCGCGGCCTGCACGCGCGGGCCAGTGCCAAATTCGTCGGCGCCGTCACCGAATTGCCGGGAGACACCAAGGTCACCGTAGCGAAGGACGGAACCGCCGCAGCGGGCGGATCGATCCTCGGCCTGATGATGCTGGGTGCAGCCAAGGGCGATACGATCGTGCTGACCGTTTCGGGCGAGAACGCGGACCAGGTCATGGAACAGCTGTCCGCGATGATCGAGGACGGGTTCGGCGAAACCTGAGCGCCGCGCTGCTGCCATGACCGAACGCCGCCGGATCACCGGATTTTCCAACCCCACCGTCAAGGCGCTGCGCGCGCTGCGCGACAAGAAGCACCGCAAGCGCGAGCGCCGCTTTCTGGCAGAAGGGCTGCGGCTGCTGACCGATGCGCGTGATGCCGGTCATCTGCCCCAGATGCTGGTGCTTTCCGAAGCCCGCGATCCGCACCCACTGCTCGCCGCACTGGAGGCGGAAGTCGGCGCAGCCGGGGGCGAAATCGTCGAAACGACGCCCGACATTCTGGCAAAGATCACCGGCAAGGACAATCCACAGGCGGTCGCCGGGGTGTTCGCCGAATTCGACACCGCGCTGAGGGCGATCGACCGCAGCCGCGCGCCGATCTGGCTGGTTGCGCAGGCGCTCCGCGATCCGGGCAATCTGGGCACCATCCTGCGCACCGGCGACGCGATCGGCGCGGGCGGGCTGATCCTGATCGACGACTGCGCCGACCCCTTCAGCGTCGAAGCGGTTCGCGCCAGCATGGGCGCGGTGTTCACGCAAAGCATCGCGCAGGCGCGCTGGGATGAATTCCTCCCTTGGCTGCGAGCCGGGAAAGGCCAATTGGTCGCCGCCAGCCTGCGCGATGCGCAACCCTATCGGGGCGCCCCCTATGCCGCACCCTGCTTCCTTATGGTCGGCAATGAATCGCGCGGCCTGCCCGAAGAGTACGAGTTGGCCTGCGATCTGCGAGTGACCATGCCGATGCGCGGCCGCGCCGACAGTCTCAACGCCGCCGTCGCCGCAGCGGTGCTGGGCTATGAAATATTGGCGCATCTCGACAAGTAAAGGCGTGACATATGTTGCACACCCGCCGGGGAAAAGCTTCGCACTCGGGTGCAGCTTGCTTGGCAAAGCCTGGCATCTTCCTTTAGGTTTCGGGTCGAACGATGGACAATGATCACACCGAAGAGCGTGCGGAGCCGCGGACGAATTTGTTCGTGGCGGCGACGATCGCCACCGACGCCATGTCGGGGCCGGTGCGACTGCGCAACATCTCCCCGTCCGGAGCCAAGGTCGAGGCGGCCGAGCTGCCCGACGTCGGCGCGCGCGTCCGCTTGCGGCGCGGCACGCTGTCGGCTTCCGGAGTGGTCGGATGGCGCGACGGCAAGGCGATGGGTATGCGGTTCGATCGTCCGACCGATGTCCAGCTATGGCTTCCGGCAGGTCAGAGCAGCCAGCAAAAGGTCGACAGCGTGGTCAAGGCGCTCAAGCAGGGGGACAGCCCCGAACCCACTCCGGCGCCGGCGCGCAATTCGGAATCCTACGAACTGCTCAGCATCGCCGATCTGCTCGACGGATTGGGCGATGCCCTGAGCGAGGATGCCGATGTGGTCGCGAAGTATTTCGCCAAGCTCCAGGTGCTCGACATCGCCACCCAGAAACTGCGCCAGATCGGCTCGCGCAAGGCCTGACGAACTCCGGTTCGGATCAGCCCTTCTCCGCCTGCTTGTCCTCGATCAGCGCGGCATCCTCGTTGTTGTAGCGCGGGGTGGCCTCGACCTTGGGCACTTCCTCGATCTCGCGCTTGCCGATCTCGATACCCTTTTCCGACAGTCGGCGCCCCGCGGACAGGACATTGCGCTCGAAACTGCCGACGAACTTGTTGTAATTGTTGACCGCCGTTTCCAATCCCCCGCCGACGCGCTTCATATGCTCGGCCGCGACGGCGAGGCGGTCGTACAGCTCGGCGCCCGCCTTGCCGATCTCCACCGCCTCGCGCGCGATCGTGTCCTGGCGCCAAACCTGCGCCACGGTGCGCGCGATCGCGACAAGGTTGGTCGGGGTTGCCAGCAGCACCTTGTTGCGGAAGGCGAAATCCCACAGTTCGGGATCGTGTTCGAGCGCAGCGGCGACGAAGTGCTCGCCGGGAACGAACATGACCACATAGTCGGGAGCCTCGTCGAATTGGCTCTGATAGCCTTTGGTGCCCAGCGTCTGCACATGGCTACGCATCGACTTGGCGTGCAGATCGAGATGGCGCAGCCGCTCCTCGTCGTTGTCGGCCTCGAACGCCGCCTGATAGGCATTGAGCGAGACCTTGGCGTCGATCACCAGCTTCTTCTGTCCGGGCACATGGACGATCGCATCGGGGCGAAGCCGGCCATCCTCGGTTTCGACCGAATGTTCGAGTGTGAAATCGGTGTGTTCGGAGAGCCCGCATTGCTCGAGCACGTTCTGCAGCGCCCGCTCGCCCCAGCGGCCGCGAGCCTTGGGAGCGTTGGTGAGCGAATTGCCCAGCCGCTGCGCCTCGCGCCGGACCTCTTCCTGTCCCAGCCGCATCTGCTCGATCTGCATCGCGAGGGATGAAAACGCATTGCTCCGCTTTTCTTCCAGAGCAGCGACCTGGTCCTCGTACTTCTTGAGGCGATCGCCCACCGGCTGGAGCAACTCGCGGATCTTGGCTTCGGAAGTCCTTTCCGAATGCCCGAAACGTTCGGTTGCTCGTTCCAGAAAGGACTCCTGCGCCTTGGACAGCACCGCCGAACCGGTGTTCTGGAATTCCTTGAGCAATTCCTCGCGCGCCTCGACCAGCAGACGCTTCTGCTCGTCGAAATTGGCGGTCTTCTCCTTGAGAGTCGCCAGTTCGGCCGCCAGGGTCGAATTGCTCCGGCGAACCTCGTCCATCGCGGTTTCGTGGACGGACCGCGTTTCGCGCAGCTCCTCGGTCAACTCGTCCGCGCGGGCCGCACGGACGGTGGCGTTCTCCAGTTCGACGATCGCCTTGCGGAATTTCTCGTCGAGGTCCCGCGCCTCCCGGTCGCGCTCGCCGTGCCTTGTTCGCCACTCGGCAACCGGGCGCGAGCCGAAATACCATCCGAGTGCGGTGCCGATGACCAGCGCCCCGAGCGCGACGAATGTTGCGAGCGTTTCCATCCTGGGAACATAGATGGAACGGCGACGCAGGCCAAGCGCGCTTCGGAACTATCCCCAGCCCCGCCCGCTCCCTCTCCGAAAGGAGAATACCCTATGTCGATCAAGGAAATGATCAAGGACCACCCGCAGGTGGGCAGCGACTACAACGAGCAGCTTGGGGAGGCGATCAAGCACACGATGTATTGCGCGGCGATCTGCAACAGCTGCGCCGATGCCTGCAATGCCGAGCCGATGGACATGTCGGAATGCATCCGCAAATGTCTGGATTGCTCGAATGTGTGCCAGGCAGTCAGCACCGTCGCCGCCCGCCGGACCCACGGCAACACGGTGGTCATCAAGGCGCTGCTGGAAACCTGCATCATCGCCTGCAAGGTCTGCGCCGAGGAATGCGCCAAGCACGACAATGCGCATTGCCGCCGCTGCGAGCGCATGTGCCGCGAGTGCGTGGAAGATTGCGTGAAGGCGCTCGACGGAATGGTCGAAGCCGCCTGAGCCGGACAGCAGGCTCCCGAGTTGCGCGGGGTTGCTAGGCGGCCTCGCGCAGCTTGCGCAGCTTCTTGAGCGCCATGTTGCGCTTGAGCCGGCTGAGATGATCGATGAACAGAATCCCCTCGAGATGGTCCATCTCGTGCTGGAGGCAGGTCGCCATCAGCCCGTCGAGATCTTCCTCGTGCCACTGGCCCTCGAGGTCCTGATAGCGCACGCGGCAGGTCGCCGGGCGATCGACGTCGGCGTAGATCTCGGGAACCGACAGGCAGCCTTCCTGATAGCTCATCAGCTCCTCAGCCGGATCGAGGATCTCCGGATTGACGAAGACCCGCGGTTCGCGCCGCGTCGGTTGATGGGTGTGCTGGTGGCCGCCGTGGTTGCACACCTCCGGCTCGGCGGTCTCGTCGTCGGGCTGGAGATCGATAACCAGCAGCCGCTTGGGCACGCCGACCTGGATCGCGGCCAGGCCGATGCCGGGCGCGTCGTACATGGTTTCGAACAGGTCGGCGACGAGCTCCTTGAGCCCCTCGTCGAATTCGGTCACGGGTTCGGACACGAGTTTGAGCCGGGGATCCGGCACTTCGAGAATTTCACGGATAGCCATGGGCTTCACATAGTGCGGGGGTGCGTTTGCTTCAACTGTCGCTGTGTCTCACACGAAGACACGAAGATGGAGCGCCGGGCCGCAGGCCTATCGCTCAATGCGCATTGCTCAAAAAGACAAATGCTGCTTCGCCGCGAGCACGACATCTTCGTGCCTTCGTGTGAAACCGACTATCCGACCGGTCGCCGCGCGCGCAGCGCCTGCGCCAGCGTGCCCTCGTCGAGGTAATCGAGCTCGCCGCCCACCGGCAGCCCGTGCGCCAATTGGGTGATGCGGATGGAAAAGGCTTCCAGCCGCTCGGCGAGATAATGCGCGGTGGTCTGCCCCTCGAGCGTGGCGTTCATCGCCAGCACCACCTCGTCCACCCCGCCCCGCTCGACCCGAGCCAGCAGCCCGGCGACATCGAGATCCTCGGGGCGCACGCCATCGAGCGCCGACAATCGCCCGCCCAGCACGTGATAGGTCCCGGTGAACAGCTTGGCGCGATCGAGCGCCCAGAGATCCGCGACATCCTCGACCACGCAGATCGCCTTGGTATCGCGGCGCGGATCGGCGCAGATGCCGCAGGGGTTGCTGGTATCGACATTGCCGCAGATGTCGCATTCGACCAGCGTCTCGCCGACCTGCGCCAGCGCCTCGATCAGCGCGGGCAGCGCGGTCTCGCGGCGCTTGACCAGCCACAGCACGACGCGGCGCGCGCTGCGCGGGCCCAGTCCCGGCAACCGCGCGAGCGCCGAAGCGAGGGTTTCGATCTCTTGCGATGCCATGGGGCGACAGATAGGGCGCAGCCACACAAAATGAAAACCGAAACTCCGCCCTTCGGCATCGTGCGAGGAGCGGACCCGGCGGAAAGACCAGCATGCGCATCATCTTCATGGGAACGCCCGAATTCGCCGTGCCGGCGCTGCGCGCGCTCCACCAGGCGGCGCATGAGGTGGTTGCGGTCTATACCCAGCCGCCCCGCCCCGCCGGGCGCGGCAAGCAGCTCCAGCCCTCGCCGGTGCAGAAGGAGGCCGAGGTGCTGGGCCTCGAGGTGCGCTGTCCCAGCTCGCTCAAATCGCCTGAGGAGCAGGCGCGCTTCGCCGCGCTGGAGGCGGATATCGCGGTGGTCGCTGCCTATGGGCTGATCCTTCCGCAGGCCATCCTGGATGCGCCCGCGCATGGCTGCCTCAACGTCCACGCCTCGATCCTGCCGCGCTGGCGCGGCGCGGCGCCGATCCATCGCGCGATCATGGCGGGCGATCCGACCACCGGCATCACGATCATGCAGATGGAGGCCGGGCTCGACACCGGGCCGATGCTGGCCACGCTGCGCAAGCCGATCGAGCGCCAGACCACGGGCGAGCTGACCGCAGAACTTTCCGAACTCGGCGCACAGCTGATGGTCGGCACGCTGCGCGAACTGGCGAACCACCGCGCGGTGCGACAGAACGACGCCGAGGCGACCTATGCGCCCAAGATCGACAAGTCCGAGGCGCGGATCGACTGGAGCGAGGACGCCGCGACGATCGAGCGGAAAATTCGCGCGCTGGCGCCGTTCCCGGGTGCGTGGTTCGAACTGGAGGGCGAGCGGATCAAGCTGCTCAAGGCCGAAGTTGCGGATGCCGCTGAGGGAGCCTCAGCCGGCGAGGTGCTCGATAGCGATCTCGCCATCGCCTGCGGCAGCGGCGCGATCCGGCCGCTGCGGCTCCAGCGGGCCGGCAAGCCAGCGATGGATCGCGGCGAATTCCTGCGCGGCCGCGCGGTAGCCCCCGGGACCAGGCTCGGCTGATCCCATGCCCCGTTTCGCGCTCACTCTCGAATTCGACGGCGGCCCCTTCTTCGGCTTCCAGCGCCAGAAGGACGGACCCAGCATCCAGCGCTCGGTCGAGACCGCAATCCATGGGGTGAACGGCGAGCGGGTCGCGCTGCACAGCGCGGGTCGGACTGATGCCGGGGTCCACGCTGTGGCGATGCGCTGTCATTGCGATATCGACACGCGGCTCGCGCCCTTTCGGCTGATGGGGGCGATCAACGCGCACCTGCGTCCCGATCCGATCGCGGTGACGCAGTGCGAAGTGGTCCCCGCCCACTGGCACGCGCGCTTCTCCTGCACCGGGCGGCGCTATCTTTATCGCATCGTCAACCGCCGGGCGCCGCTGACCCTGGATCGCGACCGCGCCTGGCAGGTCGTCGCGGCGGCGGATGCCGAGGCCATGCACCGCGCGGCGCAGCGGCTGGTCGGGCAACATGATTTCACCACCTTCCGCTCGGCGCACTGCCAGTCCATGAGCCCGGTCAAGACGCTCGACCGGCTCGACGTCGAACGCTTCGGCGAAGAGATACACATCCATGCCGCGGCGCGCAGTTTCCTCCATCATCAGGTGCGCTCGATGGTCGGCTGTCTGGCGCTGGTCGGGATGGGCCGGTGGAGCGAGGAAAGGCTTGCCAGTGCATTGGAAGCGCGCGACCGTCAGCAACTGGGGTTGAACGCACCGCCCCACGGCCTCTACTTCATGGAAGCCATCTATTCCGAGCACGGCCCCGAACGAACTGACGAACAAACCCACGATCAGGCAAACAAGACCCCACAGGAGAGAGACCGATGACCACGACCGGCAAGCAGATCTTCACCACGCTCGCGAGCGACGGTACGCTGACCGTCGAACTGGCCGAGAGCACCTTCCCCGATCCCACCGGCAATCAGGTGCTGGTCAGGATGGAAGCCGCGCCGATCAACCCGTCCGATCTCGCGCTGCTGACCGGGCCTGCGGATCTCGAGAACGCCGAATATTCGCCGGGCAGACTGGTCGCGCGGATGCCCGAGCCGTTCGCTTCGGGTGCCAAGGGCCGCCACGACCAGCGGCTCCCGGTGGGCAATGAAGGCGCCGGCACCGTGGTCGCCACCGGCGATGGCGAGATGGCCAAGGCGCTCATGGGGCAGCGGGTCGCCTGCGTCCCCGGCACCGCCTTTTCCGAATATGCAATCGCCGAGGCGGCGATGTGCCTGCCGCTCGGCGATGTCTCCTCCGAGGACGGCGCCAGTGCCTTCGTCAATCCGATGACGGCCCTGGGTTTCGTCGAGACCGCCAAGGCCGAGGGGCACAAGGCGATCATCCATTCCGCCGCCGCCTCCAATCTGGGTCAGATGCTCAACCGCATCTGCCAGGAAGACGGCATGGCGCTGATCAATATCGTCCGCAAGCGCGAGCAGGTCGAGCTGCTCAAGTCGCAAGGGGCCGAGCATGTCGTCAACTCCTCCGACGAGGATTTCATGGCGCAACTGCGCAGCGCGATCGATGCGACCGATGCCTACCTCGGCTTCGATCCGATCGGCGGCGGCAAGACCGTGGATCATTGCTTCAAGGCAATGGAACAGGTCGCCGCGTCCAAGATGACCGAGTTCAGCCGCTACGGGTCGAACCAGCCCAAGAAGATGTACATCTACGGTCGGCTCGATCTGGGCCCCACGGTGCTGACCCCCTCCTATGGCTTCGGCTGGACTTTGTCGGGCTGGCTGCTGACGCCCTTCCTCCAGCAGGCGGGCATGGAGACCGTGATGCGGATGCGCCAGCGCGTCCTCGCCAACCTCACCACCACCTTTGCCAGCAGCTACAAGCGCAAGGTCAATCTGGAAGAGATGCTGACCAAGAATGCGGTGCTCGATTACCGCGCGATGAAGACCGGCGAGAAATACCTCGTCGTGCCCAACGGCTAAGACAGTCGAAACCGGGTCTTCGCAGCGGCGGGGACCCGGATTTCAGTGCCCGTTGAACACGTGCTGGATCGCGGCGCGGTCGCTCTGCCCGCTGGCGATCAGCAATTGCAGCAAGATCCGCGCTTTTGCCGGGGTGAGCGCGCGCGAGGCGACGAAACCATTGGCCGCGTCGTCGGGCTCGGCGTCGACCATTCCCTCGTCCGCGCGGCTGGCGCGGACCACCTGCAGGCCCTGTCCGCAGCGGCGGGCCAGTTCGCGCCGGACGGCTTCGGGCATATTCCCTTCGCCGACGCCGGCCACGACGATGCCGCGCGTATGGGGTCCGATGCAGCGCGCCATCGCCTCCGCGCCCAAGCCCGAATAAGCGGCGACGATGGCGACTTCGGGCAGGTTTTCGGCCCAGTCGAACTGCGGCCCTGCCCCAAGCCGCCAAGGGGCGCCGAACCATTCGAGCGACGACGGCGTGACCAGCCCGACCGATTCGCGCGGAAAGCCGCGGAAGGCCTCGGTTCCGCGGGTCCGGACCTTGCGCACGTCGCGCGCGCCGAAGATCCGGTCGCCCATCACCACCAGCACCCCGCGCCCTGCGGCGTCGCGATCGCCCGCGACCCGCACTGCATTGGCGAAATTGCGCAACCCGTCATAGCCCACGGCATCGGCGGGGCGCATCGCGCCGACCATCACCACCGGCTTGCTCGCGGGCAGCGTCAAGTCGAGCAGGAAGGCGGTCTCCTCCAGCGTGTCGGTGCCATGGGTGATGATGATCCCCTGGCATTCGGGATCGTTCAGCGCCGCGAGGGTGGCACGGTGGAGCGCGTTCCAGACCGGCTGGCCGATATCCGCCGAGTCGATATTGGCGATCTGCTGCGCCGACAATTCGGCCGCCAGCCCCAGCCCCGCGACATCCTGGAGATAATCCTCGATCGCGATCTGGCCGGCATCGTAATCGCTGGCGATTGCCGAACCGGCGATGCCGGCGATGGTGCCGCCGGTGGCGAGGACGGTGAGCTTGGCAGTCATCGCCGCCGCGCCTAGCCGCACGGGTGGCGCAACGGCAATTGATTTTGCACCATGGCACGCTATGTGGACCCCGCGTGGGGCGCTTAGCTCAGTTGGTAGAGCATCTCGTTTACACCGAGAGGGTCGGCGGTTCGAGCCCGTCAGCGCCCACCACCATCGTCTGGAAATCCCTTAGCCGGCGCGCGCCTTCATTGCGCCGGCAGCGCCTCGTCGATCGCCGCGCGCACTTCGGGGGCCGACCAGTCGAGTTCGCCCGTCACCCGCCAGATTTCGCGGCCGGCGCCGTCGTAGAGCACCGTGGTCGGCAGCGCATCCGCCAGCGCCATCGATAGCAGCGCTTCGGGATCCATCCAGGGATGGAGATTGTCGAGCCCCGCCTCGGCGAAGAAAGGCTCCACCTTAGCGGTGCCCTGCAAATCCTGACTTGCGGCGATCACGGTCAGTCTCCCGTCGTAATCGCCTGCCAGCTCGTCGAGCAGCGGCATTTCCTTGACGCAAGGCGCGCACCAGGTCGCCCACAGGTTGAGCAGCACCGGATCGCCCTGCAGCGCGCCGAGGTTGAGCACCCGCCCGGCAGGATCGACCAGATTGACCGCCGGCATCAGCTCGCCCGCCTGGCTGCGGTCCATCTTGCCCGTGACCACGCTGGCGCCGGAGCTTTCTTGCGCCCCTTCGGGTGCTCCCCTATCGCAGCCGGCCAGGCCGAAACTGGCGAACAGGATGGTGGCGAGAGTGAGCAAGACGCGGGACAAGCAGGCTTCCAATACGATGTGGGGAGGCAGGTTCGCCGAAGGGCCTAGCGCGATCATGCGCGAAATCAACGCTTCGATCCCCTTCGACAAGGCGCTGTGGCGGCAGGACATCGCAGGCAGCCGGGCGCATGTCGCGATGCTGGCGGCGCAGGATATCGTCGGTGCCGAGGACGCGCGGGCGATCGACGAGGGGCTGCAGACCATCGCTGCCGAATACGAGCGCGACGGCGTCCCCGAGGACTGGGACCTCGAAGACATCCACATGACCGTGGAATCGCGGCTCGCCGAACTGGTTGGCCCGGTTGCGGGCCGGCTCCATACCGCGCGCAGCCGCAACGATCAGGTGGCGACCGATTTCCGGCTGTGGATGCGCGAGGCGATGCTGCGCGCCGAGGCCGGGATCGAGGCGCTCCAGCGGGCGCTGGTCGGACGCGCGCAGGAGCATGCCGACGCCATCATGCCCGGCTTCACGCACCTGCAGACCGCTCAGCCGGTGACGCTGGGACACCATCTGCTCGCCTATTACGAGATGACTCGGCGCGACCGCAGCCGCTTTGCCGATGCCCGCGCGCGGATGGACGAATGCCCGCTGGGCAGCGCGGCGCTGGCCGGGACGGGCTTCCCGATCGACCGTGAGGCCACGGCGACCGCACTGGGCTTCGCGCGCCCCACCCGCAACAGCCTCGATGCGGTGTCCGACCGCGACTTCGCGATGGATTACCTCGCCGCCGCGAGCCAGTGCGCGATCCATCTCTCGCGGCTGGCGGAGGAACTGATCATCTGGGCGAGCCAGCCCTTCGGCTTCGTGCGGATGCCCGATACGCTCTCGACCGGCAGCTCGATCATGCCGCAGAAGAAGAACCCCGACGCCGCCGAGCTGGTGCGCGGCCATGCCGGACGGATCATCGGCTGCGCGACCGCGCTGATGGTGACGATGAAGGGCCTGCCGCTGGCCTATTCCAAGGACATGCAGGACGACAAGCCGCCGGTGTTCGAAGCCGCCGGCCTGCTCGACCTGTGCCTCGCCGCCGCCGCCGGGATGATCGCGGACAGCCGCTTCGAGCTCGCGCGGATGCGGCAGGCGGCGGAGCTCGGCTATGCCACCGCGACCGATCTCGCCGACTGGCTGGTGCGCGAAGCCGACATCCCCTTCCGCGAGGCGCATCACATCACCGGCACCGCGGTGCGGCTGGCCGAGAGCCGCGGGGTGGCGCTCGATGCGCTCTCGCTGGACGAGTTCAAGGGCATCGACAGCCGCATCGACGAGCGCGTGTTTGCTGCGCTCTCCGTCGATGCCTCGGTCGCGGCGCGCGCCTCCTTTGGCGGCACTGCGCCCGATCAGGTAAGGCAGCGCGTGGCCGAAGCCCGCAGCGAACTGGGAATGGACGAATGAGACGCTCACTGATCGCGACCGGCGCGCTGCTGGCGCTGACAGCCTGCGGTCAGCAGGCCGAGCTCAAGCCCCCGCCGGGCGCCACCCTCCCCGTGGCTCCCTATGGCGCCGAAACGCGCCCCGATGCCGACGATCTGCTTGCGCTCGATCCGCAGGCCGCACCCGAACGCAGCGTCGAGCTGCGCCGCCGCTCCGAGGAGCGCGAGGACGATCCCTTCGACCTGCCTCCCGAATAGCTTGGCGACCACTTAGCTTGATAGGCGCAAAGCACAGATAACTCGACTTGGCGGCGGCTTCGCGGCATGCGGCGCGGCGATGGATCATTTCACCCTTCGCGACGGCGTGTTGCACGCCGAAGACGTACCGCTTCCCGCGATCGCCGAGGCGGTCGGCACCCCCGTCTATGTGTATTCGCGCGCCACGATCGAGCGCCACGCCACGGTGTTCCGCGAGGCGCTGGCGCCGCTCGACGATCCGCACATAGCCTTCGCGGTCAAGGCCAACCCCAATCTCGCGGTGCTGCGCGTGCTGGCACGGCAGGGCTATGGCGCGGATGTGGTCTCGGGCGGCGAGCTGATCCGCGCACTGGCCGCGGGGATGAAGCCTGCCGACATCGTCTTTTCCGGCGTGGGCAAGACCCATGCCGAGCTCGAGCAGGGACTGCGCGAGGATATCGGGCAGTTCAACGTGGAGAGCGAGGAAGAGGGTTACGAACTGGCGGCGATCGCGCGCCGCGCGGGCAGGGCCGCGCGCTGCGCGCTGCGGGTGAACCCCGATGTCGATGCGCGCACGCATGAAAAGATCTCGACCGGCAAGAGCGAGAACAAGTTCGGCGTTCCGCTCGATCGCGCGGCTGCGATCTACACTGCACTGGCGCAGGAGGACGGGCTCGATATGCGCGGCATCGCCGTACACATCGGCAGCCAGCTCGCCAGTCTCGAACCGCTCGAGACGGCGTTCGCCAAGGTGGGCGCGCTGATCGGCGAACTGCGCGGCGCGGGTTGCAAGGTGACCCATGCCGATCTCGGCGGCGGTCTGGGCGTCCCCTATCGCGCGGGGGAGGCCCTGCCCGCTCCGGCGGAATACGGCGCCATGGTCGCGCGGGTGACCAAGGACTGGAACCTGCGGCTGATGTTCGAACCCGGGCGGGTGATCGCGGGCAATGCCGGCGTGCTGTTGACCCGCGTGGTCCGGGTCAAGCGCGGGCTGACGCACCCCTTCCTGGTGGTCGATGCGGCGATGAACGACCTCGCGCGCCCCGCTCTCTACGGCGCCTGGCACGATTTCGAGGCGGTCGAGCCGAGCGGCGAGCGGATGACCGCGCATATCGTCGGCCCGATCTGCGAAACCGGCGACACTTTCGCGATGGACCGCGAATGCGATGCGCTCGGCGCCGGCCAGCTGGCGGTGTTCCGCACCGCGGGCGCCTATGGCGCGACCATGGCGTCGTCCTACAATTCGCGCGGCTTCGTCGCCGAAGTGCTGGTCGATGGCGACCGCTTCGCCGTGGTCGCCGACCGGATCGCGCCCAGCGCGATCATGGATGCCGAGCGCATGCCCGACTGGCTGGCATGAACAGCCTGCCGCTCTTCCACCGCATCGCGGGCACGCGCGTGGTGCTGGTGGGCAGCGGTGCGATGGCGGAAGCCAAGCGGCGGCTGGTCGAGCGCGCCGGGGGCGAGGTGTGCAGCGAGGCGGAGGCGCATCACGCGCGGCTCGGTTTCGTGGCGCTGGAGGATGGCCGCGCGGCCGAGGCGGCGGCGCTGCGGCTCAAGCGGCTTGGCCTGCTCGTCAATGTCGCCGACCGGCCCGAATTGTGCGACTTCACCCTCCCCAGCGTGCTCGAACGCGAGCCGGTGCTGATCGCGGTGGGCACCGGCGGGGCTTCGGCAGGTTTGGCGAAGCATTTGCGGCTGCGGCTGGAGCGGCTGCTGCCAACGGGTCTCGGTGCGCTGGCGAGCGGCTTGTCGGAAGCAAGGGACCGAATCCGCAGACGCTGGCCCGATGGAGACGAGCGCCGCCGCGCCATCGATGCCGCGCTGTCCGAACACGGTCCGCTCGATCCGCTGGCAAGCGACAGCGCCGGGCGGATCGCCGACTGGCTGGCGGATGGGGCCGAGCCGCTCAGGTCGCAGACCATTGAGATCGAACTCACCGGCGACGATCCCGACGATCTGACGCTGCGGCAGGCGCGGCTGCTGGGTATGGCCGACACCGTTCTGCACGATCCCGGCATCGCCGAAGCGATCCTGATCCGCGCCCGCGCCGATGCGCGGCGAATGGCTTTGCCGTGCGACCCAGCCGAGGACGGGCTGACGATCGTGCTGCGTCGCTCCGAATCCTGATTCGCAGCGTTCAGATCGGACTGGCGCGGCTGGACTCGATCTCGGCGAAATAGCGCGCCATCGCATCGGCGCTTCGATCGCTCAGCGCGATGAAGGCGCGGCGCTTGTCCTCCTGATCCTGCATGCGCTCGAGCAATCCGCTCTCGACCATCTGCGCCACCCAGCGCAGCGCGGTAGTCGGCGGAACGCCCGCGGCGATGCATAGTGAGGAGACCGACACGCGGCGATGTTCGGCGCGCGCCATGGTTAGATCGAGCAGGATGTCCCATGCCGGATCGGCGAACAGCTCCTCGGCAAAATATTTGCTCCGCAGTCGACGGTCGCGCACGATCTGCTTGATCAGCCGCGGATCGGGCAGCGGCGGGCGCGGACGGCGCAAAAACTCGCGATCTTCTTCGGCCGGACGGAATGGCCGGTCCGGCGCGCGCAGCGCACCCCCGTCCGCTCCCGGAGCCAGCCTGTCGAGCTTCTCGGCGATCCGCACCACCTGCTCGGTCAGCCGCAGCAGCAGCATCCGCTCCTCGCCGTCGTCCTCGCGCAGTCGGCGACCGGGCAATTGGGCCAGTGCGGCGCCCATCGCCACCAGCCCCTCGGCGCGCTGCGCACCGATCAGGATTTGCGGGCGCGAGCGTTCGAGACAGCCGAACACATCATCGAGCGCATCCGCCGACGTTGCCACGATCAGCCGCGCACCCGCGCGCGCCACCCGCTCGTCGAGCCGGATCAGCGCCGCCAGCTTGCCGGCGTCGATCTGCGGACAGTCGGCAACCACCACATCGCCCAGCACCCCGCCCGATCCTTCGAGCAGAGACTCGAGCGGGCGCGGCTTGCCCACGGCCAGACCGGCGGCGCGGGCATCCTCGGCGAGGTGAGAGATCCGACGCTGATCTTCGCCGAACAACGACAGCGTGAGCGCGAAAACCGCATCGCCCTCCGTTCGCACCGGTTCGACACCTTCGTGGAGATAGGCAAGTTGGGCCATGCGAATCGCTCCTGTTTTCCGTGAACAGGAGTAGAACAGAACGGGAATTAGTCAAGAATGGAGCTATTGGCCCGATCTGTCAGGGGCGAATCTCGATCGGAGTGCCGTCGGGGACTATCTGCCACAGCAATTCGATCTCCGCATTGGACAAAGCGATGCAGCCATCGGTCCAATCGCCGGCGACACGCTGGTCGTCGGGCAGACCGTTGGGCTGGCCGTGGATGAAGATATCGCCGCCAGGCGAGCGCCCCTGCGCCTTGGCGAAGGCCCGGTCCACGGCGTTGGGATAGGAAATCCGCAGGCTCAGAAAATAACGCGACTGCGGATTGCCATAATCGATCGTGTAGCGCCCTTCGGGGGTGCGCTCGTCGCCTTCGAACCGCTTGTGCCCCTGCGGCGCATCGCCGAATTGCAGGCCGGTCATGCGGTGAACCACCTTGCCCTGCGAATAGACCCACAGACTGCGTTCCGATTTATCGACCAGCACGAAATCGACAGTCGGAAGTGTCTCGGCGCGGATGGATGGGCCGCCGCCCAAACCGATCGAGAAAACCCATACCAGGACAAGCAAGCTGCGCATGATTCCAGCCATAACGCCGCCCACTTAACCGCTGCTCAACGCCAGGCGCATCAATCCTCGAACGGATCGCGCATCAGGATGGTGTCGTCGCGCTCGGGACTGGTGCTGACCAGCGCTACCGGCGTTTCGATCAGCTCCTGGACGCGCTGGATGTATTTGATCGCATTGGCGGGCAGCTCGGCATAGCTGCGCGCGCCGGCGGTCGATTCGTGCCAGCCTTCCATCGTCTCGTAGATCGGCTCGACCGCTTCCTGATCGGCGGCATGGCTGGGGAGATAGTCGTAGACCTGTCCGCGCAGCCGGTAGCCGGTGCAGATCTTTACCTGGTCGAGCCCGTCGAGCACGTCGATCTTGGTCAGCGCGATCCCGGTGACGCCCGAGATCGAGCAGGTCTGGCGCACCAGCACCGCATCGAACCAGCCGACCCGGCGCTGGCGCCCGGTGACGGTGCCGAATTCATGGCCGCGCTCGCCCAGCCGCTGGCCGATCGCGTCGGAGAGTTCGGTCGGAAACGGGCCCGAGCCGACCCTTGTGGTGTAGGCCTTGACGATGCCGAGCACATAGCCGGTGCTGTTGGGGCCGAGCCCGCTTCCCGCCGCGGCGGTGCCGCTGACGGTGTTCGAGCTGGTGACGAAGGGATAGGTGCCGTGGTCGATATCGAGCAGCACACCCTGCGCGCCCTCGAACAGGATCTTGGCGCCGGCCTTGCGCACCTTCTTCAAGCGCTTCCACACCGGCTGCGCATATTGCAGCACGAAGGGCGCAATCTCGCGCAGCTGGTCGAGCAATTCCTCGCGATCGACCGGCGGCTGGTCGAAACCGGCGCGCAGCGCATCGTGATGCGCGCACAGCCGGTCGAGTTGCGGATCGAGGCGGTCGAGATGCGCCAGATCGCAGACCCGGATAGCGCGGCGACCGACCTTGTCCTCGTAAGCCGGGCCGATGCCGCGCCCGGTGGTCCCGATCTTGCCCTGGCCCGCCGCGGTTTCGCGCAGGCCGTCGAGATCGCGGTGGAGCGGCAGGATCAGCGGGCAATTGTCCGCCACCGCCAGATTGTCGTCGTTGATGGTGACGCCCTGGCTTTCCAGCTTCTCGATCTCGGACTTGAGCGCCCAGGGGTCGAGCACCACGCCATTGCCGATCACCGACAGCGTGCCCGAGACGATGCCCGATGGCAGCAGCGAGAGCTTGTAGGTGGTTCCGTCGATCACCAGCGTGTGGCCGGCATTGTGCCCACCCTGGAATCGCACCACGGCATCGGCGCGGCTGGCGAGCCAGTCGACGATCTTGCCCTTGCCTTCATCGCCCCATTGGGCGCCGATCACGGTCACATTGGCCATCTGGCTGCATTCACCTGCTGGGAAACAAACGGGGCGGGCGGTAGGCGCTGGGTGATGGCAGGGCAAGCGGGTTTCGGGATACTTGGCCTCGCTGCACCATTGTCAGGGCAAAGGAGAACCCATGACCGATTACCCCACCCTCACTCTCAACGACGACCGCCAGATCCCGCAGCTGGGCTTCGGCACCTACAAGATCGACGATGCCGACGCGCCCGAGGCGGTCCGCACTGCGCTCGATGTCGGCTACTGGCTGGTCGATACCGCCGCGATCTACCAGAACGAGAAGGGTGTGGGTCAAGGCGTGGGCGACTGGGCCGACATCTTCCTCCAGACCAAGGTCTGGAACGAGAGCCAGGGCTTCGACCGCGCCAAGATGGCCGCCGAAAAATGCCTCGACCGGCTGGGCCGCGATCATGTCGACATGCTGCTGATTCACTGGCCCTGCCCCGACAAGCGCGAGTTCGTGGACACCTGGAAGGCGTTCATCGAACTGCGCGATGAGGGCAAGGCCAAGTCGATCGGCGTGTCGAACTTCCGCGAACAGGATCTGCGCCGGATCATCGACGAGACCGGCGTGACGCCCGCCGTCAATCAGATCGAGCTGCACCCCAGCTTCCAGCAGCGCGATCTGCGCAAGCTCCACGACGAGCTGGGCATCGTCACCCAGAGCTGGTCGCCGCTCGGCCAGGGCGACGGGCTGGAGAACCCCGCGATCAAGGCCATTGCGGAGGAAACCGGCCAGCCGGCCAGCGCGGTGATCATCCGCTGGCACATCCAGCACGGGCTCTCGACCATCCCCAAGGCGAGCAGCCGCGATCATATCGAGGCCAATTTCAAGGCCCTGTCGTTCGAACTCTCGGAGGATCAGATGGCGCGGATCGACGCGCTCGATAATGCCGATGGCCGGATGGGCCCCGACCCCAGCGAGTTCTGCTAGAGCGGAACCGCCGCCCCGCCCTCCAGCCGGTGCGTGCAGCCCAGCGCTGCCGCATCGTCCGCCTCGCTCACCGCCGCCAGAGTGCGCCAGCCTGTGCTGCGCAAGGCGGCGGCGGCGTCGCGATCGTGTGCCAACGGCAGGAATACCGTGGGGCGTAGCTCCTCGCTGCCGCCGCCCAGCGCCTCGAGCACGGGTTCCACGTAAAGCGAGAAGCCGGTCGCGACCTCGTCGCTGCCCTTGATCGCATAGGTCCCGCCCCTCCCCAGCGCGCCGCGCGCGCCGTCTGCGTAGAGGGTGAAGCCGAACCAGCTCTGATATTCGAAGCCGTGCCGCTCGCTCGGGTCGAGCGTCAGCCGCGCCCTGTCTCCTACTGCAGCGGCGATGCTGCGCAGGCCGGCGATCCGGCTGGCAAGCGCGCCCTGCGCATCGATCGCCGCCAATCGCTCCACCGCTTCGGCGAAGGATCCTGCCGCGTAGAGCAGCGGCAGATAGGCTTCCCCGCCCGGCACCTGCGCCAGCCCGCCGGCGTCCTTGGTGTCGAGTTCGCGGCGCACCGCCTCGATTTCGCCATCGGCGAGCGGAAACGCTGCTGCGGCCAGCGTATCCACCAGGTCGGGCAGCGTGAAATCGACCGAGACGTTGGCCACGCCCGCAGCCTCGAGCGCTTCGAGCGCCAGCAGTACGATCTGCACCGCCGCGTCGACGCCGTCGCTGCCGATCAGTTCCGCACCAAGCTGCAGGCGTTGCCGCGCCGGATCGAGATGGTCCGAACGGATCGTCGCGACCTCGCCGCCGTAGCACAGCCGCAGCGGGCGCGGCGCCGCCGCCATCCGGGTGGCGGCGATCCGCCCGACCTGCACGGTCATATCCGAACGCAGCGCGAGCGTGCGCAGGCTGACCGGATCGGTGAAGCGCACCATGCGGCGGGTGTGGACCCCCTCCATCCGCCCGGCGAGCGAACGTTCGAACTCCACCAGCGGCGGGCGCACCCGGTCGTAGCCATGCGCGTCCATCGCCGAGAGTATCGCGCGCATCGCCCGCGTGGCTGCGGCGGCTTCGCGGGGCAGGCGATCTTCCAGACCTTCTGGCAGGAGGTCGTCGGCCGAGGTCATGTCGGGGCTTGGCATAATAACTCACTCGCTTCGCCCCGAGCTTGCCGGGGACCGTTCTTCGGATGCGCAGCCGCGCTAGAAGATAAACCGGTGCTTCGACAAGCTCGGGACGAGTGCTTTCGCTGCTAGCGGACTCAGAACGCCAGCGGGATCGCGAGCTTGACGCCTTCCAGAGCGCAAGCCTGCTTGATCACCTCGGCGGGTATCGGCGCATCGACGCTCAGCAGCAGCGTGGCCTCCCCACCCGCCTCGCGGCGGCCGAGATGGAAGGTGCCGATGTTGATGTCGTGTTCTCCCAACAAGGTACCAATTCGACCGATGAACCCCGGTGCGTCCTCGTTGACGATATAGAGCATGTGCCCTTCCAGCGCCGCCTCGATACCCACGCCGAAAATTTCTACCAGCCGCGGCGAATCGGTGCCGAACAGCGTGCCCGCCACCGAGCGGTCGCCCTGTTCGGTCGCCACCGTCACGCGCAGCAGCGTCTGGTAGATGCCCTCGCGCTCGTGGCGGACGTCGCTGACCTCCAGCCCGCGCTCCTTGGCGAGATAGGGCGCGTTGACCATGTTCACGCTTTCCGAATAGCGCCGCATGAAGCCCGCCAGCACCGCGCCGGTGATCGGCTTGCCGTTGAGCCCCGCCGCGGCGCCCTCGCGCTCGATGCTGATCTTGGTCAGATTGCCATGCGCCAGCTGCCCGACGAGGCTGCCCAGCTTTTCGGCCAGCGCCATATAGGGACGCAGCTTGGGCGCTTCCTCGGCGCTGAGGCTGGGCATGTTGAGCGCGTTGCTCACCCCGCCATCGACCAGATAGTCGCTCATCTGCTCGGCCACCTGAAGCGCGACATTGACCTGCGCCTCGGTGGTGGATGCGCCCAGATGCGGGGTGCAGATGAAATTGGGCTGGCCGAACAGCGGGCTTTCCTTGGCCGGTTCGGTGGCGAAGACGTCGAGCGCTGCCCCCGCCACATGCCCGCTGGCAAGCAGTTGGGCGAGCGCCGCCTCGTCGATCAAGCCGCCGCGCGCGCAATTGACGATCCGCACGCCCTTCTTCGCCTTGGCGAGATTCTCGGCCGAGAGGATGTTGCGCGTCTCGTCGGTCAGCGGGGTATGCAGCGTGATGAAATCGGCGCGCGCGAGCAGCGTCTCGAGATCGACCTTCTCGACCCCGATCTCGACTGCATGATCCGGCGTCAGAAAGGGATCGTAGGCGATCACCTTCATCCGCAGGCCCTGCGCGCGCGCAGCGACGATCGAGCCGATATTGCCCGCGCCGATCAGGCCCAGCGTCTTGCCGGTGACCTCCACGCCCATGAAGGCGCTCTTGGGCCATTCGCCCGCCTGCGTCCGCGCATTGGCTTCCGGAATCTGCCTGGCCAGCGCCATGATCATGGCGATCGCGTGCTCGGCGGTTGTGATCGAATTGCCGAACGGCGTGTTCATCACCACCACGCCGTGCGCGCTTGCCGCCGGAATATCGACATTGTCGACCCCGATACCGGCGCGGCCGATCACCTTGAGCTTGGTCGCGGCTGCAATGATCTCGGGCGTCACCGTTGTGGAGGAGCGTATGGCAAGGCCGTCGTATTCGCCGATGCAAGCCTTGAGTTCCTCGGGCGTCATGCCCGTCTTGACGTCGACCTCGCAGCCGCGCTCCGTGAAGATGCGCGCGGCGTTGGGGTCCATCTTGTCCGAGATGAGGACTTTGGGTTTGGTCATGGTCTGAATTCCCGTGCGAGTTTCCGCGCAGGCGCGGACCTCGTGCAATGTATGACGATGAAGCGGCTTGCGGCCCCGCCTGTGCGGGGACGCGCACTAGGCCTGCAGGCGACCGTAGGCCCACTCGATCCACGGCAGCAGGCGTTTCAGATCCTCCTGCTCGACGGTTCCGCCGCACCAGATGCGCAGGCTCGGCGGGGCGTCGCGATAGCCGTTGAAATCATAGCCGACATCGCGATCCTCGAGCATCTTGGCGATGCGCCCAGGCACCTTGGCCTGCTCTTCTTCGGTGAGGCTGTCGTAGTAATCGCCCTGGAAGACGAAGCACACGCCCGTGTTGGTGCGCTGCGCCGGGTCGGGGACCATGTTGCGCAGCCACGGGGTCGCCTCGATCCAGTCGGTGACGATCTTGGCATTGGCATCGGCGCGTTCGAACATCGCTTTTCGCCCGCCGATCGACTTCGCCCATTCGAGCGCGAGGATATAGTCCTCGGTCGCCAGCATCGAAGGGGTGTTGATCGTCGCACCCTCGAAGATCGCGCGGTTGAGCTTGTCGCCCTTCTTGAGCCGGAACAGCTTGGGCAGCGGCCATACAGGATCGGTGTTCTCGATCCGCTCGACCGCCTTGGGGCTGAGGATCAGCATGCCGTGCTGCGCTTCCGATCCCATCACCTTCTGCCAGCTGTAGGTCGTGGCATCGAGCTTGGGCCAATCCATCTCCATCGCGAAGATCGCGCTGGTGGCATCGTTGATGGTGACGCCTTCGCGATCCGGCGCCAGCCAGTCGGTGTCCGGGATCTTGGCGCCCGAGGTGGTGCCGTTCCAGGTGAAGACGACATCGTCGCCCTGTGGGATCGAGGCGAGATCGGGGATTTCGCCGTAATCGGCATCGAGCGTGGTCAATTGGGGCAGTTTCAACTGCTTGACCGCGTCCTGAATCCAGACATTGCCGAAGCTTTCCCAGGCCGCGACCGTCGCCGGGCGATCGGGATGGAGCATCGTCCACATCGCGCATTCCAGCGCACCGGTATCGGACCCGGGCATGATCCCGACCAGATAGTCTTCGGGAATGCCGAGCAGTTCCTTGGACAGGTCGATGGCGTGCTTGAGCCGCGCCTTGCCCACACTCGAGCGGTGTGAACGGCCCAGCGATTCGGTCTGGAGTTTGGAAAGCGCCCAGCCCTTGTGCTTGGCGGTGGGTCCGGATGAAAAAAACGGACGCTCCGGCTTCAATGCCGGTTCGGTATTGGCAGTCATGTATTCTCTCCTTGCAGAGAGCTCGCGCGGCGTTGGGACCGCGTGGCCCGGCGCCGGACCTAATGTTGCGCCGCAGCAAGTCAACGCGAAACAGGATTTCATCGACAGCCCGGTTGCGAGACGCGGTGAGCGCATCGCTCCGGCTTGCGCCCTCTCGCAGGCGCGATCTCCTGTCTCGCCAAAGCTTTGAGCCTCGCCTATGAGCCCGCGCAGGATGGCTGTCACCGATCTTCGCATCGCCCTCTTCAGCGGCAATTACAACTACACCCGCGATGGAGCGAATCAGGCGCTGAACCGGCTGGTGGGCTATCTGCTGGCGGAGGGCGCGGCGGTACGCGTCTATGCTCCGACCGTAGCCGAGCCCGATTTCGAGCCGACCGGCGATCTGATCGGCCTTCCCAATGTCCGGATGCCGGTGAAAGGGCGCGGCGAATACCGCATGGCCACCGGGATCGATGCCGCGGTGAAGCGCGATCTGGACGCATTCGCGCCCAATTTGATGCACATCGCCTCCCCCGATCCGGGCGGCCATGCGGCGCTCAGATGGGCGCGGCGACGCGGCATCCCGGTGCTGGCCTCGGTTCACACCCGCTTCGAGACCTATCCGCGCTATTACGGGCTGGGCTTTCTCGAGCCTGTGGTCGAAGCGATGCTGCGCCGCTTCTACAATCGCTGCGATGCGCTGGTCGCGCCCTCCGAGAGCCAGATCGCCGAGCTCAAGGCGCAAAGGATGCACCACGACATCTCGATCTGGTCGCGCGGGGTCGATCGCGACATCTTCGATCCCGCGCGGCGCGATCTCGGATGGCGCCGCGCGCAAGGCATCGCGGACGACGAGGTCGCGATCGCCTTCCTCGGGCGGCTGGTGATGGAAAAGGGGCTCGACACCTTCGCCGCGGCGATCGCCGAACTGCGCAGGATGCAGGTCGCGCACAAGGTGCTGGTGATCGGCGACGGCCCGGCGCGCGGCTGGTTCGAGGGGGCGATGCCCGGCGCGAGCTTCGCCGGCTTCCAGACCGGGCGCGATCTGGGCCGCGCGCTGGCGAGCGCGGATGTCTTCTTCAATCCTTCGGTCACCGAGACCTTCGGCAATGTCACGCTCGAGGCGATGGCCAGCGGCCTGCCCGTGGTCGCCGCCGGCGCGACCGGCGCCGCTAGCCTGGTGGTCGATGGCGAAACTGGCGCGCTGGTCCCGCCGGGCGATGCCGCCGCCTTCGCCCGCGCGCTGGCGCCCTATTGCACCGAGCCTGCGCTGCTGCGCGAGCATGGCGATGCGGGTGAGCGCCGCGCCCGCGCCTATTCCTGGGATGCGATCAACCAGGCGGTGGTCGATACCTATCTGCGGTTGCGGGAGCGCAAGCGCTAAGATCGGTCAGCGCAGCACGCCCTTGTTCTTCATGCTGAGCGCGTAGATCAGCAGGAATGTGGCGATCGACCAGATCACGATGGAAATCGCCGCGCTGGGCCCGCTCGTCACCCATTCGGGCTGCTCGCTGATCGCCTGATAGAAGGTCGTGCCCGCGAGCCCCAGCAACGCCAGCGCGAAGGCCCAGACCGCATAGCGCAGCCGCATCAGCAGCAGGACCGAGCCGAGCACGCTGCTCCAGACGCCGAGCGCCCAGAAAGCATGGACCCAGCCGGGGAAGCCTATGAAATAGGCCAGCGCTGCCTCGGCGCTCACTCCCATGTCGGTGACCATGCCCTCCATGTATTCGAGGTTGCCGAGCTGCGTCTGAAGATAGTCGTTCGCACCGAAGGCGTTCCACAGCAGCGAGATCGCGCCCACCGCCCACAGATGCCATGGCGTTCGTGCCGGAAGTGTCGTCATCGTCATCCTCCCCCTTGCCTCGAGGCGTCAACTTACGCCCATCGGCGCCTGGTGCAAAGCGGCTTTGCAAAAGCACCTTCGGCACCCGCGATGATGGATTTCCCCTCGCCATTCCCTACATGGGAGCGATGGCCGATCTCTTCCCCGACACCGTGTCAGATGTGTCAGAACCCCCTCCCCGCGAAGACGCCCCGCTCGCCGACCGCCTGCGCCCCGCCACGCTCGGCGAGGTCATCGGGCAGGACCATCTGACCGGCCCCGAAGGACCGATCGGCCGCATGGTCGCGGCGGGGCGGCTGTCCTCGATGATCCTGTGGGGCCCGCCCGGCACCGGCAAGACCACCATCGCCCGCCTGCTCGCCGCCAGCGTCGGGATGCGCTTCGAGAGCGTCAGCGCGGTATTCT
>Ga0208179_1000175_pt1 | contig 47800 bp, 46 predicted proteins | sample Malvired_Geostar_FD_184238 | JGI IMG/M metagenome (GOLD analysis project Ga0208179, IMG submission 184238) | Marine viral communities from the Global Malaspina Expedition - Malaspina viral metaG DeepMed_Geostar (SPAdes) (version 2) | ecosystem: Environmental > Aquatic > Marine > Oceanic | place... | reverse complement strand
CCGGGCGGACCACGGTGAAGCGGCCGTAGCGTTCCAGCTTCCGGCCGTCGCCACTGTCGATCAGGGCGTAGTCGGACCAGCCCGTGGTCCGCAGGGTTTCGGGGGTCGGAGCGATCAAGGGGGCCATGGGCGGGGATTAGGCGGTCAGACACGGCTTCGTCCAGTCCGGTGATCGTCGGCGGGGTCGTCGGGCGCGTGGGGAGTCTTGTCCCAGGCGAAGGGCTGATCGATCAGTCGCCAGACCGCATGGGCGAAGGCCAGGCTCATCATGGACCAGTAGAAGGGGGCGCTCGCCATGTCGCGCAGGCCGTAGGGAACGCCCGCCCGGCGGCATCCGGCCCAGGCGGAAAACCAGCTGGACGAGGCCCCGGCGACCAGCACCAGCACCGCGAGCGGCGGCACGGCGGGCGCCACGCCCCAGAACAGGGCGCTGAGGCTCAGGCCCAGCAAGAGGGCCAGGGCGATGGCGTGCAGGGCCGCGGCGACCAGGGCCAGACCCAGCGTCAGGTGCAGACTCAACAGGCCGCGCCAGCCCAGGCCGAGGGGTTGGCGCATGTGGACCAGCCAGGTCTGCAGGAATCCCTTCAGCCAGCGCGTGCGCTGGGGCAGCCAGGCGCGCAGGTCGCCCGGCGGCGTCTCCCAGGTGGGGGCGCGCATCACGCCGAGGCGCCAGCCGCGCCGCCACAGGCGATAGCCGAGATCCGCGTCCTCGGTGACGTTCCACGGGTCCCAGCCGCCCACCCGGCGCAGGACGTCGACCCGGAAGTGGTTGCTGGTGCCGCCCAGCGGAAAGGGCAGGCCCAGCCGGGCCATGGCGGGCAGGATCACCTCGAACAGGGCGGCGTATTCGGCGGCGAACTGGCGGTCCAGGAACGGGCGGCGACGGGCCGGGTCGGCGGGCGGCCGGATGCGCAGCGGCGCCTGCAGACAGGCCAGACGGGGATGACCGTCCGCGAACCGCGCCGTCGCCTCGCGAAGCTGGGCGGGGTCCGGATCGTCCTCGGCGTCATAGACCGTCACCAGCCCGTCGGTGACGCGGCTGAGGGCGATGTTCAGGGCCCGGGGCTTGGTCATGGGCGCGCCCGGCGGGGCCACCAGCACCGACAACCAGTCGGGGCGGGAACAGGCGTCCGCCGCCGCGATGGTCTCGACGTCATCCGCCTCGATGACCAGAAAACCGCGCAGCCGATCCGTCGGATAATCCAGCCGCGACAGGCGGGCCACGATCTGGGGGATCATGGAGGCCTCATGGCGCAGCGCGGCGATGACGGCGTAGGGCGGCAGGTCGGCGGGCGGCGGCGGCAAGACGGCGGGCGGGGCGCTGATCACCACGGCGGCAGCGCGCCAGACCCCGGCGATCAGGAACAGCAGCCAGAGGCCGTGGACCAACCCCTCGCCCAGACGCGCGGACCCCGTCATCGCCGCCAGCGCAAGGAACGCGGCCCCGGCGAGGACGGCTCGTCCCTGTCCGGCGCTGAGCCCCCGCTGGCGGGCGCTGAGCGCCAGAGGCGGCCCGATCACCGGCAGCCGGTCCTTTCCGTCAGGCATGGCAGGCCCCCGCCCTTTCCCCTGGGGAACACAAAGGCCCGGTTGTCGCCGCGCGTCAAATGCCGCTATTCATGAGGGTCTGATGTTCGGGGTGAGGTGATTTTGGCTCAATCGATTCCCGCCGCCGCGCCGCGCGCCGGACGCAAACCCAAGGGCGAGGGCCACGAGCGCCGCGCCGAAATCCTCGACGCCGCAGAGCGGATTTTCGTGGAGTGCGGCTATGAGGGCGCCACGATCCGCAAGATCGCCGACGACGTGGGTCTGTCGTCCACCGCGCTGTACATGCACTTCCGGGACAAGAGCCAGATCCTGGCCGAGATCTGCCGGAGCGCGTTCGCCGAACTGACCATCCTGACCGCGCAGATCGAGGCCGACGCGGCCCCGGTGGAGATCAAGATGCGGCGGATGATGGAGGCCTACGCCCGGTTCGGGCTGGAAAACCCCAACGCCTATCGTCTGATCTACATGACCCGGCCCGAGGAGGCCCGCAGCGGGGCCGAGGACGTGGCGCGCGAGCTGGGCACGGGGCTGTTTCAAACCTTCGGCAAGATGATTGGCGAGGCGCACGCGGCGGGGCGTCTGAGGCATGCGCCTGCGGTCACGGGCCAGATCCTGTGGGCGGGGGTGCACGGGGTGGTCTCGCTGATGATCACCAAACCCTATTTCGACTGGGCGGCCCCGGACGAGCTGGTGGGCGGGATGCTGGACGCCCTGCTCGAGGGCGTGCTGCAGCGATGAGGCGGCTCGGGGGGGCCGCGCTGGCGTTGGGGCTGGTGCTGCTCCCGGCGGTCGGGGTGCGCGCCGAGGGGCTGCGCATCCTGTCGCTGGATCCGTGCGCCGATCAGTTCGCCCTGGCCCTGAGCCGGCCGGACGACCGGCTGTTCCTGTCGCCGCGCGCCGACGATTCCGACTCGCATCTCCGCGAGGCGGCGGCGGGGCACGCGCGGGTTCGCCCCACGCTGGAGGCGGCCTTGATCGCGCGGCCGGACGTGGTGATCCGCTACTGGGGCGGCGAGCCGCGCCTGCTGGCGGCGCTGGAGCGGCGCGGCGTCCGGGTGGCGACCGTGGCCGACGCTTCGGATTTCGACGGGGTGCGCGAGAACGTGCGTCGCGTGGCGGCCGACCTGGACCGGGCTCCCGAGGGCGCCGCGCTTGTCGAGGAGATGGACGGCCGCCTTGAACGGGCCGCCGCCGCCGGGGCCTCGGGATCGGCGCTGTACATGACGCCGGGAGGCTTCACGGCGGGGGAGCAGACGCTGGTGGGGGCGGTGCTGGGCGCGGCGGGATTCACCTCGGCCGCCGAAAGCCCGTGGTTCTCGCCGGTGAGCGTGGAGCGGTTGCTGTTCGAGCCGCCGGCGCGGTTCGTGCTGGCCTTTTACGAGCAGGTGCGGGCAGACTGGCGCGGCGCGGGCCGGCATCCGGCCCTGCGCCGCCTGATGGGACGGCGCGAGGTGGTCAGCCTGCCGGGAAGCCTGATGGGCTGCCCCGCCTGGTTCGCCGCCGAGGCGGCCGAGCGGCTGGCTGTGGAGGGGGCGGAGCAATGACGGTGCGCTTGTCGCTGCTGCTGGGTCTGGCGATTCTGGCGGCCGCCGGGTTGGCCCTGACCCTGGGCGAGGTTCCCCTGACGGCGGATCAATACCGGCTGGCGTTTTCCGATGCGGCCTCGGTGGAGGCCGAGGTGCTGTGGCATGTCCGGGCGCCGCGCATCGTCTGCGCCCTGATGGTGGGCGCGGGACTGGGGCTGTCGGGGGCGGTGCTGCAGGGGTTGTTGCGCAATCCGCTGGCGGATCCCGGCGTGCTGGGAGTGTCGGCGGCGGCGGCGCTGGGCGCGGCCTTCGCCATCGTGGTCGGCGGGGCCGCCGTGCCGGGCGCGGTGGCGATCTCGGCCCTGATCGGGGCCGGCCTGGCCGGGGCGGCGCTGGTGATCTTCGCGGCCCGGGTGCGGGCGCCCGAGGCCCTGATCCTGTTCGGCGTGGCCCTGTCCAGTTTCGCCGGGGCGGCCACGGCCCTGATCTTCAATCTGTCGCCGTCGCCCATCGCCTCGGCCGAGGTGATGAGCTGGCTGCTGGGCTCGGTGCAGAACCGCAGCTGGGCGGACGTGGCGTGGGTCACGCCGCTGGTGCTGATCTCGGGCGCGCTGGCGGCGTTCGCGTCGTCGGGTCTGCGCATGCTGACCCTGGGCGACGAGACGGCGGCGGCCTCGGGCCTGTCCATGGGGCGGGTGCGAACGGCGGCCCTGATCGCGGCGGCGCTGGCGGCCGGGGCGGCGACGGCGGTGGCGGGGGTGATCGGCTTCGTGGGGCTGGCGGCGCCCCATCTGGTGCGCCGGGCGGTGCGGGGCGATCCCGGCCGGGTGCTGCTGCCCGCCGCGCTGGCCGGAGGTTTGATCCTGGTGCTGGCTGATCTGGCGGCACGGGTGACGCCGACCGATCAGGAGCTGAAGCTGGGGGTGTTCACGGCGCTGGTGGGGGCGCCGCTGTTCGCCCTGATCGCCTGGCGCGCGGCGCGGGAGTGGCGGCTGTGAGCGCCCTGTCCCTGACCGGCGCCACGGCGCGGCTGGACGGGCGCGAGGTGCTGTCCGGCGTGGATCTGAGCGTCCTGCCGGGCGAGGTGGCGGCCCTGACCGGGCCCAACGGCGCGGGCAAGACCAGCGTGATCCGGGCGCTGGCCGGCGTACTGCCGCTGGAGGCGGGCGAGGCGCGGCTGGACGGGTTGCCGCTGGCGCAGCTCACCGCGCGCGAGCGGGCGCAGCGGGCCGCGTGGCTGCCGCAGGACCGCCGCATCGCCTGGAACATGCCGGCGGTGGAGGTGGCTGCCCTGGGCGCGCCGTTCCTGTCCGGGGGCGAGGCGCGGGACCGGGCGCTGGAAGCCCTGATGGAGATCGACGCGGGCGATCTGGCGGCGCGGGGCGTGGCCGAGATGTCGGGCGGCGAGCGGGCGCGGGTGCTGTTCGCGCGGTTCCTGGCCACCGGGGCGCCCGCCCTGATGGCGGACGAACCGGCGGCGGGGCTGGACCCGGACGCCCAGTTGCTGGTGATGGAGGTTTTGCGCGCCCGGGCCGAGGCGGGGGCGGCGGTGCTGGTCAGCCTGCACGACCTGTCGCTGGCGGCGCGCTATGCGGACCGGGTGGTGGTGATCGACCACGGCCGCATCGCCGCCGACGGCCCGCCGCGCGAGGCGCTGGCCCCGGCGGTGCTGAAGGACGTGTTCGGCGTCGGCGGACGCTGGCTGGAGACGGCGCAGGGGCCGGTGCTCAGCACCTGGCGGCTGGGCGGCGCCCGCTAGTTTAATTTGAGAGCCTGATTCACGGCATCGGTGGAATCGCGAAGCGACTCCCACCCTCAACCGATCAGGCTCTAGAACGGCCAGCGGGCCATGGCGGCGGCGAAGGCCAGCAGGGGCAGCAGCAGAAGCGCCTCGATCCCCAGCCAGCGACGAACTTTCGCCACATCGCCGGGATCAGGCTGGAAGGCCGCGTCGGCCTTGCGGGCGCGGCGCCAGGCGATGAAGCGGAGGGTGGGCATGATCGAGGCGGCGGCGATCAGGCCGAAGGCGGCGAGCTTGGCCCAGAAGAAGGGGTTGCTCTCATAGAACATCCAGCCCTTGCCGCCCCAGATCACCCGGCAGACGCCGACGATGAGCACCAGCATGGCCGCGCCGCCGACGCCGGCGTCCAGACGGGCCAGCCGGTCCACGTCCAGCGGCGTGGCGCGCAGCAGGACCCGTTCGCCCATGATCATGGCCACCAGGCCGAAGACGAGGATGTGGTGCAGGACGGCCAGGATCAGATCCAGCATGGCGAGGCTCCTTCACGGGCGAGTCGGAAACAGCGTAGGTTGGCATCATGACACGATTTCTGATGGTGGCGGCGGGCGGGGCTGTGGGGGCCATGGCGCGCTACGCCCTGGGGCTGGCGGCCGGACGATTTGCGCCGGGTCTGGCGTGGCCGGCGGGGACCTTCACCGCCAATGTGCTCGGCGGGCTGCTGATGGGGCTGCTGGCGGGCTGGCTGGCGCTGAAGGCCGGGGCGGGCGTGGACCATGAGCGGCTGAGGCTGTTGCTGGGCGTGGGCCTTCTGGGCGGCTTCACCACCTTCTCCGCCTTCTCGCTGGAGACCGCCCTGATGATCGAGCGGCGGCAGATGGGGCTGGCGGCAGGCTATGTGAGCCTGTCGGTGGTGCTGTCGGTGGTCGCCCTGTTCGCGGGGCTGATGATCGCCCGGCGCCTCTGGGGCTGACCCGGATGGGCGCGATGGAACCCCGGTCATCGCGTCTGAATCGGTCTTTCGGCAAGCGGCGCTGGCGCCTGGCGGTGTTCGCCGGGGCGCTGCTGCTGAGCCTTGGCTTTCTGGGTGGTCTGGCGCTGCGGGATGTCCGGGAGTCGGGTGGAGGGGCCAGGATCGCGACGCCCTATGTTCTCTACGCCGACATCACGCCGCGCCCGGGTTTGAGGCGTCTCGACAGGGATTCCGAGGCGCGATCTGAAGAGGCCCCGGGCCTCCCGGACGAAGACGAGGACGCGCGTGTCTTCCCGGGACCGACCGGTCCGGGCGGGCCCTCCATGGCGGCTGCCGCCGACGTGGACGACATGTGGCGCGTCAGCCCGCCGGTCATGGAGGACCGGATCGCCCGGGCTCTGCGGGCCGGCGCCATGGGATGCGCGAATCGCAACCTGCTGAGCGCGGCCGAGCGCGAGGCGTGCGACCAGCGCGTCCGGGCGGCGGCGCCCTATATTGCGGGCACGGGTGACCGACGTCGGGACGAGCGGTTCGCCCGGCAGGGCGCGCGGGAGCTGGCCGCCTGGGAGGAACGCCGCGCCGCGCCCCCTGCGCGGACGCCCTGCGAGCAGGACGGGCCCATTTCGGACTGCGGCGTGGAGATCAATGTGGAGATCTTCTCCACCATCGACGGGTTTCTTCCAAACCTGCGCCGCGACGATTGAGCCTGTTCCGGGGGCGCTGCCCTGTGGCGCCCGCGCCGTGACGTTCTATAAGGCGGCCATGAGCCGTGAAGTGAAAACCCTGTATGTGGCCGAGGCCGAGGACGGCATCCGTCTGGACCGCTGGTTCAAGCGGCGCTGGCCGCACCTGTCCCATGTGCAGGTGCAGAAGATGGCCCGGTCGGGCCAGATCCGCGTGGACGGATCGCGCGTGAAGCCGGAGGACCGGCTGACGGCGGGCGCCGCCGTTCGGGTGCCGCCGATCCCCGACCCGGTCGAGCGGGCGCCGGGGGACCGGCCGACCCTGAGCGACCGGGACGTGGCCTATGCGAAGTCGCTGGTGCTGTTCGAGGACGACATGGTCATCGCCCTGAACAAGCCCGCCGGGCTGGCGGTGCAGGGCGGCACCAAGACGACGAAGCATGTGGACCGGCTGCTGTCGGCCTGGGGGGAGGGACTGGAGCGGCCGCGGCTGGTGCACCGGCTGGACCGGGACACCTCCGGCGTCCTGCTGCTGGGCAAGGGGCCGGAGGCGGCCAAGCGGCTGTCGGGCGCTTTCGCCCGGCGTCAGGCCAAGAAGACCTACTGGGCCATCGTCATGGGGGCGCCCAAGCCGGGGGCCGGCCAGATCGATCTGGCGCTGAAGAAGTCTGGCATCAACGACTTCGAGATCATGCGCCCCGCCGATCCCAAGGAGCACGGGGCCGAACCGGCGGAGACCGCCTTCGCCACCATCAGCCGGGCCGCGCACCGGGCCAGCTGGATGGCGCTGAGGCCCTTCACGGGACGGACCCACCAGCTGCGGGCGCACATGAAGGCCATGGGGCATCCCATTCTGGGCGACCCCAAATATGGGGACGAGGCCTCGAACGAACTGTCGGGTCCGCTGAAGCTGCAGCTGCATGCACGGCGCATCGAGTTGGACCATCCCGGCGGCGGCAAGCTGATCGTCGAGGCGCCGCTGAGCCCCGAGATGAAAGCCGGCTTCGCCCATTTCGGCTTCTCCGAGGACGAGGCCGAGCAGGACCCCTTCGCCGGGGTCAAACGCATCCGATGAGGGCGGCATCCGACGCCCCGCTGGCGGTGTTCGACATCGACGGGACCCTGGTGGACAGCCGGGCGGCGATTCTTGAGGCGGCGACGACCGCTGCGCGCGCCGTGGGGCTGGCCGAGCCCGGCTATGAGGCGGTGCGCCAGATCGTGGGGCTGTCGCTGCACGAGGCCCTGCATCAGCTGGCCCCGGACCTGACCGACGCGGAACTGGCCGAGTTCGTGGCGGCCTATCAGGGCGCGTTCCGGGCCATGCACGAGCGCCCCGGCTTCGAGGAGCCGCTGTATACGGGGGCGGCCGACCTGCTGGACCGGCTGAAGCGGGACGGCTGGCGGCTGTCGCTGGCCACGGGCCAGTCGCGGCGGGGGGTGGAGCGGAACCTGGCCCGGGGCGGCTGGGCGGACCTGTTCCTGAGCAGCCACTGCGCCGAGGACGGGCCGGGCAAGCCGGATCCGGCCATGCTGATCCGCGCCATGGAGGTCTGCGGCGGAACGCCGGGGCGGACCGTGATGATCGGCGACACCAGCCACGACATGCGTATGGCCCTCAACGCCGGGGTGCGGCCGCAGGGGGTGGCCTGGGGCTTTCACACGGCCGAGGAAGTGATGGCCTCCGGCGCGGTTCATGTGGCCGAGGATTTCGCGACGCTGGAGGGGGCTTTGCAAGGCTTTGCGGGCACCCGCCGGGCGGCGTGAGATTCCCACAACCAAGTCGTCGGAAATGCGTTAAACCTCTCATGATGAGAACCTTGACCGTTTCCGTGCTCTGCCTGTCAGCCCTGTCCCTCAACGCCTGCATGGCCGCCCGCTCGGCGGGCGACGGGGTGGGGACCGTGCGCGAGGGCTTCGCCGACGCCGCCACCGCCCCGCTGGAAGACCTGAACCTGCGCCGCGACACCATTCCCACGGTGCTTCTGCAGGCCCAGGCCGCGCCCTACGACATGCGCAACATGGAGCGGTGCCCGACCATCGCCGCCGAGGTCCGGCGGCTGGACGACGCGCTCGGGCCGGACCTGGACGAGCCCACGCCCCAGGACGGGTCGCTGAACAGCGAGATCGCCGCGGACGCCGCGGCAGGCGCCACCCTGGACGCCATTCGCGACACCACCACCGACTTCATCCCTCTGCGCAGCTGGGTCCGTCGCCTGACGGGCGCCGAGCAGCACAGCCAGGAGGTGCAGGCCGCCATCCAGGCCGGTCGTCAGCGCCGGGCGTTCCTGAAGGGCATGGGCATGCAGCGCAACTGCGCCCCGCCCGCGGCCCCCAGCTGGTTCACGCCCCGCCGGAACTGACCGGCCCGAACACCCGCTCGAAGCTGGCTTTCAGGGCTGCGTCGGCGTCGTCCATGCTTGCGATCAGGCCCAGGTCGGCGAGACTGGTGACGCCGTGCTCGCGGATGCCGCAGGGGACGATGCCGTCGAAGTGGGACAGGTCGGGCTCCACGTTCAGGCTGATGCCGTGGAAACTGACCCAGCGGCGCACCTTGACCCCGATGGCGGCGATCTTGTCCTCGCGGCTCTGGGCCGAGCCGTCGTCGCCGACGAATCGGCGCTCGACCCAGACCCCCACGCGGCCGTCGCGCACGTCCGCCTCCACATTGAAGGCGGCCAGGGCGCCGATGATCCACTGCTCCAGCCCGCGCACGAAGGCGCGCACGTCGCGGCCCCGCCGGTTCAGGTCCAGCATCACATAGGCCACCCGCTGGCCGGGGCCGTGGTAGGTGTACTGGCCGCCGCGCCCGGTCTGGAACACGGGGAAGCGGGCGTCGATCAGGTCATCGGCTTTCGCCGAGACCCCGCCGGTGTAGAGGGGCGGATGCTCCAGCAGCCAGACCCGCTCCTCGGCCCCGCCTGCATGGATGGCGGCGACCCGGTCCTCCATGAAGGCCACGGCCTCCTCGTAGGGGACGGGGGCAGGGGCTGTGACCCACTGGACGGGCCGTCCGTCGTCGCGGCGCAGGCGGCTGAGATCGGGCGGAGAACTTAACGGCTGGGAAAGCATGATCGGTCCAATGTGGCGGCAGGGGGCAGCCATGCAAGACCAGATCACCCCAGTAACCGCGTCAGTACACCCGATGAGTCAGATTGAATCCGTAAACGTCGAGATCTCCGTGGTGCTCGGTCGCTCCGTGCTGCCCATGGCGCAATTGCTGCGCATGGGTCGGGGCGCTGTGATCCCGCTGGACGCCGGCGAGTACGACGAGGTCTGGATCCTGGCCAACAACCACCCGGTGGCGCGCGGCGAGATCACCATCAACGACGACCGCATCGCCATCACCGTGACCCGCCCGGCGGACCTGTACGACTACATGGCCGGCGCGGCGTAGGGCGACAGGCCCCGCGCCTCAGAGCAGGTAGACGGCGATGTAGCGCGCCACGAGGGCGATCATGGCCAGGCGGGCCCAGACCTGGCCGCGCACCACCATGGCGGTGATCATCAGCGCCACCAGAATGGCGGTCATGGTCAGGGACAGCGGGTTCATCAGCCAGACCGCCAGTTCCGGCGTGCCCGCATAGACCGCCAGCTGAACCATCATCAGGACGAACATGACGCCGATGACGATGCGCCGGACGCGGAAGAAGTGGTCGTCCATGTCGGTCTCTGCGCCGATGCCCCGCGGGAACACCAGCGAGGCCGCCAGATAGTAGGCTCCGGCGAAGGCCGACACCGTCATGAGGGTCATGCCCGACACTTGGAACACGTCCCGGGTGACCCAGGCCGCCTGCCAGAAGGACAACAGGTCGAGGAAGACGAAGGCGCCCAGCAGGGGGGTCAGCCAGCCGATCCGCACCGCCGCGCCCAGCCGCAGCCGCGCCTCGATGGCGCGGGCCAGACCGGACAGCACCTCCGCCAGCGACAGGCCCAGCAGCAGCCCGAACAGGGCGAAGGTGAATTCGAAATCCGTCATGGCCGCCCCCGGTTTGCTGAGGGGAGGTTTGGCGGGTCGTCAGGGGGTTGGCAAGGCGGGGACCTGTTGGACTCAGGGGGCGCCGTCAGGGCTGGTGCCCGAGGAAGACTTCGACCCGGGGATGGGCCGCGACGAAACGCCGAAGTCGATCAGCGGACTCCTCCGCATCCACGCGGGCCGACTCCGGCAGGGGTTGGGGCATGGCCTGATCCCAATTGAGCCGCGTGGATGCGGCGTCGCCGACCACCAGCTTCGGGCCGTCCACGGCGTTGATCAGATAGCCTGTTGATCCCGGCGAGTGGCCGGGAAGGCTCAGCGCCCAGACCGATCCGTCGCCGAATACGTCGATGACTCCGGCGAAGGCGCCGTCCGGATCGGTGGTGAACACCCATTCCCGCAGGGGCTCCTTGCCCTCCAGGGCGATGTCGGCCGGACGGCCGGTCAATCGGTGCATCAAGTTGCGTTGCCGGGCGTCGCCCTGCCCCGCGTAGATCGCCGTGTCGTCGGGGAGGTCCATCAGCCCGCCCACATGGTCAAAATGCAGATGCGTGAGGAAGACCGCCCTCGGCGCCGACTGTCCCTCCAGCCAGTCCGCCATGGTCTGGTCGATCCGGACATCCAGATCGCTCAGGGCCCGTCGCATCAGCAGGTTGAGGCGAGGCTCCAGATCGCGCGACACGCCGCCATCGATCAGGTATCGGCCCAGCCGGGGATGGTCGATGACATAGGCGTAGATGACGGCCTCCTCCATCCCCGGAGGAACCGCGTCGGTGCGGGGGTCGTCCCGATCAATGAAACTGCCCCGCCCCGCCGTCCACCGCGCGAACGTGACCCGCTCGAAGGTCACGACGCCGGGCCGCAACAGGCTGTCTTCCAGCGCCGAGGATCGGGAGGCCATGCCTAGTTCGGACACCTCGACGGGGTGCACGGTGGCCACCGTGGCGCAGGCCGTCAGGGTCAGGAGCAGAACGGGCATGACAACCCCGAGCCCCCGTGAAATCCTCGGCAATCCCATGGCGGCTCTCCTGACCTTGCGCTGTTGAACATATCGAAATACATAAAAATATATCTGTCAATCGGAGAGTTCTGACGCCCATGGCCACTGTTGTGCCGTTGCCGCCGCCGGTCGCCGCAGAACCTGCGGCCCTGACCCGGATCCGCCGGCTGAGTCGCCCGCTGGAATGGCTGTTCACCGGCCTGCTGGTGCTGGGCGGGGTGATCCTGGCGATCGCCGTCATGGCGGTGCTGACCTATGACGGCCCCCGCCTGCAGGTTCGCCCGGGCGGCATGCAGATCCTGCTGGGGCGCGAGGTTCCGCCCCTTCCCGAGGGCTGGACCACGGTCGGGGTTCTGCCGTTCACGCGCAAGCTGGCGCTTGCCTGTTCCGCCACCCTGATGGTCGGCCCGGCGCTGGCCGTGCTGTGGGAGTTGCGCCGTCTGTTCCGGCTGTACGGGGCGGGGGTGATTATGGCGGCGGAGAACGCCCGGTGCATCGGGCGCATCGCACTGTGGCTGCTCGCCTACGCCGTCGCGCCGACGCTGGGCCACATGCTGGTGACGGCCGCGGGGTTCGATGACGAGGGCTGGCTCAGGATCGACAGCTTTCAGGCCCTGTGTCTGGGCCTGATCCTGCTGGTGGTGGCCCGGGTGATGAAGTGGGGCGCGGACGTGCATGACGACGCCTCGAGATTCGTCTGATGCCGATCGTGGTGCGTCTCGACGTGGTCATGGCCCGGCGCAAGGTGCGGTCCAATGTGCTGGCTCGCGCCGTCGGCATATCCGAGACCAATCTGTCCCTGCTGAAATCGGGCAAGGTTCGCGGCGTCCGATTCGCGACGCTGGATGCGATCTGTCGCTATCTGGAGTGCGCGCCCAGCGACATTCTGGAGCACGTGCCTGACGAAGCGGAGGGCCAGACGTCCTTGCCCCGGGCGCAAGCCCCGGATGCGCGGAGCGGGCGGCGGAGGGGGGGCGCTCGGTAACAGGTCGGCGGCGCGACCCCGCCCACACCGCGTCTCACCCCTCATCCGACCCGCTGCGAGGGCTGTCTTCTCCCGCAAGGGGAGAAGGGAAGGGGAGAATGGCTGTCGGCTGCAACTGCCCCTTTCCTTTCGGTTCATCCTCGGCTATTGCCCCCGCTCCGATGCGAGCGGTCGTGGCGGAATTGGTAGACGCGCAGCGTTGAGGTCGCTGTTCCCTAACCGGAGTGGAAGTTCGAGTCTTCTCGACCGCACCATCAACCAGAGCCTGATCGGTTGTGGCCAATCGCATTGCGATTGCGCCGGGGCCGTGAATCAGGCTCTCGCATAATTCGGAATGCAATATCGGCTGAACGCTGAACAGGACTGACCTGCTGAAAGGGGAGGACGCTCGTGACCATTGACGACGTGCGCGACGCCCCGGCCGGTCCTGACCCGGACACCCACGATGACGAACACCTGGGCGACGACTACGCCCTGACGGCCGCCTTCGTTGAGAAGGTGATCGATGCGGCCGACGTGGGCGACGGCGAGCGTCTGCGCGACCTCCTGCACGACCTGCACCCCGCCGACATCGCCGACCTGATGGGCTTCCTGACGTCCGAGCACCGCTCGGTGCTGGTCCTGTGGCTGGCGCCGGACATGCTGGCCGACGTGCTGCCGGAGCTGGACGACAGCATCCGCGAGCAGGTGCTGGAGCGGCTGCCCTCGGGCGCCCTGGCCGAGGCGTTGCAGGAACTGGACTCCGACGACGCCGCCGCGGTGGTGGAGGAGATGGAGGACGACCAGCGCCGCGCGGTGCTGGCCGCCATGCCCGAACAGGACCGGGCGGCCATCGAAAGCTCGCTGGGCTATGAGGAGGACTCCGCCGGCCGCCTGATGCAGCGGGAGGTGATGGCGGCGCCCGAGTTCTGGAGCGTGGGCGACACCATCGACCACCTGCGGGCCCAGGGCGAGGACCTGCCGGAGCTGTTCTTCGACATCTATGTGGTGGACCCGCAGTACCGGCCCGTGGGCGGGGTGGCGGTGAGCCGCCTGCTGCGCTCGGCGCGGGACGTGAAGCTGGCCGCCCTGATGGAGCCGATCAACGAGATCGAGGTGCACCAGGACCAGGAAGAGGTGGCCTACATCTTCGAGAAATACCACCTGATCTCGGCGCCGGTGGTGGACTTCGGCGGGCGGCTGGTGGGCCAGATCACCGTCGATGACATCGTCAACATCATCCAGGAAGAGAACCGCGAGGACATCCTGCGGCTGGCCGGCGTGTCGGACGAGGGCCGCGACGCCAGCGTCATGGGCGTGGTGCGCTCGCGCATTCCGTGGCTGATCATCAATCTGGGCACGGCGGTGGCCGCCTCGCTGGTGATCGGGGCCTTCGCCGAGGAGATCGAGGCGCTGGTGGCCCTGGCCATCCTGATGCCCATCGTGGCCTCCATCGGCGGCAACGCCGGGGTGCAGGCCATGACCGTGGCGGTGCGCTCGCTGGCGGCGCGCGAGCTGTCGGCGGCCAACGCCGTGCGCATCGTGCGGCGCGAGGCGGTGGTGGGCTTTATGAACGGGGCGACCATCGCGGTGCTGCTGGCGGCCATTGCGGGGGTGTGGTTCGGCATGCCGATGCTGAGTCTGGTGATCGGGCTGGCGGTGACCATCAATCTGGTGGCCGCAGCCCTGGCGGGGGCGCTGATCCCCATGATCCTGGACCGGCTGGACCGCGACCCGGCGGTGGCCTCGCCCGTCTTCGTGACATGGATCACGGATACGGTGGGGTTCTTCACCTTCCTGGGACTGGCAGGGCTGATCCTTCTGTAGGGCCGGCCGGTCCAGCGGGCATGGATGGCCGGCCAGCCCGGCCATGGCGAACAAGAAAATGTTCCATCGTCGATGCATGGTGCAAGGGGCGGCCCGGAGCTTGCTGGGTCCCGTCCAGGGCGAACCCGCCCGTCTCATTCTGGGTCAGGACCGTTGTCGCAGATCGACAAGCCGAAGCTGAAGGTGTCCCGTCGGGGTCTGGAGCTCATCAAGAGCTTCGAGGGCTTCCGGCCGCGCGCCGAGCGTCTGGCGGACGGCCGCTGGGTGGTGGGCCATGGGCATACGCTGTCGGCGCGCGAGGGCGCCACGGTGGATGCGACCGAGGCCGAACTGCTGCTGCAATACGATCTGCTGCCCATCCTGAACGCCATTTCCGAACGGGTCAGCCTGCCGCTGAACCCGCATCAGGTGGACGCCCTGGCCAGCTTCGGCCAGGCGCTGGGGCTGGAGCGGTTCCTGGCGTCCGAGGTGCTGGTCTGGGTCAATGCGGGCGAGCCCGGGGACGCCGCCCGGGCGCTGGGCGCCTGTGACGCGGCGCCGCTGACGCCTGCGCCCGATCCCGTTGCGCGGCGCCGGGCGGCCGAGAGCGCCCTGTTTCAATATGACCCGGCGCAGGAGGCGGATCTGGCGGTGCTGATGGCCGCGCCGGCGCTGGTCCCGCCGCCCGCACCGGCGGTGGAGGATCCTCCGGCTGAGGCTGAGGCTGAGGCTGAGGCTGAGGCGGAGGTCGAGCCCGAACCTGAAATCGACGCCGCCGCCGAGGCCGAGGGCGCGCGGGCTATGGCCGTGGCGACCCTGCTGGGCGAGACGCCTGCTGACGCGTCGGACGGCGTCGACGCGGAACCGGACGCCGAGGCGCCGGTGGTGACGCCGACCTTTGCGAGCCCGCCACCGGCGGAGCCCGAGCCTGAGCCCGAGCCCGAGCCCGAGCCTGAGCCTGAGTCCCAGCCCGAGCCCGAGGCCGCGCGCGAACCCGACCCTGAACCCGTGCCGGTGATGGCGGCGGCCAATGAGAACGGCGACGAGCCGGAGATCATGGCGGTGGAGCCGCCGCCTGCGCCGCCGCCGGCGGCCACGGCGATGGTCATGGCCATGCAGCGCTATTCGCCCTACGTCGTGCCGACCGGGGCGGACGTGCATGTGTTCGGCGACGCGCCGGCGCAGGCCGCCGCGCCGGGCGAGGGCGTGCTGATCCTGACGCCGCCGCCCGAAATCGAGCCCGAGCCGCCGACCCGCGAGGTCTGGACCGAGGCCGAACGCGCGGGGCCCGCCCCCGAGGCGGAGCCGCTGTTCATCGAGGACCCTCTGGTGCGCGCCGGCGGCCAGCCGGTGTTCATGCCCGAGACGTTCGAGCCGGAGCAGCGTGGGCGGCTGGACTGGAGCGAGACCGGCGCCTTCCTGGGCATGGGGGCGGTGGGCCTGACGGCGTTCGGGGCGGCCATCTTCGGCTTCCGCATGGCGGCGGACCGGCCCGTGCACTACGGCCTGGACCAGACCACCATCGCCGCATGGGTGCTGGCGGTGATCGGGGCGCTGTGCGTGGGCATCTCGGCCTACAATCTGTATCTGCGTCGCGGCGGTCGCGGCGAGGGCTGAGCCCGGCTTTGCGAACGGGCCGGGCGGTGCTACCCCGCTGGCCATGAGCATTCCAAACGCCCCCCAAAGCATGAATTTCGGCCTCGGCGAAAACGCGGACATGATCCGCGAGACCACCGCCCGCTGGGCCGCCGACCGGCTGGCGCCGCGCGCCGCCGAGATCGACGAGACCAACACCTTCGCCCGCGACCTGTGGCCCGAGATGGGCGAACTGGGCCTGCACGGCATCACCGTCGAGGAAGAGCACGGCGGGCTGGGGCTGGGCTATCTGGAGCATGTGGTGGCCATGGAGGAGGTGTCACGGGCCTCGGCCTCCATCGGGCTGTCCTATGGCGCCCACTCGAATCTGTGCGTGAACCAGATCCGCCGCTGGGGCACCGAAGAGCAGAAGCGGAAGTATCTGCCCAAGCTCATCAGCGGCGAACATGTGGGCTCGCTGGCCATGTCCGAGGCGGGCTCGGGCTCGGACGTCATGTCCATGAAGACGCGGGCCGAGAAGACGGGCGACCGCTACGTCCTGAACGGCACGAAGTTCTGGATCACCAACGCGCCGTCGGCCGAGACCCTGGTGGTCTACGCCCGCACCGGCGACGGCAACGGCGGGGTCACCGCCTTCCTGATCGAGAAGGGCATGAAGGGGTTCAGCGTCTCGAAGAAGCTGGACAAGATGGGCATGCGCGGCTCGGACACGGCGGAGCTGGTGTTCGAGGACTGCGAGGTGCCGGAAGACAACGTCATGGGTCCGGTCGGCGGCGGCGCCGGCGTGCTGATGAGCGGTCTGGACTATGAGCGCGCGGTGCTGGCGGCCGGGCCGCTGGGCATCATGCAGGCGGCGCTGGACGTGGTGCTGCCCTATGTGCGCGAGCGCAAGCAGTTCGGAAAGCCCATCGGCTCGTTCCAGCTGATGCAGGCCAAGATCGCCGACATGTACGTGGCCCTGAACTCGGCGCGGACCTACGTCTATTCCGTCGCGCGGGCCTGCGACGCCGGCCAGACCACCCGCTATGACGCGGCAGGCGCGATCCTGCTGGCTAGCGAGAACGCGGTGAAGGTGTCGCTGGAGGCCGTGCAGGCCCTGGGCGGGGCCGGCTACACCAAGGAGTGGCCCGTGGAACGGCTGGTGCGCGACGCCAAGCTGTACGACATCGGCGCGGGCACCAACGAGATCCGGCGCTTCCTGATCGGGCGGGAACTGCTGGGGGGGTGACGGCAGTGGCCGGCATAGCGCCTGAGGATGTCCTCGCGGACCTTCGGAACCGCTATGCCGAGCCGCATCGGCGTTACCATACATGGGCGCACATCGAGGCCCTGCTCGGCTGGTTCGCGCTGCGGCGGGATCATCTGCACGACCCGGTCGCGGTCGAACTGGCGATCCTGTTCCACGACGCGGTCTACGATCCGGCGCGATCCGACAACGAGACGCAGAGCGCGCAGCTGCTTCGGGACGCCGATTTGCCGGATGTGAGCGACGACATGCGTCTTCGCGCCATCCGCATGATCGAGGCCACCGCCGCGCATGCGTTGGCGGAAGATTGTTCGGAGGACGACCGAAGCGACATGGCCGCGTTCCTCGACATGGACCTTTCCATCCTCGGCGCCGCGCCGGCGGTCTTCGAGGGATACGAGCGCGCCGTACGGGACGAATACGCCTTTGTGCCCGAAGCGCTGTTCCGGGCGGCGCGGCGGGGAATTCTGGAGCGCTTTCTCGAGCGGCCGACGCTGTATTTCAGTGACTGGGGGCGTGAGCGCTTCGAAGCCCGGGCCCGGTCCAATCTTGCGGCCTCCATCGCCGCCCTGCGCTGAACACGCTGTCCTGGGGCCCTGCGTGGCGGCCCGGCGGGGTCGATCGCATCGCCTTGTTCTGCGAATATTTCACACCTATAGTTCGCAAATGCCGAATCTTGACGACTACCTTTCGCGGCGACGGGGGCGGCAGGCTGAGCTGGCCCGCCGGCTGAATCTCGGCGCGGGGACGCTGAGTTCGATCCGCAGCGGGCATCGCCGGCCATCGCCGGAACTGGCCAGGCGCATCGAGGACGCCACGGACGGCGAGGTGCGCGCCGCCACGCTTCTAGGCGTGGAAGAGAAGGGTGCGGCTTTCGACCATGCGACGGTCCCGCAGCCGCTCAGCGGCGGGCGCTGGATGGCGAAGGTGGCGGCGGACGGGTCGCTGTATCTGACGCCGGAAGCGGTGGCGGCCATGGGCCTGTCGCCCGGCGAGCGGCTGGTGATGCGGCCCGACGGTGAGGAGGTGCGCATCAACTCCTCCGACAAGGCGCTGAAAGCCATCCAGAAAGAGTTTCGACGATTGGTCCCGGAAGGGCGGAGCGTGGTTGACGAACTGATCGCGGACCGGCGGGCCGAAGCCGCGCGTGAGTAGGGTCGTCGTGGATTCGTCGGCTGTGGTCGCCGCCATTCTCCAGGAACCGGGCGGGGATGAGATGGCCCGCCGCGACGGCCCGTTCCTGCTCAGCGCCGTCAATCTCTGCGAAGTGCTGGAGCGTCTGGCTGTCGACGGCCGGGCGGAGGCGCGGACCCTCGCCTTGCTCGAGGCCCTCGGTCTGGTGCTGGTCGAGTTCACGCCCGATCTCGCGGCCATGGCGGCGCGACTGAAAGCCCCGACGCGCAGCGTGGGCCTGTCCCTCGGCGATCGCGCCTGTCTGGCCCTCGCGTTGCGGGAACAGGCGCCCGTGCTGACGGGCGATCGGGCGTGGTCGAAGGTGGATGTGGGCGTCGAGGTCGTGCTGATCCGCTGAACGGAACCTGCGGCTCGACGATCGGTTTCTCCATCAGAAGGAGACACGCCATGCCTGCCAAATCCGCAGCCCAGCAGAAGGCCGCCGGCGCCGCCCTGTCGGCAAAGCGTGGAGACACGCCGAAGTCCGACCTGAAAGGCGCGTCCAAGTCGATGGTCGAGTCCATGAGCGAGAAGGAACTGGACGAGATGGCCTCGACCTCGCGCAAGGACAAACCCGAGCACAAGAGCGACAGTTGACGGCCCGCGCCGGCGTCCCATCTGGGAGGGTGCGCCGGGATCGGCCCGGCGTACCCTCCCATTCATGACGGACGCCTGATGACGTCGACGGCCCTGCCTCTGCCGCCCGAACCCCGACGGGCCTTTTCCGAGGTTCTGGAAGACCTGGCGGGCCGTCCGGCCGCGAAGGTGACCCTGGGCGAGATCGTGGAGGCGTTCGGGGAGCGGGGCTTCGGGGCGCTGATTCTGATCGTCGCCCTGATCAGCCTGTTTCCGTGGCCGCCGGGGTCCAAGGCGATCCTGAGCGTGCCCATCATCCTGCTGGCGCTGGAGCTGGCGTTCCAGCGCGACCGGGTGTGGCTGCCCGGCTGGACCCTGAGCCGCAGCCTGTCGCGCCAGACCTTCGGCCAGGCGCTGGCGCGGGTGATGGCGCCGATCCGGTTCGTGGAGCGGCTTTCAAAGCCCCGAATGCCGTGGCTGACCGGCGAGATCGCGGACGTGGTCACGGGCCTGACCTGCGTGTTCCTGGCGGTGATGATGGCCCTGCCGGTGCCCTTCGGGGACCTGTTGCCGGGGGTGACCCTGATCGTGCTGGGGCTGGGCGTTATGCAGCGGGACGGGGCCGCGATCCTGCTGGGCGCCTTGGGGACCGCAGCCTGCGTGATCTATCTGTTTCTGGTGTGGGCGGCGGTGACGGCCACGGTCGAGGCCGTCGGTCACTGGGCCGCGCGGGGGTTCTAGACGCAATTGAGGCCGCCGGATCGCTCCGGCGGCCTCGCATTGTCGGACCGCACAGCGGCCGATCAGAGCCTTGCCTGAAAGGTCAGGCGCGGACCTTTCGAGAGGTCCGGGTTCCGATCTCCGCGCGCGTCGAGTGACAATGAGACACCGGATCACCTCCGTTCAGCTGTTCAACAGGGACTCACACTGTGGGGTGAGAGAGGGCTTTCGGGAAGGGGCGCGTCTTCAACTATTTGCGAGCGGAACCTGACGCGCCGCGCCGGGCTTCCATCCTGAAGGCAGAGAGAGGATCACGCCATGGCCTATGACTTCTGGTACTGGGACGGCCTGCCGGGGCGCGGCGAGTTCGTGCGTCTGGCCCTGGAGGCGGGCGGTCTGGACTACAGGGAGCGCGCCCGCGAGCCGGGCGGCGACGTGTCGGCGGACCTGGGCATGGAGCGGGATGACCCGCCATTCGCGCCGCCCTATCTGGCGGCCGAGGGGATGACCATCGGCCAGACCGCCAACATCCTGATGTATCTGGGCCGCCGTCACGGCCTCGCGCCCGACGACGAGGCCGGTCGGCTGTGGGTCAATCAGGTGCAGCTGACCATCGCCGACATGGTGGCCGAGGCGCACGACACCCATCACCCGGTGGCTGTCGGCGCGTACTATGAGGACCAGAAGACCGAGGCCCTGCGCCGGGCCGGGGATTTCAGGGACAATCGCATTCCGAAATTTCTCGGCTGGTTCGAGACGATCCTGGAGCGACGGGGGGACTGGCTGGCGGGCGGTGACCGCTGGTCCTATGCGGACCTGTCGCTGTTCCAGCTGGTGGAGGGCCTGCGCTTCGCCTTCCCGAGGCGCATGAAGACGGTGGAGGCGGATCATCGCCGCGTCACCGCCTTGCGCGACCGGGTCGCGGCCCTGCCTGAGTTGCGGGACTATCTGTCCAGCCAACGGCGGCTGCCGTTCTCCAACGGCATCTTCCGCCATTATGCGGAACTGGACGGGGACTGACCGGCGGGCCTATCTGGGGGCATGAGCACTGCCTGGGACCCCGATCAGTATCAGCGTTTCCGCGCCCAGCGGGACCGCGCCGCGCTGGACCTGTTGAGCCGTCTGCCGGACATGGCCCCGGCCGAGATCTGGGATCTGGGCTGCGGCACGGGCGAGCATGCGGCCATGATGAAGCGGCGGTGGCCCGGGGCGGCGGTGCACGGGCTGGATTCCAGCGCCGAGATGCTGGCGCGGGCGCGGGCCTTGCCCGATGAGGTGGACTGGATAGAGGGTGACGCCGGGGCGTGGGCGCCGGCGCGGCCCGCGGACCTGATCCTGGCAAACGCCTCGCTGCAATGGTTGCCGGACCACGGAGCGCTGTTCGCGCGCATCGCGGCGCAGCTGGCGCCGGGCGGGGTGTTCGCCTGCCAGATGCCCATGGCCTTCGAGACGCGGCACCATACGATCATGCGCGAGACGGCGGCGGAAGGGCCGTGGGCGGAGGCGCTGGAGGGGGTGGACACCATCGCCCCGCTGCTGGCGCCCGAGGTCTACTACGACGCGCTGGCGGGGACGTGTTCGGACATCGACGTCTGGTCGACCACCTATCTGCAGGCGCTGGACGGGGAGGACGCGGTGCTGGAGTGGATGAAGGGCACGGCGCTCAGGCCGTACCTGACGGCGCTTTCCGGCGGGCTGCAGGACGCTTTTCTTTCGGCGCTTTCGGCGCGGCTTTCGGACGCTTTCCCGCGGCGGGCGGACGGGACGACCCTGATGCCGTTTCCGAGGCTGTTCCTGATGGCGCGGCGCTGAGCGCGGCCTTTCGGGCGCGGCGCAGGCGCAGGTGGGTGACGGGTCCCTTGAGGTCACCCAGGGCGGCGGTGGCGGCGGTCCAGCCGGCCTTGACCGCGGGGTCGAAGGCTTTCCAGTCGCGGATCTCGACGCCGCCCAGCTCGGGCATGACCAGCAGGTCGGTGGCGGCGCGGGCCTCGGCCAGGTCGGCGGCGCTGGTGATGGTGGCCGAGCGCATCAGGATCGAGACGATGGGGGGGCCCTTCTTCCAGTCGCCGGACAGAATCCAGCGCCACCAGGTCTTGGGGTTCTCCAGCACGCTGGGGTCCACGGTGTGGGTGCGCGAGACGTCCACAGCGACCACCGGGCCGGGCTGCCAGCCGCGCATGACGTCGGCGGGCAGGTTGCGCAACACCGCGCCGTCCACCAGCACCTGGCCGTCGATCACGGCGGGGGGCAGGACGCCGGGCAGGGAGATGGAGGCCCTCAGCGCCTTCCTCAGCATGCCGCGCCGGTGCACCACATAGCTGTTGGCCGTCAGATTGGACGAACCGCAGAAAAAGGGCAGGGGGAGGTCGGCGATGTCGACGTCGCCATAGGCGTCAATCAACAGTTGATTGACCTTTCGCCCATGGGTCATGGCGACGATGGGGAAGGCGATGTCGGTCAGCGGGCTCTGGTCCACAAAGGCTTTGCGGATGCGGTCTTCCAGCTCCTGCTGGCCCCATCCCAGGGCCACGCCCGCGCCGATGACCGCGCCCATGGACGAGCCGCCCACGAAGTCGAAGGGCACGCCGGCCTCGCGCAGGGCGGCGATAGCGCCCAGATGGGCATAGGCGCGGGCGCCGCCGCCCGACAGGACCAGACCGACACAGGTGGCGGTGAGGGTGCGGGCGATGCGGGTCTCGTCGTCGGCCAGCCCTTCGCGCACATGAAACCAGCGGGCCGGATCCACGGCCTTGAGCCAGCGGGCGGTGTCGCGGGGCGGCGGGCCGGCGGCGGGGCGCAGGAGGATCAGGTCGGTGAGCTGGTGCTCTTCCAGCGAGCCGCTGCGCTGGACCGGCGGCATGCGGGCGGGGCCGTCCAGATCGCCCACCACGAACAGGCGGTCCACCTGACGGGCGCACAGGGCGGCCCAGGCGGCTTCGTCCTGCTCGGCGCAGTAGAGGACGAAGTCGTGGGTCTGTTCGATCAGGGACAGCCACTCGGCGGCGGAGTTCAGGGCCGAGGAATCGATGACGCGGGCGGTGAAGCCCAGATGGCCGATCTGGTCGCGGACCCGCTCGACGAAATCGCGGATGGGCCGTTCGCGGGCCGAGACGAAGCCGAACACGCTGGGGTCGGCGGCGCGGGGCGAGGTCTCGCGCGAGCGGCGCACCATCAGGCTGGCCAGCTCGACCATCACGTCGGGATGGGCGCGGGCGGCGTCGAGGAACGCCTCGCGGGGCAGGGCCAGGATCTCGCTGTCGCGCAGGGCCACGGCGGTGGCGGTGTGGGGCGTGCCGGCGATCAGGGACATCTCGCCGGCCGGCTCGCCGGGCCGGATGACGCCCAGGAACTGGCTCTCGGTCTCGCCCTCCTGATGGCGGAAGACGCCGAGGCGGCCGGAGCGGACCAGATACAGGGTGTCGGCGGGCTGTCCGGCGGTGAACAGGCGCTCGCCCCCGGTCAGGGCGAACCAGCTGGCCCGCGTCTCGCCCTCGGCGGCGAAGATGTGGGCCAGGGCCGCTTCCAGACTGGCGTCGCGGGGCGTGTTCATGATCCGCGAGACTAGCGGGATTCTGTTGCGGTTTGGGTAACGTCCTTAACGGGCCTGCCGCGCGTGGAAATCGCGGCGGAAGGCGTCGAAGCGGTTCTCGGCGATGGCGGCGCGCATGGCGGCGGTCAGGGCCTGGAAGAAGGCGATGTTGTGCCAGCTGAGCAGGACCTGCCCAAGGATCTCATCTGATCTGACAAGATGATGCAGATAAGCCTTTGAATAGGCGTTGCTGGCGGGGCAGTCGACGTCGGGGGACAGGGGATCCTGATCCTCGGCGAAGCGGGCGTTCTTGAGGTTGACGGGGCCCTCCCATGTCCAGGCCTGGCCATGGCGGCCCGAGCGGGTGGGCAGGACGCAGTCGAACATGTCGACGCCGCGCGCCACCGCCTCCACCAGATCGATGGGCTTGCCGACGCCCATCAGATATCGGGGGCGATCGGCGGGCAGATGGCCGACGCAGTGGTCCAGGGTCTCGCACATGGCCTGATGGCCCTCGCCCACGGCGAGGCCGCCGATGGCGTAGCCGTCGAAGCCGGTCTCGATCAGGCGCTCGGAGGATTCGCGGCGCAGGTGCGCGTAGGTGGAGCCTTGCTGGATGCCGAACAGGGCCTGGGTCTCACGCGCGCCGAAGGCGGCCTTTGACCGGGCGCCCCAGCGGGCGGACAGCTCCATGGCCTTGCGGGCGCGGTCTTCCTCGGCGGGCCAGGAGACGCACTCGTCCAGCTGCATGACGATGTCCGAGCCGATGCAGTCGGCCTGGATCTCGATGGAGCGTTCCGGCGACAGGACGTGCTTCGAGCCGTCGATGTGGCTGGCGAAGGTGACGGCGTCCTCGGTGACCTTCGAGATGCCCGACAGGCTCATGACCTGAAAGCCGCCGGAGTCGGTGAGGATGGGTTTGTCCCAGCGCATGAAGCGGTGCAGGCCGCCCAGCCGCTGCATCCGCTCGGCGCCGGGGCGCAGCATCAGGTGGTAGGTGTTGCCGAGGATGATGTCGGCGCCAGTGGCGGCCACCTGATCGACGCTGAGCGCCTTGACCGTGGCGGCGGTGCCCACGGGCATGAAGGCGGGCGTGCGGATGTCCCCGCGCGGGGTCTTCAGCACCCCGGTGCGGGCGGCGCCTTCGGTGGCGGAGATGTGGAAGGGGAAGGGCAAGGGCGTTTCTGGACTCAAAAAGGAGGGTCTGAATAGTCTGAATTGTCTGAAATGGGCGCAGTGTCTGGACGGATCAGGGCATCATACACGCGCTGCGAACGAGGGTGCGGATTCGAGGTGAGCGCATCAGGGCGTGACGCGGATCGGCGCGGGCGCCAGGGTGGGAGGATCGGGGGGCGTCATGAGCATTTTTCTGGTGACCTTGTCATATCTGGTCGTGTTCAGCGCCCTTGTGATCGGGCTGGTCGTCACCGGTTTGCTGTTCACCTACAACCTGCTGATCCTCCTTGCGCTGCATGCGCTCGTATCTTTCGGTCTCCTGCGCTGCCCGCGTTGCGGCGACTACACCTTGACCTGGAGAATTCCCGGATCTGGCAAGAGCATCTTCGGGGCGGTCTTTTTGATAATGCCGCCGTGGCGGTGTGGGACCTGCAAGCTGGATTTCCACCGGAACCGCTTCGGCCAGATCGTGAAGCCCTAGCCGGCTTTTGCGTTCGGGATTGTGGCCGGCATACCCCTCATCCGAGCGGCTCCGCCGCCCACCTTCTCCCCCAAGGGGAGAAGGAAGATCAAGCCCGGAACAGCAGGCTGCCGTCGCCGTAGGAATAGAAGCGGTAGCCGGTGTCCACGGCGTGGGCGTAGGCGGCCTTCATGGTTTCGGTCCCGGCGAAGGCGCTGACCAGCATGAACAGGGTCGAGCGGGGCAGGTGGAAATTGGTCATCAGCACGTCGGCGGCGCGGAAGCGGTAGCCGGGGGTGATGAAGATGGCGGTGGCGTCGTGGAAGGGGCGGATGACGCCGTGCTCGCCGGTCGCGCTCTCCAGCAGGCGCAGGGAGGTGGTGCCGACGCAGACGATGCGGCCGCCGGCGGCGCGCACGGCGTTGAGGGCGTCGGCGGTCTCGGGCGAGATCTCGCCGGTCTCGGCGTGCATGCGGTGGTCCGCGACCTTGTCCGCCTTGACCGGCAGGAAGGTGCCTGCGCCCACGTGCAGGGTGACGGCGTGGGTGGAGACGCCGCGCGCCGCCAGCGCCGCCATCAGCTCGGGCGTGAAGTGCAGGCCCGCCGTCGGGGCGGCCACAGAGCCGTCGTGGCGGGCGAACAGGGTCTGGTAGTCGAGGCGGTCGCGGTCGTCCTCGGGGCGTTTCGCGGCGATGTAGGGGGGCAGGGGCATGACGCCCGCTTCGCGGATGGCGTCGTCCAGCGCCGGGCCGGCCAGATCGAAGGCCAGGGTGATCAGGCCGTCCTCGCCCTTGTCCACCACGCGGGCGTCCAGCCGTCCGGCGAGGCAGGCGCCGTCGGCGGTCTTGCCGAACAGGACCCGGTCGTCGGGCTTGAGCCGCTTGCCGGGCTTCATGAAGGCGGTCCAGCGGTCGGGCGCCGTGCGCTGGTGCAGGGTCGCCTCGACCGGGACGGTCAGGCCGTCGCGGTCGCGCACGCCGTCGAGGCGGGCCGGAATGACCCGGGTGTCGTTGAAGACGAGGGCGTCGCCGGGCTCCAGCAGGTCGGCCAGATCCCGTACGATCCGGTCTTCGATGCGACCGTCGCGGACCACCATCAGCCGGGCGGAATCGCGCGGACTGACGGGCCGCAGGGCGATGCGGTCCTCGGGCAGGTGGAAATCGAAATCGGCGGTCAGCATGGGCGGCGCAATGGCCACGGGGCAGCGGCGGGGTCAAGGGCGCGTAGACTGGCGGAACCTTGGCCGTATTCGCGCGCTGGAGCCGCATGACTGAACTGGGAAGCCTCCAGGCGCTGGAGAAGATCGAGAGCGCGCCGGTGTTTCGCCTGGCGGGCACGGCCATCACCGCCGGCGGGCTGGTCTCGGCGGCCGTCATTCTGGCGATCGCGGTGGCGCTGGCCTGGGCGGCGACCCGCGGGATCAAGAAGGTGCGCGCGCGGTCCAGCCGCAGCGGCGGCGCCCTCTATGTGCTGGAAAAGCTGGTGGGCTACGGCGTGGTGGTGGCGGGCCTCATGCTGGCCCTGTCGGCCACGGGGCTGAACCTGTCGTCGCTGGCCGTGTTCGCCGGCGCGCTGGGCATCGGCGTGGGCCTGGGCTTGCAGGGGGTGGTCAAGGAGTTCGTCTCGGGCGTGTTCCTGATCTTCGACCGCATGGTGGGCGTGGGCGACTATGTGGAGATCGAGGGCGGCGCGCGGGGCGCCATCATGGAGATCGGCCCCCGGGCCACGCGCATCCGCACCAATGACAACATCAACATCCTGGTGCCGAACTCGCAGCTGATCGAACAGCCGCTGACGAACTGGACGCTGAAGGGCGACACCCGGCGCATCCACATTCCCTTCTCGGTGGCCTATGGCGCGGACCGCGGGGAGGTGCGGGACGTGGTGCTGGCGGCGGCGCGCGCCTCACCCTTCACCCTGCCGGAAACAGAATCGCGCAAGTGTCAGGTCTGGCTGGTGAATTTCGGCGAGAGCGGTCTGGATTTCGAGCTGCTGGTGTGGCCGACGCAGGACGCGGTGAAGCGTCCGGCGGCCATGCACGCGGCCTACACCTGGGCCATCGCCGAGGCGCTGGAGCAGGCCGAGATCGAGATTCCGTTCCCGCAGACCGACCTGCACATCCGCAGCCTGTTCGGCCGCGAGGGCGACGATGCGCTCGAAGCGATGAGGAGCGGCAAGGCGCCCCGCCCCAGGCCGGCGCCACGCAAGCCGAGGAAGGCCCCGAGCCCCGCCAGCGACAACGACGCCGCCGAGGACCTGATGCAGCCCTCGGCCGTGGATGCGCCGGAACCGAAGGACTGAAGGTCTCCGCCTATTCCCGCGGGATCGACAGGGACGCGCCGCGCCAGACCACCTCGAAGTCGTCTTCGGTCAAACGCACCTCCGGCGGGGCGTGGCCCCGGCCCAGACCAATGATGGTGGCCAGCCGCCCGCCCTGGCCCCGCCAGTCGGCCGCCAGGGCGTCGTTTTCCACCGCCTTGTGATAGTCCGCCGCCATCCACCCCTGGAGCGGCTCCTGCTGGCCCCGGATGCGGCGCAGGGCGAGGGGATGGTCGGCCACATGGCGGATGGTGAGCTTCTTCCACCGCCAGCCGTCCGGAGTCTCTTCGGCATGGACGGAGGGGTGCAGGTGCAGCCAGGCGGTCAGGTCGCGCGGCTCGTCGGCGGTGACCCGGTCCAGCAGGATCAGCCACTGGCCCGGCCGGTAGAGAAAGCGCCGCTGGTGGGCCACGCCGATGGCCGGTCGCTCGATCCGCCCGGAAATGACCCACCCCCACCGCGTGCGCTTCATGCCCGTCAGGCCGCCGCCGGCGGGGGGTGTGAGAGCCAGGCCGTTGTCGTCCCGCCCGAGGGCGAGGTCGATGGTGTTGTGGGCGCGCGCGCTGACCGAGAAGTCGCGCATGGGGCTGGCGGAATAGCTGTACTTGCCGGTGTCCACGAACAGCCGGCGTCCCCAGTCGAACAGCTCGAAGGACAGGTCGTCGGCGTGCTTGTGCACATTGCTGTGGTGGCCGCAGGTGACCAGCAGCATGGGGGACTTGTTCGCGGGGCGTCCCCACGCAGCGCGCACCACGCCGTAGCCCGCCTCGCGGAACAGCCGCCCCACCACCGGGTCTTTCACCACCGGCGCCGGAACGGGCCGCCGGATGGGCGAGGAGTCCCCCGCGGCCGACGAGGTCTCGTCCGGAAAGACGAACCAGGGCGCGGCCCTGGCGGCGGCGCGGATGGTGCGGTCCAGGTCGGCGTTGTCGAACCAGCCCGTCTCGGCCATCCGACGGAACTCCCGTAGGGCGAAGAAGTGGTAGCCGGGCGAATGCTCCAGATGCACGCCCCGTCGGCCGAACTGGCTCAGCAGCAGGCGGGACAGCAGGTCCGACACATAGGCCTTGCCGCCCTCGGCCTCCGGCCAGTGGGGCGCGACATGGCACAGGGCCGCCGCGCCGTGGATCTGGGCGAGGGCGTGATTGGACCGGGCGATGAAGTCGGGGTCGCGCAGGCGGGCCAGATGACGCCGGGCCAAGCGGATGACGGCGGCTTGCCGCAGACGGCTCTCCTGGCCGAATTCAGGCTGGCTGAGCACATAGGCCAGTTTCGCGGCGCGGATGCCGGCGGCCATGTCGCCCCAGAAGGCGGTCTTGCGCCGCCCCCGGCTTTCGGCGCGGCCCCAGTCCAGCATGGCGTCGATCAGGAACCGGTACGCCGCCGCATCCCCGCCACGGCAATGCAGGCCGATGTAGACGTCCAGCGGCCGCCAGGCGTGGAGCTGGAACCGCCAGTTGGCGTCGGCGAAGGGGTCCGCCGTCCAGTCGAAAGGCAGGGTGAAGGGCACGGCCGGACGATCCGGCCGGGGTCGCCAGCCCTTGCGCTCCTGATAGGCGACGCGCAGCCGGGTCCGTTCCGCCTCGGTCGGCAGCTTGATGCACATGGCCTGCTCCGCCGTCAGGGGCGCGGCGGCGGCGGCGGGGTCGGTTCGGCGCTTGAAGAGAAACAGGGGCATCGCGGCCAGGGGAGATCTGCGGCCATGGCGGCCCGTGGCTTTGGGTGAGCAGGTCGGGTCCTGGAGTCAAGGTTCGTCGGATTGCGCCCGGGGACGAAGCGGAGCACGCTCAAACGCTGGAGGACCGCCCATGACCGATGTGACGCCGAAAAACCGCTGGAAGCTGCTGGGGCCCGGCATCGTGGTGGCGGCTACGGGGGTGGGCGCCGGCGATCTGGTGGCGACCCTGATCGCGGGGTCGCGGTTCGGGTATGCGCTGCTGTGGGCGGCGATCATCGGGACCGTGCTGAAGATCGCCCTGGCCGAGGGGGTGGGACGATGGAGCCTGGCGACGGGGCGCACCATCTTCGACGGCTGGTCCAGCCTGGGGCCCTGGGCCAGCATCTATTTCGGCGTCTATGTGGTGATCTGGGGCTTCGTGTACGGGGCCACGGGGATGACGGCGGCGGCGCTGCCGCTGGCGGCCCTGTTTCCCGTTCTGGATCTGAAGGTCTGGGCGATCCTGGCGGGCCTGGTGGGGCTGGGGATGGTCTGGTTCAATTCCTATCCCGTGTTCGAGAAGATCATGACGGCGCTGGTGGCGGTCATGTTCGTCACGGTGGTGGGGCTGGCGGTGCTGGTCACCCCCGACATCCCGTCCATGCTGCGCGGTCTGATCCCCATGCTGCCGGAGGGCGCGGCCTATTACACCCTGGGCCTGATCGGCGGGGTGGGCGGCACCATCACCATGGCGGCCTACGGCTACTGGATCATGGCCAAGGGCTGGAAGGGGCCGGAATGGATCCGGGTCATGCGGCTGGACAACCGGGTCGGCTACATCGTCACGGGCATCTTTGTGATCGCCATGCTGATCGTGGGCGCCGAGATCCTGTACGCCGCCGGCATCGCCCTGGGGGGCGGGGACCGGGGCCTGCTGGATCTGGACGAGGTGCTGCGCGAGCGGTTCGGGGATGTGGTGGGGACGCTGTTCCTGGTCGGGTTCTTCGCCACCACCTTCTCGTCGCTGATCGGGGTCTGGCACGGGGTCAGCCTGATGTTCGCGGACTTCTTCGCCCATGTGACCAAGCGCCAAGGCGACGAAGCCGTCCGCGGCGAGAAGAGCCCGGCGTTCCGCGGCTATCTGCTGTGGCTGACCTTCCCGCCCATGATGCTGCTGTTCCTCGGGCGGCCGTTCGGGCTGATCGTGGCCTACGGGGTGCTGGGGGCGCTGTTCATGCCGTTCCTGGCCCTGACGCTGATGTGGCTGCTGAACAGCGGGCGGACGCCGAAGGAATGGCGCAGCGGCTGGCTATCCAACGGCATGCTGGCGGCGGCCGCGGTGCTGTTCTGCGTGCTGGCGGGCCGGGAGTTGTGGTCGCTGATCAGCTGATCCCTCTCCCGATGGGAGAGGGCTGCGCGCACGGATGCGTCAGCATCCGTCCTTCGCGCGCAGGGTGAGGGTCGGGTGGATGATTGCTGAGCCGATGCGACCCTCATCCCCCGCGCACGAAGCCGCTTCGCGCCTTCGTGCGCGGGTCCCCCTTCTCCCATCGGGAGAAGGATCAGGCGTTTTGGAACGGATAGAAGTCGCCGCCCAGATCGAGGATCTCGGTGAGTTCGTCCAGGGCGCCGCGGGACTCGTCCAGCAGGGCCGGGTCGGCGAGGTCGGCGGGGGTGAGCGTGTCGCGGTACCAGGTGGCGGCCCAGATGGAGAGGCGGGCGTAGAGCTCGTCGGTCAGGCGCTGGGCCGGGTTGGCGGCGTCCAGCTCCTCGTCGGTCAGGACCACGCGCAGACGCAGGCAGGCGGGGCCGCCGCCGTTCCGCATGGACTGGCGCACATCCACATACTCCACCGCGCCGATGGCGCCGTTGCCTGACGCCAGCGTCTCCGCCACGGCGCGCGAGCGGTCGTTGTCGCGGGTCTCGGTGGGGCAGATCAGGGTCAGGCGGTCGCGGCCCGGCAAGGTCACCAGCATGGAGTTGAACAGATAGCTGGAGATGGCGTCGGCCAGCGGCAGGTCCTTGTCGCTGATCTCGATGAACACCGGCTCGAACAGGCCGTCGGCCATGCGGCGGATGGCGTCCTTCGTCCCGGCCGTGTCCTCGAAGGCCAGCTGGTGGAACAGCAGGGCCTCGCGGGCGCCCACGCAGACCACGTCATTGTGGAAGGTGCCGCCGGCGATGGCGGCGCGGCTCTGGCGGGCGAGGACGGGGCGCCCGGCGGTGTGGCGGCGGACGATGGCTTCGCTGGCTTCGCGGGTCTGGCGGGCGGGGAAGGCGCCGTCCCAGGCCTCCCAGGCCTCGCGGCCCCAGACCAGCAGATTGACGCCCGGCTCGCCGTGGTCGGCGCACAGGCGCACGTGGTTGGCCGCGCCCTCGTCGGACAGGTGCGGGGCGGCGGGCAGGGGGTCGTGGACCTTGAAGATGTCCCGGTCGGGAAACAGGGTGCGCAGGGCGCGGGTCGTCTGTTCCGCCTCCAGGCCCCGGTGCAGGTTGGTGATGAGATTGGCCGGGGTGAAGTGGACGCGGCGGTCCTCGGTGTCGGCGCTGGGCGTCACCGTGGCGGCGTTGGCGGCCCACATGGAACTGGCCGAACAGGCGGCGGCGGCGAAGCTGGGCGCGGCGCGCCAGGCCTGCTCCAGCACCGCCTTGTCCGAACCGGAGAAGCCCAGGGACCGCAGGAACGGGATGTGCGGGCGCTCGTGGGGCGGCAGCACGAACTGGGGGACGCCCAGATCGGCCAGCAGCTTCATCTTCTGCAGGCCCTGCAGCACGGCGGCGCGGGGGTTGGACGCCTCGCCCTTGTTGAGCGCGCTGGCCAGGTTGCCGGGGGACAGGCCGGCGTAGCTGTGGGTGGGGCCGATCAGGCCGTCGGCGTTGGCTTCGAAGGCTTTCATGATGATAGCGCTCCTGTATTTCTCCTCCCCATCCCTTGGGATGGGGAGGTGGCGCGGGCGCGATTCAGCGCCCGTGACGGAGGGGGCGGCGCGGGCAGCAGGGGATTGGCGATTTCATGGCGGACACCGAGCCGCCCCCTCCACCACCCCGGCTTAGTCGCCGGGGCGGTCCCCCTCCCCATGAATGGGGAGGAGAGGGTAATCGGTCGTTGAGGCGTCACGCCTTCAATCCCTTGATTTCAGACGTGATGTCCGAGACCGCGTCGGCCTCGAAGCTGGCCATGGGCCAGGCGCAGTAGTCGGCGGCGTAGTAGGCGCTGGGGCGGTGGTTGCCGCTGGCGCCGAGACCGCCGAAGGGCATGTCGCCCGCCGCGCCCGTGGTGGGCCGGTTGAAGTTGACGACGCCCGCGCGGATGCGGCGCTGGAAGCGCTCCCAGTTGGCCGGATCGTCGCTGACCAGACCGGCGGACAGGCCGTAGCGGGTGTCGTTGGCGCGGGCCATGGCGGCGTCGAAATCGGCGGCGCGATAGACCTGCAGCACGGGCGCGAAGATCTCCTCGTCCGGGACGTCGCGGGCCTCGGTCATGTCGAGGATGCCCGGGCTGACGAAGGCGTCCGACAGGCCCTCGATACGGCCGAAGGGGCGGATGACGCGGGCGCCGCCGGCGATCAGGGCGTCCACGGCCTTCAGGGCGCCGTCGGCGGCGCGGGCCGAGATCAGGGGGCCGCCGTAGACCTCGCCGTCGCTGGTCCAGGGGCCGAAGGTCAGGCGGTCGGCCAGGGCGCGGACGGCCTCGATCACCGCATCGCCCGCCGCACCCTCCGGCACGATCAGACGGCGGGCGCACGAGCAGCGCTGGCCGGTGGTGATGAAGGCGGACTGGATGACGATGCCCGCCACGGCCTCGGCGTCGGCGGCGTCCCACACCACCAGCGGATTGTTGCCGCCCAGCTCCAGGGCCAGGATCACGTGGGGATCGTCGGCGAACTTTTTGCGGAAGTGCGCGCCCGCGGCGCCCGAGCCGGTGAACATCAGGGCGTCGATCTTCTGGTCCAGCAGGGCGGCGCCGGTGTCGCGCCCGCCCTGGATCAGGTTGAACACCCCGGTCGGCAGGTCGGCGGCTTCCAGCGCCTCGGCCATCAGCTGGCCGGTGTGCGGCGTCTCTTCGGACGGCTTGAAGACCACCGTGTCGCCCGCCAGCAGGGCCGGGACGATGTGGCCGTTGGGCAGGTGGCCGGGGAAGTTGTACGGGCCCAGCACCGCCGCCACGCCGTGGGGACGGTGGCGCAGCACGGCGCGGCCGAAGCCGGTCTCGGCCTCGCGCTCGCCGGTCCGTTCCTCATAGGCGCGGATGGAGATGTCCACCTTGCCGGCCATGGAGCCGAGCTCGGCCTTCGTCTCCCACAGGGCCTTGCCGGTCTCGCGGCTGATGGCCTCGGCCATGTCGCCGGCGCGGTCCTTGAGCACGGCCTGATAGCGCTTCACCGCCTCGATGCGCGCCTCGCGCGGGCGGTCGGCCCAGTCGGGGAAGGCGGCGCGGGCGGCGTCCACGGCGGCGGCGGCCTGGGCGGGAGAGGCCTCGGCGCCGGTCCAGACGGTCTCGCCCGTGGCGGGGTCCGTGGAGGTGAAGGCGGCGCCCTGGCCGGAGGTCCATTGGTTGGCGATGAAGTGGGTCATGGGCTCTACCTAGTGCTTCGGCGACGGCGGGTGAAGGCGCGGAGTCTCCTCCCCGTCACTTGAGATGGGGAGGTGGCGCGGGCGCGATTGGGCGCCCGTGACGGAGGGGGCGGCGCGGGCGGTCAGGGATTGGCGGCTCGTTCTGCAGGCGCCGAGCCGCCCCCTCCACCACGCCCTGCGGGCGCGGTCCCCCTCCCCATGACATGGGGAGGAGACGGGTATCAGCTCTTCACCCGAACGACGCCGCCGGGTTTCAGTTTCAGGGCGTCGGCGGCTTCCTTGCTCATATGGGCGACGTCGCCGTCGATGGCCACCTTGGTGCGCACGGCGCGGAAGGCGGAGACGCTGTCGGTGGAGGCCAGGGAGACCAGCTCGGCGTCCACCTCGTCGGCGACGGACAGGGTCAGGGTGCGGGCGTCGCGGACGGTGCGGATGTTGTCGCGCTGGCAGGCCACGGTGGGACCGCCGTCGAAGATGTCCACCAGACCGTTGGGGCGGAAGCCTTCGGATTCCAGAAGGGCCATGGCGGGCACGCCCTGGGGGTGCACCTTGCCGATGACGGCGCGGGCGGGCTCGGGCAGCAGGTTCACATAGATGGGGTGGCGCGGGGCCAGGTCGACGATGAACTGCTTGTCGGTGGAGCCGGTCATGCGGTCGGCGTCGTCGAACTCCATGGGAAAGAACTTGTGCGCCACGTGATCCCAGAAGGGACAGGCGCCGTCGGGAGTGAAAACGCCGCGCAGCTCGGCCAGAACATTGTCGGCGAACAGCTCGGGATCGGCGCCGATCAGCATGTAGCGGGACTGGGCCAGCAGGCGCCCCGCGCCGCCCTTGCGCCGGTCGGCCTTGAGGAACAGCGAGCCCACCTCGGTCCAGCCGGTGCACTCATTGACCAGCACCAGGGTCTGGTGATCCAGCCGCACGTTCATGGAGGGCGAGGACTGGGTGTTGTTGACGATGCGGAACGAGAAGAACGGCCGTTTCAGCCCCACCGCCGCCTTGACGCTGCCGACGCCGTCCACGTCGCCGGTGGCGGAGTCCTCGAGCATCAGGGTGTACCAGCGCTCCTGCGGCTCCAGCTTGCCGGTGAAGCTGTCGCGGCTGATGTCCAGCCGTTCGGACAGGACGTCGGGATCTTCGGGCAGGCTGGTGAAGCCGGGGCCGGACAGGATGGCCAGTTCGAGCAGGGAGTCCAGGTCGGAGGGCCCGGCGGGGCGGACGACGAGCATGCGGTTACAGGGTCTCCAGTCGAAGGGATTTGAGGCGGTGGGCGTCGATCTCGCCCGAGGCGGTCTTGCACAGGATCAGGGCGGACAGTTGCGCGCGTTCGACGAAGCTGTCGGGCCAGGCGAACTCGTCCCCGGAATGGATGTCGCCGCCCAGCACGCCGAGGGTGTCGATATTGGGCAGGCCCGCCGCGTGCAGGTTGTTGCCCTCGCAGACGCCGCCGGAGGACGTCCAGGCGATGGTCTGGCCCAGCAGGGCGCCGGTCTGGCGCAACGCCTCGAACAGTTCGGTCTGGGCCGCGTCCATGGGCTTGGGCGGGCGGGTGAAGCCGCCGTGCAGATGGAGGTGCAGCCCTTCGAACGGCGGGGTCGAGGCGATCTCCGTGACCGCGTGCTCGATCCAGGCGGCGGACTGGGCGTCGGGCACGCGCACGTTGAAACGGACCACGGCGTTGTCGGCCACCACGTTCAGGGCGCCGCCGCCGGAGATCTTCGCCACATTGACGCTGACGCCCTCGCGCTGGCCGTTCAGGCCGTGCAGGGCGGCGGCGAGGATGGCGGCGCCGGCCACCGCGTTGCGGCCCTCGTCGAAGGCCCGGCCCGCGTGGGCGGCCTTGCCGGTGACGATCAGGTGCCAGTTGCCGCTGCCCTTGCGGGCGCCGGCCAGCGTCCCGTCAGCCAGCGCCGGCTCGTAGGTCAGCCCCAGATGCCCGCGCGCGCCCAGCGCGGCCAGCAGGGGGGCGGAGGCGGGGGAGCCGATCTCCTCGTCCGGGGACAGCAGGACGGTCCAGCCGACGCGATCCTTGTCCGGGTGCGCCTCGAAGGCGTCCAGCGCCCCCAGCAGGACGGAGATGCCGCCCTTCATGTCGGCCAGGCCGGGCCCGTTCAGGGCGCCGTCGGCCCGCTTCGTCACCGTCTGGAACGGGCTGTCGGCGGGAAAGACGGTGTCGTAGTGGCCGGTCAGGACCACCTGGATCGGGGCGTCGGGGCGGGCGGTGATCTGCAGGCAGTCGGCGTGGGCCTGTTCGATCACCCGGCCGTCGTCGCCGACGATGGACGAGGGGGAGGTGGGGATCCGCGCGATCTCTGCGGGCAGGGTCCGGGCCTCGGCCTCCAGCACGTCCAGCATGCGCGCCAGACCGGCGTCGTTGCGGCTGCCGGAGTTGATCTCACTCCAGGCGACCGCGCGGGACAGGATGTGCGCGCCGGCCTCGGCGACGCGGTCGAGAACCGTCTGGTCGTGGGGATGAATCTTCATGCGGGCGGACCCTACGCGCCCGGCGGGACAAATGCCAAGCCGGGCGGGCAGGCGAGCGCCCCCGCCTAGTCGGTCTGGTTCGGGCGACGATCGCGGCGGCCCGTGCCTGGCTGACGGGTCTGGCTTCGCCAGCGGATGGCGAGGCGGGCGTCGCCCTCGCCGTCGACGCGGGAGGTGACGGCGATGTTGCGCCGGACCTGCCACTCCACCTGAACTGCCCCGCCGGACTCGCCGCCGCCGATGACCTCGAAATAGACGTCGTCTGTGAGGTAGCGGCCGCCCGCCACGGTCAGGGCCGAGGCGTCGCCGCCGAAGGACAGGCGGTCCAGACCGGCGAACTCGCGCAGATTGCCCAGCACGTCGAAGCCGCCGCCGCCCGCAAGCGACGCCACGCCGGACGCCAGCTGGGCCGCCTCGAAGGCCGACAGCTGGGACGCCGAGCGGCCGAACAGGACCTGCGACAGGATTTCGTCCTGCGGCAGTTGGGGGGTGGAGGTCAGCGCGATCTCGGGCGAGGCGGCGGTGCCGGTGACGCGCACCTCGGCGGTCAGGGCGGGATCCTCGCGCACCGCGCGCAGATCGAGGCGGATGCGGTCGACATCGGTGGACAGGGTGACCGTGCCGCGCTCGTCAAACACGAAGCGCTTGCCTGCGAAATCGTAGTCGCCGCGCACCACCCTGGCCGTCCCGCTCAGCTCCGGATTCGAAAGGGTGCCGCGGACCCGGGCGTTGACGTTCATCTCCACGTTCAGACCACGGCCGCGCACCCAGACCTGGCCGTTGGGAGAGCGCAGCACAATGTCGAGACCGATGGTGGGGCCGCGCCGCTCGGCGTCGGCGTCGTCGGGCTCCGGCTCGGGATCGCCGCCCGGGCGGTTCACCTCGATCACGTCCATGCGCACGATGCCGTTGCCGCCCGGCGGGTTGGCCGCGATCTCGGCCTCGTCGATGTTGAGGCGGCCCATGAGCTGGATGTTGCCGTCGGCGCCGCGCGTCACCGTGACCGGGCCCGAGGCGTCGGCGGTGGCGATCTCGTTGTCGATGAGGCGGAAGCTGGACAGATCAAGGGTGAAGCTGGAGGCGGAGCCCTGCTGCAGGTTCATGCGGCCGGAGCCGGACACCGTGCCGCCGGAGCCGTCGTCGGCGCTGAAGGTCTGCACGACGGCGGATTCGCCGTCGAAGCGGGCGGCGAGGGTCAGGTCCTCCAGACGCACGCCGGTGATGGTGTCGCGGAACATGCCGTCGCGGACGTCGAGGCTGCCGGTGATGCGCGGGTCATTGATGGAGCCGGCGATGGTCGCCTGGCCGTCCACCTGACCCGCCAGACGTTGTTCGCCGCCGAGGAAGATGTCCCAGATGGGCTGGATCTGGCCGCTCAGCGACACCTCGCCGGACATGGGCCGGGTGCGGTTGACCGCCAGACGCAGGGGCGCGGCGGAGGTCTCCACCGGCAGGGTCATTTCGGCGCTGGCCTGAACGCCGCCTTCATCCACGGCGCGGGCGGTGAGGCGCAGGGTGTCGCCCGCCAGACGGGCGTCCAGCGTGCCGTTGACGGCCAAGCCTTCAGCGGCGTCGACGCTGCGCAGTTCGGTCATGGTCAGGTTGGCGGAGCCGGACAGATCGTCGCCGGCGCCGCGCAGGGACACCCGGCCCGTGACGCGGCCGCGAAGATCGGGCGACAGGGAGCCCAGATTGACGCTGGTCAGATTGGCCTCGATCAGGGAGGCGTTGCTGTCCTGGCGCAGTTCGCCCACCAGGGCGCCGCCGCCGACGCCCAGATCGACCCGGACGACCCGGCCGTCCCCGGCCAGGGCGATGACCGCGGGGTTGCGGGTGTTGAAGGCGATCTCGCGCACGCGGCCGTCGCCGGACAGGGTCACCGTCTGGGCCTCGCCGGTGCGGGCGTAGACGCCGGAGCCGTCGAAGGACACGGGGGTGTCCCCGGCCACGTCAGCGGTCAGGGTGAAGGGAAGGCGGTTCAGCGTGCCGCGACCCTCCAGGTCCAGCGTGCGGATCAGATAGTCGGAGCCGGCGAGCCGGACATTGCGGCCGGTGACGTCGACGATGGCGGTCTCGGATCCTGCGCCTTCGGTCAGGCGCACCCGGCCGTCGGCCTCGCCCGAGGCGAGGAAGGCGCCCTGGCGGGCGGTGAAGGTCAGATCGGCGCTGGCCGGGGCGCCGTTCACCAGGGCGATGTCGCCCTGGGCCTCGATTCCGCCGGCGTTCACGTCAACGCCGCTGAGCCGGACGCCGCCGTCGGCCAGGAAGAAATCCCCCGAGGCGCGGGCGGGGCCATAGTTGCTGCCGGCGGTCAGGGCTACGCGGCCGTTGGAGGCGTTGGGGCCGCGCCGGAAGCTGAGGATCAGGTCGGCGTCGGTCAGGGTCAGCGGCCCGGCGGCCACCTCGGCGAACCGGGCCGTCAGATCGGCGCGCGGTTGCGACAGGGTCCCGGTGACGGCCCCGTCGCCGGTCATGGCGCCGTCGATGGCCACGGGGCCGACGCCGAACGGGCCCTCGGCGTCCCAGTCCAGGGCAAGGCGCAGGGCGCCGTCGCCGCCGATCAGGCCGCGGGCCGTGGCGCGTCCGGCTGTGCCGGTCAGCCGGGCGGTGTCGATGGCGATGCGGCCCTCGTCATAGGCGGCGGTCACGGCCAGACGCGGCGTCGCGCCCAGCAGCCGGTCCAGCTCGTCCATGCCCGTGGCGAGGCGGCGGCCCCGCCCGTCGAAGGTGACGCGCCACGGGGCGCCGGGCTCGGCCTGGCTGGCGCGGATGGGCCCGCCGAAGGCCCCGGCCGCGCCGGGGCGGACCAGACTGGCGTCGGTGACCTCGGCCCGGCCGGAGAAGCGCAGGCCGCCGTTCATGCTGCGGGCCCCGGAACCCTCGACGATCAGGCCCTGGCCGCGCAGGTCCACATCCTGCAGCAGGAAGGCGCCATCGGGCGTGCGGACGCTCTCGAAGGCCAGACGGGGCGTGGCGCCCAGAAGGCCCCCGATGACGCCGGCGCGCGATCCGCCCTGAACCGCCAGGTCGCCGTCCAGCGCCATGCTGCCGTCGCGGACCTGCACGTTCAGGGGCCCCGCCAGACGGTCGGCGCTGTAGCTGGCGGCCTCCAGATTGCGGACGCTGACCGCGCCGTCCAGCGACCATGCGGCGGCGTCGCCCCGGAACACGCCCGCCCAGGCGGTCGGCCCGGCGAGGGTCGTGCCTGTCAGCCGGGTGAGGGAAGGCGTGGCCACGTTGAGGCGGACGCCGTCCGGCACGGCGCGGTCCTCGGAGCGCACGAAGCCCCGGGCGGTCGAGGTGAAGTTTTCGGCGCGCAGGTCCCAGGCCATGGCCTCGAACCCCGGCCGTTCCGGGTCGGCCACGGTGGCGAGGCCGAAGCGGGCGGTGCGGCCGATGCGGCGCACGAACGGCTCCAGCAGGTCCGAGCCCGAGAAATCGGCGTAGCCGGCGATGCGCGTGCCGCCGCCCTGGCGGAAGCGGCCATTGATGGTCAGGGGGGTGAATTCGCCGGTGCGGACGAGGGCGTCGATACCCTCGCCATTGACACGGGCCCGGGCCCGGAACGGCTCGTCCGGCGAGTAGCCCAGCGCGCCCGCCAGCGGGCCGCCGTCGGCCTCCTGCGCCAGGGCATGCACGCGCAGGTCCTCGATGTCGTCGCCCCACTGGACGTCGCCGTAGAGGAAGTCGCCGCGCCGCGAGAGGCTGAAGGCCATGATCTCGGCGGAGTTCGGACCCACACGACGGATGTTGGTTTCACCGGCCACGGTCCAGCGGCCGTATTCCTGGCTGAAGCCTTCCTCCAGATGGACGTCGGCGGAGAACCGGTCGATGTCGATGGTGAGGGGCAGGGCGCCGCCCGGCGTGTCGTCGGACGCCTCGACAATGGGGCGGCGGATCAGGCGGACGCGGCCGGCCTCGATGGCGCTGGCGTGGAAGCGCCGGGTGACCAGCGCCAGATAGGACCAGTCCACCCGCACGTCGGTGGCTTCCAGCCAGACGCCTTCCTCATCGGTGACGGTGACGCGGTCGATGGTGAAGTCGTCCCAGAGGTCTCCGGACAGGCCCTCCACATTGATGGCGCCGTAGTCGCCCAGCTGCTTGCCGGACACGAAGCCCACCACCAGATCGCGCCCGGCGGGCGACAGCACCACGAGGCGACCGCCGATCAGCACCAGAACGACGAGGGCGATCAGGCCGCCGGCGAGCATGCCGGCGATCAGCGCGGCCCACTGGCGTCGCGTGCGCCGGGCCTTCGCCTCTTTCGGCGTTTCGGGCGCCGTTTCGGGCGGCGTGTCGGCTTCGGGGGGCGTGTCGGTCAAAACGCCTGTCCGATGCTGATGTAGAGCTGGAAGTCGGAGTCGCCCTCGCGCCTGTCCAGCGGGAAGGCGACGTCGGCGCGGATGGGGCCGAAGGGCAGCCTGTAGCGAACGCCGAAGCCGGCGCCGTAGCGCATGTTGCTGAGGTCGGGGGTCTCCTGGAAGCCGACCGCGCCGCCGTCCACGAAGACCACCGCGCCGAAATTCTCGCCGATGTCGCGACGCACCTCGAGCGAGGCCTCGAAGAGGGACAGGCCGCCGCGCGGGGTGTTGTCGGTGAGGCGGGGCCCCACGCCCTGATAGGAATAGCCGCGCACCGACCCGCCGCCGCCGGAATAGAACAGGCGGTCGGAGGGGACGAGAAACTCCTCGGCGCCGACGATGGAGCCGACGCGCAGGCGCCCGGCCAGCACCGTCCGGCCTTCGTCCTGGAGCGGGAGGTAGCCCGTGCCGGTGACATCGGCGCGCAGGAAATACACGTCGTCGTCGCCGGTCACCGCCGTGGGCTGGGCCGAGCCGGACAGGCGCCAGCCGCGGCGCGGGTCGAGCGGGTCGTTGGAACGATCCAGATAGAAGCCTCCACGCGCCGTCAGGATCACCAGATCGCGATCCACATCCACCGGGCCGCGCGTGACGGGATCGAAGCGGGTTTCACTGTACAGGCCGCCGTCCAGGGCCACGCCGTAGCTGTACCAGGAGGTGGCGGCGAACCGCTGGCGCAGGTCGGCGCTGAGGCTGACGGCGGTCCGTTCGTAGGCGTCGGTGTCCTCGTAGATGGCCGCGCTGGCCAGGGCGAGGGTCTGGCCCGGGCGGCGCCAGTGGGGCAGGGACAGTTCGGCGCCGATGCGGCTGTCGATGCGGGCGGCGCGGGCGAGGAAGCGCAAGGTGTCGGCGCGGCCGAAGCGGTTGTGCCAGGTCCAGATGCCGTCGACGCCGGCGCCCTCGGTGGTGGAATAGCTGACACCGGCTTCCAGGATGCGGCGCGGCCGGTCGGTCAGGGTGACGATGATGGGACGGAGGCCCTGGTCGTCGGTCTGGTCGTTGGGGGCCAGAGCGACGCCGACGCCGTCATAGACGCCGGTCTCCAGAAGGCGGCGCTCCAGCTCGGCCACAGCCTCGGGATCATAGACGTCGCCCTCGGTCCAGGGGGCGAGCCCCCCGACCCAGGCCGCGCGGGTCGGTCCCCGGGTCTCCAGCCGGACGCCGTCCAGCCGGACGAGCTCTCCGGCTGCGATGCGGTAGGTGGGCTGCACCTCGAGAACCGCATGGTCCACCACCACCCGGCGGGTCTCGGCGGCGGCGTCGGCATAGCCCCGGCGGTTCAGACCCGAGACGATGCGGCCCTCCAAGGCGATCACGTCGGCGGCCCGGCCCGGGGCGTCGGGGGCGACCTCGACCGCAGCCAGCATGGCCGCCGCGGTCTGGTCGTCCGGCGGGTTCTCCAGCCAGTCCACGCGGGGCTGGTCGAGGGCGAAACGGGGGCCGGGGGTTACGACGATGACAGCGCGCGGCGGGCTTTCACCTTCGACCACTTCTTCGATCACGGCCTGATAATAGCCTTCGGACCGCAGCAGGGCCTCGGCGTTCTCGGCGGCGGCGGCGGCCCGGCGGCGGGCCTGGAAACGGTTCTCGATACGGGCGTCCGTTTCGCCCACGGCGCGCTCCAGCGCCTCCTGAAGATCGCCGCCGACCTCTCCCCGGACCACGGCGCGCGGCTCCGCCTGGACCGCCGTGGCGGCGCTCATGGCCCCCAGGACGGCGGCGATCAGGGGAAACGGACGGGTCAAACGCTACCTCTCCGGCCCGCCGGCAGGACCTGGACGACGGGGACCATCGCCCTGAACCACGTCGATGTGGCGGTGTGACGGCGGGAACCGGGCCTCAATAGAACAGGGTCTCGCTTTCCGGTTGCACCGACTCTTCGGAGCTTTCGGGCGGCGGCGGAAGGGCGGAATAGTCGACCGGCGGCGCATCGGTGGTGGTGGCGGCGCTGTCCACAGCCTCGTCCTCGACGGCCGGCGCGGCCTCGACCGGCGGCGGCGGGGGCGGCGCGTCCCGCTCGGAACTGCGATAGGCCTCGTCATCGCAGGCGGCCAACGCGGCCACCAGGGATACCGCCAGAACCAGCTTGATTTTATTCATGTTCATTCCCCACGCCCGCAAGGTTTCGTTACGGCTGCCAACGCCCGACCGGCGCTCCCGTTCCATTCCCGAGCCCGCCACGCCCGTCAAGGCGTGGAAACCAATCGTTTGCACTGTGGGGGATACCATCGTTCCATATTCAGGGAGACGGTGGCATGGTCAGGGCAGGATATTCCGCCGTAGCGATGGCGCGGGCCAGGGAACTGCCGACGCGGCTTGGCCTGGCGCTGTTCATTGCCGGCGCGGCGACATTGATGGCGCCGTCGATCTGGCCGGTGATCTGGTATGCAGCGATGCTGGTCGGGCAGGCGATCGACTGGGTGGCGTTCAGGCCGTTCCGCGGCGAGCCCGTCTATCCGACGCCGGGCCAGAGCGTCCTGTGCATCGTCTCGGCGGCGCTGAACACGACCCTCTATTCGTCCATCTCGGTCTATCTGTGGATCCAGGGCGGTGAATTCGGTCCCCTGTTCGCCATGATCCAGGTCGCGGGCGGCCTGCTGCACGTCAGTCTGCACATGCACCATGTGCGGTCGCTGCTGATCGCGTCGGTCATACCCCATGCGGCCTATTTCCTGGGCCTGCCGCTGCTGACGCTGGCGACGACGCGCGACCTGGCGGCGGTGGCGATCCTGATCGCGGCGCTGCTGTATGTGGCGCACCTGGTGGTGGCCGTTCGACAATCCATGCGCACGGCGGGCGACATGCGCGCCGCCAAGGTCGAGGCGCTGATCCAGCGGGACCGCGCCAAACAGGCCAGCGAGGCCAAGTCCGAATTTCTCGCCGTCATCAGTCACGAGATCCGCACCCCCCTCAACGCCATGATCTCCGGCGCCAATCTGCTGCGCCGCACGCGGCTCGACACCCGCCAGCGGGAGCATGTGACCATGCTGCTCGAGGGGGGCGACATCCTGCTGGGCCTGCTGAACGACGTGCTGGACTTCTCCAAGATCGAGGCCGGCAAGATGCGGCTGGAGTCCGCCGAGATGAATGTGCGCAACAAGCTGGCCGCCCTGCACCGGCTATGGGAGCCCAAGGCGCTGTCGCAGGGCTTGCGACTGAGCGTGGTGGTGGACGAGGCCGTGCCGGAAACCGTGCGCACCGACCCGCTCCGGTTCCAGCAGATCCTGTTCAACCTGCTGTCCAACGCCGTGAAGTTCACCCGGGACGGCGCCATCCGCGTCAACGTCACCTGGGACGAAGCGACTTCCAGACTGACCGCCGAGGTCCATGACACCGGCTGCGGCATCGCGCCGGAGCAGGTCGACAGCATCTTCGACAGCTTTGAACAGGCGTCGGCGGGCGACACCCGCCGGTACGGCGGCACCGGTCTGGGTCTGGCCATCAGCCGCCGGCTGGCCGAGGTCATGGGCGGCAGTCTGTCGGTGAGCAGCGCTCCGGGCGAGGGGTCCACCTTCACCCTGGTCGTGCGGGTGGAGGCCGCGGAAGCGCGCCGCGCGGCCCAGCCTCGGCCGGCCCCGCGCGCCGCTGCCGTGTCCCTGGAGGGCCGCTCGATCCTGGCGGTGGACGATCATGAGGTGAACCGGCGCATCCTCGACCTGCTGCTGGAGCCGCACGGCTGTCGCCTGACCCTGGTGGAGAACGGCGCCCAGGCGGTCGAGGCGGCCGGGGTGGAGGTGTTCGACGCCATCCTGATGGACATGCAGATGCCGGTGATGGACGGGCTGGAGGCCACGCGCCGTATCCGCGCCAGCGGGCCCAACGTCGCCACGCCGGTCATCGCCCTGACCGCCAACGCCATGGACGTGCACAAGGCGGCGTGGGACGGGGCGGGGGTCCACGCCTTCCTGACCAAGCCCATCGACCCGGCGCTGCTGGCGCGGACCCTGGGCGAGGCCTGCGCGGAACGGGATCAGGCCATGGAAATCGCGGCCGCGGCGGTGGCCTGAAGGCGGCGAAAAAAGAGGCGCCGGACCGGCTTGCCCTGTGGGGGGGACATCCGTATGGTCCGCGCCGCTTCAAGGTGTGGGAGCCCCTAGCTCAGTTGGTTAGAGCATCTGACTTTTAATCAGAGGGTCCTCGGTTCGAACCCGAGGGGGCTCACCATTCCCACGGCGCCGAATGCGGCGTCTGCGCGTTGAAGCCGCGACCGTCCTTCTTCTGATCGGATAAGCTGATGGCCGACACGCCGTCCAGGCGCCCTGCAGGCTTCGTCGAACTGGCGCAGGATCAGGTGCGCCGGTTCTGGAAAACCGTCAGCGTCGAGCCCGACGGCCAGGGCTGGGCCGTCCGGCTGGACGGCAAGATGCCAAAATCTCCGGCGGGCCACAGTCTGGTGCTGCCGACACAAGCTGCGGCGCAGATCGTAGCCGAGGAATGGGCCGGGCAGGGCGAGGTGCTGATTCCCGCCACCATGCCCGCCACGCGGCTGGCCTTCACCGCCATCGACCGGGTGCGCGAGGTGCGCGAGGCGGTGGCCGACGAGATCACCGCCTACGCCGGGTCCGACGTGATCTGCTATCTGGCCGACACCCCCGACACCCTGGTCGAGCGTCAGGCGCGGGACTGGACGCCCTGGCGCGACTGGGCCGAGCGGGAGTTGGGCTGCGTGCTGGTCCCGGTCGCCGGCATCGTGCACCGGCCCCAGGCCGATGAGGCGTTGGCGGCGGTGCGCAAACAGGCGCTGGCGCTGGACGATTACGCCCTGACCGGACTGGCCATGGCCACGCCGCTGCTGGGCTCTGCGTTGCTGGCGCTGGCGGTGCAGCGCGGCGCACTGTCGGGCGCCGAGGCGTTCGACCTGTCGCGGCTGGACGAGGCCTTCACCGAGGATCGCTGGGGCGTGGACGAGGAAGCCGCCGAACGGGCCGAGGCCCTGCGCGCCGAGGCCGTGATGCTGGAGCGGTGGTTCGCGGCGCTGCGCTGAGGCCAATCCTCCCCCGATGGGGGAGGGGGACCATGCGCAGCATGGTGGAGGGGGCCTGTCCGCTCCGCCGCCCTGAAGCCGCAACCGCAAGCAAGCCATCTGTGCGACGGAAACGCACCCTCCACAGACGTCTGTGCGGCGGAAACGCCCCCTCCACCGCTTCGCGGTCCCCCTCCCCCGATGGGGGAGGATTGCTTGCCACCGCCCCCGTCGCCTCCTAAGCCTGCCTGCAAGAAAAAACGCTCAGGAGCCCGCCCATGCACGACATCCTCGAACAGCTCGAGAAGCGCCGCGAAGCCGCCAAGCAGGGCGGCGGGGAAAAGCGCATCGCGGCCCAGCACGCCAAGGGCAAGCTGACGGCGCGCGAGCGCATCGACGTGCTGCTGGACGAGGGCTCGTTCGAGGAGACCGACATGTTCGTGGAGCACCGCTCCCACGACTTCGGCATGGAGGATCAGCGCATCCCCGGCGACGGGGTGGTGACGGGACGCGGGACCATCGGCGGGCGGCTGGTCTATGTATTCTCCAAGGACTTCACCGTCTTCGGCGGCAGCCTGTCGGGCGCCCACGCGGCCAAGATCGTCAAGCTGCAGACCATGGCCCTGACCAACGGCGCGCCGATCATCGGCATCTTCGACGCCGGCGGGGCGCGCATCCAGGAGGGGGTCGAGAGCCTGGCGGGCTATGCCGACATCTTCCTGCAGAACACCCTGGCCTCGGGCGTCATCCCCCAGATCAGCGTCATCATGGGCCCGTGCGCGGGGGGCGACGTCTATTCGCCCGCCATCACCGACTTCATCTTCATGGTGAAGGACACCTCCTACATGTACGTCACCGGCCCGGACGTGGTGAAGACGGTGACCAACGAGGTGGTCAGCCACGAGGATCTGGGCGGCGCCCGGGTCCACGCCACCAAATCCGGCGTCGCCGACGGGGCGTTCGAGAACGATCTGGAGGCGCTGTCCGAGGTGCGCCGTCTGGTGGGCTTCCTGCCCCTGTCGAACCGCGAAAAGCCGCCGGTGCGCGAGAGCTATGACGAGCCGCAGCGCGACGAGCCCAGCCTGGATACCCTGGTGCCCGCCAATCCGAACCAGCCCTATGACATGAAGGAGTTGATCCTGAAGGTGGTGGACGAGGCGGAGTTCTTCGAGATCTCCGAAGGCTTCGCCCGCAACATCATCACCGGCTTCGGCCGGCTGGACGGCCAGACCGTGGGCGTGGTGGCGAACCAGCCGCAGGTGCTGGCGGGGGTGCTGGACATCGACGCGTCGCGCAAGGCCGCGCGCTTCGTGCGCTTCTGCGATGCGTTTGGAATCCCGCTGCTGACCTTCGTGGACGTGCCCGGCTTCATGCCCGGCACGCGCCAGGAATACGGCGGCCTGATCAAGCACGGCGCCAAGCTGCTGTTCGCCTATGCCGAGGCCACGGTGCCCAAGCTGACCGTCATCACCCGCAAGGCCTATGGCGGCGCCTATGACGTCATGAGCTCCAAACACCTGCGCGGCGACGTCAACTACGCCTGGCCCACCGCCGAGATCGCCGTCATGGGCGCCAAGGGGGCGGTGGAGATCATCTTCCGCAAGGAGGCCGGCGACCCGGAGGCGCTGGCCGCGCGCGAGGCCGAGTACAAGGAGCGCTTCGCCAACCCCTTCGTGGCGGCGTCACGGGGCTATATCGACGACGTGATCATGCCGCATGGGACGCGGAGACGGCTGATCCGGGCGCTGGGGACGCTGGCCAACAAGCAGCAGCAGAACCCGTGGAAGAAGCACGATAATATTCCGTTGTAGGGGGCTGACATGAAGCTACGCGACGGGATCGAAGTAGGAGAGGATAGCGTCACGTTCTCAGGGCGCTCCGGGAAGCACCTGCTTTTGTCGCTGCTGCTACGAACGAAATTTCGCGAGCCTTACGAGGACATCACGCTTCTCAATGACTGGATCGCAGACCTCGCAACACGGCTCGCGGGAGAACTGCATACTGGAGAGCCGGGGACCTTTGCGGACGACCCCCGCACGCGTCACGAGATCGCCGAGTTGATCTTCAGCAAGGGCGCATCGCTGGGATGGTGGCAGATGTCTCCCGATGCGAAGGCCGCCTGCCTTCAGCTAGCCGCCGCCCCATACCGGATGACCTCTGAGAGTGTGGAAGAGATCGTGCTCTCCATCAGTGACCAAGTCGAAAGCGCTCGTTGTCTCGTTGAGGCTGCGGATCAGGGCAGCCGCTCCTGACCAACCTCCTCTTCCTCTGCTCCCGCAATCGCCTCCGCTCGCCCACGGCCGAGCAGGTGTTCGGGAATCGGCCCGGCGTGGAGACCGCCTCCGCCGGGCTGGCGCCCGATGCGGAGGAGCCTTGCTCCGCCGAGCTGGTGGAATGGGCCGACATCATCTTCGTCATGGAGCGCGCCCACCGCGCGAAGCTCCAGCGCCGGTTCAGGGCGCATCTGAAGCGCGCCCGCGTGGTCTGCCTCGATATCCCGGATGATTACGCCTTCATGCAGCCGGAGCTGGTGGCGCTGCTGGAGAAGAGGGTGGGGCGGTTTCTGTGAGTTGGCGTGCTGTCCGTGCGAACGCAGGGCGCTCCGTGAATCTGGATCGTCCGGTCAAGCCGGACGATGACGGGTTGGGTGACGGGTGGGTGAGGGGCTTTCCTTATTGCGTCACCCTCGGGCTTGACCCGAGGGTCCAGAGACTCGGTGGGGGGCGGTGTGCGTGCTGAGCGTTCGGTGTGTCT
>Ga0208179_1000173_pt1 | contig 47943 bp, 43 predicted proteins | sample Malvired_Geostar_FD_184238 | JGI IMG/M metagenome (GOLD analysis project Ga0208179, IMG submission 184238) | Marine viral communities from the Global Malaspina Expedition - Malaspina viral metaG DeepMed_Geostar (SPAdes) (version 2) | ecosystem: Environmental > Aquatic > Marine > Oceanic | place... | reverse complement strand
TCGCCCCGCACTCGCCGCGCGGCACGCTGCCCGCCTTCGCCCCCGTCCCGCGCCAGAAGCAGCGCTCCAACGGCTGGACCCCCGCGGTGCAATGCGCCTTCATCGAGGCGCTGGCCGACACCGGCAGCGTCTCGAGCGCCTGCCGCGCGGTCGGGCGCGCCGATCACGGCGCCTATCTGCTGCGCCGCCACCCGGAGGCGGGCGAGTTCCGCGCCGCTTGGGCTGCCGCGCTCGATCTCGGCATCCAGCGGATCGAGGACGTCGCGATGGAGCGCGCGCTCCACGGGGTCGAGGTCCCGGTCTATTCCTACGGCAAGCTCGTCGGCTCCCGCATGGTCCACAACGACCGCCTGCTGATGTTCCTCCTGCGCAACCGCGCGCCCCAGCGCTTCAGCGAGGGCCGCGCCAGGGGGCTGAGCGCGCTCGACCGGGCGGAGCTCGCGCGGCTCAAGAAGCAATGGCACAAGGAATGGCGCGAGACCTGGGAGGCCGAGCGCGCGCTGCGCGACACCGAGGAGGAGCAGGAGAGCTACGAGCGGATCGACGCCTGGATCGACACTATGCACACCAACCGGATGCGCCGGATGAGCCCGCGCGCCCGCGCCGCGCTCGACGAGCACAACCGCATCATGGAGGAGGACCGCGCGGCGGGCTACGACCCGTGGCACGACCCCGAGCACCCCGACTACCACGGCGCCGCCGCGCGCGCGGCCGCCGGCGAGTCCGAAGCGATCCGCCTCCCCCCGCCCGGCTGGGGCGATAAGGCGGAGGAGCCGGAGCAAGACCCCGGCCTGCACCGGCATGGGCTCAAGGACGAGGGGTGGGACGGCGAGTTCAAGTGACCTAGAGGACCCACCGACCGTCCGTTCCCCAAGATTCTCAACACAATGCTTGCCCAACGAGTCCTTTTCGGGAAAATAAGGGACCCATGGAACGTCTAAGAGCCGTCGACCTGTTCTGTGGTACTGGCGGCTTCTCGCGCGGGGCGCATGCGGCCGGTTTCGATGTCGTCGCCGCCTACGACAAAGAGCCCAACCTAACCTACTCGTTCAAGACCAACTTTCCCGACACGAAGCTCTATACGAGAGACGTATCGCGGCTGACCGGCGCGCAAGTGCTGAAGGATGCCGGTGGACCGATCGACCTGATTTTCGGCGGGCCACCCTGCCAAGGCTTCAGCATGATCGGGCGGCGGGACGTCAACGATCCGCGGCGCAGTCTGCTGAAGAGATTCTTCAAGATCGTGAACGAGGCAAGACCCTCGGTTTTCGTGATGGAAAACGTCGAGGGCCTTATGCTCGGTTCGGCTCGAGAAGAGCTTGCCGAGGCGATCGCCATGCTGACCGGCTATGAAGTGGCGGCCCCCACCGTTCTCGACGCGTCGGAATTCGGCGCGGCGACCAAAAGGCGCCGGGCCTTCGTCGTCGGATACATCCCGGGCGAATGCGCCCCTTTTTCGTTCGACGATTTGAAGGGTCTACGAACCGACGCGGCGACGGTCCAGGATGCGATCTACGACCTAAAAAACCCCGTACGGGTGCGACAGGACGACGACGGCACCGACGTTTGGCGATTGAGAAAAACGGCGCGAGGCAGCGAGTACTCGGTCGCGCTCCATTCCGAAGATCGTACTTTCACTGGGAACAAGCGAACGCAGCACTTAACTCGGGTGATCGAGAGATTTGCGACGATCAAGCCCGGGGGATTCGATCCCATCGGTAAATACCCCCGTCTCAAATGGGACGGTCACTGCCCCACCCTTCGTGCGGGAACGGGAGCGGACAAAGGCTCGCACCAGGCGATACGACCCATTCACCCCGACGAAGATCGGGTGATTACCGTTCGCGAAGCTGCGCGGCTGCAGGGCTTCCCAGATTGCCATAGGTTTCACCCCACCATTTGGCACAGCTTCCGACAGATCGGGAACTCGGTGTGTCCGATGATGGCAGAAGCGGTCTTGTCGGTAGTGCAGCAAAAGATCGCGCGATACGCCCCCATTGCGGAAGCTGCCGAATAGGTATGGTAGATCACATCTCACCGGAACGTCGATCCTGGTTGATGTCACGAGTTAAAAGTAAGAACACATCTCCCGAAATGCGCGTGCGCCGTGCCGCTCATGCCCTTGGATATCGTTTCCGTCTTCATCGGAAAGACCTTCCGGGTAAGCCAGACTTAGTTTTTCCAAAATATAGGACAGTGATTTTTGTTCATGGTTGCTTCTGGCATCGACACGACGGTTGCTTGAAAGCCTCCCACCCCAAAACCAACCAGGATTTTTGGGAATCAAAATTTAGCGCAAATGTGGCACGTGACCACCGGAACACCAATGCACTTAAAAATATTGGCTGGCGCTCGCTTATCGTGTGGGAATGTGAAACTAAAGATTTAGAAAAAATTGAGGCGTCTTTGTCCCGGCTCGATGAGTGAGCCTGCTAGAAGATCGCAATGGGGGGCTTAAAGCAATGGCCGTTGAATCTGAGATGAAGATTAAACAAGGCATCGATGAAGGATTTCTTCTCGAAACTTTAACCCGTGACATATCTCCAAATGAAGCGCTTTTTGATTTAATCGACAACGCGATTGATGCCGCTCGTAATTCTATGCCATCCACGGCGAAGGTCGACACCCATGGGCTGCCCAAGGACTATTCTGATTTTAGTGTTGCGGTCCGCATAACGGATAATCAGGTTGCCGTTTCCGACGATTGTGACGGGTTCCACAGAACCGTGTTGCGGGATGACGCCTTTATTTTAGGAAAGCGGTCATCTCACAAGCAAGGTGTCGGGCACTTTGGGCTAGGAATGAAAAGGGCTTTGCTTGCGCTGGGAAAAACCTATGCGCTTTCTACCAACCGAGGTGATTTTTCGGCTACGGTTCGTTTCAACTCGGCAAACTTATCGATGAGAGATGAGCGGCTTACCGCCACACTGAGAACTCCTAGACCGGCAACGCGCACCACCTTTGTGATTACCGAATTGCAACCGAGTGCCGCTCACTTCTTCTCTGGTGACACGGGTGAAGTTTCCTTGGATCTCTCGAGGCGATATGGCCATTTTATCAAAAAGGGTCTGCGCTTAACGCTGAACGGACGCGTCGTTTTGGGATTTGTTCCGAACGTACGTTCGAGAGGTCCTGTAAAACCCAAGAAATGGCATGGCAAGATTGACGGTGTAGATGTTTTCATAAAGTCGGGCATGCATTCTAAGTATCGCCACACGAAAGAAGCAGACTATGATCGCAGTATTAGCTCATCTTTAACTGATGAATTTGGTTGGTATATTGTCTGCAATGACCGAACTATAGAAGTTGCTACGAAAGAAAAAAGTCTTGGCTTTTCGACTTATTGGCACCCGGAATACAATGGCTTTTTAGGCTGGGTTCATTTCGTTGCCGATGACCCTTCCAAATTACCATGGGACACCAAGAAATCTGAGATCGACCCTAACTCCGAGATATTTGCTAAAGTTCAACAAAAGCTTGAAGAATTTTCGGATCATTTTCGGACCGAGAATCGTCAAGCTAGAAAGCCTAAGAAAGTCCCCACTAAAACCAAGCCGAAGGTCCAAACCAAAACGAAGCAAAGGTCGAAGGACAGTAGCACTCAGTTCCATATAAATGACGTGGATGAACTTATACCCGTCATGGACCTAGCGTGGAACGATCCAAAGCTAGCCTCTCTCTTGAAAGAGGCCACAGAGCTGAGTTTAGAATTCTCTTTCTCCGCTGCTGCGCTTCTCAGGATGATTGGAGAACGAGCAATCGACCAGCATATTCGTAGGAGCGGTAAGATTAGTGATGTTAAGCAGATGGTCTTTGATAAACAAGAATCTGATGGAAGACCATTTACTCAAGATCAGAAAGATAATTTCGAACCAACATTACGAAATTTGATCGATTGGCTTAAAAGAAACAAAACTTATTTTCCGACCGAAGTCAGGTCGGATTGCCATCAGAGCCTGACGAAGTTTGCCAATGATTTGCAAACGATTAATGGAGTGATGCACAAATCGAATTTGATTGGTCGGGCTGAGATTTCCACAATGCGCAATCAATTTTATCCCGCGTTAGAGTTTTTCACGTCGGTCAAACCGGTGAAAACCTAATCCATCACTCGTAATTTGACGCCCCGTAGGTCCTCAGCACGCAGCGCCCTGACATCTTCGTGTCTTCGCGTCTTCGTGTGAAACCAACCGGTCGGACGTCGCGGGTGGTCTCGCGCATCCCTAGAAGGAGATCACTCCTCCCCCATCCGCAACGCCGCGATAAACGCCTCCTGCGGGATCGACACATTGCCCCCGGCCTTCGCCGGGGCAGGCCGCCTGCGGCGCTCCCGCATCCTCAGAATGAGGTTACTCCTCCCCCATCCGCAGCGCGGCAATGAAGGCTTCCTGAGGAATTGAGACGTTGCCGTATTCTCTCATTCTGGCCTTGCCCTTCTTCTGCTTGTCGAGCAGCTTCTTCTTGCGGCTGATGTCGCCGCCGTAGCATTTGGCGGTCACATCCTTGCGCAGCGCGGCGATGGTCTCGCGGGCGATCACCTTGCCGCCGATCGCGGCCTGGATCGGGATCTTGAACAGGTGGCGCGGGATCAGATCCTTGAGCCGCTCGCACATCCCGCGGCCGCGCTCCTCGGCGACCGCGCGGTGGACGATCAGGCTGAGCGCGTCGACCGGCTCGTTGTTGACGAGGATGCTCATCTTGACGAGGTCGCCCTCGCGCAGCCCGATCTGCTCGTAGTCGAAGCTGGCGTAGCCGCGGCTGATGCTCTTGAGGCGATCGTAGAAGTCGAACACCACCTCGTTGAGCGGCAGCTCGTAGGTCACCTGCGCGCGGCCGGCCACATAGGTGAGATCGGTCTGGATCCCGCGGCGGTCCTGGCACAGCTTGAGGATCGAGCCGAGATAGTCGTCGGGCGTGTAGATCACCGCCTTGATCCACGGCTCCTCGATCATCTCGATCCGGCTCGGGTCGGGGTAATCGGCCGGATTGTGCAGCTCGATGACCTTGGCGTCCTCGTTCTTGGTGTGGCCGAGCGCGATGCGGTAGACCACCGAGGGCGCGGTGGTGATGAGGTCGAGATCGTATTCGCGGGTCAGCCGCTCCTGGATGATCTCGAGATGCAGCAGCCCCAGGAAGCCGCAGCGGAAGCCGAAGCCCAGCGCGGCACTGCTTTCCATCTCGTAGGAGAAGCTGGCGTCGTTGAGCCGCAGCTTGCCGATGCTCTCGCGCAGCTTCTCGAACTCGGCAGCGTCGACCGGGAACAGCCCGCAGAACACCACCGGCTGGACTTCCTTGTAGCCCGCCAGCGCCTGCTCCGCGCCGCCCTTGACCGTGGTGATGGTGTCGCCGACGCGGGCCTGCTCGACCTCCTTGATCTGCGCGGTGATGAAGCCGATCTCGCCGGGGCCGAGCTCGGGCAGCTCGACGCGCTTGGGGGTGAAGGCGCCGACGCGGTCGATCAGATGCTGCGTGCCGCCCTGCATGAAGCGGACGCCCTGGCCCTTCTTGAGGACGCCGTCGATCACCCGGACGAGGATGACCACGCCGAGATAGGGGTCGTACCAGGAGTCGACCAGCATGGCCTTGAGCGGGGCGTCGCGGTCGCCCACGGGGGGCGGGATGCGCTTGACCACGGCCTCGAGCACCTCGGCGATGCCGATCCCGGATTTGGCGCTGGTGAGCACCGCGTCGTCGGCGGGGAGGCCGATGATGTCCTCGATCTCGGCCTTGACCTTGTCGGGGTCGGCGGCGGGGAGATCGATCTTGTTGATCACGGGGACGATCTCGTGATCGTGCTCGATCGACTGGTAGACATTGGCGAGCGTCTGCGCCTCGACCCCTTGCGCGGCGTCGACCACCAGCAGCGCGCCCTCGCAGGCGGCGAGGGAGCGCGAGACCTCGTAGGCGAAGTCGACGTGGCCGGGGGTGTCCATGAGGTTGAGATGGTAGGTCTCGCCATCCTCGGCGGTGTAGCGAAGGTTGACCGTCTGGGCCTTGATGGTGATCCCGCGCTCGCGCTCGATGTCCATGTTATCAAGGACTTGCTCGCTCATCTCGCGCAGGGTGAGGCCCCCGCAATGCTGGATCAGCCGGTCGGCCAGAGTGGACTTGCCATGATCGATATGCGCGATGATGGAAAAATTGCGGATCTTGGAAAGGTCGGTCATCGCCCCCGCGCATAGCCGCGCCGGCACCGCGCGCCAAGCGACAGATTGGGAAGGAATGCGCGCCCTCGGATCAAGCCGCCTGACGCGTCCCGGTTGCCGCGCGCGGAGGACCGACTTCGACCTCGGCGAACTTCCGCCCCCCCGGGTCGCTCGCCTGCTGATCGCCGAACAGCATGGTGTAGGCATCCTGCGGCAGCGCGGTAAGCGGTCGACCCGCTGCCTCGATTTCGTAAGGCGAAACGCGGTGGCGCGTGCACCAGCCTTCGGCGCCGTCGCTGATCAACGGGTGTTCGAACTCGACCCCCTGGACCGCCCCGCGCGAGCGCCGCACCGTGCCTACAGCCAATTGCCCGCCGCCCAGATCGAGCACGCAAGCGGTCCCGACCGGGACATCCGCCAGACCTTCGATCATGGCGCCGGTCTTCGACAGATTGCGCATCACCGCGCGATAACGGTAATCCTCGATGATCACGCCGATGCGGCGGAACACGGTACGACGATCGGCGCGATATTTCTCGGGGCCACGTGCTTCGTATTCTAGCGAGCCGGTCTGGAGCAGCGCCATCACATCGTCATTGGGCAGGGCAGCGGAGAAGATGTAGCCCTGGACATGGCTCGCGCCGCGTTCCTTGACCAGTTCGAGTTCGTCCTTGGTCTCGACCCCTTCGGCCACGGTCTGCATGTCGAGCGCTTCGGCGAGGCCGACGATCGCGCTCATGATGGCACGGTTGTTGTTGCCCGACTCGGTCGCTCCGCGCACGAAGCTCTGGTCGATCTTGATCTTGTCGAAGGGCGCGGTGCGCAGATAGCTCAGGGAAGAATAGCCGGTGCCGAAATCGTCGAGCGCCAGCCTGACGCCGATCGCCTTGAGCTCCTCGAACATGCGCTGGGTGCGACCGGTATCGCCCAGAAACACCGATTCGGTGATTTCCAGCTCGAGCCGGTTGGGGTCGAGACCGGTCGATTTGAGCACCCGCTCGACGATCCCGGAGAAATCGTCGTGGACGAACTGGATCGCCGAGACATTGACCGCGACGCGCAGCGGCACCGGCCAGGCCGCGGCGTCTCGGCAGGCCCGCTCCAGCGCCCAGTCGCCCAGCGCCTTGATCTCGTTGATTTCTTCGGCAACCGGAATGAACTCGGCCGGTGGAATGAAGCCTTTGTCCGGATGCTCCCAGCGCATCAGCGCCTCGAAGCACGAGACCTCGTTGGTGGAAACGTCGATGATCGGCTGGTAATGCATCGCCATCTCGTTCTTGACGAGTGCGTCCCGCAGGTCCTCCTCGACCTGGCGGCGATGATTGGCTCCGTCCTTCAGATCGCTCGAGTAGAACCGGTATTTGCCGCGTCCGCTGCCCTTCGCGCTGTAGAGCGCGAGATCGGCGGCCTTGACGATCTCCTCGGAATCGAGACCGTCATAGGGCGCGATCGCCACGCCGATCGAAGCACCGACGATCGCGCGCAAGCCGTTGATCGAATAGGGCTGCGAGAGCATCTGGATCAGCTGACTGCTCAGATCCCCCAGCACGCCGCGATCGTCGATATTGGGCAGCATGATCTGGAACTCGTCGCCCCCGACGCGACCGATATCGCCCATGTGGCCGACCATCTGCTGCAACCGCGCCGCGAACTGCTTGAGCAATTCGTCGCCCGCAGGGTGGCCCAGCGTATCGTTGACCTGCTTGAAGCGGTCGAGATCGAGCATCATCAGTGCGCAGCACTGCTTGGAATTGCGATAGGATTTAAGCGTCTTGTCGAGCCGCATCTCCATACGGCGACGGTTGGACAGACCCGTCAGCGAATCGAATTGCGCCATGCGCTCGGCATCGCGCTGCTTTTCGCGACTGGAGGTGATGTTCTTGGCACTGCCGCGGTAACCGGTGAATTCGCCGGAATCATCGTGTTGCGGCTTGCCGGCGATCTCCCAGAACGTGGTATCCCTTGCCCGGGTTACCGACACCGGCAGTTCGGAGATGGAATTGCGCGCGCTGAGCAGGAAAGCGAGGGGACGCCCCTCGCGCTCCTCGGTGCCATCGGAATCGGTGGTGAACAGTTCGGTCAACGGCGTACCGAGGATGTCCTCGGGCGCCCAGCCATGCGCTTCGCAGGCCGAATGCGTCAGATAGGTCAGACGGCCATCGGCGTCGGTTGCCCAGAACCAGCCGAGCCCGGCCTTTTCAAAGGTATCGAGCAATTCGAGCCGGCGCGCGGCCTCGTCGTCCCCGAGGGGAACGGCCTGCCGCATCGAACCCGCCCCGTCGTTCGCTCCTGCATTGCGCGATACGCGCGAGAAAAAACCGCCCATGGCCATGTGCCAAGGCCTCCTGATTTGCATGCTGCCGGTCGCGAACCGTTGTTGTCACGCATGGGCCTAGCCGGGAATTCTTGACGAATGGATAACCACCCGCGGCTCGCGCTTGCGCTTGCCAGCGCCCGACACTCCCGCCATGCTCGCGTCCGGAGTTTCGAACATGCGTCATATTGCGATCATCGGTTCCGGACCCGCAGGCTATTACACGGCGGAAGCGGCCCAGAAGCGCTGGGGCGACGAGGCTCGGATCGATATTTTCGACCGTCTGCCGGTGCCTTTCGGCCTCATCCGCACCGGGGTCGCGCCCGATCATCAGTCGATCAAAGGCGTCGCGCGCCGCTACGAAAAAACCGCGCTGACCGACCATGTCCGCTTCGTCGGCAATGTCGCTGTCGGCGACCATATCTCCGTGGCCGAATTGCAGGCGCTTTACGATGCCGTCATTCTGGCCACGGGCGCGCCCGAGGATCGCTCGCTCGGCCTCGACGGAGAAAATCTCGATAACGTCTTTGGCAGCGCGGGCTTCGTAGGCTGGTACAACGGCCATCCCCAGTTTGCAGGGCTCGATCCCGATCTCTCCGGTCGCCATGCCGTCGTCATCGGGATGGGCAACGTCGCGCTCGACGTGGCACGGATTCTCGCCAAGACCGAGCGCGAATTCGCCGCTTCCGACATCGTCGCGCACGCGCTCGACGCGCTGACTGCGAGCCGAATAGAGACCATCACCATCCTGGGCCGTCGCGGTCCGCACAATATCCTCATGACACCCAAGGAACTTGGCGAACTGGCGCAGCTCGAACGCGCCAGCCCCCGCGTCGATCCGGCCGATCTGCCGCCGATCGACGAAGACGCCATGCTCGACCCGGGTCTGCGCAAATCGGTCGCCCTTCTGCGCAGCTTCGCGGCAATCCCGGACCGCGATCGCGCCGGTAAGCCGGTCAGCATCGGTTTCGACTTCTATTGCAGTCCGCAGGCCTTGCTGGGCGAAGACGGGAAGGTCCGCGCCGTCAGGGTCGAGCGCACCGCAGTGTTGGGAGGGCGCCCGGTCGGCACCGGCGAGACCTACGAACTGCCGGCCCATCTGGTGGTGAGCTGTATCGGCTATCGCACCGCGCCCATCCCCGAGGTGCCCTATGACGAGCGCGCCGGCCACTTCTCCAACGAAGATGGCCGGATCGGGCCGGGACTCTACTGTGTCGGCTGGGCCAAGCGCGGTCCCTCGGGCACCATCGGAACCAATCGGCCCGATGGGTATGCGGTGATCGATCTGGTGGCGGAGGAGATCGGCGCCGGCGAAGGCAGGCGCGGTCGTGAGGGCTTCGACGAACTGGCCGAAGCGCGCGGGATCGACGTGGTCACATTCAACGACTGGAAGAAGATCGAGCAGGCGGAGATCGCCGCCGCGCGCGAGGGCGCGCCGCGCGAAAAATTCGTCGATGTCGCCAGCATGATTGCCGCGCGCGGCTGATTGGCCGATGGGGCAGCTCGACAAGCAACCCAGGATGACCGCGTGACCCGATTTGCGTCGAATGCCATGACCGCCACCATCGAAATGGTCCGGGCCGGCGGTCGCATCCTGCGCGTTGCGCATTGGCGGCTGGGCGAGCCATCCGATCACCCGCCGATCCTGTTCTTCAACGGCATCGGTGCCAATATCGAGGCACTCTCCCCGCTGGCCGAGCGGCTGACCGAGCGCGGGTTCGTGATGTTCGACATGCCGGGCACCGGCGAGAGCCCGGATCCCGCAATACCCTACAACCCTGCGACCATTAGCTGGACCGCCGCGCGAATCCTGGACCGGCTCGGGCTGGACCAGGTCGATGTGATGGGAATTAGCTGGGGCGGCGCAATCGCGCAGCAATTCGCGCTCCAGCATCCCGGGCGCACCCGCCGCCTCGTGCTGGCCGCGACCACGGCAGGCATGCCGATGGTGCCGGGCGATCCCGCCTCCCTTGGCCAACTGATCGATCCGAGCCGGTACGCCGATCCAAGGTTTTTGAACGAGCTCTTCATGTCGCTCTATGGCGGGATGGCCCGCCGCGAAGGCATCGAGGCGGACCATATCGGGAGGCTCAAGCCGCCCTCCCCCGTCGGTTACGCCTATCAACTCTTCGCGATCGCGGGGTGGACCAACCTCCCGGCGCTGCCTCTCCTGAACAAGGAGGTGCTGATCATGATGGGGGCGGACGACACCATAGTGCCGCCGATCAACGGCAACATTCTGGCCACAGCGATCCCGAACTCGCGGCTGGAGGTATTCGAGGGGGGCGGTCACCTGTTCTTGTTGACGCATGCCTGCCAGTCCGTAGCCTGCCTGCGCGACTTCCTCGACGCTCCGCCATCCGCAGCGGAGCTGAAGCGCGCGGCTTGAATCTTCATGGGGCGCGTCGACCTCCGGCAACATCTCGAAGGAATACGATGGAATCAGCGCAGCCCGATCCGATCGTCCGACCGCTCTCGGGGGGATTTCCCGCAGCTTCTCATCCAACACCTCGTCTCTCCCGGGGCGAAGGCGGCGCGCTCGACCGCGCGGGCTTCGCCTGGGCGGTGTTCGAATGGGCGCGCAATCCCTATTACATTCTGATCGTCATCTATGTCTTCGCGCCCTATTTCGCGCGCGACATCATCGGCGCGGACCTGCTGGCGAGCGGGGCGCTGGCCGATCTCGGTCCCGAAGCCGCGCTGGCCGCAGCCAATGCCCAGGGACAGGCGACGATCGCCTCGGTCACCAAATGGGCCGGTATCATCGCCGCGCTGACCGCCCCCTTCCTCGGTGCCGCGCTCGATCGCGGTGGGCGGCTCAAACCGGTGCTGGCGATCGCGCTGGCGACGATCGCGATCAGTTCGTGCCTGTTGTGGTTCGCAATGCCCGGCGGCCAAGGCCTGCCGATCCCGGCAATCATGGCGCTGCTGGTGGTGGCCTATGTCGCCTTCACCTATTCCGAGGTCACCCACAACGCGATGCTCAGCGTCGCGGGGCGACCGGACCGGCTGTCGATGATTTCCGGGCTCGGCCTGGGGCTCGGAAATCTTGCCGCCACACTGATCTTCGTCGCGCTGGTGATGCTGTTCGTGCTCCCCGCGCTGACCGGCTGGCCCTTCGCCGGGCCGCTGTTCGGAGTCGATGTCGGCGAATTCGAACACATGCGTCTTGCGGGACCGATCTGCGGCGTGTGGCTGATGCTCTTCTCGATCCCCTTCTTCCTCAACGCCAGGGACCCCGGTGTCCCCGGAGCCAGCTGGCGCGCGGCGCTGGTGGACGGGTCGAGGAGCGTCCTGCGCACTCTGCGCGAGGCGGCGCAATATCGCGAGCTGATGAAATTCCTGATCGCGCGGATGTTCTATGCCGATGCGATGGCGGCGCTGCTAGCGCTTGGCGCGGTCTATGTCGCGCTGTTCCTGGGCTGGGGCTTTCTCGAGATGCTCTGCTACGCGATCTTCGCCTCGGCCTGCGCTTTTTGCGGCGGGCTGCTGGGCGGCTGGCTCGACACCAGGCTCGGGGTCAAGCGCGCGTTGATCGTGGAGATCGTCGCCATGGTAGCCGCGCTGGTCGTCCAATTGAGCATCACCCGCGACAGCCTCGCCTTCGGCTTGATCGACAACTACACCGTCTGGGACGGGTTGGCGTTCCGGACCTTGTCCGACGTGGTCTATCTCTCGCTGATCAGCGTGGTCGCGGTCGCGGCCACCGCGAGCATCTCCTCGAGCCGATCGATGCTCGTGACCCTTGCCCCGACAGGGCGCAGCGGCGAGTTCTTCGGGCTCTACGCCATCGCCGGCACGATCACGGTGTGGATGGGGCCGCTGCTGGTCGAGTATTTCACGCTGTGGTTCACCGATCAGCGGATCGGCATGGCCTCGATCTCGATCCTGTTCGCCATCGGGCTGACCGCGCTGCTGTTCGTCCGCATGCCCGAGCGTAGCAGTAGCACCGCCTAGCGCGATCCCGCCGACAACCGGCTGGACTCATCGGTTGCAATGTGGAACCTTCCTCGGCGGAGAGAGGAGCACAACATGCCCGCATTCGACCTGATCATTCGCAACGGCACCATCGTCGATGGCACCGGAGACAGCCGCTTTACCGGAGACATCGCGATCAAGGACGGCCTGATCGCGCAGGTCGGCAGCGTCGCCGGCGATGCGGCGGAGGAAATCGATGCCGCAGGGCATCTCGTGACGCCCGGCTTCGTCGACATCCACACCCATTACGACGGCCAGGCGACCTGGGACCAGGAAATGGCGCCCTCGAGCTGGCACGGGGTCACCACCGTGGTGATGGGCAATTGCGGCGTCGGCTTCGCGCCCGCGCGGCCCGACCAGCACGAATGGCTGATCGGGCTGATGGAAGGCGTCGAGGACATCCCCGGCACCGCGCTCGCCGAGGGCATGACATGGAAGTGGGAGAGCTTCCCGGAATATCTCGATGCGCTGGAAGAACTGCCGCGCACGGTCGATGTCGCGACTCATGTCCCGCATGGCGCGGTGCGCGCCTATGTGTTGGGCGAGCGCGAGCGGCCAGGCGCGGTCCCCACCGCCGACGACATCGCGCGCATGGCGCAGATCGTCGAGGAAGGGGTGCGCGCAGGCGCACTGGGCTTTTCGACCAGCCGCACCGTGATCCACCGCGATATCGACGGCGAGGTCGTCCCCGGCACCACCGCCACCGCCGAGGAACTGATCGAAATCGGTCGCGCGATGGGCCGCGCAGGCCATGGCGTGTTCGAGATGGCCAGCGACATGAAGCGCGAGTGGGACGAATTCGGCTGGATGGGCGCCATGAGCCGCGAGACCGGCCTCCCCGTCACCTTCGCCGCGCTGCAGTCGATCGCCAAGGAGATGCCGCTCGACGAACAGATCGCCGCGATGCGCGCGGAGAACGACAATGGCGCCAATATCGTCGCGCAGATCGCGCTGCGCGGCAATGGCATCGTGATGGCGTGGCAGGGCACGGTCCATCCGTTCCGGTTCCGCCCGAGCTTCCAGGCGATCGAGACCCTGCCGTGGGAGGAACAGCGCGCGAAGCTGCTCGATCCCGAATTCAAGGCGCGGCTGCTGTCCGAGCAGAACGACCTGTCGCAGGTCAATCAGGACATCCTCCCGCTGGTGATGGTGGTGTGCGGCGGCTGGGCGATGCAGTACCAGATGGACCCCGATTTCGATTACGAGCCCCAGCCCGAGGAAAGTATCGCCGCGCGCGCGGAGGCGGCGGGCAGAACGGGCGAGGATTACGCCTACGACCTGCTGTGCAGCGACGAGGGCAAAGGCTTTATCTATCTGCCGATCCTCAACTACGCCGATGGCAATCTCGACTTCCTCGAGACGCTCCAGCAGGATTCCGACACGGTCAATTCGCTCTCCGATGGCGGCGCGCATTGCGGGACGATCTGCGATGCCGCCTCGCCCACCTTCATGCTCCAGCATTGGGTGCGCGATCGGGCGCGCGGCACGATCGGGCTCGAGAATGCGATCAAGCGCCAATGCGCCGATACCGCACGACTCTACGGGCTCGAGGATCGCGGCATCATCGCGCCGGGCTATCTCGCCGATCTCAACATCATCGATTTCGAGCGGCTCAAGCTGGGCAAGCCCTGGCTGGCCTTCGACCTGCCCGCGGGCGGCAAGCGGTTGCTCCAGAAGGCCGAGGGTTATGTGGCAACGATCAAACACGGCGCCGTCACCTTCCGCGAGGGCGCATGGACCGGGGCCACGCCCGGCGGGCTGATCCGCGGTCCGCAGCGGGTCGAGCTGGCGGAGGCCGCCGAATGAAGGCCATCCGCACGGGAGCGACGCCCTCCACGCTCGAAGCGCTCGAATATGTCGATATCGACGACGCCAAGGCTCCCGGCCCCGGCGAGATCATGGTGGCCCTCAAAGCTAGCTCGCTGAATTACCACGATTATGCGGTGGTCAGGGGGATGATCCCCACGCCGCAGGGCCGCATCCCGATGTCCGACGGAGCAGGAGAGGTGACCGCGGTCGGCGATGGCGTGACCGAGTTTTCGGTCGGCGACAGCGTCGTCAGCACCTTCTTCCCCGAATGGCTCGATGGCGCGCCGCTCAGCTCCGCCTTTACCGGCGTTCCAGGCGACGGCATCGACGGCTACGCCCGCGAGCATGTGACCGCCTCGGCCGCGTCCTTCACCCGCGCCCCCACCGGCTTTTCGCATGCCGAAGCTGCAACCTTGACCTGCGCCGGGGTGACCGCCTGGCGCGCGCTGTTCGTCGATTATTCGCTCAAGCCGGGCGACACCGTGCTGGTCCAGGGTACCGGCGGGGTCTCGATTTTCGCGCTGCAATTGGCGAAAGCGGCAGGTGCGACGGTGATTGCGACCAGCTCCTCCGACGCCAAATTGGAACGGGTGAAGGAACTCGGCGCCGACCATCTGATCAATTACAAAGAGGTCGAGGCCTGGGGCCCCAAGGCACTGGAACTGACCGGCGGGCGCGGCGTCGACTGCGTCGTCGAGATCGGCGGCGCGGGCACTCTCGACCAGTCGATGCTGGCGACCAGGGTCGGCGGCCATGTCGCGCTGCTCGGGGTGCTGGCCGGAATGGCCGGTCCGGTCCAGACTGCGCTGCTGTTCTCGAAAAACCTGAAGGTTCAGGGGCTAACGGTGGGCAGCCGGGCAATGCAGCTCGACCTGATCGCCGCGATCGAGGCCAATGGCATCCGCCCGGTGATCAGCGACAGTTTCGCGATGCAGGAACTCGCCGATGCCTTCCGCCATCAGGAAGCCAACAAGCACTTCGGCAAGATCGCGGTGGAGATCGGGTAGCAGCCCGCTCTAAGCTGGTTTTAAGAATCCACCGCTAACAGGGGCTCGATGTTCGAGCGTCCGGCCCTCTCCGCCCCGTCCGCTGGCCGCTTCGCCACGATCGACGCGCTGCGCGGGGTCGCGGCGATCGCGGTAATGCTGTTCCATCTCGACCCCGCTGCGCGGCTGGCTGTTCCTGGCGGTTATCTCGCGGTCGATCTGTTCTTCGCCTTGAGCGGCTTTGTCATCGCCCATTCCTATGCCGCGCGGCTGACCGCAGGGATCGGGTTCGGGACCTTCATGCGGTTGCGCATCGCGCGGCTGTGGCCGATGCTGGCGCTGGGCGCGATGTTAGGGATCGTTCTGCATGGCGGACATGCGGGGTTGCTGTTTCTGCTGCCCCATCCGTTGTCGCCCAGCATGCTCTATCCGGCCAACCCGCCCTATTGGTCGTTGCTGCTCGAGATGGCGGCCTATGCAGTGTTGGCGCTGGCTTGGGGCCGGATTGGAGCGCGCGGCCTCGCCACCTCGATCCTCGCCAGCGCAGCCATTCTGGTGTGGTTCGCCTCGGGCCCCGACAAACTGCTGAGCTTCGGCGCCGAATGGGGCGTGTTGCTGCCCGGTCTGGCGCGGCTGGGCTTCGCCTTCGGTACCGGAGTGGCGCTTTACCATTGGCGCAAGCACGGGCCGCGACGTCGCGCGACGTCGATTGCCTGGGCGCTGCCGCTCGGCTTCGTGACCATCTGCGCGCTGGTGACGCAGGATAATTTGCCCGGCCTGCTGGTAATCCTGTTCGTCGTGCCCGCGCTGACCTGGCTGGCGACCTGCTGGGAAGTGCCGCAAACCCGCGCCGCCGCCATCTTGGGCGGGCTGTCCTACCCGCTCTATTGCATCCACCTCCCGCTGCTCGTCTGGGCGACAGCGGCCGGATTCCAAACCGCCATGCTGGTCGCCCTGCCCTTTCTCGCGCTGTGGCTGGATCGCGCAGTTGATGCCCCGGCGCGACGCGCGCTCAAACGGTTGCTGCTCGGCACCCGTGAGGCCGGGCCAGTCGAGCGCCCGGCCTAGCCGACCGTCACACCCGCATCGGCATCAGCACGTAGAGCGCGGGCGCGTCTTCGCTCTTGCGGATCAGCGTCGGCGCGCCGGCATCGGCGAGGTGGAGCTCGACCGTGTCGCTGTCGATCTGGCTGAGGATGTCTTTCAGATAGCCGGCGTTGAAGCCGATCTCGAAGGGCTCGGAGGAATATTCCGCCGACAGCTCCTCGGCCGCGGTGCCGTTGTCGGGGCTGGTGACGGTGAGTGTCACCTTGTCCTTCTCGAGCCCCATCTTGACCGCGCGGGTCTTCTCGGTGGCGATGGTCGCGACGCGGTCGACGCCCTGGAAAAAGCTGCGCGGATCGACCTTGAGAAGCTTGTCGTTCCCGGTCGGGATGACCCGGCTGTAATCGGGAAAGGTGCCGTCGATCAGTTTGCTGGTCAGTACCACGCCGCCCGCGCCGCCGAAGGTGAAGCGGATCTTGCTGGCCGACAGATCGATCTGAACCTCGCCGTCCATCGCTTCCTCGAGCAGCTTGCGCAGTTCGGCGACCGCTTTGCGAGGCACGATCACATCGGGCATGCCCTCGGCGCCCTCGGGGCGCGGCAGGGTGAAGCGCGCGAGGCGGTGGCCATCGGTGGCGGCCGCTTTCAGCACCGGCTGGTCTTCGTCCGAGACGTGAAGGAAGATGCCGTTGAGGTAGTAGCGCGTTTCCTCGGTGGAAATTGCAAAGCGGGTGCGGTCGATCATTTCCGCCAGCACCTTGGCGGGCAACGCGAAGCTGGTCGGCAGGTCGCCTTCGACGATCATCGGGAAATCGTCGCGCGGGAGCGTTGGCAGCTTGAAACGGCTGCGGCCGGCCTTGACGTCCATGCGGTTTTCCGCGGTTTCGAGGCTGACCTGGCTGCCTTCGGGCAGCTTGCGGGCGATGTCGAACAGCAGATGCGCCGAGACCGTGATCGCGCCGGGATCGTCCACGCTGGCGGCGGCCATATGTTCGACGACCTGCAGATCGAGATCGGTCGCCATGACCTTGAGCGAGCTGTCGGTGCCCGCCTCGATGAGAACGTTCGAGAGGATCGGGATGGTGTTGCGCCGCTCCACGACCGACTGGACGTGGGAGAGGCAGCGCAGCAGCGTCGCGCGTTCGATGGTGGCCTTCATGGTATCGACTATCGTCCCTCTGAAGGGCGCGGGACAGGCCGGAATCGCCCCACCAGCGCCGGAATATGTCAGCGCGACCTTAGCGGGGCTGCCAGACCGGGCAAGGTTCAACCGCTAATGCGCGGTATTGCTTGGGGATAAAGCGGCTGAAGTACGATTCACCCGGCCAATGCACAAGGACCGACCCGGCATCTCAGCCCAGCATCGCCATCCCGCCGTTCACATGTAGCGTCTGCCCGGTGACATAGCTCGCCTCGTCGCTGGCGAGATAGGCCACCGCTGCGCCGATATCCTCGCCCTCGCCCATCCGGCCCATCGGGATCCGCGCGTTGAGCGCCTCCTTCTGCGCGTCGGGCAGTTCGCCGGTCATCGCCGTGCGGATGAAACCCGGCGCGACGCAATTGACGGTCACCCCGCGGCTGGCGAGTTCCTGCGCCAGGCTCTTGGACATGCCGGTGAGCCCGGCCTTGGCGGCGGCGTAGTTCATCTGGCCGGGGTTGCCGGTGGTGCCGACCACGCTGGTGATCGAGACGATCCTGCCGTGGCGCGCCTTCATCATCGGCCGCGCGGCGGCGCGCATCAGCCGGAAGGCGGCTTCGAGATTGATCCGGATGACCTCGTCCCATTCCTCGTCCTTCATCCGCATCGCCAGATTGTCGCGGGTGATGCCGGCGTTGTTGACGAGGATGTCGATCTTGCCGAGCGTGTCGATGGTGGCGGGGACCAGTTCCTCGACCTGCGTGGTGTCCGAGAGGTTGCAGGTGATCTCGACATGGTCGCCGCCGACTTCCTCGATCAACTGCTCGCGAAATGTGCGCAGCTTGCCGCCGTTCGAGCCCGAGAGCGCCAGCCGCGCGCCCTGCCGCGCCAGCGCATAGGCGATCGACGAGCCGATCCCGCCGCTGGCGCCGGTGACCAGCGCGGTCTTTCCTTCGAGTGAAAACATCACGAGCACTCCTTTGCAAAAGCTTCGAGGTCGGCCATCGTCACCAGGCTGGTGGTCTGGGAATCGGGGGCGATCCGCCCGACCATCGGCCCCAGCACCTTGCCACCCAGTTCGACGAAATGCTCCACCCCGCCCTGGCGCATGGCGAGCACGCTTTCGCGCCAGCGGACGCGGCCGGTGACCTGCCGGACAAGCAGTTCGCGCTCCTCGGACGGATCGTTCACCCGCGCGGCGTTAACATTGGCGTAAAGCGGCAGAGCGAAGCCTTGTGGCGGAGTGCGTTCGAGCGCTTCCGCCATCCGCTCGGCGGCGGGCTGCATCAGCGAGCAGTGGAACGGTGCCGAGACCGGCAGCTTGATCCCGCGCTTGATGCCGTGGTCCTTGGCCAGCGCGATGGCGCGCTCGATCGCCTCGGCATGGCCCGAGATCACCACCTGGGTGGGATCGTTGTCGTTGGCGATCTCGCAGACTTCGCCTTCAGCGGCGGCCTCGGCAAGCGCGCTCGCCTTGTCGATATCGGCGCCGAGCAGCGCGGCCATCGCGCCGATGCCGACGGGTACCGCCTCCTGCATCGCCTGCCCGCGCAGCCTGAGCAGCCGCGCCGTGTCGCCCAGCGTGAAAGCATTCACGGCGCAGAGCGCGGTGTATTCGCCGAGCGAATGGCCGGCGACGCAATCGGCGGTCTCCGCCAGCGAGACGCCGAATTCGCGCTCGAGCACACGCAGCGTGGCGATGGAATTGGCCATGATCGCGGGCTGGGCGTTGGCGGTCAGCGTGAGCTGGTCCTCGGGGCCCTCACGCATGATCGCCGAGAGCTTTTGCGCCAGCGCGTCGTCGACTTCCTCGAAGACCTCTCGCGCATGCGCGCTGGCTTCGGCGAGATCGGCGCCCATGCCGATCTTCTGGCTCCCCTGGCCGGGAAAAATGAATGCTCTCATGCCGGTTCTCCTCTGGGGGCAAGGCCCCTATGCGGCGCCCGCCGGTTCGACAAGGCCGAAGGGGACGATCCGGTTATCGGCGCTGTGCCCAATCTGCGCGCGCCCGAGATAGGGAATGCCCGAGCGGGCGCACCAGTCCTGCACGATCTCCACCGCATCGGCGCCGAAGGGGCGGTCGTTCTCGGGAACCTTCGAGACCTCGCCCAGCCGGATGCCCGCGATGCCGTGAAGGTGCTGGGTCACATGGAACATCATCCGGTCGACCGCATAGAGATGCTCGGCGACTTCCTCGATCATCACCACATGCCCTGCGAGCGGCGGCATGAATTCGGTCCCGACCAGCATGGCCAGCGTCATCAGGTTGAAGGCGACCACGGGCTCGCCGCCGACGCTCTCTTCCTTTCCGGAAGGATCGCCCGCCAGCCAGCCGAGCGCGCGGCGCACCGCCGCCTCGCCGCCCTCGCGTTTCAGATCGACCGGCATCGGCGCATGAGCCGGCTGGCCAATTCCCGCGCGGTAGAGCGCCCCCAGCAATGTGCCGCAATCCGAATAGCCCAGATAGCTCTTGCGCGCGGCGTGTTCGTCCATTCCCGCCAGCGCCGCCCGGGCGATGCGGTTCGAGCCGTAACCGCCCTTGGCGAACCAGACCGCATCGAAGCCGGGATCGTTGGCGCATTCGAGCAGTGCCGCAAGGCGGATCGCATCGGAACCCGCGAAGTGCCCTTCGCTGACGAAGCACTGTTCGTGGAAGCTCAGTTCGAGCTGCGGGTAGCCCTCCGCCGCCAGCGCCGTGACCCGCTGGGCGAGCTTGCGCTTGATCGGGGTGGCGGGGGCGCAGATGGCGATCCGGGTCATCGCCGAGCGTTCTAGCGCGCCTCTCGCGGCTTGTCATCGCCGGCACAACCCAATAGCGGATCGCAGGATGAGCGACTTTCCCACCCCCGACGAACTGCTGGCCCGCCCCTTTTTCTTCGTCGGGATCGGCGGCTCGGGGATGCTGCCGCTGGCGCAGATCCTGCGCGGTCGCGGCGCATCGGTGGCCGGGTCCGACCGCAGTTTCGACCAGGGCCATTCACCCGAGAAATTCGCCGCGCTGGAGAAGCAGGGCTTCACCCTCCATCCGCAGGACGGGAGCGGGATCGTCTCGCGCGATCAGATCGTGGTCGCCTCGGCGGCGGTCGAAGACAGCGTACCCGAGATCGCCCGAGCAAGGGCGCTCGACTGCCTGCGCCTCACCCGCGCCGAGCTCAATTCGATCCTGTTCAACACCAGCGGCGCCGGGCTGGCGGTGGCGGGGACCAGCGGCAAATCGACCGTCACCGGAATGCTCGGCTGGATTCTCCACGCCACGGGCCGCGAGCCGACGATCATGAACGGCGCGGTGATGAAGAATTTCGTCTCGCCCGAGCGCCCCTTCGCCAGCGCGGTCGTTGGTAGCCAGAGCCTCTACGTCAGCGAGGTCGACGAGAGCGACGGCTCGATCGCGCTTTATCGCCCGGCGGTGGGCGTGCTGCTCAACGTCAGCCTCGACCACAAGAGCATGGAGGAACTGCGCCAGCTGTTCGGCGATTATCTCAGCCGCAGCCGGATTGCCGTGGTCAACGCCGACGACGAAGAGGCACTGGCGCTGCTGCCGCATGCCAGCGAGGCGATCACCTTCGGGATCGCGCAGGAGAAAGCGCAGATCGGCGTAGTCCCGGGTTCCATCGCGGAAGGACCGATGCGCCAGGCGGCCATGGTCGTCGACCGCCACGATGGCAGCGAACATGCGCTCCGGCTCGCCTTGCCGGGCCGGCACAACCTTGCCAACGCGCTCGCCGCGATCGCGGGAGCGGCGGCTGCGGGCGTCCCGGTGGCCGCCGCGGTCGAGGCGCTGGCGGGCTTCGACGGGCTGGCGCGCCGCTTCGAGCTGGTCGGCGTCTCCGCCAGCGGCATCACCGTGATCGACGATTTCGGCCACAATCCGGAAAAATGCGCGGCGACCTTGCGGACGCTCAAAGCGCACAAGGGCCGCGTGCTCGCCTTCTTCCAGCCGCATGGCTACGGGCCGCTGCGGCAGATGGGCGATGAACTGGCGGAAACCTTCGCGAACCTGCTCGACGCGGAGGACCGCGTGATCCTGTGCGATCCGGTCTATTTCGGCGGGACCGTCGATCGCAGCGAAGGTAGCGAACGGATCGTCCGGCTGATCGAGCAGGCAGGCGGCGCGGCGGAGCATGTTGCGCAGCGCGCCGATGTCGGCGAACGGCTGGCAGAACTGGCGCGCCCGGGAGACCGGATCGTGGTGATGGGCGCGCGCGACGACACGCTCGCGGTGTTCGCGCGGGAACTCTACCAGCGGCTGGCCTAAGCGCGAACGGTCGGGCGCGGCCCCTCGATCGCGATCCGCCGGGCGCGATCCGCTAGGCCGGGTCTCTCGCGTCGGGGAGCCGTCCGTAGCCGTTTGCAACCGTTCCCGCATTGTACAAGACGCTGCGATCGCGGCCGCTGTCTTTTGCCCGGTAGAGCGCGGCATCGGCGTCGGCGAAGGCCTGGTGCATCAATTGTCCATGCCCCAGCACAGCGCCGATGCTGATCGTCACCGCGGGCAGATCGACAGGCGTTTCCGGCCCCTCGATACTGAGTACGGTTTGCCTCAGCCTGTCGGCCAATTGCATCAGTTCCTGCCCGTCAGAGATGTCGGCCACGACCGCGAATTCTTCCCCACCGAGGCGATAGACCTGCGCCCCCGGCTGCTCGTTGAGCGCGTCGCGCAAGATCGCAGCAACCCGGCACAGCACCGCGTCGCCGATCTGATGCCCGTATTCGTCGTTCACCGCCTTGAAGCGATCGATATCGGCGAGCAGCAGACCCTGCCCCGTCTTCAGACGCGCAACCATGTCGAAGGCGCGGCGATTCGCGAGACCGGTGAGTCCGTCGGTGTTCGCCATCTGGCCCAACCGGACCGCCTGCGTACGGGCCTGGTCGCGATCGTGCCGCAGGGCCAGGAAGCGGTCGCCGACACCGAGCGAGGTGAAGATGGCAAGCACGACCATCGCCGGGAAGGTGGCATCCTCGAGCGCAAAGCCGAAGTCCATCAGACCGATGCCCACCAGCAAGCGCAGCAATCCGACCGCGATCAGCACCGACAGCCCGAGCGCTGCCCAGCGCGCTCCTTGGCTGCCGCGCGCCAGCCCCATCGCCACCGCAGTCGTTACGATCAGCGCACTGGGGATAAGACTGGCCATAAGCCAGCTGTTGACCGTGATCCGCAAGGCCTCGCCGCCGATCAGAGAGACGATCTTTACCAGCACGGGAATCAGCGCGGCAGCGATCAGGGCCGCACTCATCCGTCTGCTCAGGAAGCGGTCCTCGATCAGGCCGCGCACCACCATCACCGCGCTCGACAGCGCCAGGACGAAGGCCACAGCGGTGGCTCGCCAGCGCAGGCCCAACTCCAAATCCGGTACGAGTTCGAAGATCAGGCCCGATTGCAGCAGGGTGTAGAGCGTCATCGCGCCAACCATGCCGAGATGCCACAAGACGAAGGACTGGCGAAGGATACGGAAGAACAGAAGGTCGTAGATCATCGGCAGGACCAGAAGGCCGATGACCAGCACATAGGCCAGCGAACGCAGATAGTGCATCTCGGCACTGCGAGCCTGCGTCAGGATTCGCGCCTTGGCAGTGGTTGCCGCGGAATAGGGACGCTCCACCACGGTATCCACCGCAGACAAAGGTGCGGTCTCGTCGGGGATGGGTACATCGAAGCGGTTGCCTGCGAACCAGTTGCGCGCCGCCATCTGGCGATCGACATCGACCAGTCGCTGGGTGCCGTCGGCATAGGTGAAGCGGACCAGCATCGACGCGAAGTCGGAGGCGACAGTCTGCCACACCAGTTCCTTGCTGCTGTGAAGAACGAGCCCGTCGAACCGGACCGAAGTTCTTACGAACCGATGGCGATATCCGAATCGGCTGCCGCTGCATTCCAGCTGCCCGCGCGAAAGGTCGAAAGCGGCGCGAGCGGTTTCGGCGCCGCCGGTGCAGGTCAGGGATTTGAGCGGAAGGGCCTGTGCGACGCTCGGCACCGCACAGAGCAGGCCCAGAGCACAGGCTATCCTCCCAAGAATGCGATATAGCCTCACCGGCTCTCCCCTGCGAATGGAGAGCCGTGTCTGGCAGTCGCGCTGCCGGACTTTCCTCCCATTGTCGTCAATGTACCAAATCGGGAAACCGGATGGCCAGCGGTTTTCCGCAGTTCCTGTTGTTGCGCGGTCGTACTAGTGATCGGCCGTTTCGTTTCCGATCCCGAGCAGCTTGTGCAGCACCAGCGCGATGATTGCGCCCAACACCAGTCCGACCAGTGCGGACAGGGCGGCGTAGGTCGCCCAGCCGAGGATGCCCGCCAGACTGCCGGTGGCGGTCTCGACGGCCAACTGCGCATCACGCGCCCAGTCGGAAGGAGCATGCCAACCGAGTTCGTGCACGCCGTGCAGGATGATCCCGCCGCCGACCCAGAGCATCGCTATGGTCCCCACGAAGGACAGCACCAATAGCAACACCGGCATGGCCTTGAGCAGACCGCAACCGACCCTGCGTGCCAGGTGCGAAGGTTTTCGGGAAAGATGCAGGCCGACGTCGTCCATCTTCACGATCAGCGCCACCGCGCCATAAACGAAGACGGTCACCGCTATGCCGACGATTGCCAGCACCCCGGCGCGGGTCACGAAATCCTCGGCGGCGACCTCGTTGAGAGTGATCGCCATGATCTCCGCCGAGAGGATCAGATCGGTGCGAATTGCGCTGGCGACGCGCTGCTTCTCGAACGCGGTCGGATCTTCGATCGGGTCGTCGAGCGTCTTGCCGTGCTTGGCACCGCCCAGCTTCTCCATCACCTTTTCCGCACCTTCGTAAGAAAGATAGGCCCCGCCGGCCATGAGGATGAAGATGATCGCCGACGGCAGAAAGAAGCTCAGCAGGAGCGCGCCCGGAAGCAGGATCAGCAGCTTGTTCTTGAGACTGCCCTTGGTGATCTCCCAGATGATCGGCAGCTCCCGCGCCGGGTTGAAGCCGGTCACGTAGGAGGGGGTCACCGCCGCATCGTCGATGACGACGCCTGCGGTCTTGGTCCCGGCCCGGCTGGCGGCAACGCCGATGTCGTCGACCGACGCCGCCGCGGCGCGGGCAATCACGGATACGTCGTCGAGCAGCGCGACCAGTCCACCGGGCATCGAGAATCCTTTGTCAAATTTGGAAACACCCAGCCCCTGCCCTGCCGGGTGCATCCCGACAAGCCTTGCTTTCTGCACCCGTCGCGCTATGTGCGCCGCTTCCCTGCCTGTGCAGGGATTCGAAGAAAGCCGGAGGGGCCCCGCGGAACCGCTGCGGACAAGCCAGCGATCGGCATTAGTGAAAGGACCAAGACATGGCTCTCTACGAGCATGTATTCTTGGCGCGTCAGGACCTCTCCCAGAGTCAGGTCGACCAGCTGGCCGCCAATGCAACCGAAATCGTCGAGCAGAACGAAGGCCGCGTCACCAAGACGGAGACCTGGGGCCTGAAGAATCTCGCCTACAAGATCGACCGCAATCGCAAGGCGCATTTCGTCATGCTCAACATCGAGGGACCGGGCGAAGTCGTCCACGAGCTCGAGCGCCAGACGCGCATCAACGAAGACGTGATCCGTTATATGACCATCCGCGTCGACGAGCACGAGGAAGGCCCCAGCGTGATGATGCGCAAGAACGAGCGCGACAAGAAGCGTCGCAGCGACCGTGAGGAGCGCAACTGATGGCCCGTCCGTTTTTCCGCCGCCGCAAGTCCTGCCCGTTCTCGGGCAAGGGCGCTCCCGCGATCGACTACAAGGATGTGCGTCTGCTGCAGGGCTTCATGTCCGAGCGCGGCAAGATCGTCCCCAGCCGCATCACCGCCGTCAGCGGCAAGAAGCAGCGCGAGCTGGCCAAGGCCATCAAGCGGGCACGCCAGATCGGCCTGCTGCCCTACATCGTGCGCTGAGGAGAACAGACATGGATATCATACTCCTCGAACGCATCGGCAATCTCGGCGGGATCGGCGATGTCGTCTCCGTCAAGGACGGGTTCGCGCGTAACTTCCTGCTCCCGCAGAAGAAGGCGCTGCGCGCCAACGCCACCAACAAGAAGGTCTTCGAAGCCAATCGCGAGCGGCTCGAAACCGAGAACGCCGACCGCCGCAAGGAAGCCGAGGCCGCTGGCGAGAAGATCGCTGGTGCCGAAGTCGTGCTGATCCGCGCTTCGTCGAACGCCGGCCAGCTCTACGGTTCGGTAAATGTGCGCGACATCGTCAGCGGGCTCGAAGCCCAGGGCCACGATGTCGACAAGAAGCAGGTCATCCTCGGCAGCCCGATCAAGATGCTCGGCATGCACGAAGTGACCGTGGCGCTCCACCCCGAGGTCCACATCACGGTCAAGGCCAACGTCGCCCGTTCGCAGGACGAGGCCGAACTGCAGAGCCAGGGCGTCGACGTCCTCGCCCAGGCATTCGAGGACGATCAGGCCGAGATCGAGAAGATGGCCGAATCGAACCGCATCGATCCCAATCTCGAGCCGGGCGAAATTCCGTCCGACATGCTCGAGGATGGCGTCAGCACTCCCGACGACATGACCCGTCGCGAAGCGCTGATCGAAGCGACCGACCCGGACGCCGACAACGGCTGATCGCAGTCTCAGGACACCAATCAGGGCGCGGCGGCTTCGGTCTCCGCGCCCTTTTTGTAAGACACGCGATCATTCGGCTGTCAGGCTGGCGGATTAGGCGTCAGGCGAATAAGGCCGGGCGAAGAGGAACATTTATGGAAACGACCGACCACATCCTCGACAAGCTGCAGTCGATCTACGATGCGGCGGTCGAGCGGCTTCGCGGCGACGTGATGGCCTTCGGACGCGACCGCTCTCTGCCCGCACCCGAGCGGCGCAAGGACGGGTCCTACACCTATCCCGAACTGCGGCTGCGATTTCGCGGCGGCGACCAGCCCGAGGATCGCAGCCGCGCCTTCGGCCGGCTCAACGCTCCCGGGCTCTACACCACCACCGTTACCCGCCCCGCGCTGTTCCGCGACTATCTCACCGAACAGCTCCAGCTGATCTCCTCCAATTACGAGGTCGAAGTCGAGGTTGGTTCCTCGCAGCAGGAAATCCCTTTCCCCTACGTCCTCGACGGGCAGGCGGGCGCCGAGTTGGCCGGGGTCGATCCCAACGAGGTCGCGCGCCATTTCCCCTCGACCGATCTCGCCGACATCGGCGACGAACTGGCCGACGGAATCGAGCTGGAAAACCCCGACGATCCCATCCCGCTGTCGCTGTTCGACGGGCTGCGCACCGATTTCAGCCTTGCCCGGCTGGCGCATTACACCGGCACGCGGCCGGAGGATTTCCAGCGCTTCATCCTGTTCACCAATTACCACCGTTATGTCGACGAGTTCGTCGACTGGGCAGGCGCGCAGCTGGGCAAGGATGGCTATACCGAACTCGCCGGCGCAGGCGGGTTGCGACTGTCCGAGCAGACCGCCAACGCCAGCGCGCAATTGTCCGACACCGCGTGGCGGCGCCACCAGATGCCCGCCTATCACCTCGTCGGCGAAGGTCGCGGGGGCGTCACGCTGGTCAACATCGGGGTCGGCCCCTCCAACGCCAAGACGATCTGCGACCATCTCGCGGTGCTGCGCCCCGAAGCCTGGCTGATGATCGGCCATTGCGGCGGGCTGCGCCCGAGCCAGAAGATCGGCGACTATGTCCTCGCGCACGCGTATCTGCGCGACGATCACGTGCTCGACCCGGTGCTTCCCCCCGAAATCCCGCTCCCCGCGATCGCCGAAGTCCAGCAGGCGCTGGCCGGTGCGGCGGAGGAAGTGTCCGGCGAACACGGTTCGGATCTCAAGCGGCGGATGCGGACCGGGACCGTGGTGACCACCGACGACCGCAATTGGGAGCTGCGCTACACCAATTCGGCGCGGCGGCTGTCGCTCAGCCGCGCGGTCGGGATCGACATGGAGAGCGCCACCATCGCGGCGCAGGGCTATCGCTTCCGCGTTCCCTACGGCACGCTGCTGTGCGTCAGCGACAAACCGCTCCACGGCGAGATCAAGCTGCCCGGACAGGCCAACAAGTTCTACGAACAGGCGATCGCCGCGCATCTCCAGATCGGAGTGACCGCATGCCGTCGGCTGCGCGAGGAAGGACCGCGACTGCACAGCCGCAAGCTGCGCGCCTTCAACGAGCCCCCGTTCCGCTGAGTGCGGGCGGGCGGCCGAGCCCTGCGGCGCCTCATCCGTCCTGCGCCTCGAGCCCCTCGATGCTATCCTTGCCGGTCACCTGCTCGATCGCCTGGCGCAGGCTCTTGAGCGAAGCCTTGTCGGTGTCGAACGGCGCTTCGATGGCATAGGTTTCGCCCTCCTGCCCCTGCACCGACAGCGGCACCGAACCGGCCAGATCCGCCAGCATGGCCGCGGAAATCCGCTTTTTGAACTCGACCGAGAAATCGCCCATCGCGCCCTCCTTCCGCAAAGCGCGGAAAGTGCCACGCGTCTCATGCGCGGCAAGACGAACAAGCTCCGGTTCGGAGGATCAGCGCGCGGGCAGCGGCACCAGCGCGAATTCGAGATTGTAACTTGCCTCCACGGTGATCTCGCCCGGCTCGATCGGGGTCCGGGCGATCCGCGAGCCGGTGACAATGATGTAGCCGCTGCCCTTACCGAGCTGGACCTGACTGTCCGACACCCACAGCACCCGGGCGACCCGCATCCCCAGCGCAGCCGCAGTCGAATCCGCCTGCGCACGCGCTTCGCGCAGCGCTTCGGCCTCGGCGAGCCGCGTCAGCCGTTCGACGTTTTCCTCGGCCACAGCGAACTCGGGTCCGCTGATCGAATTCGCCCCCGCATCGAACAGCGCGCTGACCAGATCGCCGGCGCTTCCCAGATCGCGGCTTTGCACCGTCACGGCGCTGCTTGCGCGAAAGCCCAGGATGCGATCGACCACCGCGTTGCGGGTATCGGCGAATTGCGGTTCGACCGAAAGATCGGAGCTCTGAATCTGCTCGGCGGGGATTCCCGCAGCGCGGAGCACCGCGATCACCGGGGCGAGCTTGCGGTTGTTGGCATCGAGCGCAGCAGCGGCGCTCTCGCCAGTGGTGACCACGCCCACGGTCACGGTCATCACTTCGGGATGTGCCGCGATGCTGCCGACCCCGGCGACGCGCAGGATGGTTTCGGTTGCGGCGACGGCAGGCCGGGAGGTTTCGGTCTGCGCCGCCAGCGGTGCCGCGATCGTCAACCCCGCGGCGCCAATCCCCAGCGCCAGCCTCAGCCTCCATTCGAGTCTGCTCGACCGTGTCACACGCATTTCCTCCCTTTCGGACGTTACCCCGCCCCCTTGGTCTTGGTCTTGCCTGCCTGGGCATGCGAAACCATGAAATCGATGATCTGGCCGGCGATATCCTTCTCGGTCGCCTTCTCGATGCCTTCGAGCCCGGGCGAGGAATTGACCTCCATGATCACCGGACCGTGATTGGAGCGCAGCATGTCGACGCCGCAGACGTTGAGCCCCATGCGCTTGGCCGCACTGACCGCGGTCGAGCGTTCGGCGGGGGTGATCTTGATCAGCTGCGCGCTGCCGCCGCGGTGGAGATTGCTGCGGAAGTCGTCGGGCGCGCCGGTGCGCTTCATCGAGGCGACCACCTTGCCGCCCACCACCAGCGCGCGGATGTCGGTGCCGCCGGCCTCCTTGATGAATTCCTGCACCAGGATGTTCACATTGGCGCCGCGGAAGGCCTCGATCACCGATTTGGCCGAGGACATGGTCTCCGCCAGAACCACGCCGATGCCTTGCGTCCCCTCGAGCAGCTTGATCACCACCGGGGGTCCCTTGACCGCCTTGATGATCTCCTCCGCCTGCTTGGGATCGTTGGCATAGGCGGTGAGCGGCAGGCCGAGCCCATGCTTGGCGAGGATCTGCATGCTACGCAGCTTGTCGCGGCTGCGGCCGATGGCGACGCTCTCGTTGAGCGACCAGGTGCCGCGCATCTCGAACTGGCGCAGGATCGACAGACCGTATTGGGTGATCGAGGCGCCGATGCGCGGGATCACCGCGTCGTAGCTCTCGGCGGGCTCGCCATTGTAGAACACCTCGGGGCGGTGGCTGGCGATATGCACGGTGCAGCGCAGCGTGTTGAGGATGTCGAGCTGGTGGCCGCGTACCTCCGCCGCTTCCTTCAGTCGTCGGTGCGAATAGAGATTCGCATTGCGCGCGAGCATGGCAATCTTCATCGGGGGACCCTCACGGTTTGTGGCCAACGGCGACTTCGCGACCGGGGGTCTGCAGCCAGGAATGGCCCGAATCGACGAGGAAATGGCGCCGTAGAGCGGAGCGACCGATCAACATAGGGAATTTCATGTCCGAACGATCGGCAAGACTGATCTCGGCACGGAATTCGACATCGCCGATCCGGATCGGGGTCTTGATGATCATCCGCCGCTGGGTCTCGCCGTTGGAACTGGTGATCCCGCGCCAGTCGACATGCACCGCCTCGCAGACCTGCCGCACATGCTGCCGCGCGTAATCGACCGCGAAGCGGACATAGGCCTCGCCGTCGCGCTCGAAGCGTTCGAGAATGGTGCCGTGGAGCGAGGAGGTGCGTGCCCCCGTGTCGATCTTGGCAGGGATCGCCGCGAGGCCGAGCTCGGGCAGCGCCACCAGTTCGCGCCAGCCGACCACCGGGAGAGATTTATACGGCTCCTTCACGGCAGGATCGCAAGCCCGTCGCCGCCATCGCCTGCCACCAGCCGGCGCAGCACGCGACCGCTGGCGTAATCGACCTCGGCAACGGTATCCTCGCCAGTCTCGGCGACATAGATCCGTTCCCCGTCCTGCGACCAGACCACCGTGACCTGCATCCGCTCCTGCGCGCCCTCGGGGCCGCTCACCGCGATCGAGCGGATCGGCTGCGCGCTTTCCAGATCGATCACCGTCAGCCCGCCATCGGCGAGATCGGAGGTGACCGCGACATCGCCCTGCGGCCGGATCGCGAGCCGCAGCGGGAAGGCGCCGGTGGCGAGCTCGCTGCGGATCTCGAGGTTCATCGGATCGAGCGCGAAGGCCTTGTCCGAGCCGCGCGCGCTGACCCACAGCGTCCTGCCGTCGGGCGCGAGATCGATCCCCTCGGGCTCCATCCCGACCGCGACCGATTGCGGCGCACGGCGGGTGAGCAGATCGACCAGCGTGACCGTCCCGGAGCCCATGTCCACGGTCCAGGCGTGGCGGGCATCGGGGGAGATGGCAAGCATGTGGCTGCCTTCCTGCCCCGTCCCGTATTCGAACGTCTCCGTCTCGCCCAACGGGTCGCGGATCCAGAACACCGATCTGCGGCCTTCGGCGGTGGCGTAGAGCGCGCCATTGGCGTGCCAGACGATGCCGTGCGGTCGGGCGTTGGCGCCCAGTTCGACGCTCTTCACCCGCACCAGATCGTCGGTGCGGAAGATGTCCACGCTGGTACCGCCGTAGCAGGCGAGCGCGACATGCGCGCCATCGGGCGAAGTCGCCAGCTCGTGCGGAGTGGTGCAGCTCTCGACGCGGAGGACTTCCTCGCCGCTGGCGAGATCGATCTTGGACAGCGTGTTGCCGAACTTGTTGGCAACGAACAGCGTTCCGTTCTGCGCTACCGCATCGGAGGTGGTCGGTGCATCCGCAGCGATCGGCGCGCAGGCAGCCGAGCCCAGCGCAATGGGGCCCAGCGCGACGGCAAGGGTCGAGATGATGCGCACGGTCGTGATGCTCCCCTGATTCGGCAATTTGCCGGCTCGTCCTGCGATGAGCGATCGGTCTACCTGCCGCGAGCGGTGCTCACAAGCGGCGCGGGACGCTCTCCGCCGGTCCGAGCCATTCCGCCATTGCCCGGCCCAGATCGGGCTTGGTGACGCTGCCCATATGGGTGCCCGGAACTTCGACGTAATCCGCAGCGGGCAGCAGCGCGGCGAGCTCCTCCGCCGATCCGTTGTCGCGATCCTCGTCGCCGCACACGACCAGCGTGGGCATGGTCACATTCGCCAATTGCGCCAGATCGAGATCCGGCATGGTGTCGAGCAGCAGCCGCGCCGCGACCCGATCGACGCCTTGCGACTTGAGGAACTGCATCGAGAGATACGCAGGATCGCCCTTCCCGATGCTGTCGAACTCGTCGATGATCCGCTTGAAATGCGCCGCGCGCTTCTGCCATTCGCCCAGCCCGGCAGTCCCCATCCCGCCGACGATCAGTCGCTGCGGCGCCAGCGCACCGCTCGCCACGCCATGCAGCGAAGTCCGCGCGCCCAGCGAGAAGCCGCCCAGATCGTAATCCTCCAGTCCGAGATGCCCGACCAGCGCCGCGACATCGCGAACCAGCACATTGGCGGGATAAGCCTCGCGCGAGCGCGGCGCCGCGCTGTCGCCATGGACCCGGAAGTCGAGCATCAGCACTTCGTAGCCCAGCTCCGCGATGGCGCGGTCGTGCCCCCATTTGCGCCAATTCATCTGAGCGCTGGAGAACAGCCCGTGGAGCAACACCAGCGGTCGCCCTGCGCCCACCCGGTGCAAGGCCAGTTCGGTGCCGTCGAAACTGTCGAAGCGCTCCGTCGTCATCGCGGCGCCAGACCGCGCTGCTCCATCCGCCATTGCGCCATTGCGATGCGGTCCTGGCCGAAGAAGGGTTCGCCTTCGAACACCAACGTCGGCACGCCCCAATGGCCTGCAGCTTCGAGTGCTTCCTGATTGGCGGCGATCTCGGCATCGAGCGCCTCGGCATCGCGCTGCGCCTCGGCGTCGAGTTCGGCAAGGTCGAGACCGGCGCGGGTGGCGGCGTCCGCCAGGTGCTCGCCCTCGTTCCAGCCCTCGGCCCCGCCCCAGATCAGCCGCCCGGCCTCATGCGCGAAGGCGAGGCCCTTGCCGCGCCGCGCCGCGGCCTGGCCGAGCCTCGTGATCCGGCGGATATGCGGCTGGTCTTCGGCGATTTTCCTAGTGGCGGTGTCCTGGACGATCGGATCGGGGCGCGGCGGGCCGAAGGGGATGTCGTGGAACTGCGCCACGCGCATCATGTCGCGCATCGTGTAACCCAGCCAGTTGGGATGGTTGCGCTCGAAGAAATCGGGTTGGCGGATGGCCAGCGGCCAGACCGGGCGCAGCGCGATGTCGAGGTCATAGATCTCGGTCATGGCGCGGTAGCGGCCCACTGCGAGATAGCTGTAGGGCGAGCGGAAGCTGAAATAGAGCTCGGCGGTCAGAGTCATCCCGCCGTTCTCGCGCAAACTAGCGGAAGAAGCAATTCGTGCCCGCGTGGAGCGATTCGACCTCTTTTTGCGCGCCCTCGCCCGTCAGGAAACCGAAGATGCCCGCGGGGGTGGTGAATTCCTCGCCCAGCGTGCTGTCGGCGATCATCTCGACCTCGTAGGCGGTGGCCAGTTCGGCCTCGCTGCTGGCGAGATCGATCCCCTCCGCGGTGGCGATATCTGCGCTCTGCCCGTCGCCGTCGTCGTTGTCGTCATCGCGCAGCGACCAGCCGACCAGCGCGCCTTCCTGGAAGTTGAGCGTGAGCCCGCCGGGATATTCGGTGAAGGCCACGGGGCCCGCACCGCATTCGGCGTTGGTCCCGACATCGCGCGCCTCGCCCATGGCGCTGGCCAGCTCCGCCTCGACCGTCTCGCGCGGGCTGCCGAAGGTCAGCATGGTGCCAAGCGGCCCGGTGACCTCGATCCCGTCCCCGCGCAGACGGACGACGCCCGCCGGTTCCGCAGGCAGGTTGGGCGTTTCCTGCAGCGCGAGTTCGGAACTCCCGGCGGTCTCCTCGCTCCCGCTGCAGGCAGCAAGCGCCAGCGCCGCAGCGCCGATAATCGCGAAACGCATGGTCATCGCCCCCTCACCCCTTCTTGAGACATTCACGTCCGAGCAGTTCGGCGATCTGCACCGCGTTCAGGGCCGCGCCCTTGCGCAGATTGTCCGAGACGCACCACAGATTGATCCCGTTCTCGACCGTCGGGTCCTCGCGCACCCGGCTGATATAGGTCGCGCTGTCGCCCGCAGCCTCTACGGGGGTGACGTATCCGCCGTCCTCGCGCTTGTCGATCAGCATGATGCCCGGCGCCTCGCGCAGGATGTCCTGCGCCTGCTCGGCGGTCATTTCCTGCTCGAACTCGATGTTCACCGATTCCGAATGGCCGACGAACACCGGCACCCGGACGCAGGTCGCGGTGAGCTTGATCTTCGGGTCGAGGATCTTCTTGGTCTCGACCACCATCTTCCATTCTTCCTTGGTCGAACCATCGTCGAGGAAGCTGTCGATATGGGGGATGACGTTGAAGGCGATCTGCTTGGTGAACTTCACCGGCTCCACCGGATCGCCGACGAAGATCGCGCGGCTCTGCTGGAACAGCTCGTCCATGCCTTCCTTGCCCGCGCCCGAGACCGACTGATAGGTCGCCACCACCACGCGCTTGATCCTGGCGACATCGTGCAGCGGCTTGAGCGCCACCACCAGCTGCGCGGTCGAGCAATTGGGATTGGCGATGATGTTGCGCTTGGAATAGCCGTGGATCGCCCCGGGGTTCACCTCGGGGACGATCAGCGGAACATCGGGATCCATGCGATAGAGCGAGGAATTGTCGATCACCACGCAGCCCGCGGCCGCCGCCTTGGGCGCATATTCCTTTGCCGGACCGCTGCCCGCGGCGAACAGCGCGATGTCCCAGCCGGCCCAGTCGAAATGCTCGATATTCTTGCATTTGAGCATCTTGCCGGTGTCGCCATATTCGACTTCGGTGCCGTGCGAGCGGCTCGACGCGACCGCGGCGACCTCGTCGACGGGGAATTCGCGTTCGGCGAGAACCTGCATCATCTCGCGCCCGACGTTCCCGGTCGCACCGACGACTGCCACACGATAACCCAAATGCTGTCTCCTCTAGATCTTCAGCGCGGGACATAGTGATGCCCGCGCCTTTCACAACCGCTCCCGGTCGCTCCGGGTGACTCACTCCGGCGGGGTCACCCCGTGATGCTCGAGAAAGCGGAACACCGTGTTGTAGCGATGCGGCGAGATCTGCTCGCCCGAGACGCGGTGGGTGTAGCCGGGATAGAGCATCATCTGGAACGGCACATTGGCCTCCTGCATCGCGGCGATGACCTCGGTGGCGTTCTCGAACACCACATTGTCGTCCGCCATGCCGTGGATCAGCAGCAGCGGATCGACGATCTTCGCGGCGTTCGGGATCGCCGACGCGGCGGCGTAGGCGGCGGTATCGGCCTGCGGGGTGCCCATGTAGCGTTCGGTGTAATGGGTGTCGTAGAGCTCCCAGCGGGTCACCGGTGCGCCTGCGATCCCGGCAGCGTAGAGCCCCGGATCGGCCTGCAGCTGCTTCAACGTCATATAGCCGCCATAGGACCAGCCATCGATCGCGATCTTGTCGGGATCGACGAAGGGGAGCGTCTTGAGGAACTGCGCCCCCGCCTTCTGATCGCGCACCTCGACCCCGCCCATCCCGCGATAGATCGGCTGTTCGAAAGCCACCCCGCGATTGGCCGAACCGCGGTTGTCGAGTGCGAAATAGATATAGCCCCGGTCGACGATCGCCTGCTCGAGCGGCGCGCTCCAGTTTCGCTGCACCACCTGCGGGCCGGGGCCGCTGTAGTGATAGTAATAGACCGGGTAGCGCTTCCCCGGCTCCATCTCGGGACGGATCATCTTCCAGTGCAGGGTGCTGCCGTCCTCGGCCTCGATCGTGCCGAATTCGGGCGCGCGATGCCCGCCGAGGAAGGGCGCATAGGGATGCTCGCCGCCCAGAGCGTTTTCCTCGATCCAGGTCAGCCGCTGGCCTGCGGTGTCGGCGATATAGCTTTGCGTCGGCTGGTCGGGTTTCGACCGGCTCACCAGCAGTGTCTGCGCCTTGCCATCCATGCTGGCCGAATTGACGAAATCGGGATCGGTCAGCCGCTCGATGGCGGCAGGATCGTCGAGATCGAAACCATAGACCTGCTGCGCGAGGACATCGTCCATCGTGCCCTGGAAATAGACCCGGCCAGCCTGCTGATCGACCCCGACCAGCTTGGTGACCATCCAGTCGCCGCTCGTGAGCTGCGTCCATTCGCCATCGCCATAGCGATAGAGGTGGCCGAAGCCGTCGCGCTCGGACCACCAGATCAGCGAGCCGTCGTCGAGCCATTTGTAATTGTCGGAGAGATTGATCCAGTAGTCCTCGACCGCTGCGTTTTCGGTGAACAGCACCTCGCTGGCGCCGGTCGCCGGATCGACCCGCAGCATGTCGAGCACGGTCTGCTCGCGGTTCTGGCGCTGGACGTAGAGCGCGCTGCCATCGGGCGCCCAGTCGACGCGCGGGATGTAGATGTCGGTCTCCTCGCCCAGATCGACCTGCACACGGTTGCCGCCGTCGGGGTCCATCACGAACAGTTCGACCAGCGCATTGGCGCTGCCCGCCACCGGATAGCGCTGGTCGTAGACCTTGGTCCCGGTGGCACCGATCGCCGCACGGGTGACCACGCCGACCGCGCTCTCGTCGAACCGCTCGACCGCGATACGCCGGTCCTGCGGGCTCCACCAATAGCCGGTGAGCCGCCCCATTTCCTCCTGCGCGACGAACTCCGCCTCGCCCCAGCGCACCGCCTCGCTGGCTTCGGCAGGGGTGACCGGTGCCGCCTCGCCGCCGACCGCGCCCACCCACAGCCGCCGGTCGCGCACGAAGGAGACGTATTCACCGGTCTCGCTCAGCGCAGGGTTGAGCTCGCTTTCCTCGGTGTCGGTCAGCCGGAGCGTGCTGCCATCGAGCCGCGCGAGATAGAGGTCGCCATCGAGCGGGACCAGCACACCCGAGCCGTCGCTTGCCCATTGATAGTCGATGATGCCCTTGAGGCTGCCGACGCGGGCGCGCTCGCGCTGCATCTTCTCGTCCTCGGACAATTCGCGCCCGGTCCCCAGCGCCTCGCTGTCGACCAGCATCCGCCATTCGCCGCTCGTCCGGTCGTAGCCCCACAGATCGTAGCGCTCGCGATCGCTCTCGCGGTTGCGCAGGAGGGTGAGGAACCGCCCGTCGGGCGACAGCTTCGCCTGCCGCGGGCTCGGCCCGTCGAGACCGGGGCTGGCGAAAACGCGCTCGAACGTCAGCTCGGGAGCGGTGGTCATCGCGCGGTCCTGCGCGACTGCGGGAGCGGCAAGGCAAAGCGCGGCGGCGGCAAGCAGCATTGAACGCATGTCAATTCGAACCTCGTCATTGCGAGCGAAGCGAAGCAATCCAGGGCGCGCCCCGGATTGCCGCGCAAACTTCGGTCGCTCGCAATGACGACAATTCGTCCGGTTTGCAAAGGTGCGTTTGCAAAGGTGCAGGGCCGCGCCCAAAGCAAAAGGCGCCCCGGCCGAGACCGGAGCGCCTTTGGTAGAGCGATGGCGAATGCCTTATGCCTTGGGCGCGTTGTCGCGGCGTTCGGCGATACGGGCGCGCTTGCCGGTGCGGCCGCGCAGGTAGTAAAGCTTGGCGCGACGCACGATGCCGCGGCGAACCACGGTGATCGAATCGACGATCGGCGAATAGAGCGGGAAGACGCGTTCCACGCCCTCGCCGAAGCTCATCTTGCGCACGGTGAAGTTCGACCCCATGCCGCGGTTGGAGCGCGCGATCACGACGCCTTCGAAGTTCTGGACACGCTCGCGCGTGCCTTCGACGACCTTCACGCCGACGCGAACGGTGTCGCCCGCGCGAAATTCGGGGATTTCCTTGCCGAGGTTCTCGATGGCTTCCGCCTCGAGCTGCTGGATCAGGTTCATATGCCTGGTCTTTCTAGTCTTTTCGCCGCGCGCCAGAGGCAGGTCGGTCCCGAGCGTCACTGTAACGCTCCCAAAGGTCCGGCCTGCGTAACCGTGTGTCGTCCTCGCTGCGTGCCTTGCGCCACGCCGCGATTTTCGCATGATCCCCCGACCGCAGCACTTCAGGGATCGTGCGCCCTTCCCATTGCTGAGGTCGGGTGTATTGCGGGTATTCGAGCAGGCCGTTCTCGAACGACTCTTCGGCCCCGCTGGAAGGCGCGCCCATTACTCCGGGAAGCAGCCGAATGCAAGCATCGAGTATGGCGAGCGCGGCGGGCTCTCCGCCCGAGAGCACGATGTCACCCATGCTCACCTGCTCGATCTCCGGCCGCGCCTCGAACAGGCGCTCGTCGAAGCCCTCGAACCGCCCGCACAGGATAGCGACACCCGGCCCGGACGCGATCTCACGAATGCGCTCCTGCGTTATCGGTTTCCCACGCGGGGTCATGGCGAGGATCGGAACTGCTTCCCCCGTTCCGTTGTCGCGCGATTTTGCCACCGCATGATCCACCGCCGCGGCCAGCACATCGCATTTGAGTACCATCCCCGCGCCGCCGCCCGCCGGCGTATCGTCCACGGTGCGGTGTTTGTCGGTGGCGAAATCGCGGATCTGCAGCGTTTCGCACGACCAGTCCCCCCGCTCGAGCGCACGCCCGGCGAGCGACACCCCGAGCGGCCCGGGAAACATCTCCGGGTAGAGCGTCAGGATGGTGGCGGCGAAACTCATTGCAAACTGTCTTTCATTTCGAAATCCGACAATCTTCTCACGTGGGTCCGCCTAGCTCCAAGGGCACCTATTTGCCATCCCGCGCGTTCACCGAGCCATGAGTAACGAGATCGACGACTGCATAATCGTGGGCGCAGGCCCCGCCGGACTGACCGCGGCGATCTATCTGGCCAGGTATCACCTTTCGATCCGGATGTTCGATTGCGGCACCAGTCGCGCCAGCTGGATCCCGACCAGCCACAATCACGCCGGTTTTCCCGAGGGCATCAACGGCAACGAACTGCTCGACCGGATGCGCGAGCAGGCGGCGAAATACGGTGCATTGCGCGAGCCGAAGCGGGTGACCGATCTATCGTGCGAAGGCGGCGTATTCCTCGTCCATTGCGGCGAGGAGCGCTATCGCGCGCGCTCGGTGCTGCTCGCCACGGGGGTGGTGAACAACCGCCCCGAGGGAATGGACGACGCCTTCCACGACGAGGCACTGGCGCGCGGGCTGATCCGTTATTGCCCCGTCTGCGACGGCTACGAGGTCACCGACAAGCGTGTCGCGGTGCTGGGAACCGGCGATCACGGCACCGCCGAGGCGCTGTTCCTGCGCGGCTACACGAGCGATCTGACGCTGGTGTGCCCCCATGGCGACCACGATCTGTCGGAAGAAAGCAGCGCGGCGCTGGACGAGGCGGGGATCCGACGCGTGGCCGGGCCCTGCGGCGAGTTCGGGATGGATATGCAGGGGATCGGCTTCGACACCGCCGAGGGGCGGCTGCGCTTCGACAGCATCTATCCCGCGCTGGGATCGCAGATCCGTTCAGGGCTCGCGGTGGCGTGCGGGGCCGATGTCAGCGAGGCGGGCTGCATCGAGGTCGACGATCATCTGGAAACCAGCGTGCCCGGCCTGTTCGCGGCAGGCGATGTGGTGGTAGGGCTCGACCAGATCAGCCACGCCATGGGCCAGGCCGGGGTCGCGGCGACGACGATCCGCAACCATCTCGCGGCGAAGCGTCCAATCCGCCGCTAGTCGCCGCACTTCACGAAAACGACGCCATCGCCTCGGATCGGGTGGCCGGCAAGTGTCACCTGCTCCCCACTTTCCGGCGGCATCACCGCGAGCCCATCGGGTCCGCGAGTCTCGATCGGCAGCGTCGGGATCGGCTCGTCCCACTGCAAGCCGGGAGTCGAGCCGACATCGACCACGCCGGTTTCGGGCAGCCCGTCGATCCGGGTCTCGATGATGCTCATCCCTCGCGAATTGGCCGTGACGGCGAAGTCGGGCCGCGAACAATCGGCGCCAACTCCCTTCGCGACCCAGTCCCCGCGAACATAGTCCGAGGTCACGGCGATTCCCCCGGCGCGGGCCGGGTCGCGATCTCTGGCGGGCGGATCGGCGCGCTCGATCGCCTCGACGATCAAGGTGCCGCGACCCTGCTGGCAGAAGCTTGCGTCGGCGATCTCGGCAGTTACCCGAACGTAGTCGCCAGAGGCGATCTCGTCGGCACCGTCCGGAGCATTGAAGGACCAGGTTTCGCCGTCGGGCGTTCGCAGGAGCGAACATTCTACGCCGCTCTCCACCCTGCCCTCCAGCGTGACGGGGCGAGGCCGATCCGCCGGTCGGGTGCCTGCTGCAGGTTCGCCCTGGCCGACCGTCGGCGGAGCGACCTCGGGAGACGAGGGGCCGGCCTCCGAACACGCCAGAAGGAGCGCGGCGGAACTCAAGACTAGGGCTTTTGAAAAGATCGACATATCCGCCCAACGCAGCGGTTTCGGCGGGAGTTCCTAGTCGACGAAACCCTCGGCGACGATCAACCTCTCGCCGTCCCACTCGGGAACCGCCTCGCGCGTCAGCGGGACCATGAAGGCCTTCCCGTCGGGTCGTTCTATCTCGATAACATCGGTGGCGCCGAAATTCTCGACCGCCTTGACCCGACCGACCGGCTCGCCGGTATCGGTGACCACCGCCAGATCGAGCAGATCGGAGAAATAGAACTCGCCCTCTTCGAGCGGCGGAAGGCTGGCGCGCGGCACCGTCAGCACGGTGCCCCGCAGCGCCTCGGCAGCGTTGCGGTCGACGATTTCGGCGAAGCGGGCGACCGCCCCGCCCTTGCCGTCGCTGCGGACCTTGGCGAGCGTCAGCGCGCCGCCGTTGAACGCCTTGTGCGGCTTGAGGCTTTCCCAGCCGTCGCCGAACAGCTTGAGACGGACTTCGCCCGCCACGCCATGCGCACCGGTTACGGCAGCAAGGGTGACGGGCTTGTCGGACATGTCAGGCTCGGATCGCGGATTCGGACGGAAGGCTCAGCCCTCCGCCTTGTCCTCGGTCTTGGCTTCTTCGGCGGTATCGGTGGCTTCGGCAGCAGCGCCCTCATCGGCAGGTGCTTCGGCAGCGGCTTCCTCGGCGGGTGCCTCTTCAGCCTTGGCTTCCTCGGCAGGTTTGGCTGCGGCTTCGGCCTTGGCCGCCTCTTCGGCTTCCTTGCGCTCGGTTTCCTTGGCCGCCCGTTCTTCGGCGCGCTCGGTGGCCTTCTCGCCCGGCTTGGCCTTGTTGGGGTTGTTGCGCGCCGCACGCTCGCGGACGCCCGCGGCGTCGAGGAAGCGGGCCACGCGGTCGGACGGCTGCGCGCCGACTTCGAGCCAGTGACGCGCACGGTCCTCGTTGATCGTCACGCGGGCGGGATCGTCCTTGGCGAGCAGCGGATTGTATACGCCGATCTGCTCGAGATATTTGCCGTCGCGAGGCGAACGGTTGTCGGCCGCCACGATGCGATAATAGGGGCGCTTCTTGGCGCCGCCACGGCTGAGACGAAGTGCAATTGCCATTGGATCGTACCTTTCAAAGGGAAATGATTGAATTTACTTGTTGTTTAAGAGCTTCTGCAGGTCTGGCGGGAGGGTGTTCGGATCGACGCTCGGGCCGCTTTTGCTGCCCCCGCCCATGCCGGGCAGTCCGCCGGGGCCGGGGCCGTCCAATCCGGGCATACCGCCACCCATACCGCCCATGCCTCCGCCGCCGAACAGCGCGCCGAGGCCCTTCAAGCCGCCCATCTTCTTGATCTGCTTCATGGCGCGGGACATCTCCTGGTGCATCTTGAGCACCTTGTTGACCTCCTGCACCTGCCGCCCGCTGCCCGCCGCGACGCGCTTCTTGCGCTTGGCGTTGAGCAGCGCGGGGTTCGCGCGTTCCTTGCGCGTCATCGAACCGATGATCGCGTCCATGTGGACGAGCACCTTGTCGTCCATCCCGCTGGAAGCCATCGCCGCCTTGGCCTTCTTCATTCCCGGCATCATGCCCGCGAGCATGCCCAGCCCGCCCATGTTCTGCATCTGGCGCAACTGCATCCGCAGATCGTCGAGATCGAACTGGCCCTTGGCCATCTTGCGCGCGAGCGCCTCGGCGTCTTCCTGATTGACCGCCGCGGCGGCCTTTTCGACCAGGCTGACGACATCGCCCATCCCGAGAATGCGGCCGGCCACGCGCTTGGCATCGAAAGCCTCGATCGCGTCGAGCTTCTCGCCCGTGCCGGCGAACTTGATCGGCTTGCCGGTGACGAAACGCATCGACAGCGCCGCGCCGCCGCGCGCATCGCCGTCCATCCGGGTCAGCACGACGCCGGTGAGCGGCACCTCGTCGGTGAAGCTCTTGGCGACATTGACCGCGTCCTGCCCGGTCAGGCTGTCGACCACCAGCAGCACTTCGGTGGGGGTGGACACCCCGGCGACCGCCTTCATCTCGGCCATCAGCGCTTCGTCGACATGCAGCCGGCCCGCGGTGTCGAGCAGCAGCACATCGGCGGATTGCAGCCGGGCGCTTTCCATCGCGCGGCGCGCGATATCGACCGGCTGCTGGCCCGCGACGATCGGCAGCGTTGCGACCGAGGCCTGCTGGCCCAGCACCGCAAGCTGCTCTTGCGCCGCCGGACGGTTGACGTCGAGCGAGGCCATCAGCGCCTTCTTGCCATGCTTCTCCTTGAGCAGCCTGGCGATCTTCGCGGTGGAGGTGGTCTTGCCCGAGCCCTGGAGGCCGACCATCATGATCACGACCGGGGGCTTGGCATCGAGGTTGAGCGTCGCGGGTTCGTCGCCGCCGAGCATCTCGACCAGCTCGTCGTTGACGATCTTGACGACCTGCTGCCCCGGAGTGACCGAGCGCAGCACGTCCCGGCCGATCGCCTTTTCGGTGACAGCATCGATGAAGCGGCGCACCACGGGGAGCGCGACATCGGCTTCCAGCAGCGCGATCCGCACTTCGCGCATCGCGTCGCGGACATCCTGTTCGGAGAGCGCGCCGCGGCCTTTCAGCCGGTCGAAGACGGAGCCGAGCCGATCTGACAGATTGTCGAACATGCTGCACCAACTCCTCTTCGAGCGCGCGCCGGTCCGGGCGAGCGCGGCCGGGCGCGATGCCCCGACCATAAGCGAAAAACGCCGGCGGACGAAACCTCGTCGGCCAGCGTGCGGACCTCGCTATGAGAACCGACTTTGTCTGTCTTCGCCATCGCGCCGGAACTCGGACCGTCTGGCCGATCCCGGCAGGATGGGAAATGGTGGAGCCTAGCGGGATCGAACCGCTGACCTCAACACTGCCAGTGTTGCGCTCTCCCAGCTGAGCTAAGGCCCCATACATTTCGCGGATATCGCGCCCTTGCGGGTGCACTATCCTTGCGGGAAGCGCCCTTTATGCAGGGCGCTTCCCATTTGCAACCGTTAAATCAACTCTCTTCGGCGTCTTCGTCGCCCTTGCCCTTGGACACGCCGAGATCGTCGTCGCCGCCGAGATCGACCTCGTTGTCGGGCGAATCGTCGTCCTCGTCGATGTCTTCCAGATCGTCATCGGCCAGATCGGAGTCGGCTTCGCCTTCCTTCTCCTTCTTCTCTTCCTCGAAGGGAATCGGCTGCTTGGATTTGAGCACCGGCTCGGGATTCCATTCCTCGCCGCATTCGATGCAGGTCGCGGGCTCGTCCTTGTTCAGATCGTAGAAGCGGGTGCCGCATTTCGGGCAGGTCCGCTTGGTGCCCCATTCCGGTTTGACCATGTGTAATCCTTGGCTGGACCCCGCCGGTGGCGGCGAGGCTGAATGATTTGCTAGTAACGTGATGGGATCGCGCCGGCCCCGAATCAAGATAAGATATCAAGAACGATATCGAGCGCCCGATCGACTGCGCGCGCGCCTTGCCAGATGGCGATGCCACTGTCAAAGACGCGGCGCTCGCCCGCCCTCGGTCAGGATGCGCAAGCCGCCGTAGCCGTCCCGCCCTTCCCGTTCCAGCGAAAGCCGCGCGTGTCCGCCCATCGCTTCTCCCCTCCTCATCGTTTCTCGCCGCAGGGTCCGCTCACCGGTCGCATCCGCGTTCCGGGCGACAAATCGATCAGCCACCGCGCGCTGATGTTCGCCAGTCTCGCGATCGGCGAGACGCTGATCGACGGGCTGCTCGAGGGCGAGGACGTCCACGCCACCGCGCGCGCGATGCAGCAGATGGGCGCGCGGATCGAGCGCGACGAGAGCGGGCGCTGGCGGGTTCGCGGGGTGGGCGTCGGCGGCTTGCTCGAACCCGAGGCTCCGCTCGAGATGGGCAACAGCGGCACCTCGACCCGGCTCTTGATGGGCCTGCTCGCCAGCCACGGCTTTCAGGCCAGCTTCACCGGCGATGCCAGCCTCTCGGCGCGGCCGATGGCGCGGGTGATCGCGCCGCTCTCTCAGATGGGCGCGGGCTTTACCGCGCGCGCCGGCGACCGGCTGCCGATCGTGATGGAGGGCGCGCATCCGGCGGTGCCGATCACCTACCGGCTCCCCGTCGCCAGCGCGCAAGTCAAAAGCGCGGTGCTGCTCGCGGCGCTCAACACGCCGGGGATCACCACGGTGATCGAACCCGTGCCGACGCGCGATCACACCGAGCGGATGCTCGCCGCCTTCGGGGTCGAGGTGATGATCGGCGAGCAAGCCGACGGCGCACGCACCATCTCGATCCACGGACCCTGCGATCTCGCCCCCTGCACACTCACCGTGCCGGGCGATCCCTCCTCCGCAGCCTTTTTCGCGGTCGCGGCGCTGCTGGTGCCGGGCAGCGATCTGGTGATCGAGAACGTCGGCCTCAATCCGACTCGCGACGGCATCTTCCGCGTGCTGCGAGCCATGGGCGGATCGATCGAGGAACTCGGCCGACGCGAGGTGGGCGGCGAACCGGTGGCCGATCTTCGGGTGCGCCATTCCGCGCTCAAGGGGGTGGAGGTCGATCCCGCCATCGCGCCCAGCTTGATCGACGAATTCCCCGTGCTGTTCGTCGCCGCCGCGCTGGCCGAGGGGCGCACGGTCACTTCGGGGCTGGAGGAACTGCGCGTCAAGGAAAGCGACCGGCTGGCGACCATGGCGGCGGCGCTGAGCGCAGTCGGCGCGCAGGTCGAGGAGCGCGCGGACGGACTGGTGATCGAAGGTTCGGCGGGCAGACCGCTCGGGGGTGGCGGTCCGGTCGCCACTCGGCTCGATCACCGCATCGCCATGAGCATGGCGGTGGCGGGGCTTGCCAGCACCGATGGCGTCGCAATCGACGATGCCGCGCCGATCGCCACCAGCTTTCCGGGCTTTCTCAAGCTGCTGGCTCGGGCCGCGCAGTGATGGCGGCGATGATCCACCCCGATGTCGCCACTTTCGTCGGCTTTCTCGGCATGGCCTGCATCATCGCCGCCTATGCCTATCTCACCTGGAAACCCGAACCCAACCCCTTCCTCCTGCATGGCACCAATCTCGCCGGGGCGGCGCTGCTGACGGTATCGCTGGTGGTCCACACGAATTGGCCCAGCCTGGTGCTGGAAGGATTCTGGGCAGCGATCGCGCTGTGGGGCTTGGCAAAGGCGGTTCGCGACCGCAGGAGTAGATCATGATCATCGCCGTCGACGGCCCCACTGCCAGCGGTAAGGGCACCATCGCCAAAGCGCTTTCGGCGCATTTCGGAGTCCCGCATCTGGACACCGGGCTGCTCTACCGCGCAGTCGGGCGGCAGGTGCTGCTGGCCGGGGGCGATCCCGGCGATCCCGACGATGCGCTGGCCGCCTGCCGCTTCGAGGACGCGCTGCTCGAGGATCCGGTGCTACGCGACGAGGAGACCGGCGGGCTTGCAAGTCGGGTCTCGGTCCACCCGCCAGTGCGCGAGGCGCTGTTCGCCCGTCAGCGCGCTTTTGCCACGCAAGATGGCGGGGCGGTGCTCGACGGACGCGACATCGGCACGGTGATCGCTCCCGAAGCCGCGGCCAAGCTGTTCATCACCGCCAGCGTCGAGGCGCGCGCGCACCGCCGTTTCCTCGAGATGCGCGAACGCGGGGTGAAGGTCGCGCTGATCGAGATCCAGGACGATCTGCGCCGCCGCGACGAACGCGACCGCAACCGTTCGGTCGCCCCGCTGCGCCCCGCCGAGGACGCGATGGTGATCGACACCAGCGCGCTCGACCGCGACGAGGCGATCGCCGCCGCGATCGAGGCTGTGACTTTCGCAATGGGCGACGCGAAGCGCTGAAGGCGCCGGGATTAGGATTGCCGCTGGGGCACTCCAACAACGGGTCGCCAAACAGTCTCGCGATGCCCGTGTCAGATGTGTCCGACCATCCCGCCACCCGCCTCATTTCGCTTGCCTACAGCACCCGCTTCGGCTAAGCGCGCCGCCGTTCGACGGACAGAATAGGTCCGCGGCAGGTCAAGCGACAGGACCGATGTTTCCGAGGGCGCCCCGCGCCCCGCCGCTCGCTTTTTCGCCGCCATCCCGTTCCGCTCGGAGAGCTTGCGCGACGGCAACCGGCCCCGCGCAAAACGACGGCCTCTTGGCCCACCGATGGCAATTCCGCCTCGGTGGAGAAAAGACCCCGGTAGAACCGGCGGCCGGAAATTCGAATGAACAGGACCACCCCACGCATGGCAACTGCGCCCAATCCCACCCGCGACGATTTCGCGAAAATGCTCGACGAGCAACTCGGCTCTGCCGATGAAGGCGGCTTCGAAGGCCGCGTCGTCAAGGGCACCGTCACCGCCATCGACAATGGCATGGCGACCATCGATGTCGGCCTCAAGAGCGAAGGCCGCGTCGATCTCAAGGAATTCATGCGCGGCACCGAAGAGCACGGCCTGACCGTCGGCTCCGAAGTCGAAGTCTATGTCGACCGCGTCGAGAACGCCGATGGCGAAGCGATGCTCAGCCGCGACCGCGCCCGCCGCGAAGCCGCCTGGGACAAGCTGGAAAGCGAGTTCGGCGAAGGCAAGCGCGTCGAGGGCCGCATCTTCGGTCGCGTCAAGGGCGGCTTCACCGTCGATCTCGACGGCGCCGTGGCCTTCCTGCCCGGCAGCCAGGTCGATATTCGTCCGGTCCGCGACATCACCCCGCTGATGGAAATGCCGCAGCCCTTCCAGATCCTCAAGATGGACCGTCGCCGCGGCAATATCGTGGTCTCGCGCCGCGCCGTGCTCGAGGAAACCCGCGCCGAACAGCGCAGCGAGCTGATCAACGACCTCGCCGAGGGCCAGGTCATCGACGGCGTCGTCAAGAACATCACCGATTACGGCGCCTTCGTCGATCTCGGCGGTATCGACGGCCTGCTCCATGTCACCGACATGAGCTACAAGCGCGTCAACCACCCCAGCGAAATGATCGAGATCGGCCAGACCGTGACCGTCCAGATCGTGCGCATCAACGAGGAAACCCAGCGCATCAGCCTCGGCATGAAGCAGCTGGAAAGCGATCCGTGGGACGGCGTCGGCGCCAAGTACCCGATCGGCATGAAGCTTACCGGCACGGTGACCAACATCACCGAATACGGCGCCTTCGTCGAGATCGAAGCCGGCATCGAAGGCCTCGTCCACGTCTCCGAGATGAGCTGGACCAAGAAGAACGTCCACCCGGGCAAGATCGTCAGCACGTCGCAGGAAGTCGACGTGATGGTGCTCGAGGTCGACAGCGAGAAGCGTCGCATCTCGCTCGGCCTCAAGCAGGCTCAGGGCAATCCGTGGGACGATTTCGCCGAGAAATATCCGGTCGGCAGCAAGGTCGAGGGCGAAGTCAAGAACGCCACCGAGTTCGGCCTGTTCATCGGCCTGCCCGGCGACGTCGACGGCATGGTCCACATGTCCGACATCGCCTGGGGCATCTCGGGCGAAGACGCGCTGGCGCTTCACCGCAAGGGTGAAGAGGTCGAGGCGATCGTGCTCGACGTCGACGTCGACAAGGAGCGCATCAGCCTGGGCATGAAGCAGCTCGAAAAGGGTGCGCCGAGCGAAGGCGCCGCCACCGGTTCGCTGCGCAAGGGCGAGACGGTCACCGTCAACGTCCTCGAAGTGCGCGATGGCGGGCTCGAAGTGCAGGTCGGCGAAGACGGCGCGACCGGCTTTATCAAGCGTTCGGATCTCGGCCGCGACCGCGACGAGCAGCGTCCCGACCGCTTCCAGACCGGCCAGAAGATCGATGCGCTGGTCACCGGCTTCGATCGTTCCAAGAAGCCGACCTTCTCGATCAAGGCGCGTCAGATCGCCGACGAGAAGGAAGCCGTGGCGCAGTTCGGTTCGTCCGACTCGGGCGCTTCGCTCGGCGACATCCTCGGCGCCGCGCTGAAGAAGTCCGACGAATCCTGAGCTCGCGAGCACCCTGAGCCGCTTCGGCTGAGGGAACTCGAAACCTGAAACGGCAAGGCCCGCCCTCCCATCCGGGAAGGCGGGCCTTTCCTTTTGGGCTTGGGTGCGTAGAATCGAACCCATGCTCCAGATTCACCAATTCCCCTGCCTGACCGACAATTACGGTTTCCTGCTCCACGACCCCGCCAGCGGCGAGACCGCGGCGATCGACACTCCCGACGGGGCCGAATACCTCCGCCAGGCCGATGCCAGGGGGTGGCGGATCACGCAGATTTGGAACACCCACTGGCATCCCGATCACGCGGGCGGCAATGCGGCGATCGTCGAGGCGACCGGCGCGACCGTGATTGCGCCTCAGGAGGTCGAGCGCCTATCGCCCATCGACCGGCTGGTAGGCCATGGCGACACGGTGACCATTGGCGCCCACGAAGCGCGGGTGATCGACGTCTCGGGCCACAC
>Ga0208179_1000172_pt1 | contig 48040 bp, 76 predicted proteins | sample Malvired_Geostar_FD_184238 | JGI IMG/M metagenome (GOLD analysis project Ga0208179, IMG submission 184238) | Marine viral communities from the Global Malaspina Expedition - Malaspina viral metaG DeepMed_Geostar (SPAdes) (version 2) | ecosystem: Environmental > Aquatic > Marine > Oceanic | place... | reverse complement strand
GCGCCAGCGGCTGGTGATGTGTTCACCGTTGCAGGCGACACGCAAACGTATACGGTTGCAAGCTCCACGGCAACCGTAATCACGATGTACCCAACGGCAAAAGTTGCCTGGGCGGATAATGCAGCGGTGACGTTCAAGGCCACCCATGTGGTGAATCTTGCATTTCACCGGGATGCGTTTGCATTTGCCACACGACCACTAGCGGCAACGGATGAGGACCGGCGATTGGGGACGATTGTAGAATCTGCATTTGATCCTGATAGCGGGTTGACGCTGCGTTTGGAAGTGACGCGCCAACACAAGCAAACTCGATACAGTTTCGATATCTTGTATGGGGCGCAACTCGTGAGGCGTGAATTGGCTGCGCGGATTGCTGGCTAATTGTCTCAGCGGTAGCAAGTGAGTGAGGCTGTGATTGGCTTTTTGGGAGAGGGTTGATCACAGTCTTGCTCGTGTCTCTAAGGGGCAAGCATGGCGCAACTTGAAACGATGGTTGTGGTGGATAAAGCCGGGAATCAACTAGTGATCAACGTGTCTGATTTTGATGCAACACAGCATCAAAAACCAGGATCGAAAAAGGCATCTGTGCGGAAATCTGTACGTGTGAAGGCTGGCGGGTAATGGCGGTTTCCACGTTGGTTTCTACGGCTGGTGCATCAAATGCGAATACGTATTGTACGCGGTCTGATGCGAACCAGTACGATGATGACAATCCGCAGTCTGGTACAACGTGGTCTAGTGCATCGAATGATCAAAAAGATCAAGCGTTGCTAATGGCTACGCGATTACTAGATGAGCATGTGGATTGGACTGGCGCGGCGTCTGATTCGGTCCAGCGGCTGACTTGGCCTAGAACGGGGATGTGGGATCGTAACGGATACGGGTTAGATTCTGATGCAATTCCTGATGGATTGCGTGATGCGACGGCGGAGTTTGCGCGACAGGTACTCGCAGAGGATCGCATGGCGGATGATGCGGTATCAACAAAGGGTATTGTTGGGTTGAAGGCTGGACCGGTTGATCTTTCGTTTTCTGGTCGTGGTAAACCGAAAGTCATTCCTGATGCGGTGTTTTTTTTATTGGCACCAAGTTGGTTTGATTCGGTGCGGAGTCGAATGAATACCACGGCGGAATTGGTGAGAACATGAGCATTGCGAACGCCATTCATGCGGGGGTAAAGGTCGCGCATGATGTTACGAATAATGGCGGGATGCAAGTAACGTTTACTCGCGAACCAACTTCGGCGAGCTTGGATAAAAATGGGCGTTCAGTGCATGGATCTGCGGTAACGATGACTGGATTATTGCACGATGTTCCTGCGAGGGTGTTGGATGATAGCGGGAATGAGCGAACATCCACAACACAATTAGTGGTGTTGGGGAAAACTGTGTTTGATCCACAGGATAAGATAACGTTACCGGGATCGGTGGTGCGTCCGTTGGTGCGGTGTGATTCGATGGTTGATTCTGCCGATGTGCCATATGTATCGGTATTGTATTTTTCATAATGGCGACAATTGCTGAGGTGACTGCGTATCTTGTTTCTGCTGGTGTCGCGACTGCGATTGGCACGGATCTGTTTGAGGATGCGTTGCCGGAAACGTCACCGGATACAGCAATGGCAGTGGTGATGACTGGTGGACGATCATCAGAAAAAGAATTTGGTTCTCCTGGGATCGGTCGTGAGTTTCCGCAGATGCAATTTTTATCACGGGCTGTGAGCTTTGATACGGCAAGGGCAAATGCTCAAGCCGCGCATGATGCGTTGGGGCGGGTTGATGCTGAGTCGTTATCAAGTGTGTTTTATGAGTCGGTAAATCCTTCTCCACCATTCTTGCTCAAGGTCGATGACAATAGGCGTCCAGTTTACGTTTTAAACGCAAGCATCATCAAGGATCTATCATGAAGGGCAATTGTTCGCAGTGTGGCGCAAGCCATGAAAAACAGCACACGCATGAGGGCTTTGGTGGGAAGATTATTTTGATGTGCAAAGTTTGTGGCTTTGAAAGGGCGGAGAAGTCATGAAGGTATATCGAGCCGTGGTGGGGTTGAATTTTCCTGATGCCGATGGATTGGCGGCGATCAAGAAGGCTGGCGGCGTGTCGAAGCTGGCGGATGAAGAGCGTGAGGCACTGAAGGAAATTCGGGTTGAGGCTGGTGGGCTATGTGAGGGTCTACCGAAATCCGCACAGAAATGGCTTTTGAAAGATGGCTATATCGCAGAGTCTTCAGTTGCGGATGCTGATTAGCTATCGGTGAGGGGGATTGACTGATGGCGAAATATGGAGCGAGTAGCGTTGGGTTTGTATTGGTCGGCGGGCGGTCGCTGGCTGGGGTGATCTCAACGCTGACGTACAAGGTGCAGACGACCACAGAATCCACGGGATCGCTGGGGGATGCGTGGGCGGAAGCCACGCCAGTGGGGGTGCGGTCTGCTACGCTCACGCAATCGGGTTGGTTTGATGACGCGACGAATTCTGTAGTTACGGCGTTGGTGGGGAATGAAGCGACATCACAGATCGTGTCTGTGGCTCCTGCTGGCGGTACGATTGGTACAGATTTCACAGGATTTGAAGGTGCGTTTGGTGGGCAGGTTGATCGATTGATTCAGCAAGACGGATTGCACAAGTTGAATTGCAGTTATACGATTTCTGGCGCGGTCGAGGATGGCACTATTTTGCATGCGCTAGGGGCAGAAACCGCCACGGGAAATTCGGCATCCCAGGATCAAACTGCTTCCTCTTCTGATGGGGGATCGGCGTATTTGCAGATCACGGCGGCAAGTGGGTCCAGTCCGACATTGGATGCCAAGGTGCAGCATTCTGCGGACAATTCAAGCTGGGCGGATTTGATTTCGATGACGCAAGCGACTGCGTTAGGGGCAGAAAGAAAAACGGCAACAGGGACGGTGAATCGGTACGTGCGTGCAAGTTTCACTATAGGTGGGTCTAGTCCATCATTCACGTTCATGCTGGGCTTTTATCGTGGTTAAGTAAGGAGAATTATATTGGCTAAATACGGTCCAAGTTCAGTAGCGATTACGGTGGATGACAGCGGCGGAACAGCTCGAAATTTGTCGCAGTACATTACCAGTTTTGGCGGGATTAAGATCAATGCTGGCATGGTGGATTCAACTGGGTTTGGTGATTCGTGGAAAGAGTCATTGAGTACGGGCGTTCGGTCGATGGATGACATTTCGATTGAAGCGTGGTACGACGACACGAGCAATACGACAGACGCGGTATTGGGTGATGTGGCGAACGGTCCAGCAGACCAACAAAAAACGTTGGTGGTGACGTATGGTGGATCGAAAACGACCACGGTTGAGGGCTGGATCGTGGATTACGAGCGGGTATTGGATCGGGATTCCTTGCATTTGGTTCGGGCAACATTCCGTCCAAGTGGCGCGGCAACTGAAGCATAAGGAGTGAGTTTTATGTGGACTAAACCTACAGCGAAGCCGGTTGCGTTGAATATGGAAGTGTCGTTGTACGTAACGCAAGCATAAGTTTGTCAAGGGGGGGAAGTGTAAGCGGCAGGTCGATGGCGTTGCTGTCGATCTGCCGTTTGTGCTATTGGGTGATCTATGGATGACGAGTTTGATATTGATGGTGATGATTTATTTAGAACATTAACAAAAATATCCCTACTCGTTGATCGTGAAGGTGTGCGGATTATGCGTGAGATTGCAGAACCACGCGCAACGAAAATGAAAGATCGCACGCCGGTCATGCGTAATCGTTTGCGTGCAAGTGTCCATGCACAAGAACCGAAGATGCGTGCAAAGGGTCCAGAGGTGCGTTGGGTTGCTGGTGGTTCGGCGAAAGCGTATGCGTTGAGAATTCATGAGGATATGTCGTTATCGCATACGGGCAAGGGTGTATATTATCGACGTGGAAAAAAAGTGGTTTACGACAAGCGTGGTCAGGCTAAGTTTATAACGTCTGTTATGGATGAGGATTCTGATGAAATGAAAAAAGAAGCGGCGAGAAAATTTGCCGGCGTGTTGTATAAGTTTAAAAAGGTTGTTTCTGGTTTTGCAAATTAAGGGAAAGGTTTTATTGAATGCTTGTGAGTAAGATCGTTGAGCGTGTGGATATTCCGCATGAAGAGGGGCAGTGGGTTGATCTGCGTCAATTGTCGTTTACTGCGATTGAGGAGGCTGGAAAGGTCAAGCAAAGAAAAGGCGTGGCGGATGTGCGTGACATGGGTGGCGATGTGTTTGAGGCTATCATGAGATCATCGAAAAGACAGGTTGATGATGATGATCAAGAGCGTGATCCGGTTGATTCGTATGATTGGGAAACGTTGATTAATAAGGCGTTGGTTGGATGGAGTTATGATGGGAAACCTACGCTTGAAAGAATTCGTGATTTGGATATGAAAACGGCGCGATGGATGGCGATTGAGATTTGTAAACGCAACCCAGTTGAGGATGAGGAAACAGCAAAAAACGGTTGAAGGCTCTGCATGAAACGCTTAACGGTGTACCTGGGGCCAAGGTTCCATCGGCGTGGATTATTTCTCGCGTGTGCGAGGAATTCCATTGTACGCCGAGTGTGGCAATTGCAGAGTTAGAGCGTGATTATAGGCGGATTATTTTTGAGATTTTGCGAATGCGTGTATATGCAGCGGCAAAGCATCGATTTGACAATATGAGCAAGGGTGAGAAGTTGGACGATGTTCCGATGATCGAGGATGTGATCAGGAACGAAGTTGCGATAGTCAAAGGGGAATAATCGTGGCTGTGAATGTTGGGAGTATCTATGCGGTGTTTGCCTTGCGCGATAGTTTCAGCAAGCAAATGCGAGCCGCTGTCTCTAATGCGGAAAAGGCCACGAAAAAAATTGCGTTAAGCGGGAATTCGATCAGATCAACGGGAATGAAAATTTCCGCTGGGATCGGTTTGCCGTTGTTGGGTGCGGCAACTGCGGCGTTGAAGTTTTCCGGGGATATCAATAAGGCAATGGCGAACGTTGCTACATTGATTCCGGGAAACGTTGAGCGTGTCAAGGAATTAAAAACGAGCGTTCAGGATTTAGCGTTAGCGACGGGGAAAAGCACTGGTGATATTTCGGATGGTTTGTATCAGGTCGTGTCGGCGTTTGGTGATAGTGCGGATACGGCAAAGATTCTTGAGTTGAATGTCAAGGCTGCTGGTGCTGGTATGGCAACAACGGCAGATGCAATCGCGTTGACAAGTGCGGTCACAAAGGCATACGGAGAAACAACGAAAGAAGGCGTTGAACGTGCTGCTGATCTTGCGTTTACGACGGTCAAGCTTGGGCAAACGTCGTTTCCTGAATTAGCGAGTGCTATTGGCAAGGTGGCAATTTCCGCGTCAGGGTTGCAGATTACGCAAGAAGAATTAAATGCGGTGTTTGCCACAATGACGGGGGTAACTGGTAGTGCGTCGGAAGTGGCAACGCAATTCAAAGGTGCCTTGACTGGATTAAAGAAACCATCTGAAGAGATGTGGGTGGCATTGGACAAGATCGGTTTTGCCAGCGGTGAGGCTGCGATTGAGACTCTTGGTTTTCACGGGACATTGACGGCGTTAACTGGCGCGGTTGGTGGGTCCGAAAGCGAGATGACCAAGTTGTTTGGCAGTACGGAATCCTGGGATTTGATCGCTGGTTTGGCTGGTGTGCAGGCTGAAAAATTCACGTCAAATCTTGGTCAGATGGAAGGCGCAACCGGGACATTGACTGAGGCTCTCAATGAGCAAGAGCAAGGCATAAACAAAGCCGGTGCGGATTTCGCAAAACTCAGACAATCATTTGTGGTGACTGCTCAGCGATTAGGCGATGAGTTGGTTCCAGCGTTTGGTGCGTTGTTGGTGATTGTGCAGGAAAAAGTTGTTCCGGCGGTGTCAGCTATTGTGTCGTGGTTTAAGGAGTTGAGTCCGGCAGCAAAGAAAACGATTCTTGTGGTGTCGGCAATCGCAGCGATGTCAGGTGCGGTGTTGATGGTTGTGGGTCAGTTGGCAATATGGGGATCGGCGGTTGTTGCGTTGGGTGTGACGTTGGGCGGGTTGGCGACGGCGGCTGCTGTGCTTACTGGTGGGATCGTCGCGTTGGGGCTGGTGATCGCTGGGGTGAAGCTGTTCAAGTGGGTTCAGGAAACGCAGTTGTTGGAACGAGCGTGGATCAGTCTCAAAAATACGTTGGGATTTTTGACGGATGAGCAGGCGGAAGCTGAACGGGCTGCGTTGGCGTTAAAAGAAAATCTTGGGGATATCACACCGACAGCGGAAACGTTACGTGAGGCGTTAGGGGGGGCTGGGGTTCAAGGGTCTGTGAAGGATTTGCATGTGGCAATGGCGAACCTTGGTGGGGTTGTTGGAGGATTGAGCCGAGATGAGATGGTTACGATTGCTCAGCGTGCAATTGAATTGAGAGAAGCAAATAAAACGTTAACTCCTGAGCTTGAGAATGTGGTCCGTTGGTTTGAGCGTGAGGAGTCAGAAGCGGCGGGGGCAGCAGCTGCGGTTTTGAAGCAGGAAGAAGCGGCAAGGAAAGCGGCAGAAGCGGCAAGGATAGCGGCAGAACAAATAGAAGTCCAGGCAGAAGCAGCAAAGAAGCTTAAAGATGATACTGAGTCGTTACGTGCTGAATTGGCTGGTGATGGCTTGTTGCGTGATCTGGAGTTGCTTGAATCGGCGTGGAAGGATTTGACTCCTGAGCAGCGAGAAAATCGGCATGTGATGGAACGTGCGGAACGGGCTGCGGTGAGTCTTGCCGAGCAAGGGATCATGCCTCTGGATGATGATTTGCGTGGGCTGGTGGAGGCTCATCAAGAGGCACAAAAGGAAACCAAAAAAATCGAGGTTGAGTTAACGGATTTGGAGCAAAAGGCAATCTCTTTGGCTAAGGAATTGTCTGGTGAGAATTTGCGGTTTGAGGTTGAAGCATTAGCGGCTGGGTTTGAGTTAGCTACGGAAAAGGGTGAGCTGAGTGAATACCAGTTTCAGGAATTAGGGCGGAAAGCGTCTGAGCTGAAACGCAAAGGCGGTCAGTTAACGCCGGAATTGCGTAATGTGGCGTATGCGTTTGAAGAGGCTGAGATCGCAGCAAATGCGACAAAGCTGGAGGTCGAAGAAACGGTTGGTGTGTTTGGTTCGATGAAGAATGCTGCCAAGGGTCTGGTAGAGGGTTTAACTGGCGGTCAAGGCTTGACTGGATTTTTTAGTGGCATTGGGACTGGAATTGTTGAAGGGATTGGAAATATTATTTCCGGCGGTATTCAGGCGTTGGTGAATGAGGGTGTGAAGATTGTTGGCAAAGGGATGGTTGCTGTTGGAAAGTTGGTTGCTGGGTTGTTTGGGAGGGATACGAGGCAAAATTTAAAGCTGACGGCTGAGCGGATGTGGGGGATCGTGCTGACAGATACAGCCGCACGAGCAGCTGAGGAAATGGCGATCAAAGTTGGGGATGATTTCGCTGGCTTGCTGATGTCGTTGAAAACTGTGATTGATGAAGCTGGTGGTGTCATGGCAGTGGGCTTCGGAAAAGTAGCAGGAGCGGCGCGGGACACCTTTGCTGCTATGGAGCAGGGCAAGCTGGACGCGGATGAAGCGTTGCGAGGATTGCTGCCAGTCCTGGGGGATTTGGCGCTGACATTTGATCAGGCGGGGTTAGAGGGTCAGGAGGCATTTTTTGAATTGATACGGTTGGCTGATGAATTCGGATTGAACATGAATCGCATCATCGAGGTGGTTGGGGAGGATCTTGTCAATCAGGCACTGGGGACGGATTTGCCGGGAGTGCTGACAACGATCCAGGAGGGGCTTGATGATGTCACGGTGGAGGGGCTTGGGCCACTACTCGACACGCTGATTCATTTGGGCGTGATTACGGATGAGCAGAAGACGCGATTTATGCTGATGGCTGGCGCGACGAAGCTGGATACCAAAGCGATGGAAGCGGCAGCGGAGCGGTACGGGATTCAGTTGAGCGATTTGGGACCAGCGTTTCAGGAGGCGAGAATTTCTGAACGCGCTGCCCAGATCAAAACGGATTTCGATCTGCTCATCGCATCGGGGATGAGCATGGAGGATGTGATCCTTGCTCAAGGTCCAGCGATCCATGCGATGGTGCGCGATGCGCGGTGGGCTGGCACAAAAATCCCTGCGGATATGAAACCGATCATAGGTCACATGATTGAGCAGGGCAGGTTAGTGGATGAAAATGGATTGAAAATTGAGGATTTGAGTGAGATCGATTTTGCCAAGCCGATGTCGGAACAATTGGTTGATGTGATGGGTGAGATCCGGAATCTGATCCAGACCTTTATTGACACCCTGACGCCGATTGGGGATGTGGTCACAGCGGTCGATCAGATTCCAGATTCTGTGGATGTCGCTGTGAATGTCGATGTGCCGACCGTTCCGCCCATCCGGATTGATTGGAACGTGGATGATCCGACACGAGATCCAGATTGGCCTGGGAGTGATCATCAAATGGGGCTATCGTTCCGGCAGAGCGGGGCGGGTGCGGGTGGCGCGTCTCCCGAGGCCAAAAAGTTGGATGAGATCAGTTATCGGATCGGGCAGTTAGTCACACAAGGTCGTGAAGCCCCAAGAAAAATGGCACAGCAACTGACGCAGAAATTCCGCGAGGAAGGCGCATTTAATTAATGGGTGTCGCGGCTGAGGTTTCTGTACTTTACGAATCTGCCACTGATACATGGTCGGATATTTCCGGCGATGTGCTGTCAGGTGAGGGGATCGAAATCGAGTATGGGATCAGCGGGGATCAGCCGCTGGATATCGTCGCGGGGGTTGGTGAGTGTGCGTTTACGGTGCGAGGCTGGGAGTATAGTTTCCATCATTCCAGTGTAGCCACGGGGTGGGATCTCGGTGCGCGGGTGCGGGTGATCCTGCATCGGGCCACAGACAGCGCAGCGTCAGCGTCGGCGATCAGTCGATCTGGCGTGGATGTCACGGTCACGATTTCAGGTCATGCGTATGCGGTCGGTGACTGGGTGACGATTTCCGGCGCAGCGCAAGCGGTCTATAACGGGCACCACCGGATCACGGCGATCACAGCTACACAAATCACCTACAAGTTATCCGCAGATCCAGGGTCCACGCCGACAGGCACGATCCTGGTACGCAAGGCGTACTGTAGGCATAACGGGTGGCTATTTTCAGCCGATCCTGAGCCGGGGGCGTATGGCTCGCGGTACGTTAATGTGATCTCGATGGATGCCATGTACACGCTGTCGCAAGTCAACGTGCGGGATATTGCGTTGCAGGAGGACAAGACAGAGGCGGAACTGATTTCTGCCGTGCTGGATTATTTACCCACATCGACGCAAACCAGTTCTGAGTATCGCGTGATGGATGCCGGGATCGATACTTTTCCCTATGCGTTTGATGATATCGGGCGGGGGCGGAATGCGTTAGCGATGGTGAAGGATGCCGCAACCGCGGCGTTCGGGTTTGTCTTTTGCCGTGGTGACAGTACGTTTGTTTTTAAAAATCGGCAGAACCGCTCATCAGCAAATCCGGTATTTACGTTTAACAATTCGATGCTGGCAATGGCGACGAATGCAAGTATCGAAGAGCTGGTGAACCACGTTCGGGTCACGCTGAATCCTCGCCATGTGGATGCTAGTGCGGTCGTGATTTATGCGTGGGACGGCGATCCGCTATTAATTCCAGCCGGTGAAACGGTCGTGGTGTGGCTCACGTACCGAAATGCCGATCAGACGCTGGAGTTGATTGGTGGAAAAGATGTGGTGAGCGTGGCAGCCACCACGGATTACCGAGCGTTTCCGAATAAGAACGGGACCGGGACCGAAGGCACGGGATCAATTGCAGCCACTACGGTCGCGTATGCAACCCAGGCCAAAGTTACGTTTGTGAGTTCATCAGCTACGGATTTGTATCTTGCTCAAGTGGCGGGATTAAATGCTGGGGCTACGCCATTGTTGCAGGTGCGTGGAAAGGGCGTCTATCAGCGTTCTGAGCAGGCGATGGAAGCACAGTCCACAACGGCATACGGGGATCGTGTGCTTGATATCAATTTGAAATATCAGGATTCCGCGACGGTGGCGCAGTCGTACGCGCTGACGGTCGAGGAGCGGTGGAACGCTCGCACGGTCGCTATGCTGGAGTCGGTGGAATTTCTCGGAAATGATTCTGCGGATTTGCTTACGCAGGCACTAGAGCGGGAACCGGCTGACGTGATCGCGGTGACGGAGACGGCGACTGGGGCGGCTGGATCGAACATGGTGATCCAGCGGATCGGGTTAAGCCTGAGCGATGGAGGGATGATCAAGGCCCGGTTTTATTTGGCTCCAGGGACTACGGCGGACATGTGGAAACTGGAGGTTGAAGGGTTTTCGGAGCTGGAAGAATCTACTATTCTTGGATGGTAACCAAAGGAGGCATTACGAATGGATCAAGCACAATTGCCAGATGTGTCGGTGGACGATTTGATGAAAATGATCGGTGATAATCAAGTCACGATTCACCGTCAAGGCGTACTGATTCGGACCTTGCTGGAAAAGGTCACAGAGCTGGAGGAGAAAGCAAGTGGCGTATCAGACACCTAGGACATGGGCTGTTGGTGAGTTGGTAACTGCCTCCTATATGAATCAGGAAATTAAAGAAAATATTTCTGCGATCCATACGTTTGTGGGTGGGCTGAATCTGACGGATAATGCCATCCTCATGGGCAACGGCACCTCCGCAGTGACACCTGGTAGTGGGCTGTATGGGTATGATTCAACAGCGGCTCTGCGGATCGAAGGGGCGGACCCATATCTGTCACTAAAAGAGACGACAAATACCAAAGAGTGGAAGATACAGGTTGTTGACGACAGCAGCGAGTCATTGATTCAGATTCCGACTCCAACTGGTGGCACGACAACTGACTGGATCAGGCGGACCTGGTACAACGGGGCGACTGATTATCGCGCCTCGACACCTGATAACATTCGCCTATTTAATGCAGACGGGACATCTGAGCGTCTACGCCTCGGGACATCGGGTGTCTCGTTCGATGCTGGCTCGAATTACCTCGACGACTACGAAGAAGGCACCTATACCCCATACCTCTATGGGGCCACGACAGGAAACACTGGAGACAGCACCTATCGGATCACTGGAACGACGGGGAATTACTGCAAAATTGGCCGTCTTGTCTTTGTGCATTTTCGATTCGACGATTTCACGGTTCCGACAAATGCGACGGGGCATCTGTCTATCACGGTGCCATTTACATGCAATCTAGCGGACGTCGGCGGCGCACCGATGATGAACTTGATGAATATTTCAACGAATTGCACATACTCGATTGTCTACTGCAACAGTGATCATTTCAGGGTCTATTCAATCGGTGATGATGTTGCATGGTCGTTAAACAACATCACCGACACGAGTGGGGATGGACGATATCTTTGGGCGAGCTTTACGTATTATACGAATTCATAGGTAGGGCACATATGGCACTTGAAAAGCGAATAAGTGAGGACAAGATTGAATTTATCGGAGCTGCACGGTCCTTGCAGATACGTGAGCTTACTGAAGTCTTGGAGGATGGCGAGGTAATCAGCCAAAAATTCCATCGACGAGTTGAAACGCCATGTGTGATGCGGGATGGTGAGTGGGTTCCGAATCCGCTGGAGGATGAAGGCGAGTACATAAGAGGCATCGCAAATGCCGCGTGGGATGATGAGGCGCGGGCAGCGTATATCAAAGAAGCTGAAAACAGACCTATGCAGGCGGGGCCAGTAGTAGAGTAGAGCTATGGCAAATGGGATGAATGGCAGTTTGCCACCGTGGGCAAGGTTTATTTCACTGGTGGGCGTGCCTTCTGCGATTGCCATGTATTTGGTGTATGTGCTGTCTGTTGGGATGATGGGGAGCCTAGAATTGCACGAGGAAGAACACGCGAGAGAGATGCGAGCGTTGACGCAAATTATTCAGCAGCTTTGTGTGAATACGGCTGATACTCCGGTGGATCGCGCTGGGTGTTTTCCTGGGTCTGGTGGTAGTGAATGAGGGTGAAGGCGTCAGCGAATACGTATTGTCAGTACGATGATGATTTGATCAACGTGGGCGGGGATCAAAAGCATCGAAATGTGCAGCACCAGAAAAACGTTGTGATGGCGCGTGAGCAAGGCAAGATTGCGAAAGCCAAAGGGCAACCGGTATGGATGAATCCGTACTTTGGGAAGCGTGGCGCGTCGTGGAAAGCTGGTTGGAATGAAGGATGAAGGCCATGCAAGTGGATCGGAGAATTTTCGATCAGCCTATCGGAACGGATTAAGAGCGGCGAAAAAAGGTATCGAGTGGTGGATGAATCCGTATCAGGGTGTGAGGGCAAGAGCATTCACGTACGGGTGGAATATCGAGCATACCAAAAACGGCAATTGTCGTGGGTGCGCGTTATGCGGCAAGGGGGCAAAGAAACCGCCAGCGTTCGCGAAATTCGTTCAGGAGTTTGAGACGTATTCTGAAGATTCACGCGCAGTGATTGAAACGGCAAGAGTGCGATGATGGGTGGGTATATTCCGCGGTCTAAGCGTTCCGATTGGGCAACGCCACAGCATTTATTTGATGTAATCGCGAAAGATGTTTGGCGCAGATACGGACAAAAAATTACATTGGATGTTTGCGCGTCTGCATCGAATGCGAAGTGTTTGGATTTTTTTAATGAATCCGATGATGGCTTGTCGCAAGTGTGGTCAAGGTCTGGTGAGTGGTGGTTTTGCAATCCTCCCTATGGGCGAGAAATTAAGCATTGGGTTGAAAAGGGTGTGCGGGAACGAGGCGGTATTTTCTTGCTGCCATCCAGAACAGATGTAAGTTGGTTTCACGATCATTTGTGGTGTGTGAATAAACCGCGGCGTGGAATCAGTATCGAATTTATCCGTGGTCGTGTGCGGTTTGCTGGTGCGAATGCGGGTGCGCCATTTCCGTCAATGATCGTGTGCGTGCATAGGTAAGGATCGTCGATGAGCAATGACAAGCCGATTTCGACTGATGATATTTTGCGGTTGAAGGAATGGATTCGTTGGGCGGCTGATTTGTCGATGCGGTTATGTCCACACCATGAGTGGCTTGGCCCAAGACCATCAGCGAAAGATGGTTGTTTTGATGCTGGGTTTCTGCGAAATCACGAAGAATTACAGCTATTGGCAGAGGTGATTTTACGAGCGGATAATGGTGCAACGCATGGTGAGCTGGAGCAATGGATCAGAAGCGTGCAGGGACAGCAAGAGGTTGATCCAGCACCAGCACCAGAACAATCATCGGTTGGCTTGCCGTATGGATGGGAAAAGCCACGGGGGGCGTATTTGTACGGTCCATTCTGGTTGTTTGCTTGTCAGGCGATGAAGCTTGGTGATGAGCAGGTTGAGCGATATTTGCGATCACCGGAACAGCGTGAATCAACACATGTGGTGATTGATTTAAGTACAGGGACAAGGCCAGCATTAGGTGAGCAACCGTTTCATGCTCTGGGATCAAAAGAGACAATTGCTCATGTGCGGAAACGGTTAAAGCATATTATCGAAATTGGAAAAAGCCCGTGGGCGTATTTATGCTCGCAAGAATATTTCTTGCAAGAGCTTGGCGGTTCTCACAAGCGATTGATTCCGTTTCTGGAAGAGTCTGCTGAAACGTTTGGGGATCTGTGTTCGCACATGACGCCATTCCGTGAGGTTGGGGATATTTATCAATCTGACAGTTTGCAGGAACGGCATGATATTTTCTCTGCCATTAGACGCAAGACAGATCCAGATCGAACGGCGGTTGCCGTACATGAGCGAGCCGGTGAGGGTATTCCGGTGAGCGATGTGGACGGTTTAGATGCTACCGTGTCCGCGTTGCAGGCTCCGTTTGACTGGAACATTCGCGGTAGGTATGAGGCGGGTGGGCATGAGTACGATGGGGTGTTGGGGTTTTATCGAGTGCATGATTTGAGGATGAAGCGGTACGAAAAAGATGGTCGGATCGGGCGTCATTCGGTGGGGATTTTTGAATGCTCGATTGGTCCGGGAAAGGGTTTCACGTCTCGACCAAGAACGTTTGAGCAGGCGAAGCGTTTTGGTGAGATGCTGATCAGGGAAGGTGTAGCGTGGGAGATGTCCGGTGGAGCAAAGCCGAGGTCGTGATTGGCACGCGGTTGTCACTGCCGTTGATTTAGGTGAGGGTTCTGGTATGGGTGCAATCGATAAGGTCTTGGCTGATATTTTACAGCGTGAAGGTTGGCCGGAATATACCGAGCATCCAAAGGATCGCGGTGGTCCGACGAAGGGCGGGATCACCTTGGCAACGCTCTCATCGTGGAGGCGTAGACCAGCGTCTAAAAACGATCTAAAAGCCTTGACGAAAAATGAGGCTCTCACGATCTATCGTCGGCGTTACGTGGAGACAAATGGGATACAGAAAATACCAGATCCAGAGCTACAGGCTCAGGTGATCGACGATTCTGTAATGAGTGGTCCGTTTCTGGCGGTGAAGGATTTGCAGCGTGCGGTTGATACTGATGTGGATGGGTTGATCGGTCCAAATACCTTGGATGCGATACAAGCGACAGGATATAGAGAATCGAGCAATTCACTGGCAAGGGTGCGGTCATTGCGATTGGCTGAATTTGTGAAGAGTCATCCAGATCAGATGGTGTTTTTGATCGGGTGGTTGCGTCGGACATTGGGTTTTGTCCGGTGAGAGGTGTAAGCATAGTTGACTATAGCGAGGGTGAAAATGCCGAAGTTGCAGAAAAGTTTTTTTTCTGAGGCGGCCATTTTTTTTCTTGACTCGGGTGAATCTCGTTGATACTATCTATACATGATTAAGGCAAACGACAAAGGAGAAAACAACATGACAGCGAGCAACCCGCACCAGACGACGCCCAGCCACAAAGGCTACAAAACGCAAAACAACGCAATCAAGGCATTGGTTAAATTTTCTGAATTGGCTGGGATGCGCGTTGAGGGTAATGGAGTGTGGGGCGAGGATGGAGCGAGGATCGCAACGTGGATGGTATCAGTGACTGAGCAAGGCAGATTTGCACCAGTGGCGATAATCACAGACCATTCAGCTGGTCGTTTTCCTACCATTGAAGCTTGCCAGAGTGGTGTTTACGTTTACTGATTTTTTTATATGCTGGGGTTAAGGCTGGCATCACTGCCAGCCTTTTTTTTGTGATGGTCGTTTTTAATGGTTGACACTAGTGAATCTCGTTGATACTATCTATACATGATTAAGACAAACAACAACACAGACATGCCTCTTTCGGTGGATCTTGACAGTCGTAAATCTGTAGTTGAGGATACGTACATAAAAGATCGTGGAATGTCAGTGGTGCTGATTCGGCGTCAACGTTGGGCGAAGGCGGTTCTGGCGGAAAATGAAAAAGGCTGGACTGACATCCAGGGGAGAGAAAAAAAGCTCACACAGCGGCAAGAAGAAATTGTGCGATTTTGCCTTGGTGCAGGCACAGCGAAAGCGATTGGTGATGTGCTTGGAATTTCTCCGCATACCGTGAGAGTGACAATGTATAAGTTGAAAGAGGATGGTTGGGGATGGCGCGAAGATGAAAGGAGATCGAGAGGATGAAAAGATCGATTAGCGAAATTGTAAATGCTGCACGTCGCGTCTCAACACCGATCATCGGTGTGACTACACCAGATCAGCCGGAAACGGTTAGGCAGATTATTGGAGGGTTAACAACAAGCACAGATCGACACGATCCGGTGTATACGTGGAATCTGGCTGATGGTCTGAGGCCAGCCACGAAATCTGCTAGAGAGATTATTTCCCAATGGTCAGAGGTTGAATCTGATGATTTTGCTGGAGTGCATGGGCTGGTGGATTTTCTTGCGAATTTTTCTGGCGCAAAGCAGCATCGTCAAGCTCGAAAATGGGATTTCGGGCTGAAACATCCTCGATCTGTGTTGCTCGTGTTTGGAGCGGATGAGTGTCTGCGTGATCCGGTAGCGGTGCAAGCTATCGCGAATTGTAGAGATCGCCTAAAGGCAGATCAGAAGACGTTGATTTTTCTTGATGCGTCGTTGGAAATTCCGAGTGGGTTAGCTCATGATGTGATGGTGCTGGATCAACCGCTGCCGAATGATTTTGAGTTGGCTGGGATTATTGATGAGATGGTGTTGTGCGTGCAAGCGTCTCGCAAGATGGATAGTCCAGATGAAGGATCGATTGCTGATGGCGTGTCCGCGCTGCGTGGTCTGTCTGGTTTTGAGGCTGAGCAGGCTGTTGCGATGACGCTGGATGAGCATCTAGCTTTGGATTCCGCGTCATTGTCTGAGCGTCGGTCTGCCTATATCAACGCGGTTCCTGGGTTGTCTGTAGATGAGAGCGATTGCACGTTTCATGATGTGTGTGGGTTGAGTCATGCAAAAACATTTCTCACACAACTTTTTACAGGTCCAGAAAAACCAGCGGTTGTGGTGCGTATCGATGAGCTTGAGAAAAAAATAAGCGGGAATGAAGACGGGTATCACGGCAGCGCAACAGGAAAAGATGAGTTGCAAGTTTTGCTAACTGAGATGGAGGATAATGGGTGGTCTGGTCAAATCGCGTATGGTCATCCGGGTTGCAGCAAAACGCTTTTAACTCGTGCGGTCGGAAAAACTTTTGGAGTGCAAACGCTCGTGCTGGATCTGGGTGCAACGCGGAGCAAATTCGTTGGTGAGTCTGAACAAAAAATTCGTCGAGCCATGAAAACGATTAAGGCTATTGGCGGTGATCGTGTCTATGTCATGGCAACGTGCAATGAGTTGCAGAGTGTACCTCCAGAGTTAAAAAGGCGTTTTGTTGATGGTGTGTGGTTTTATGATTTGCCGACTGATGCTGAGCGTGTTTCTTTGTGTAGGATGTATCTAGAAAAATATAATCAATTACCTATTACGGCGACGATCCAAGACACATCAACGCTTGATAGATTTGTGGATCGTTGTCAGGATTTAACTGGTGCGGAAATTAGAAATGTGTGCTGGATCGCGCATCGATTGAATATTTCATTACTGGAGGCGGTCAAGGAAGTGGTACCGATCAAGATGTCTGATGCGGCATCCATTGCGAGGCGTCGTTCGATTGCGACTGGCACGCATAAAAACGCATCAGCCTCTGGTGTGTATTTGGATTTAGGTGATGCCTGATATGGACGCGAAAAAGATCCGTCGTTGCACGTTGTGTACAGCGGTTTTGAAAAGTGCTGATTCGTGGATTTGCCGCGATTGCGATAAGCGTCTAGGGAGTGAGCATGAGTAGATTTTTTAGTCGAGTTTTGTGTTGACGTTGCCGAATTATCCCGTGGCGCGTTGATGGGATTTGTTGAAGTGTTGGATTTTGATGGCTTTGTGCTTGGGGTGATCTAAATGAGTGTTGAAATTGAAACTGAGGTGTCATTGAGGCGATTGGGGTTTGCTCGGTCGTATCTGGATCGCGTGCTGGAAAAAACATTGCGATATATGCCACCGGGATTCGAGTCGGGAGAAGAACACGAAGTGGTGTTTGGGTTTCGCGGTAAGGCGAAAATGGCGATCATTTTTTCGGTAATTGATCAAGGCACTGAGGATGAGTGTGAAATTTTCCAGGTGCTTCCTGGTGAGGTGATGTGTGTTGCGATGGATGCGGGATGGGACGATCCGGAAAATGATGACGATCAAATTTTGCATTGATGAGGAGAAATCATGAGCCATGTAACAACTGGAAAAATGCGAATTATGAATTTGGCTGATGTTGAGATTGCCGCGAAAAAGCTTGGTGGGCGTTTAGTCAGAAACCAAGAGACTCACAATTGGTATGGAAAGTTTCTAAATGATTGGGAAAGTGATCGTGCTGCGATCACCCGTGGATTCGATCCGTTGAAGTTTGGACGATGCGAGCATGCGATTGTGTTGGATGATGCCACAAAAAGAGACTATGAAATCGGGTTAGTTCGGCATCATGATGGTCGTGGGTACGAGGCTGTATATGATGCGTATGGCGTGCATGGCGGCAGGCTTGAAAAGGCGTTTGGGGTTGGGTTGGTGCAGCTGAAAGAGGAAACCGGTGTTCAGGCTACGATTAGAACGTATAGAAAAAAAGGGTATCGCGTAGAGGATGGTCGAACCAGGAGCGGAAAACGTGAGGTGCGCGTATGGGCGAAAAATTGATCACTGTCACGTTTTCGGATGAGGCTGATCCTGTTGTGGAGGTGCATGGTGCGTCCGGAAGATCATGTCTTGCACTGACGCGGGATCTTGAGTGTGAGCTTGGGTTTGATGGTGATGCGTTGCGCGAAAAAAAACGTGAGTACGGAATGGTCGAGCAGCGAGAATCGCAAAAACAGACAAGGATGTATTGATGGATTTTGTGAGGTTTGTGTTTGTCGGTGAGGGTATTGCGTATGCGTATGAGGATGCCGAATCTGTGCTTGATGAGGATGTGCAGTTAATCGGTGATGAGGTTGCTGATCTGCATACTGAGCGTGCGTCGAGTGTGGAACCGGTACGTGGGCAGTGGATTGCTGATATGGATTTGAGCGAGGGACCGATCTTAGGTCCGTACCGATTGCGAAAGGATGCGCTGGCGGCTGAACGTGTATGGCTGCATGACAAATTTGAAATCTGATTTTTATTGTTGTGTTTTTGTCTTGGCGTGATATTATAAAAAAATACTTTATAACTTTCAAAGGAGATCATTATGTCAGAAGCAAAGGCGGTTTTTGAAAAGGCGGTTGGGTTTGTGGTTGAGTCAAAGAGGCTCGGTGTGCGGCGCAAGGTGAGTACTGCTGACGTTGGGACGGATGCAGACAAATCAATGCTGTATGTCTCGAAAGCGATCCTAGAAAGCGATGAGCTGAAGCGAGTGCAAACGCTTGATAATAAGCTGCGGAAGTTTTTGACATCGCGTTGCCTGCCGTCGTTTTTCAAGGCTGGTGTGTGGCTTTTGCCGGTGACGCTGATTGAAGAGGTGGATGCGGAGTTTGAGAAATTCCGATCTGATCGTGCTGTGCTTGTTGACGAGTTTTTGAGCGTATATGAGCAGCGATGCACAGAGGCTCGCCAGAAGCTTGGATCGCTGTTTTCCGAGTCGGATTATCCGCCGATTGAAAAGGTGCGTGGATCGTTCGGTCTGGAAAGTCACTATATCGAATTTGGCACGCCGGAAAATCTAAAAAGTATCAAGGCTGATATTTTTGCGCGTGAGCGTGAGAAGGCTGATCAGGTCTGGACAAATGCGCTTGAAGAATGCAGGAAGCTGTTGCGAGCGACTATGCTTGAAATGGTCACACACATTCAGGCGCGGTTGATGTCTGATGATAGCGGGAAGAAAAAAAGCTTTCACGTTTCGATGTTTGAAAAGCTCGATGGTTTTTTGACAACATTTGCGAATCGGAATATTGCTGACGATGCGGAGTTGCAAGGGCTGGTGTCTGATGCACAAGAGGCGATGGTTGGTGTGGAGCCGTCATTGCTGAGAACCGATGATGCCATGCGTGATGCCGTGCGAACAAAGTTTGGTGAGCTAAAAACGAAGCTTGATACGATGGTTGTGGACCGTCCATCGAGAGCATTTGACGCAGCGTGATTTTTCCTTCTGGCAGTCGCTATCAGTTTTTTTTGGTAGCGGCTGTTTTTTTTCTTGACACCTAATGAATGGCGTTGATACAATGCTTACATTGTGAGCGAACGGAACAACAAAGGAGCAAGCAAAATGGAAAAATCGATGAAGCAAAAATATTACGTGGTTGTGCGCTTCTCAGATCGTGAATCTTGGGGTGCTGGGCGTGTGAAGATTTGGCGTTACTATGACGAGGATCAAGTTTGGGGATCTCCTGCCTATGAGGTTCTTGATTATTTCAACAGCAGATCAGACGCTCAAGCGTTTGTGAGGGCGTGCAAAAAATAATCCGTATTTTTTTCTTGTGTTGAGTAAATTTTCCAGGTAGAATGTAATCATGATTAAGAACCAAGATAAAAACTCAGACTTGCGAATAGCTCAACGTCGGCGCAATTACGCGATCAGCGCATTGAAGATCCAGATTGAGTGTTTGGATTTTGCGATTAAAGAGTTGATTGAGAATACAACGGATAACCCAGAGAAACCGTTTCTTGATTTTGAGGCTATGGATTCTATGCTAGAGGCTGACGCGATCAAGGAATTGTCTGCACAGAGTGAGCGGTTGACAGCGGTGACGCGAAATCTTCAGGGTCTGGATATTTTAGCGGGAACGTTCGATCCACTTCTGGAGGATTTCAAGGTTCTTGGCTAGGATCTCAGAAATTCAGATTAGGAGCAAAAAAAATGAAAGCATCAAGAAAGCGTTTGGAGATTCGTGAAACGAATGCAAGCAAGTTTGTGTTACTGATTGAGCAGCGGTTGAAGCCAGTACAGAAAAACAATGGATCGTTTGTTTTTGAGACATCGTGGCTTGAGGGTAAACCGTTTGCAGGACGTGATGCGATGTGGATTGATGTTGTGGTTGGGGCTTGGGCGTTTGCGGATTTTGAGGACAAACCGTTTCGTGATTTTATGGCTGATGTTGGGACTGAGCGTGTTGAGCATTGGGATGAAACGAGCATTGATGAGGATGAGCAGAATCCGTCTGCGTTCGGTGCTGTTTTGTCTGTCGATGCGCTGAAAGATCGGATGTAAAATGCCAACAAGAAATCCTGTATATATTGAGTTGGATGGTGGGCATAAGGCGCGGTTGAAATGTCCAAATTGCGATTATGCGTTATATGCGTATTTGCCAACAGTCCATTACAATCCAATGAGCCTAGATCCACCAGAGGAAGAGCTTGATGAGGTGTTGGATGATTTACATGATCGCTTCGATCTTGAGCATGTAACGGATGAGGATGGGATCTCGTGTTCTGGTGATATCGACTGTGAATAATTTTCAAGACGGTGTATTTTTTTCTTGACGTGCGGTGAATCTCGCTGGTAGAATGTAACCATGATTAAGACACAAGGAAACGCGACGATCATTAGTGATAGCGAGATGGTGATTTTGCGAACGTGGGAATGCAGAACGATGTTGGAGCGGTTGGTTCCGCGTGCGTTTGCGATGGCTCATCTCAATGCTGGTTATGCGAAAGTGCAAGTGATCGATCCAGTATGGGATGTGATCGAGGCTGAGCGGTAAGATGTGCGTTGTTGTTTTTTTTGGATGACGCATTTTTTTTCTTGACACTGCTGAACGGCGTTGATACTATAAACATATTGTGAGTGAACGAAACAACAAAGGAGCCAACGAAATGAACGCGACAACTTTTGAATCGTATGAGCCTTCAGCGGATTATGTGGATGTGGTTTCTACTGCGAGACTCCTGCGAACCGCACTGCGACAGAATTTTCCAGGTGTCAGGTTTTCGGTGCGTTCTAGTCGGTATGCTGGAGGATCGAGCGTGAACGTGAGTTTTGATGATGCGTCTGTTGATACCGCTGCGGTTCGTGAGGTTGCCGATACTTTTCAGGCTGTGGATTTTGATGGAATGACTGATAGCACGGTATTTCGTCCAGCCTCAAACGGTGTGCGGTACGGGGCGCATTATGTGTTCGTGCAAAACGATGCAGATGTATACAATGAAACACTGGCTGAACGTCTGCATCGTTTCGAGTGATGATTAGTCCGAAACAATGCGCTGTCTTTTTTTTAAGATGGCGCATTTTTTTCTTGACTACCCTGAATGTTGCTGTTAGTATTTACACATAGTTAAGCTCGTCAACTTCAATAAAGGAGTAAGCAAATGGAAACTTGCACAGCATGTAACGGCGCGGTCGAATTCGTTTCTGGTTCCGTTGGTCGTTGCCAGGATTGCGGCGGTGTGCAAGGCCAGTGTTTGCGCGGAGATGTATCCAAGCATGTCAAGCTGCATTTACCCATGATGCAGGATTCGTCGGATCTGCGGTATTTCGATCTGCTGGTGTTGGGCAGTGAGGTTCAGCGTGTGCATGGCTGGATGGATTCACAAACTCATCGTGTTGTGCAGTTCGGATAAAAACTACGCGAGATACATACCGCAAGAATCGCGGTATGTATCTCTTGCATGGGGGCTGATATGGATCAAGTTTTAAGAATCGGAAATCAGAGATTGAGTCACGAAGAGATGTCGCAAAAGTGGCATGAAGTGATCTGGACAAAAGTGCAAAATGGGATGGATCGAGCGGAAGCGGTAGCGGTAATCGGTGAGAAGGAATCGTGGATTTTCCATCAGCGGGAAATGGCGTGGCAGCAAAAGCGAAAATCATTGGGGCTTGTCGCAAGTGGTAAGCTCTCGTTCGTTCACCAACTTTATTTGAGATAGGTTGATTTCATGTCTGGGATGCTTAGATTTCCGCGTGAATTGGATGAGTGTGTACAAACTGGGTCAGATTATCGTGTACGTGCTGAAGTGTGGGCGAGGCTGTACGACTTGCAGGTGACGCGAGAGATTTACATCGATGCGATGAGGCGTGAAAAAATATCATTGGAGGAAGAAATTGCACATACGACAGCAAACGGTTGTGCCTCTTATTATGATGGATCGATGTTTCGGCAAGATGTTTTTCGTTTGGCTATACAGGTGGAGGAGAAATATAAATCTCTAAAGTTGTTTTGCCAATGGGTTGGCGTTGAATTCGATGAGCGGATTGTGAAAATGACGAGAAGTGAGTTGCGATCCTTGGCTGGGGATTTGGATGACTGATTTGGAGATTGGATTAGCGTGGCGATGTGCGGCTGTGGTGGCTGTGGTGGGATGGATCGTGTGGGAGTGGGCAAGTAATGATGAATTTTGAAAAACTGGTTTCGTGGATCATGGATCGGTACGAATCAACTGGTGCATTTTTTTGGTTGATGCGTCTGGAGCGATGGTGGCATTTGAGTGCGGCTGATCGATACCGTGAGCGAGTCAGGATTGAATCTGTCTGGTCGCGGGAATACTCGGAAACTGGACATTGGAAAAATAATTTAGAATAGGCGTTTTTTTTGCTTGACGCCGGTGAATACCACTGATAGAATCTTCACATGATTAAGAAACAAGACAACATCAACGACGCGGTGAACACTTATTTTGAGGATTATTTTGGATACTGCGACACGGTTGAGGATGTGCGATATGAGCGAAAAAAAGATTTCATCGCAAGTGCGATTGAATCGTATTCGGATGAGAGTGTTTTGGCTGCTATAGAGCTTGTGAAGCTTGCTCGAAATTGGAATGTGTCTGATGAGGTTGAATCGCAATATCGTTGGGATAACTATCTTGGTAACTAGTCCGGAAAGATCGAGCGAGTCTCTGTGGCATACAGAGGCTCGTTGAAAGGGAAATGGTTATGAGAAAACAGAAATCACGGTTGTCACTTGCGCCGGAAACGTATCAAGATGCGGTTGCGTTTTCGGAGCGGATTGCAAAGACATCATTTGTCCCTGATTACTATCGCGGGAATCCAGCGGAAGTGCTAGCGGCTGTGATGTATGGCGCTGAGCTAGGGCTTGGTCCGATGCAGGCGTTAACAGGGCTGATTATTTTGCAAGGCAAGGTGACGATGTATGTATCCACAATGCGAAGCCTTGTGGATGCGTCTGGGTTGATGGAAAAGTGCGTCGTTGAGTATGACAAGGAGGCCAAAAAAGCCACTGTGACCGTGCGGCGTGTTGGACGCGATGAGGCAACGTATACATTTGATGAGGCTGATGCCGTGGCTGCTGGTGTCGTAACGAGAAAAATGTACACTGCGTATCCTCAGCGCATGTATACAGCAAGAGCGATGGGATTTGCGTTGCGCGATGAGTTTGGCGATGTGTTGCGTGGGCTGATGACATCTGAAGAAATGGGAGATGATGACGGGGATCTTGATGCGATTACAACCAGGAAATCCGATGATGATTCTGGGCTGATCGCGTTGCAAAACACAGATCCTGATCTCGCATATCAAGTGAGTGAGGGATTTGGATCGGTGGGGCTGACGTCTGCTGAGCAAGCGGTCAAGCTCGCGGAGTATAGAGGGCGGGAGGCTGATTTGGTTGAGTGGTTGCGCGATGAATTCGCAGCAAAGAACAACATCAAGAGAAAAAAAGATGAAAGAAGCGAGAGCGAGTGAGGGTGGATTTTATTTCGAGAATGGTTTGCCGAAAAAACCGTGGAATGTGCATGGCTCTCATTTGTGTTTTGGGATGTTGCTACCCAACGATCTTGAGAGGATTGATCGGCATGTCAGGGAGATAAATGATCATGATGATGATCTTTCTTGCATTCTCGTTAATAGGCGATTGTCTAAAAACGAAGTGCGGACAGATCGAGCAGGTGAGTTTGTTGAGGTTGTAGAGCAAGATCGGATGTTTGTTGATTTGTTTGAGAGTGGGGAACGATTCGGTGCGGTCGAATTGGTGCCTTGTGCTGACGGTCGAATGTTGATGGCTGTTGGGTTTTTGCTTGAGCCGGGAACAGACACACTAGTGAGGTGTGATGATGGCGTTTCGTAGGTCTGCGCTGGAAGCGGTTGAGTGTCCAAAGCGGTATTTTGAGTTGTATGAATCGGAGCATCCTCCAGATGAGACGAGTGATGCCGCGTTGCGCGGGATTGCGTTTCATGCGATTGCCGAGGTGTACATAAAACGTTTGCATCAGTTGCGATTAACAGCAGATCACGAGGAGTTATTACGGGCTGTGAATGCAACCATTCCGGCGTTGGATTTGCCTCCAGATTTAATTAACGAGGTGATGGATTTGGTTGAACGGTGGGCGTTAACTTTTGAGCTTGATCGCGATGCGTTTTTAATGGCCGAAGAAACTCAACGATTGGAGGATGAGCAAGTTGAGTGGACGCCGGATCTTGTGTATGCGAGAGATGGAGAATTGGAGCAAATTGACTGGAAAACATATTGGATCGGGCTTGATGACAAAGACGTGAAAAGTCAATTCCAGGCTCAGGTGTATGTGTGGCAGGCGTCGAGGAGGTGGAAAGGGTTTGAGAAATACAGATTTACTTTTGTATATCCTCGGTTGGGAACGTCTGCAACTGCGGTGTGGACTGCTGAAGAAGCCGAGGCGTTGTCAGTTGTGGCGCAATCTCGGATTGAAATAATCAAGCAGCATCGTGCGTCTGGACGCTGGCCGGAAGTACCTGGAACGCATTGCGGTTTTTGCAAACTTGATTGCAGCATCAAAGATCATGCGTCGTTAGATGTGCAGCGAATCAAAACAGACGAGCAAGCCAAAGCGATGGCCGATGAATTGATCGTGTTGGAGAAGTCGGTGAAGGCGAGACGTGAAGCAATGCAGGCATGGTGTGGCGTGCATGGGGATGTGGAGCATCATGGGATCGGGTTTGGCTATCGTCCATTTACCAGAAAAAGCTATTCAGCCGATGATGTGTTTCGTGTGTTTGCCGAGTACGGGATTGAGAACAGCGGTGTTGAATTGTCTGCTACGAATCTCCGTGCATGGGTGAATTTGAGTGATAGATTTTCAAAGGAATATGATGGATTGAAAGATCGTTTGATGGTATTATGTAAAGAAAAGAAAAGGCAAGGATTCAAGCGATGGATTATGAGGTGAAACGGTGAAATGGTTTCGGATGGATTCCGATTGTACGACGCACCCAACAATCAGGCGCGTTATCAGGCAATGTGGAAATGAGGGGTTCGGTGCGTTGGTTCGGTTGTGGTGTTTTGCAGCGCAATATGGACGCGGTGATCCTGGGCGGTGTGTGGATTCTGACGGTGATCCGATACCGCTTGAGGATTTGGTTGATGCGTCTGGGTTAGAGCTGGAAAAGTTTACGAAATTGATCAAGGTCTGTATCGATGCGAAGTGTGTTGATGCCGAATCGTGGAATGAGCGTGTGGAGTTATTGTTTCCTGGGATGAAAAGTCGAGCGTCTGAGTACACGAAAAAGTTAATACGCAACAGGGCGAACAACGAAAATTTTTCTCCGTCGAAAAACGAAGAATCGAAACACACAGTACAAGACATAACAAGAGATCAGAAGACAGAAAATGATCTTGTACTAGTGGCGGAAGAACAAGCCGATCATGGGAAAGCTGATGAAGTAAAAGATTTATGGAACAGGGTAACTCATAAGCCTATTCCGCGATGCACGGTTTTAAGGCCCAAGCGACGAGCTTTGATGATTAAGAGCCTTGAGAGACATGGTATTGAAGCGTTGCAAATTGCATTTCTAAAAGTTGACAATTCTGCGTTTTTAAGAGGTGGTAATAATAAGGGGTGGAAAGCTTCGATTGATTGGGTTTTAAAGGATGATTCAATTACGAAGATCCTGGAAGGGAATTATGATGTGTCTGTTGTTGGAAACGTGAGGTCTACAGAGGCGGATAAATACGACAAGATCGAGCGGAATGAGGATGAGCCATGAAACAAGTGGTTGAGGGTGGTGCAACTAAAAAAACAAGCTCTCGTTTTCTTGGTCCGAAGCCACCATACAAAGTGTGTCCAGTGTGTGGATCTGTATCTGCTGAGCGATGGAAAAATCCAGTACTGGACGTGATGCGGCGGTTGGGAACATATCAGGGTGAGATTTATGGCGGGGCTGTTGTCTGTGAATTATGTGAGGAAACGGTTGCGTGTGAGCGGTGCAGGGATACGGGTTTTGAGTCGGTGGAGTACCGATCAAAGAATGGCGTGATGGTGTCAGGCGTTAGGCGTTGTGGATGTGCGAATGAATCCAGGGTCGTTGTGGGATTGCCTGTGGCATACACAGATGCAATGATGATCAATTTTGATGAGGGTGGTGGTAGAAACAAATCGATTGAGTCTGCACAGAGATGGCTTTCTGGGGAGGTGTCCGATCTTTACATTCGCGGTGGTGTCGGCGTTGGGAAAACTCGGTTGATGGCGTCGTTGCTCAATGAATCAAAAAGGAATTCTCTCGTGTCGTTTGTGCGCGTGGGGGATCTGGTGGAACGTGCAAGGGAATTGTTGACAACGGCTGGTGGTTATTCTGATTATTTAAAACAGTATAAAAAAGTCGATGTGTTAGGGCTTGATGATATAGGGGCTGAAAAAGGGTCTGATTTTAGCAGGAGGGTTTTACAGGGATTGTATGATGCGCGTTTGGATCATAAAAAAAGAACGCTATTTACTAGCAATTTTAGTCTGGGTGATCTTGAGGAATTTCTGGGTGATGAGCGGTTGCCGTCTAGGATTGCGGGAAATGCTGATGTTGTGTTTATGGGTGGGCAAGACATGCGTGTTTACTCATAATTTGTTATCATTGGAGAAGAGGTGTAAAATGCGAATTATTGAAAGAACAGATCCGGCGAAGTTGCTTGTTGAGGTTCGTGATTTTCGTTTGGAAAATGGTTTGTCGTGGCGTGAGCTAGCGTCAAGGATTGGTATTAGTTCGGCGGGGCTGTGGAAGATCGCACATGGGAAAGCTGTAGCTGGTGAACTGGCAGAATATAAAATCAGGCAAGTGATACCGCGAAAGGATGATGTGAATGGGCTTGGTGAAGTGGTCGAGAATGCCAGTGTTTGATCCGAAACAAGCATTTGCTGATGAGGATATTGGATACCATCGCGGTGAATCTGAGCGGTTATCTCGTCAGTGTGGAGCGATATTGAAACGCTTACAGGAAGGCCCAGCAACGAACAGAGAATTAAATAATATTGCATTGAATTATACTGGTCGTATTTCAGAGTTGCGGAACGCTGGTCATGTGGTGGAATGCTTTGATCATGATCGTGACACGGGCTTGACTCGTTATCGGTTGAAGACTGAGATCAAGGATGGGTTTTTGTTTTAGTGTTTTTTATGAAAAAGAATTTTCGTGATTTCGGGGATCAGTCTTCAGAGATTGTTTCATGGGTTGAAGGGTGTGAGCATTCGTGGGTGGGGTATATCGCTGGTGTGTGTTGCATTCGATGCGGGGAAATGGCTACTGAGCCGGGGCGTGTTGCGCTGTTTTTGCGTAGGGGGCTAGATGCGAAGAGCGGCTAAGACTGACGCGAACGCTTCTGCGATTGATTCTGTGCTAATTGCGGCAGGCGCATCAGTGGCAAAAACTGATGCCGTGGGTTCTGGATTTCCTGATCGGGTTGTTGGTTTCGGTGACAAGAATTTTTTGCTTGAATATAAGGATGGGAAGAAATACCCGAGCCAGAGAAAATTGAACAGTCAGCAGGTTAAATGGCATGAAGCCTGGAAAGGGCAAGTTACGATTGTGCATACTCCGAAAGAAGCTCTTGAGGTTATTTTTGGTTTGCGTATTTTGAAAATAAAGGCTGATATTTAAAGATGGTCAATAAGGTTATTCTCGTTGGTAATTTGGGGCAGGATTCAGACTTGCGTTTTTCCAATGCTGGTGTGGCCGTTTGTAATTTTTCTATGGCAACGTCTGAGCGTTGGACAAACAAAGATGGTGAAAAACAAGAGCGGACAGAGTGGCACAGAGTTGCTCTATGGGGAAAACTGGCAGACTCGTTGGCTCAGTATCTGAAAAAGGGAACAAAGGTGTACGTCGAAGGATCGTTGCAGACCAAGAGTTGGGAAGATCAAGCGTCAGGGGTGAAAAAACAACGCACGGAAATCAAGGCAAATCTGGTTCGGCTGATCTCCGGTGGTGGTGGATTTTCAGAGGATCGGGAAAAAGGCCCACATGACAATACGCCAAAGGTCGAGTGAGTGTGAGTTGTGCAACGGTGCTGGATTTGTGCCTGATGCTGGGGTGTGTCCTCTGTGCAAGGGGCGAGGCGTGGAGGTGAATTGGGTTGGCTTTCCCAAGCCAGAGTCACGAAAGAGCGAGAAGCGAAAAGAGCGAAAGTATAATGCTGCGTGGGTAACGAGCGTCCGTCATCAAGTTGTGTTGCGTGATGAGGGTTGCCGTGCGTGTCGTGAGATGGGGTTGAGTCCTGAAGGGCGTGGAGGATTGCCGCGTATGCAAATGCACGAAATTGTGTATCGTAGCACGACGCGAGGTAAGCCAATGCCTGAGCGGGTAAACACAAAGAATTGTATTCTTTTGTGTGACCAATGCCATTCAGACGTTCATGCCAAACGATTATCAATTCACATTTCAGATGGTGATCTTGGTGCGGATGGTAAGCTGAGGTTCAAGCTCTGGTCACGCGATGAAATCCAGCAAGAGGATTTGTCGTGAATGCGGAAAAAGGAAACCGTTATTCCTGCGAAAATCATCAGGGAAAATGGCGACCGATAGATACCATGATCTCTGTCGTCAGTGTCAACGAGCGATGAGAAATGCAACGCAAGATCACGACAACAGTTACAAGTTGAAACGTGATGAGTTTTTGAGCCGTTTAAAGTTTGAGAAAAGGTGATATGGCAAGAATAAAATCCATAGATGAGTCTGAAAGTTTGTGGTTGTTTCAGATGGTGTCGTGTCGTGTGTATGATGGTGATACGTTGATGGATCTTGTGTTGGATTTGGGTTTTGGTTTGACAATTTCAACCACTGGCCGGTTATACGGGATCAATGCGCCGGAGGTCAGAGGCAAGGAAAAAGCCAAGGGTATTGTGTCGCGTGATTGGCTAGACAAAGAAATTTCTGAGGCAACTGAAATCATCATCTCGACCATTGCTCCGTTTGACTCTACGAAAAAAGCATCCAGGGCTAGAGAGAAACAAAAACAAGGCAAGTATGGTCGATGGTTGATCGAGGTGTTTGCTGATGGTGTAAATCTGAATGAGCTGATGGTTTGGGAGGGGCTAGCAGAAAAAGCCAATTATTGATTTGTTATGACTCTCAATATCACGCATATAAAAGACTTGGTACACGATAGTGAAAATCGGCGTTGTCATAATCCGAGGAACGTTGGTGTGATTGCGGATTCGTTGTCATCGTGCGGGGCTGGCCGTTCGATTGTGGTTGATGAAAACAACACGATCATTGCGGGAAATGCGACGGTGGATGCGGCTGCGGAAGTTGGGATCACAAAGGTTCGATTGGTTGAGGCTGATGGGCATGAATTGATCGCGGTGCGGCGTGTGGGCTTGACCGAAGATCAGAAACGGAAGCTGGCAATTTTTGACAATCGAGCGTCAGAATTAGCAAGCTGGGATCTGGCTCAACTGGAATCTGATTTGCAAGCTGGGTTGGATTTCGATGGGGCTTTTTATGCTAGCGAGTTGAAAAAAATAACAAAGGCTGTTGAGCAATTAGATGATGAGGCGAGTGGTTCCGAGGTGGGCAATGCTGCCGCTGAGAGTCAGGTGATGGATTCGCTGGTGTTTCGATTTGCTTCCAGTGATTATCGCGTTGTGGTTGAAGCGTTGGATGGTTTGTGTGGTGCTGGTGAGGCTCGTGAGCAGGTGTTGTTGCGGTTGTTGGGTGTGAAGGAGTAAGGATGTGGTGAATGTGGTAAAGGTGGATCGTTTGGCGAAAGCGCGTGAGGCGCGTGAGGCGTCAACGCGGTTGCCGTGGGAACGCCAATTTGGAGAGAGCCAAAAAGCGTTTGGTGCGTTTTGTGTTTATCGTGATTTGGGCATGAAGCGTAGTCAAGAAAAAGTGGCGCGTGAGTTGGGTAAATCGGCGCAACTTCTTGCGCGGTGGTCGGTGAAATGGAATTGGGTTGAGCGTATCGAAGCGTGGGTTGATGAGCAAGATCGGATGGCGCGAATTGATCAGGTGGAAGCGGTTTCACGTATGAACAAGTTTCATGCGTTGATGTCTGCTGCGCTGGTCGAAAAAGCGTTTCGGAAAATCAACGGCGTGAAGGATTCGGAGATCGAAAAAATGTCGCTGGTTTCTGCGTCTAGATTGCTTGAGGTTGGGGTGAAGGTCGAGCGACAAGCGCGTGGTGAGGCTGGTGAGGTTGTGCAGGACAAAGAATTATCAGAGGGCGGATTGTCACATTTGACGGTTGAGGAGTTGGAAAAGATTGAGCGCATTCACGAAATCGCTTCTTCACGATCTGGAAGCGGTGAAAACGGAATTGGCAACAAGGCGGTTTCATAAATTCGTTGAAAATGTTTGGCCGGTCATTGAGCCGAATACACCGTTTGTTGGGGGTTGGCATGTTGAGGCGGTGTGCGATCATTTCGAGGGACTAGCCAAACGTCAGATACGCAATTTGTTGGTGTTGATTCCGCCAAGGCACACAAAAAGCATAACGGCATCAGTGTGCTTTAATCCGTGGTTGTGGATTAGCCAGCCGGAATCGCGTTTTATGTATGCGAGTTATTCGGGATCATTATCGGTGGAACATGCTGTGTTGAGTCGGCGCGTGATTGATTCGGATTGGTATCAAGATCGCTGGGGGGGGTTGTTCGATTTAACCACTGACCAAAACATCAAAACGTTTTACGAGAACACAAAGCGAGGCTTTAGGATTTCCACATCGGTTGGTGGCACGGTGACTGGTCATGGCGCTGATTTTTTGGGTTTGGATGATCCACACAATTTGCAAAACATTCATTCAGAAAAAGAGCGGCATCAGGTTCATGAGTTTTATCGTAAGGTGTGGCATAGTCGATTAAACGATCCGAAGACGGGTTGCCGGTTTTGCATTATGCAGCGAGGCCACCAAGATGACATCGCATCATACATGATGGAGGATTTTGGGTACGAAGTTTTGATGCTGCCGACTGAGTACGATCCAAAGCGTTCGCGAATCACGGTTTTAGGGTTTCAAGATCCACGATCTGAGGCTGGTGAGCTGTTGTGTCCTGAGAGGCGTGGGCGTGTTGAGGTTGATGAGGACAAGCGGATAAAGGGTCGGGATTTTGAAACACAGGACAATCAGAATCCTCAGCCGGAAGAGGGCATGTTATTCAAGCGGCAATGGTTCAATGTTGTTGATGTGTTGCCGGTGAAAGGGCGTGTGAGTACTGCGCGGTTTTGGGATTGTGCAGCGACGGAAGCAAAGGCAAACAACGATCCTGATTGGACGGTTGGCACGAAGGTGTCGCGTTTTGATGATGGGCGTTTTTATGTTGAGGATGTGGTACGTGGTCGATGGTCACCACATGGGGTTGATGCGGTTATTTTGAAAACTGCTCAACTGGACGGGCGTGACGTAAAGGTGCGTGAAGAGCAAGAGCCTGGATCGAGTGGAAAAAGCATCATCGCATCGCGTGTGAGAATGTTGGCCGGTTTCGATTATGCTGGGCGTCTTCCGTCAGGATCAAAGGTATCGCGGTGGCGTCCGTTTGCGTCTCAGGCTGAAGCGGGGAACGTCGCGTTGTTGCGTGGAGGCTGGACGCGAGATTGGTTAGAAGAGATCACAGCGGTGCCAGAATCCAAGCATGATGATCAGGCGGATTCGGTAGCTGGTGCGTTTGAGGAATCACTTGCCAGTAGGAAGAAAGCAAGGCTCGCGAGAACGCGGGAGGTGTAGTGATGGAAGTTTGCAAACGTTGTGAGAAAAATGAGCGGAATCCTGAAAACCGCTTGGGCTGGTGTGACTCGTGTGAACAGTGGCGAAAAGACAAGATCAATGGTTTTTTGAATCCTGGTTTTAAGGCGATGACAAGTGCCTTGCCAGCAGATGATGTGGAGTTTGTTGAAGAGCGTGCGGCCATTCGTGAGTACGATGGCGGGTTGGGGCGTGCTGCTGCTGAGCGTGCTGCTGTTGGGGATTTGGTTGTGGATCGTGATGGGTGAGGGGGGGAGGGGCGAAGAGGTAACCGGCAAGAAATTACCTCTTCGCAATGGATGAGAGAATGAACAGAACAACTTGACAAGCATATCACGTTGGGGGAAACGATGCCAGTTAATACACCAAGGTCTGAATACAAGGAAGCGTTGTCGAAGTGGCAACGTTGCCGTGATTGTTATGACGGTTCTGATGCAGTAAAAAAGCAGGGGATCAAGTATTTGCCTTCAGTGTCCGGTGATTATTCTTCGTATTTGGCGCGTGCTGAATTTTACAATGCCACGGCGCGGACGGTCATGGGGATGATCGGGTGTGTTTTTCGCAGTCGGCCCAGCGTGATATTTCCCAAAGAATTGTTGTCTGATTTGGACGATGTGACGTTGACTGCGAAATCGATACGAACGTTCGCGTTGTCTGGATTTCAGGAAACGTTGATTGTTGGGCGGTGGGGCGTGCAGGTTGAAATGACTGATACTGCACCGTCTGGCATGGGGGTGTCTCGTCCGTATTGGATTTCAAGACGGGCTGAGGATATTTTGAGCTGGGATAGTGTGATCGTTGGTGGGCGTGAAAAACTTTCATGCGTCGTGTTGTCTGAAACGGTCGAGGTTGCGAATTCTGATGATCCGTGGGTGAGGGTTGCTGTGCCTCAAGTGCGAGTGTTGCAATTGCTCGATCCGGAAACGGATTCCGCTGTATACGTGATTAGAAGATTCCAGCAGGCTGTTGGTGATAAGCGTTTAAAAAATACGGACAGGTGGGAGGAAGTAGGCGATCCGTTTATTCCGTTGAGACGTGGTGAGCCATTGCGGTTTATTCCGTTCCAATTTTTCGGTCCTAGTTCGCTTGGTTCGGAAGTTTCAAAGCCGCCATTGTTGGATCTTGTTGATGTCAATTTGTCACATTATCGGACAAGTGCTGATCATGAACATGGCGCACATTTGACATCGCTTCCAACACCGTGGGTTTCCGGTGTGGAGTTAGATGGGGAATTGCCTATTGGAAGTTCTAAGGCGTGGGTGTTACCTGAGCCAACTGCCAGAGCTGGGATGCTGGAGTATACCGGCGACGGGCTTGGATCATTGGAGCGTTTAATCACTGCGAAGCAAGCGCGGATGGCTGCGTTGGGTGCAAGGATTATCGATGAACCGAAGCGTGTTGGTGAGACGGCTGAAGCGTTGCGGATTAAATCAGCGGCTGAGTATTCGGTACTGTCTGCGTTATCAGTGACGTTTGATGCGGGGATGGAGCAGTTGATGAAGTGGCACGCATGGTGGGCGGGGATGGATGGTGAGGTGTCGGATCTGTCGTTTGCATTAAACAAGGATTTTTTCGACACGAGGATTCCACCAGAAGAGGCAGAAGCGTTGGTTGGTGCATGGCAATCTGGCGCGGTTAGTTATGAAACACTGTTTTGGAATTTACAGCAAGGTGAGTGGATTGAATCAGGGCGGACGTTGGGTGAAGAACGAGAGTTGATAAATTCTGGTTCTGAGGATGTCGGTGGCTCGACTATAGGCGATGAATAAAAAAGGAAGGTGTGATGCCAACAACAATACCGTTTGATCCAACTTTGGTGCTAGGGAATATTGTAAGTCTTGAAAAAATAGAGAGATTAAAAAAAGAGGCAAAGGCGCAGCAGCCTGTTGACAATGCACAGCGGCAATTGAATGCGTTGATTCTTGCGAAACGCAGTCTGGACATGACAACGCAAGAGCTGATGAATATGGGCGTTGATACGACCAGCAAAGAATTTGATGAGTTGACTGGTGAGATCAACAAATTAAAAGCTGAGATGGGTGAGGCTCGTGAGCAGGTGTTAGTGATTATCGCGTTGTGGTTGCGGCGTCTGATCTGGCAAGTGCGACGGTGACTGCTCAGGCTGCGATAAAAGCGGCAACCGGAGTCGATGAGAAGGGCGAGGACAGCCAAAGCCAAATCGGTGATTCTGTGGAAAGCCCGATTGATTACAACGCGAGTGAGATCAAAAAGCTTCCGTTGTCTTCTGACTCGATGGTGTTGGATGCACAGTACTTCAGATCGGAAGTGAATCAAGACGGTAGTTCGACAAGCTCAAATTCTATTGCAAGTTATGTCAACGCGCAGTGTTCCGGGTTCTTGTCACCGTCTGTAAGCACTAAGGTTGCAGGACAAGCAAAAGACGTTTCAATTTCTCAGCACAAGCATCATGACGTTGAGGGTACGATTGTTATCACGGCAAATTGCACGCACAAGCAAGCGCAAGTGTTTGCTCCGTACGTGATGGATGTGGACAAGGCTGTGCGTTCGTGGAATGCGATGTTTAAAGATGATCCGATTGTCGTTGATGATCGGAAGTCGCTGGAAGCGGCGATCAAGTCAGACGGATCGAAAACCGCAAACGTGATGAACCTGTTGAGCGGTGCAACATACGGTTCAAGCTTTGTGGGTCTTGTTCATATCTTGAAACGAGAACAGACAGATTCAACGCAATCCTCTCTTGGTGAGTACGATGATAAAAACAACAAGGTCATTGATACGAATTCGTTGATGACGGCAATGGAGGATTACGTTGAAAAGGCGATTGCTGGTGATGCTGGTGTGCCAATTAATTTTTTCTTAAAACCGATTACTGCCAATGAGTTGGCTGAGGCGTATCTAAACAAGTATTATCCGCGTGAGTTTGTTGGTGAAGAGTCGGCGTCAGACAATCAAAGAAAGTGAGGCTGTTAGTGATGGGGTTTCTTGAAATCGGAATGAAAATGTTGCCGTATATTTTTACGTCTGTGCAATCGGTTGAGCGGTTTGTTAAGGGGAAGGGTTCAGCGAAAGAGGATGCAGCGGTCACGATGGTTGATTCTATTTTGAAAACCGTTGAGGCTGGAGCAGACAAGGATATATTGAGCGATGATGCAGTGAATGAGGCGACACGGGATGTCATTAAGGCGGTTGTGAGTTTGCAGAATGTCATCAAGACGAGAAACACAAACGGGTGATCCGTCTGATTGGGTCACCACGTATCGGGCTGATGATATCGACAGTTGGAAAGATACTGCTGATTTTTTCCATGATGATGAGTTTGTAGATTTTTTCAATTGTTTGCGTTGCATGGGGCGTGTGGATTTTGATGCTGAGCGATTGTTGACCGGCAACAGGATTCTCACGCTTTATGTTTATGGATCTGAATTTCGTGAGGTTGTTGGTTTTTTGTGTGGTCGATGTTTAACGGTTGATTCTCGATTGATCTTAAAGTCGCGTTGAATTTTTGTGGTTGATCGTAATGGCTCCTAAAGCAGATCCGTCTGATTGGCAATATATTTACGGTGACTGGAAAGAAACGCACAAGGTTGCCGACAAGAATGGCAGGTTTTTCATCAAGTCCATTGTTGGGGGTCTTGAGGGGTCTGGTGCGATTTCAAAAATCGATGCCGATAAGATCAAGCAACAGATCAAATCGAAAAACTTTCAAGCCGCGCAATGGGAAGTGTCCGACCACATCAATACTCAATGGTCTGAGCATAGTGATGGGATATTTGAGGCGACATTAAACACAACTGTTGCCGGTGCAAATTCTCAAGCGGATACACTAAAAAAACTTATCGGTGATAGTCCTGAAAAACTCATTGCCTCCAATCCACTGGCTGTGAAGTATGCGAGATCATCAACTGGGAATCTGATAAAAAATATCAACAAGAGCCAGTTGAAAACGGTTCGTTCGATTATTGAAAAGGCGTCGAATGGTAAATTGTCACCGAATGAAACAGTCAATGAGATCAAGCAGTTTATTGGTTTGACACCATTGCAATCAGCCTCGCTTGAAAAATACAGAGGCAAGTTATTTGAAAAGGGTTTGTCTGCGGGTAAAGTTGAAAAGCTATTTAATAAAAAACGCAAACAAGTCCTTGCTGGTCGTGCTGACATGATCGCGGTAACGGAATCCATGCGAGCGGCGAATCGCGGTCAGCAATTATTGTGGGATCAGGCGATAGAAAACAAAACACTCAATCCGTCAGAATTCCAAAAACGATGGATCGTGACTCCTGATGATCGGTTGTGTCCTAAGTGTAATTCGATGGGGCAGCAACGGATTGAGGTGCAAGGGAATTTTGAGGGTGAGTCTGGTGAGGGGGTAATGCCTTCTCCACCATTGCATCCGTTGTGTCGTTGCGCGGTGGGATTGGAGCGGAGAACAAGCAAGGCGGCGGTCACTGATCCGGGAGTGGTGAGCGAGCAAAAAAATACCGCCAATCTTGCTGCGGCAAAAAAATCAAATACCTTCAAAAAGAAAAAAGCCAAGGCGGTGCAATCGGTTGAAAAATCTGCGGCCAAGGCAGAGATAAAAAGCAAGAAACCATTGAGCGTGTTTGAGAGAAAAGCCAAGGATGTTGCAACGGAAATCAGTGGTGAGGGTGTTCTTGGAGGCGCATTTTCTAAGATCGATGCAAAAGTATTTGAAAAATTCAAGATTGAATCAGATGCCTTTGTGAATGCCAAGGCGTTTAGCGGTGCAACTGATAAGGCTGGTAATAAAATCTCATCTAACTTGATGGGCTTGTTTGATCCAGAGACTAGAGATGCCGTTGAGAAATCAATGAAAGCGTTTTGGGATGAGAGTAATGCCGAATATTTATCAGAGTGGCAAAAGGTATTTACGAAATCTCAATTGATGGATATGACACCGGCTGAAGTTATTTCAAAAGTGAAAAGGGGGTTGCTTGTAAAAAAGGCTGAATCTTTCGTTTGGAAAAACATGCCAAATAAAGGGTTGCCGGATTTCATTTCGTCTCTTCGTGTAAAGAAACTTTCTGATTTAATGGCAACGCAACAAGGCCACGGCGTTTTGCTTGATGATGTATTTAAAAATTTATGGTCTATACATTATCAGGTGCCTGAGTTTTCCGATGCTGCGGTTCAGTTGTTAAAGGCAAAATCGTTAAAATCGCTGGACAATTTGAGTCCTGAGATTAAACCAAAGAAGGCTTCACCGTTACCAACAAAAAAGCTTGAATTGAAATCAGACATACCAGGGAAAACAGAATCGGAAAATATCATTGAGAAATATCCGTACGGTTCTCCTCCGGGGGGGCATAAAGGCACAAAGGCGGCGTTAGAGGTTGAGCTTGATGCTGTCTTTGGTATGGGTGATGAGTTTGCACCACATAAATTTTCTAATATAGGAAAGGGTTTTGATTCATCGCTGGAATATTACAACGGTTTGAATTGGGAAAAGATGTCATCTGGATTGACGAGTGGTGAAGTGGCTTCGTTGGGTATTGTGAGAAAATTGGCTTCCAATCAAAATCTGTTTTTGCCAGAGTCTGTGTTGTTGCGTATTGCAAAAATGCACAATCGTTCTGTTCCTGGTTCGGTTAGTTGGGGATGGCTGGATGATGGTTATATGCGATTGATCAAGGATGTTGATGAATCTGGTTTTTACGATGTTCCTTGGACTGGTAAAACCACGTTGAGTCAACAATGGACTGGATCGAAAAATAGTTGGTACGCTGCGACCAATCGTGTCGATGAGTACGCGCATCTTGCGAACAAAAAAATAGAGCAACGGTGGTTTGTAGCGAAAGAAACGTTGTTGCAGGGGCGAGAGTATAAACCGCCACCAGAGTTTTATTCGATCCAGTGGGCAAGCAAGGAAGCATCGATCACTAATGCTGTTGATGGAGATTTTCAGTTTTGGGATTCCAAGACGATTAGAAGGCAATCAGACGTTCATAAAGAAAAAATGACGGCGAAGTATAGCCCGTATATTCAAAAAGTTGAAAATTCGGCTGATGGTAGTCGTGTGATGGGTTCAGTGAAGGAATATACAGGCGCGGCGTTCGGAAATTGGAATAGGGAATTACGATTACATCCAACCGTGTTGGACAGGGATGCAAAGAACGTCCAACGGTTTTTATTGGACGCACCAAAGCCACCAGATGATTTGGTTGTGTGGAGGAATTCTGAGTTTGCTGGGACGTTGGTCCGTGGAAAAGATATGGAGGAACGGTTGGCGAGTGCTGCTCCTGATTCTTTGATGCGGAAATATAACTTAATGCGTAATGATGAGGTGTTGCCTGGGGATGTGTTGCAATTGAACGGTTTCCAATCGAGTGGGCTTGATTACAATACCTTTGCTAAGGGTGCTGATTCTCCTGAATTTAAGGAGGCTGGTTTTTCACATGAATTTCCATTGATGGAGATTCATCCTTCTTATGGTGCGTACGTTAATGATATTTCTGAAAACAGAGGTGAGGACGAATTTTTGATGCCTCATGGTCAGGAATTCAGAGTCGCAAATGTAACAACGCGATTGTTTATGATGTGGGTACGTGATGATGCTGGGAAACTAGTCCAAAAAGCGAAAAGAAGGCGTGTGATTCAGTTGGTTCCTACTGGCAAAGCTCCAATAGAACCATAAAGGGGTAGGCGAATGGCTGATGATGAAGAATTAAATCAAGGACAGCAGGTGTCAAAGAGGACAGCTCAGGAAACACTTGAGTATTTCACGCAACCGTACGACGGAACGATGCTGGTGGGCGTGTTGCCGTCGCAAGCACAAATCAATGAAGCGAAAAAGAAAATAAAAGCTGGCGGGAATAAACGTGAGATCATTGGAGCGTTGACGGTGAAAGCTCTTGAGGCTGAGCGAAAATTGTTTGGTGAGGATTGAAAGGTAGGTTGCAATGGCGCTGAAAAGTATTGTTGAGACGGTGGATGAGTTGTCTGGTTTGCCTGAAGGCGTAAAGGACCATTATGTGGAGTCTGATGGGAAATGGTATTTATCGATTGAGGGTCAGACACAGCGTGAGGTTGAGTTAGGTGCGAAGGTGTCTGAGTTTCGAGACACGAACGTTTCGTTAATGAAAGAAAAAACCGATCTGTCAGATAAGTTGCACGAGGTGTCTTCGCGGTATAACGGCGTTGATGTGAATGTGTATAATGAAATGCTTGAGGATAAAAAGAGGCTTACGAAAAAGGATGCGAGAGTGGTCACGAATGAGGATTTAACGTCGCAAATTCAAGCCGCTGTACAGGCGTCCGTTGAACCGATACAAGCACAGCTTGATGAGTCGAGAAAGCGTGAAACGTCTGCACAGGCAGAATTAGACAAGGCAACATTTCGTACGTTGGTGAGCAAAACCGCGCTGGATGCTGGTGTGCGAACCGAGGCGATTGACGATGTGTTGAACCGTGCGGTCAGTGCTGGTTTTGAATTGCATAACGGAAGCCTTGCCGTGTTGAGTGATGGCGCAGTCAAGTTTTCAACTTCTCGTCCAGATCAACCCTACACGATTGATGAATGGGTGCAAGGGTTGCAACGGTCAGGTGGTGAGCATTTGTTCAAGCCGTCGATATCGACTGGGCATCAGGATTCAGCCGGTCCAGAACCGCGTTTGGATTCGGGCAATTTGGTTGATCCGTCTGGGCGTCAGTTTGCGCGAAATCTGGAAAATATCGCCAAAGGAAAAGTGAAGGTTACGCGAACGGCAAACACGAATCCGCTTGGGTGATCTTGTTTTTTTTCTCGGCTGGAATGCGCTGTTTCTTTTTTTTGGAATGGCGCATTTTTTTTCTTGACAACAGTAAACCTCACTGATAGTATATACACACGATAAAGAAAAGGAACAACAAAGGAAACAACATGATTCATGACATTAACGAATTTGACGATTTGGAAGCAACGCCAACCAAGCTTCGTAGCGGGAAATGGGGCGCAAGAATTGCGGTGTCGGAGGGGCGGTGTGCGATTGTTGGTGATGGGGTTGTGGTTCGGACGCGAGCGGGGAAAACGTGGGAGGCTGTTGTTACGAAGATCGTTTGGCAGAATGACGACGTGCAAATTGTTGAAACGGCATCCAGTAAAAGCGATTTGATTTTGATGACTCGTGTGAATCAGGATGAAGCGGAAGAGGTTGCGAGCGAGGGTCAAGATCGTCCAGTGGCGAGATCGTATGTGAATCAAGGTTGCAGGGCGTGTCGGCAAACGGAAACGCGACGATCACAGATTTGGGAAGAGTGTGATCACTGTGGCGCAGAACCGGTTTATGTCTAGGGAGGAATAAAAAAATGGCAATCGATGAATACGTTGATGGAATTGTGCAGGTGTTGTCGGACAATGAGCGGACAAGTGAAGATCGAATCACTCAGGATTTAGGGGAAATGTTGAAGAGGCGTGATCCTGATTTCGATTTGTCGGCATTTAATAACGCGGTTGATGGGGAGTCTGAGCGAGTTACAAAAAGCATCAATGACATTGTTGAAATGTATGAGGATCTTGGTTGGTGATCGCTGGTACGGTTCAGGAGGTGTGTGCTGGGCGTCGTGTTTCGTTGGGTGCAATGCGCTGTTTCTTTTTTTGAGATGGCGCATTTTTTTTCTTGACGTGCGGTGAATTGCAGTATATTATTTATTCATGATTAACGAAACGCACAACGCGGTCGGGCTGCTTTGTGGGTCTACCAATAAAGGTTGGGATCGAGACGTAGAAGTAAATCTTGAATTTTTGTAGAAATTTGGTTTCGACGATATTTAAAAGGGCTGTAAAAAATGACAGCTCTTTTTTTATGGGTGTTGTTTTTTTTTCTGGTGTTGTCGTGTTGTCTTTTTTATGTTTTAATGGTAACGGAAAAGTTTTCGAGTGACTGATTGTGGCTGTGCTGCGATTGGTTTTTGGTTGAATGTCGTGGTTGTTTCTGTCGCATAACGGCGGAGCCGTTTTGTACTCCCGGTGGGAGGTATTATGGATATCTAAAAAAGGGGAAATACAGTGGCTAACACTTGGACGCAGGTTATACCCAAACTCTTGGCTCAAGGGCTGCTGGCTCTTCGTGAGCAAGTCGTGATGCCAAGAGTGGTCAATCGGTCATATGACGAGATGGCCGGTGAGCAAGGCAGTACAATTGATGTCCCTATTCCGTCAGCGATCACAGCGTCTGCTGTGAGTCCGGCGATCACGCCACCAGCCAATTCAGATTCAGCACCAACCAAAGTTTCGATTGCGTTGGATCAGTGGTACGAGGCTCCATTCTACCTCACAGACAAAGAGCGTCTTGAGGTGATGGATGGCACGATTCCGATGCAAGCGTCAGAAGCGATCAAGGCGTTGGCAAACAACGTCGATAGCTATATTTGGGGCAAGTACACCGGGATTTATGGGTATGCGGGAACGGCTGGAACCACGCCATTTGCGTCAGATTTAACCGCGTTCACGAATGCGCGAAAAGCGTTGGCGAATCAACTTGCGCCAATGGAGCCGCGTTTCTGTGTCATCGATCCTGATGCTGAGGCGAATGCGATCAACTTGCGAGCGTTTCAGGATGCCTCGTACGGTGGCGGGGATGGTGTCATCGCTAACGGTCAGATCGGTCGCAAGCTCGGTTCGTTGTGGGCGATGAGTCAGAACGTTCCGACACACACCACGACGGGTGCAGGGACGATCCTTGTCAACGATGCGTCTGTGTCTGTCGGTGACACTACGTTGACATGGGACGGTGGCGGAACCGCGCCAGCGGCTGGTGATGTGTTCACCGTTGCAGGCGACACGCAAACGTATACGGTTGCAAGCTCCACGGCAACCGTAATCACGATGTACCCAACGGCAAAAGTTGCCTGGGCGGATAATGCAGCACTCACGTTCAAGGCTAGCCATGTTGTTAATCTGGCTTTTCATCGGGATGCGTTTGCGTTTGCGACACGACCACTGGCGGCGACGGATGAGGATCGACGATTGGGCACCATTGTCGAATCGACGTTTGATCCTGATAGCGGGTTGACGCTGCGGCTGGAGGTCACTCGCCAGCACAAGCAAACGCGGTACAGTTTCGACATTCTGTATGGCGCACAGCTGGTCCGGCGGGAACTGGCTGCACGGATCGCGGGCTAACTGTCTCAGCGGACAGCGAGGGGGAGTGCCGTGGTTGGTACTGGAGAGGCTGGCCACGGCATTCGCCATGCTGGTGGAGGTGAGCGTGGCAGAAGTTGAGACGATCGCGGTGGTGGATCGGGCGGGGAATGCGCTGGTGATCAATGCGGCGGATTTTGATCCAGAGCAGCATGCGAAGCCAGGACAGAAGAAAGCGGGACGGGCCACGATACGGAAACCGGTACGCAGGCAGGTCGGTGACTGATGGCGGTGTCTACGCTGGTGGCGACGGCGGGCGCGGCAAACGCAAACACCTACTGCACGCGGGCGGATGCGGATCAGTATGATGCCGATCATCCGCAATCCGGCACAACGTGGTCGAGTGCATCCGGAGACGAAAAAGATCAGGCGTTGCTGATGTCCACGCGGCTGCTGGATCAGCATGTGGACTGGACGGGGGCGGCAGCGGATTCCGTGCAGCGGTTGAACTGGCCCAGGACTGGGATGTGGGATCGGAACGGGTACGGGCTGGATTCGGATGCGGTGCCTGCGGGACTCCGAGATGCCACGGCGGAATTTGCGAGGCAGGTGATCGCTGAGGATCGCATGGCGGATGATGCGATATCCACCAAGGGGATCACGGGGCTAAAGGCTGGCCCAGTTAATTTGCAGTTTTCTGGGCGCGGCGGGCCAAAGGTGGTCCCTGATGCGGTGTTTTTTTTGCTGGCTCCGAGTTGGGTGTATACCCTGCGGAAGCGGCAGCAATTAACTGCGTGGCTGGTGCGGACGTGAGCATTGCGAATGCGATCCATAGTGCCGTATCTGTGGCGCACAGCGTGACCAATTCCGGCGGGATGCAGGTGACGTTTACGCGGGAGCCGACATCCGCCACCCTGGATAAAAATGGCAGGCCATCTCGTGGGTCAGCGGTCACCATGACGGGGCTGCTGCATGACGTGGTGGCGCGTGTACTGGACGATCGCGGGAATGAACGGACATCCACCACGCAGCTGGTGGTGTTAGGGAAAACCGTATTCGATCCACAGGACAAAATTACGCTGCCGGGATCGGTGGTCCGGCCACTGCTCCGGTGTGATGCAATGGTGGATTCGGCGGATCAGCCGTATGTGTCAGTGTTGTATTTTGCGTAATGGCTACTATGGCGGAAGTGACGGCGTATCTAGTGGCGCAGAGTGTGGCGACGGCTGTGGGCACGGATCTGTTTGAGGATGCGCTGCCGGAGACGGTGCCAGACACTGCGATCGCGGTGATTTTGACGGGTGGGCCAGCGGGGGAGAAGGAGTTTGGCGCAGCCGGGATCGGGCGGGAGTTTCCAGGGATTCAGGTGCTATCGCGTGCGGCCAGTTATGACACGGCGCGGGCGAATGCGCAGGCGGCATCGGATGCGCTGGGGCGAGTTGATGCAGAATCCCTGTCTGGTGTGTTTTATGAGCAGATTGAACCGACGCCGCCATTCCTGCTAAAAGTGGATCGGAGTGAGCGGCCAGTCTATGCGCTAAATGCCAGACTCGTCAAGGATCCATCATGATCAGGCCATGCACGAAGTGCGGAGCAGGCAGCGACAAGCAGCACGAGCATGCGGGATTCGGGGGCGTGTCGATCGTGCTGTGTAAGGTGTGCGGCGCAGAAAGAACGGAGAAGCCATGAAGGTGTATCGGGCAGTGGTGGGGCTGAATTATCCTGACGCGGATGGGCTGGCGCTGATTAAAAAGGCTGGCGGTGTGTCGAAATTGACGGCGGACGATCGTGCCTCGATCTCCGAGATTCGCGTGGAGGCTGGTGCGGTCTGTGAGGGGCTACCGAAATCCGCACAAAAATGGCTGCAGAAAGATGGCTATATCACAGCGGATGACGGGGCTGCTGCGGATGCTGACTAGCTATCGGTGGGGGAGGATTGACTGATGGCGAAATACGGAGCGAGTAGCGTTGGGTTTATATTGGTCGGTGGGCGGTCGCTGGCTGGGGTGATTTCAACGCTGACGTACAAGGTGCAGACGACCACAGAATCCACGGGATCGCTGGGGGATGCGTGGGCGGAAGCTACGCCAGTGGGGGTGCGGTCTGCTACGCTCACGCAATCTGGTTGGTTTGATGATGCGACGAATTCCGTGGTGACGGCGCTGGTGGGGAATGAGGCCACATCGCAGATCGTGTCAGTGGCTCCAGCGGGCGGGACGATCGGCACGGATTTCACGGGGTTTGAAGGCGCGTTTGGGGGGCAGGTCGATCGGCTGATCGAGAAGGATGCGCTGCACAAACTGAATTGCACATATACGATTTCTGGCGCGGTCGAGGATGGGACGATCCTGCATGCGCTGGGGGCGGAAACCGCCACGGGGAATTCCGCGTCTCAGGATCAGACTGCCTCCTCCTCTGATGGGGGATCTGCGTATTTGCAGATTACGGCAGTTAGTGGATCAAGCCCCACCCTGGATGCGAAGGTGCAGCATTCAGCGGATAATTCCAGCTGGGCGGATCTGATTTCGATGACGCAAGCCACCGCGCTGGGGGCGGAACGGAAAACGGTGACGGGCACGGTCAATCGGTACGTCCGTGCGAATTTCACAGTGGGCGGGTCGAGTCCATCATTCACGTTCATGTTGGGCTTTTATCGTGGGTAGGTAAGGGAGGGAATTGTGGCGAAATACGGTCCAAGCTCAGTAGCGATTACGCTGGACGACAGCGGCGGCACAGCGCGGAATCTGTCGCAGTACATTACCAGTTTTGGCGGGATTAAAATCAACGCAGGCATGGTGGACTCCACGGGCTTCGGGGATTCGTGGAAGGAGTCGCTGAGCACGGGCGTGCGATCGATGGATGACATTTCGATCGAAGCGTGGTACGACGACACCAGCAACACCACGGATGCCGTGCTGGGCGATGTGGCAAACGGGCCAGCGGATCAGCAGAAGACGCTGGTGGTGACCTACGGCGGATCGAAGACGACCACGGTGGAAGGGTGGATCGTCGATTATGAGCGGGTGCTGGATCGGGATTCGCTGCACGTTGTGCGGGCCACGTTCCGGCCATCTGGCGCAGCAACAGAAGCCTAAAAAGGAGCAGGTATATGTGGACTAAACCAACAGCACAGCCGATCGCGTTGAATATGGAAGTATCTCTGTATGTAACGCAGGATTGAGTGTTTTTTTGGGGGGGGGCGAACGGCAGAGCGATGGCGGTGGCTGTCGGTCTGCCGTTTGTTTTTTGTGATGGCTGACACGGGCATGACGGTGGATGCGGAGGCGTTGATCCGGGCGCTGCATAAACTCGCAGGATCGGTCGGGGAGCATTCGGTGCGGGTGCTGAATACGATCGCGGAGCCACGAGCGGAGCAGATGCAGCAGCGCACCCCAGTGATGTCTGGGGATTTGCGGGGCACGGTGCGGCCAGAGCCAGCCAAAATGCTCAAGCGCGGGCCACAGGTGCGGTGGACGGCGGGCGGCGCAGCGGCGTTGTATGCGTTAAGGATCCATGAGGATCTGTCACTGTCGCATGAGGGTATGGGCGTGTACTATCCATCAAAGGGGGTCCGGCGGGAATACGAAAAACGTGGGCAGGCGCGTTTCCTGGCGTCGGTCGTGGAGGAGGAGGCAAAGGCGATGGAGCAGGAGTTTGCGGCGGGGATTGCGGCGGTGCTGGAAACATTCAAGGCGGGACAACTATAAGGAGGGATCATGCTAGTTTCAGAGATTATCGAAAAGGTGGAAATACCACACGAAGCGGGGCAGTGGGTCGAGCTGCGGAAGCTGTCATTTACGGCGCTGGAGGAGGCGGGGAAAGTCCGGCAGCGGAAGGGCGTGGCGGACGTGCGGGAGATGGGCGGGGATGTGTTTGAGGCGATTATGCGATCGTCTAAAAAACAGACGGACGGTGAGGAGGGGCAGGAACGGGATCGGGTGGAATCGTACGACTGGGAGACGTTGATCGGGAAGGCGGTGGTGGGGTGGTCTTACGACAAAAAGCCGACGCCAGCATCGATCCGGGATCTGGACAGTCGCACAGCCCGCTGGTTAGTGACGGAGATTTGCGATCGGAATCCACTGGAGGATGAGGAGGCAGCAAAAAACGTTTAAAGGCTTTGCATCGTGCGCTGAACGGCGTGCCGGGAGCAGAGGCACCATCGGCGTGGATTATTTCGCGGATCTGTGAGGAATTCCACTGCACTCCCAGCGTGGCGATCGCGGAGCTGGAGCAAGATTATAGGCGGCTGATTTTCGAGATCATGCGGATGCGTGTATACGCGGCAGCAAAGTCGAGATTTGACAACATGTCCAAGGGAGAAAAGTTGGATGATGTGCCAATGATCGAGGATGTGATCCGGAACGAAGTGGAGATCGTGAAGGGGGAGTAATGTCTGTAAACGTGGGCACGATCGATGCGTTGTTCCGGCTGCGGGATGAGTTTACCCCACAGCTGCGGAAGGCGATGGAGGGCGCAAAGGGGGCCACGGCGAAGCTGGCAGGGATCTCCAAAAGTGCGCGGCGGGTGGGCACCCAGTTGTCTGCCGGGGTCACGTTGCCGATGGTCGGGGCGGCAGCAGCAGCGTTTAAATTCTCCACGGATCTCAATGAGTCAATGGCGAACGTGGCAACGCTGATCCCTGGGAACGTGGAGCGTGTAAAAGAACTAAAAACAGCCGTGCAGGATATGGCGCTGGAAACGGGGAAATCAACCGGGGATATTTCGGAGGGGCTGTATCAGGTTATTTCGGCATTTGGAGATGGAGCTGACACGGCGGGGATCCTGAAAACCAGTGTGGAGGCGGCGGCGGCGGGGATGGCAACCACATCCGATGCCATTGCACTCACCAGCGCAGTCACGAAAGCGTACGGAACCACCACAGCGGAGGGGGTGAGGCAGGCAGCGGATCTGGCGTTCACCACGGTCAAGCTGGGGCAGACGAGTTTCCCTGAGTTGGCAGGGGCGATCGGAAAGGTTGCCATTTCATCATCTGGATTGAAGATCACGCAGGAGGAATTGAACGCGGTATTTGCCACGATGACGGGAGTGACTGGTGGGGCAGCGGAAGTGTCTACCCAGTACCGTGGGGCGCTGGTGGGACTCAAGAAACCGTCAGACGCGATGTTTGTGGCGCTGGACCGGTTGGGGTTTAAGACGGGTGAGGCAGCGATTGAAACGCTGGGATTCCAGGGGACGCTGGAGGCGCTGACTACGCAGACGGGTGGCAATACCCTGGAGATGGCGAAGCTGTTTGATTCCACGGAGTCCTGGGATTTCATTGCCGGGATCGCGGGCGTGCAGGCGGAGAAATTCAAGGGCAATCTGGAGGCGATGGAAGGAGCCACCGGGACACTCGGGGAGGCGCTGAAGGAGCAGCAGGAAGGTGTCAATGCGGCGGGGTTTGCCTGGGAAAAACTCAAGCAGCGATTTGTGGTCACGGGGCAGCAGATCGGGGATGAGCTAGCCCCATCGTTCAATGAGTTGCTGGATATCGTGCAGGCGCATGTGGTGCCAGCAGTGCGGGCGCTGATCCAATGGTTCCAGGATCTGGGGCCAATGGCGAAAAAAGCCACGATCGCATTTGGGGCATTGGCGGCATTCGCTCCAGTGCTGCTGGTGATCGTGGGGCAGCTAGGGATGGCGGCGACGGCGGTGGTGGCATTCGGGCTGACGCTGAAAGGGATCGCGCTAGTGG
>Ga0208179_1000171_pt1 | contig 48115 bp, 45 predicted proteins | sample Malvired_Geostar_FD_184238 | JGI IMG/M metagenome (GOLD analysis project Ga0208179, IMG submission 184238) | Marine viral communities from the Global Malaspina Expedition - Malaspina viral metaG DeepMed_Geostar (SPAdes) (version 2) | ecosystem: Environmental > Aquatic > Marine > Oceanic | place... | reverse complement strand
GGCGGGGGCGGCAACTATTGGCGGTTTATGGCCATGGTGTCGACCTCGACCGTGATCATGTTCTTCCTGATGTATGCCAACAGTTTCGACATGGATGATGTTTTCTGGAGCGAGACGCGCTTCTGGATGATGTTCGTCATGGGCGCGATTATGATGGTGGTCATGCTGCTCTTCATGTGGGGCATGTACAAGGACCGGACCAAGAACTTCATCATTCTGGGGGTCGGCGCGTTTGTCTTTGCGCTCGCGCTGTGGCTCGTGCGCAGCCAGACTACGGTTGATGACGCCGAATACATGGCCGCCATGATCCCGCACCATTCGATCGCGATCATGACCAGCGAAAGGGCGAGCCTGAAAGATCCGCGTGTCCGCGAACTCGCGCAGGCCATCATCGTCGCCCAGCGCCGTGAAATTGCTGAGATGAAATATCTCATCCAGGACATTGAGCAGAACGGTCCGCGAACCGAAGAACGCCTGCCTCAGGAGATGCAGCAATGAACAAGATCGTAATTCTCACGCTTGCAGCCCTCCCGCTGGCGGCCTGCAACACAAACACTTCAATCGGCAATGATCGCGAAGCGCAGCTCGATCCTCCGGCTACCGCGGCTCCTATAGAGAGTGCCGCGAACGCTCTTGCCAATCTCAGCCCCGGCCTAATGCTGCCTGAGACCATGAGCGACGCGGACATCGCCGCTCTCGGCGCGGAGAACGCATGCCAGTTCCGCTTGACCGAAGTCGCCTTCCCCTCATTCGTTTATGATAACAGCGGTCGCGGCGCGATAAAGATTAACGGCAAATTGATTCCCGTCACCGCAAGCGCGACCGGAAATTATGCGAGCGGCGAGCTTCGCATCGGCACGCGCTTACTCGAAGACGAAGGGGATGCGGGCCTTCAGATGCAGGAACTTATCGTTGCCGGCCCTGGGATGAAGGACGAGTTCGGGTTCTGGGGCTACACGACTTGCGGCAATAGCGAGGCCTAAAGGCGAACCAGCGGGCGCCGACGATCGTCGGTGCCCGCTGCATGATATCGGTCGGCCCGGCACGGATCGCCATACTTTATAATGAGGTAATCGAGTGGAAGCTCAGTCTGTGAACGACACATCGCCTATTGCCGTCTTCGGCGCAGGAGGAAAGACCGGGAGGGAAATCCTGCGTCATGCGGTTCACAAGGGCATTGAAGTGCGCGCGTTCGAACATACACTGCCCGAACCGTCGGACCGAGTGGACGGTGCCGAGTATTTCCAGTGTGACGTTCTCAATGATGATTTCAACAAAGAGCTACAAGGCTGCCGTGCCATCATCTCCGCGCTCGGAATAGGGTTCAGTCCTTCAACGGCCATCGATCCGCCGCCCCTCTATACCGAGGGAACCTCCAAGCTGGTCGAAGCGATGTCGGCGACCGGCATTTCCCGGATCGTCGTGATATCGGCAGCGTTTGTCGAGCCGCAGCCCAGCGTTCCAATGTGGTTCGAGCTCACAGCGAAGCCTGCCTTGCACAATTTTCTCGAACAGATGCGCGCAATGGAAGATTTGCTGGAGCGCGCGAAGGGACTGGAATGGACGGCTGCGCGACCGGGCTGGCTCTTGGACGAACCCTATACGGGTGAAGCCGTCATTACCGACGAGCGCCTTGCCGAAGGTTGCTTTCGCTGCAGGCACTCGGACCTCGCGGCCGCCATGCTCGAATTCGTGTGCGAAGGCAGCTGGATAGCTGGAAGGCCAGCGATCGGCGGACCCGAGGCGGAGCACTATGAAAACCCGGCGGCCATTAAAGCGGAACTCGGGATAGATTGAACGACGCACAATCGCCCGAAGCGCGATGGACCTGAGGGTTTTGAGCTCTTGAAGTCAGCCACTTGGTCGCAAGGCGATTGCGCCCGCCCACGTATCGAAGCTGACAGACCGATGGAATAGACAATTTGCCCGCAACAGAAAGCACTTCAGTGGCCAGCAAGGTAGCAATCTTCGGTGCAGGTGTTGCCGGTCTGACGGCAGCGCACGAACTTGTGCGGCGCGGCTATCAGGTTGCCGTATATGAAAGCAACGATATCGCGGGCGGCTTTTTCCGCAGCGCGCGCCGCGAAAGTGACAACTTGCCAACCGAATATTCTTGGCATGGCTTTGGGCCATGGTACCACAACACTTTCGATATTCTTCGCCAGATACCCTTCGATGACGAGGCATCACTGTACGACCGCATACTATCGCGCCCGATGGAATATGCCGTTGTCCCGAACCGCGTTGAAGGTGATAAGGAGACCGCCGACTTCTTTGAAAAGCCCACGGCCTTTCGCATGACGGCGTCCGACAAGATCTCACTCGCCTGGGGGATAATCAAGGCCTGGTCGGCCAATCACCGGTCGAAGCGTAACTATTCTCACGCCAACGCCGCAGCTTACTGGCAACCGCGGATGACGCCGACTGGACACAGAACGTGGAAAGCGCTGTTTGGTCCATGGATTGGGGCAGACTGGCCATATGCATCGCTGCATCACGTGGGTTTGTTTTTTGGCCGAAACATCAGGTCCGGCCCTCCGCATAAGCATCCCGCTGATGACGACGGCCCTGCCTGGGAACACCGATCGATGGGAGGATGGTCGCTTCTCAATGGGCCAAGCAATGAAGTGTGGTTCGACAGGTGGGTCGAGCATCTTGAAGATCGAGGCGTGGTGTTTCATTGGCAGTCGCCCCTCGAAACGTTGCACTTCGATGGAGCCCAAATAGCTGGCGCAAGCCTATCTTCGGGTGATGAATTGCGTGCGGATATCTATGTCTTGGCCAGCACTCCGTTCGCGTCTTCTGAAATCGTAGAGCGAACGCCTGTCTTGTTGGTTGACCCCCAGTTGGCGAAACTGAGGCCCGCTAGTCCAGGACGGCCCGCACACTCAGGTTTCCTTTCGTATCGCCTTTGCTGAACGCATGGCCTGGCCGCGCGAACGGTCCGCGATCGCGCTGACTGATTCTCCCTTCAACATCACGCTCTTCGCAAATGAGCAATCTTGGCCTTCCCACATCGATCTAGGCGAGGAGGTGCAATCGCTCTGGACGTGCACCGCCTGTGTCGCGACCGTTCCGGGCATTGTCCACGGCAAGCCGCTTCGCAACTGTACCAAAAGCGAATTCATGGACGAAGTTCTCGCGCAGATACGCGCATCGGAAGCGCTGGAAGGAATGATCCGAGGGGCGAATGGCGGTCGCGGCCTTGAGGAGTTTGCAATCCTTAAGGCCGAAGTCTGGGACGAATGGGAATTCGACCCTTCCGGCATCACGCCAGAGCAGCCCAAATGGGTGACCACCACGAACACCCGGGACCATCGGCCCTGTCAGGCGACATCGATACCAAACCTTGTCTTGGCGGGTGCCCATACGGAAACAGAGGCAGATATCTGGAGCATTGAGGGAGCGGTTGAAAGTGGTCGCCGTGCTGCGAAAATCTTCGAGCCTGAAGTAGTAGTTAAGCCGCAGCACAAGCCTCGCGCGCTCAAGTTCACATCATGGGTCGACGATGCATTTTTTGCCTTGCGGCTGCCACATGTGCTGTCTGTGATCGGAGCCCTCGTCGGCGCTGGCCTCGTGATCGGTTTGTATGAGCTGATTGTGCGGAGTTGATTGTAAGCGGAACCCGGCTGCGAGACATAGGTTCGAAAGATATAACTAGAACGCTCAGAGGAGAGCTACCATGGATCGCGCCAAGATTGACAATGACCTTTCAGTACTGAATTTTCCGCCTGAAGCGCACGACATGCAAAATCTTGCGGAGGCTGGCTTCAAGGCGGTCGTCAATCTGAGACAGGCAGGCGAGCAAGGGGAAAAGCTTAGCCCGCAGGCCGAAGCGGAAGTAGCGCGCGAAGCTGGCCTCGAATATCTTCACTATCCCGTCTCGCCGCCCGATCTGACGGCGGCAAAGGCGAAGGGTCTTGCAGTTCGGCTCGAACAGCTTCCCGGTCCCGTGGCCATTCATTGTGCAAGTGGCCGCCGGGCCAGCTTGATGGGGCTTGCATCGTGGGCGCATCAGAACAATTGCGATGCATCCGCCGCTACGGATCGCGGGCGGGAATCGGGCTTGGACATCAGCGAAGCCGAGCTGTCGCCAATGCTCGTAGAAAGCGAGGCCCAAGGGTGATTTTCAGACAGCTTATCGAGCGGGAGTCCTCTACCTATACCTATCTGATCGGATGCGAGAACACGGGTGAGGCGGTTCTGCTCGACCCCGTCATCGAGACGTGCGACAGGGATCTGAAAGCCGTCGCGGCATTGGGTCTCAACCTGTCCTTCACGCTCGACACGCATATCCACGCTGACCACATCACGGGTGCATGCCGACTGCGCAGTTTGACAGGGTGCAAGGTCGCTTACCCTGCCGATGACAATATCTCATGTGCGGATGTGGAAGTGAGCGAAGAGGCGCCCCTAGCGGTAGGTGACCTGACCATCCGCGCGCTGTTCACGCCTGGCCACACCGACAAGCATCACTGCTATCTGATAGAGCACGGCGGCCATACGCAGGTCTTCACGGGCGACGCGCTGCTGATTGATGGCTGCGGTCGCACCGATTTCCAGAACGGCGATTCAGAAACCCTTTACAGGTCAGTCCGCGAAAAACTGTTCGCCCTACCGGAAGACACGCTGGTCTATCCTGCGCATGACTATTCAGGGCGCCGCGTCTCGACGATCATGCAGGAACGCACACGTAACCCCCGCTTGAATGACGATGTCTCGCTTGCCGAATTCCAGCAAATCATGGCCGATCTTGATCTGCCTTATCCCAAGAAGATCGACGTGGCCGTGCCTGCCAATCGGAAATGCGGAGATTGTGTCGAAGAAGCTGTCGAGCACATGCATGAGATCGGCGGAAAATCCCCGCAGGGATAGCTTGGTTACCGAGGATAGCGCGCAACCACCGCCTTCCCTTACACGACCACGAACTGCCCCATCATCCCTGCGTCCTCATGTTCGAGGATGTGGCAGTGATACATGTATGGCAGATCGGGATCGGTATTTTCTTCGAAGCGCAGAAGTACGCGAACCTGTTCGCGCGGATTGACGACAATCGTATCCTTGAAGCCAGTTTCCAGTGGCGGGGGAACCTGACCATCGCGGTCTAGCACCTGGAACTGGACGTTATGGATGTGGAACGGGTGCGCCATCATGGAGGCATTGGCAATTTCCCAGATCTCCCATTGTCCGACCGGCACGCGTTCGTTGATCACATTCATGTCCATCGTGGCGCCATTGATCGACATGCCACCGCCCATCATGCCCATGTCGAGAACGAACCGGCGCGTGCGGATCGCGAGCGACGGGTCGGGCGGAGTAAGCGATGCCAGTTGAGCGGGTAGCGGCAAGGCGCTCGCCGAGCCTGCGGGCCTGATGTCCAGAATTTTGGATGTTTGTTCGGAGCTGCCAGCATCGTTACGGCGGCCCATCATGCCCCCGCCCATCATGTCCATGCCATTCTCAGGGCTATTGGCGATCAAGCGAAGCGGACGCCCTTCTGAGAGATCGAGAACGACCTGGGCACGTTCGCCCGGAGCCAGTTTGAGCGATCGTATGGAATGTGCGCGATCAAGCAAGCCGCCGTCGCTCGCGATCAATTGCATCGGCCGATTTCCCTCGAGCGAGAAATTGTAGAAACGGGCGTTCGATCCGTTGAGGATACGTAGCCGCAATCGGCTGCTCTGTGCCTCGAACACGGCATTTTGCGTGCCGTTCACGAACATGTGATCACCACGTACGCCCATCATCTGTGCATGCATCCCACTGGGGTAAATCAAGCGACCGGATTTATCGAGCATGCGATCCTGAACGATCAAGGGTATGTCATCGACGCCGTAGTCGCTGGGCAAGTCAAGGCGGTCTTCCTCGTCGTCGCGGACATAGATCGGGGCTGCCAGACCGGCATAAACCTGAGGGCCCGCCCCGCGATGCAGATGCGAATGGTACCAGTAGAGCGACGCGCGCTGGCGCACCTCGAATGACGGGCTCCACCGTTCGCCCGGAGCGATAAGTTGATGCGGCCCACCATCTGCCGCAGCAGGAAGTTCGAAACCGTGCCAGTGGACGGTCGCTCCCTCCGGCAGCGAGTTATCGATATGGAACCGTACAGTTTCCCCACGGCGCATCTCCAGTGTCGGTCCGAGATAAGGCGCGTCGATGCCGATCGTAGGCGAAGCTACCCCCGGGACGAACTCCTTCTCGCCTGGCGTCAGGGAAAGGCGAAAAACGCGTTCACCCTTATCAATCTCGCCTCTACGCAAGGGCGGTATGGAAAGGGGGATGGGCTCTCGGGTGCTGCCCAAGAGCGAGGTATTCTGCGCTTTGCATCCCGTCAGAGGGAAAACCGTGAAGGCTGCCGTTGCCAGTCCTGCACTTTTGATCAGCGCTCGACGGGGGATGAGTAGATCCTTGCTCATGCCAGTTGTGTTTGTTCTCTTTCATATTGGCTCGTGCCGGATCGATTTGAAACCAGCCAGGCTTCGCTAGAGCGATTGCGGATCTTCACATTACGAACCGGTCCCAGCCCGCATAATGCTCACGGCTACGCTTGCCTTGAGGCAGGCTCAGTCCGATCAAGAGCAGTCCGACCCCAACCGATGCCACCGTTCCGGCAGACGACGCCCCCGCGAGGAGGAATGGCGATGCGACAAGCCAGGCGCCAAATGCTGCGTTGAGGAAGCGCAGGGCGCGCGCGACTTCCGCAGTCGCGATAATGGCAACCGTAATTACCAAAGCGCCGACCACATGATCGCTGTTGGCCATCGCCCCCTCGCTGCCAAGCGTGATCCTTGTTAGCATCAGCCAAGCTCCCAGAGCCGTGCTGGCCATCAGGGTCCAGGGGAAGGTCACGCCGCGCACCGTGTTGTTCCAGATCGAGCGCGCATCGGTCATATAGTCGGTATCGTCGATCTCGCCGTGTGCCACTGCACCGCCCTTGAAGAAGGTACGGACAAGCGGTTTGCCTTCCTTTCTCGACCAGTAGAGATACTGCCCCATGGCGATGACTTCATCGAGCGAGAACGGGATCATGATCAGCATCGCGAGGGCAGCGATCAGCGCCGGCGTGCTCCACGTGCCGATCACGATCGGCTGAATGATCACGAAATAGATACTGATCACACCGAGCGGAATGACCAGAATGCCGAAGAAGGTGACCATCCACGGCATGGTGCGCCAGCGCGCGCGGGTTCCCATGACCGCCATCAGGATTTCAAGCACATAGCTGACCGCTCCAAGCCCGGCATCGGGGATCGGCCAGGCCTTGGATACATCCGAAGTGATGATTTCCTCGGTACCGTTCTTGGGATCGGCAAGCGATCCGGAGAAGAACGGTTCCCACGCCACATCGATATGACCAAGCTGGTAGGAGGTGAGCATACGCGATATCAAAAGGCCGATTATGCCCATCGCAACGATCGGGAAACGCTGGGCATCGGTCGAGGGACTGTAGGTCCACCCGGGCGGGATGGACTTCTTGTCCATCATGCCTTCCATGCTCATGCCGGGCATCATGGGCACTAGCACCGAAAATGCGATTGCCAATGTACCGACAAGCAGATTGGTCAGATATTGTGCCGCGCTCGGACTCCAGAAGAACAAGGGCGCGAAAAGCAGCCAGATGCCGATGAAGGCTGTCGCCCACTGTCCGAACCAGGCGGTGCGCTTCGAAAGCGACATGGCGCCGAAGATCATCAACGCGATCCCGCTTAGCATATCGCTTAAGGCAAGAGCATTGGCCCGCCATTCGATCGACGGCAAACCCCGCTCGAGAGTGACCGCTACGACCGAAGCACGGGCAGTATCGGCGGATACGACGTCATAGACACCCGGACTTGCAGCAAGCCACAGGCCGAGCCCGATGACAGCAAACTGCGTCCAGCGGGTACCGCGTTGGGGTCCGTCCATGTCGTGCATTTCCCCGTCCACCTGGTGCCCGCTATGCGGCATATCGGTGTCATGCGACTGAGGCTGCATCCGTTCGGATTTCAATGCGTCAGAACGCTTCGGATGCCAGGCCACCCTGGCGGTATTTAGCTTGTTCGTTTCGTACCAGTCCTGCGGGTCGGCTTTCAACGCGTCGATGATGGTCGGAAGCGTGTCGCGGAGCGAATGCTCTGGCTCCCACCCCAGCAGGTTCCGGGCCCGGGAGATATCAAGGATGTAGTGAGCATTGGCGTCATCGACCATCCATTGCTTGACGAAGCCGTCATGGCCAAGGACTTCTTCCTCGATCCACGTGCCCAGTTTCGCCACGCTCTTTGGAATGCGGACAGTCGTCCATTCTTCTCCATGGATCTGACAATGAACGATGTCTTGAATTTCGGCATAGCCCAGCGTTTCGGGCTCTCCGACAAGAATCGGCGTCTCGCCCTCGAGGTCAGCGCGATTTGCAATTGTACGCTCTACCGCTCTGGTCAGATCTTCGAGGTGCAGTGCCGATTGCGCTGCACACAACATGCCGGGATACAGATGCGCCGACACGCGGTGCTCATAGACACCGGCAATTTGTTCGGCGAGAAAGGCGGAGTGCCCCTTATCGTCATAGACTCCGGCGAACCGCAGGAACACAACCGGAATGTCGCCACGGTTCTCGCGCAGTACCTGCTCGGCGTCGGCTTTCGACTGAGGGTATGGCCAGGTAGGTCCGAGCGGACTGGATTCGTCGATACGCTCGTCGGGGAGCGGCTTGGGCTCGTGTACAAGCATCGAGCTTGCATAGATGAACTGTTCAACGTCGAAGTCCTGCAGCCCCGCGATCAGCCTGCGCGACCCTTCAACGTTGACGTCATTGTACAGAGGGTTCGGGTCGCCCGTGATGTCGAAATAGGCAGCTAGGTGTACACACGCCGCAATCGCGTTGCCGTGCGCGGCTCGCACCCTGGCCAGGGCATCGGCAATCGAAGCGTCGTCCGCGAGGTCAACGGCGTATGAGGCGTCGAGCCCAGGGATGTCTTCCGCGACCGCGCGATCGAGGCCGATGATGCGATATTGACCGCTTAATCGATCAACCAAAGAGCGTCCGATGTATCCTCTTGCACCGGTTATCAGGACGACGCCTTCAGCCATTGTCTACTCCATCGCGTTGTTCTTGGGTTTACTCTTCAAGACAGGACCGTCCTCAAAGGAAGACGGTCCTGCAGCGGCCCTCGGACTAGCAACAACCCGATGAGTCCTTTTCCTGAGATGGCTTGGAGATTTCCTCGACGAGTTCTGCAGTTTTTGCATCAGCACCGGACCGTGCAATATCGGCCTGGGAAACCATACCGCAGCAATTCCCTTCGTCATCAATCACGGGAACGCGCCGGACCTGGTTGCTCTCCATCGTGGAGCAACATGCATCTACCTCGGTGTCCGGCGTGACAGTAACAACCGACCGGGTCATGATGTCCCCCACCGGTGTGTCGGGCGACTTGCCTTCAGCTACGACGCGACAGCAAATGTCTCGATCTGTGACCACTCCCACCAGACCGCCTTCGCCATCAACAACTGGAATTTCTCCGCAGTCATTTCCCACCATGAGCTTCGCTGCGTCCTGTGCGCTCGCATTTTCGTCGCAGCAGGCGGGATTCTTCGTCATAATGTCCTTAACATGCATAACTTTACTCCTTCATTGGTCGATCTGCGCGAAAGCACTTCCCATCAGGGCTGCTTCGCTCGAATCATTGGAAGTAATAAGGTAACGGTTCCCATCGTTGGAAGGTCAAGCATCCTCCTTGCGGCGCATTGGGTATCCGCCGCCGACCTGGACCGCTCAAGGTGGTCGCGAAGGTGCTTCTCTTGCGAGGTTCTTTGATGGGTCACGCTTGCAGTACGAGCCAACTGCTCAAGCCCCTCAAATTTGCTGAACGGTAAAGGCGGGGAGCTTGGAAAAACATCGGCTCAGCGAATGGATAGCTCCCACTCAACATCGAGCTGATATCGGGATTAGTCCCAAATCAATGTTCGCAAGCGGGCTGACCACGCCTTGGCCAAAAACTGCAATCGCGAAACTGGCCAAGCTTGAGGTCTTGCGGACATCGACGCAGCACCTTCGAACCCGCTCCAGGAGTCTTAAGTTTCTCGACGGTCAAATGTCGGACGTGTCCTGAACCAATTGCTGGTCCAACCCAAAAATGAAGCTGACCATGACAACAGACCAGTGCCAACTCTGTTTTTAGCAGACCCGCTGGTATCCGAACTTGTGACCGACTTCCTTTGCTAAGGCAGGATTGGCATCGTCGGACAGATCTTTGAGGATAGGACAATCTGGCTTGTCATCGTTCGTGCAACCCTCGATAAGATGCTCGAGGGCGTCGATCATGGAATGAATTTCCGCAGCCTTGGCGCGCAGAGCACCCAGATGTCCATCGGCAACCTCCCGAACATCCTTGCTGGCTCTTTTCTCGTCGTGCCACAGACCGAGCAATTCGCCGATATCATCTACCGAGAAGCCTAGGTTGCGGGCGCGGCGGATGAACCGCAGCGTATGTATTTCGGCAGGGCCGTAAAGCCGATAGCCAGCTTCGGTGCGCTCGGCCGCTCCGATCAGACCGATTTTCTCATAATGCCTGATCATCTTGGCCGACACGCCACTGTCTGCGGCGGCCTCACCAATTGTGTGTAGATGGTTCATGCATGCTGGATAACTTTCCCACGATGGGAATGCAAATAACCTCCGCCGCCGGAATATTTATTCTGACGCCCCTCTTGACCTTCCCATGATGGGAAGCCCTATCTTTCGGGTGATGTTTGATTCGCGGAGGAAGATTTGAAGAAAGCGCACTCCCGCGCATTGGCGCCGACATGCCCAGACGCTGCACCACCCTGGAAAGACGCAAGCCATATATGCGCAGCTAACCTGGGCAGGTAACTTGAGCGGCAAGTTCGCGCGCTTCCAAGTCTTGCGCATGATGACGCAAAACTGAATTTAGCGGAACAATGAAAGGAACTCTTTGATGAATAGTTTGAAACTAGCCGCCCTCGGAGCCTTGGCAACCGCCGGTCTCGCAACAGCTGCGGCCGCGCAACCCCAAGTCGATCATCAGCCCGCTCCGCAAGAGAGTTCGCAAAGTCAGGAGAGCAGCCATGAGCATGGTACAATGCAGGGCGAAATGTCGGGCTTGGAAGGCGACATGCGGGGCATGGATGGTGACATGTCCGGCATGATGGCGATGATGAACAATCCCGAGATGCGCGCTGAAATGATGGCGATGATGAACGATCCGGAAATGCGCGCCCAAATGATGGACATGATGCGCAACTGCAGCGAAATGATGAGAATGAAACAGGAACAGACGTCAGATGAAGAAGCAGGGTAATCCTGATCATCACACGTCACCTTGACGGATTGCCTTCGCAAAAACCTACCCCGCACACCCGAACGGGGCAGGCCTCGTCCGAATAACGATCGATAAATCCTGCCGACCTCATGTACCATGCAAGCGAACCATATTTATGATTGCTACCACGACAGATCACGAAGGCTTATCGAGACTCGCTTGCGCTCGTAGAGAAAGATGATGCGGTTACTGCGCTCTCTTGGAATTTTTCTGATTGCTTGCGGACTCTTTGTCCAGTCGGCCGCTCATGCCTCGGCGCTTCCACAGGCGCCGGCGACGATCGACGGGCCGTGCGATGAGATGCGCATGGAGGCTGGTTCTTCGACCGCTCCGGAAGACCAACACGGACCGTGCAAAAATCTTCGCCTGGATTGCCTTGTAGCCCTCGGCTGTATCGCTCCGCTGGTGATGGCCGGAGCCCCATCAGGAGAGCGTGTAACACTTGCTGCGCGTCCCTTGTTCACCCCGTTTGCCGCTTATTCTTTGGCTCTCGTTGGTCAAGGACCCGAGCCGCCCCCTCCGCAATAGCGATTCTGAGTTTTGCCAGGGACTACCCTGCATACTGAAGCTGGACGAATTTTCCGTCGCGCCTAGCGATGGTCGTTTGTTCCGTCCGCGCTTACGTCGCGCGCTCTAGCGGAATCTAGAACTCATGCAGAAAATTTGCTGGACCGCATTTCCGGTCCTGCTGGCTTTGGCGCCAGCTAGTTACGCCCAGTCGATCGGCTACGAGGAGGCCTTGAGAGCGGCCGTTAGCGAGCAGCCGCAGGTGCGGGCGCGGGAGTTGCAGCTCGAGGCACGTCGCAGCGTCGCTGACGCAGCTGACGAACTACCTGATCCTCGGCTCCGCGCTGGAATTCAGAACCTTCCGGTGACAGGCCCGGCAGCCTTCGAGATCGACCGGCAGCTGCCCACCCAGATCCAGGTCGGTGTCGAGCAGGACATCCCCAATCTCGCCGAGCGCCATGCGAGAGCGCGCGTGGCAGCGGCCGATATAGATCTGGCTTCCGCGCAGCTGACACGCGCGCAGCTCATGGCTCGGCTTGGAGCAGGCGAGGCCTGGATCTCGCTCGCTTACACCCAACAGGCCCTGAATGTTACCGATGACGCACTTAGGCAGATTGAAAGACTGGTGCCTCTGGCGCGGAGCGCTGTTGCCGCGGGATCGGCCAGGCCGGCTGAGAGCCTCGAGATCCGCCGTGCGGTACTGGAAGTCGAGGACGTGCGGACGCGCCTAGAAGGCGACCTTGACGCGGCACAAGCCATGTTGGCGCGATATGCTGCTGTGCAAGACGCAGTTGCCACCGGGGCGATCCCCGGGGCGGATGTCGATGCCGAGCGACTTCGGGCGACCCTAGAGCTTAATCCCGACATCATTCTCGCTATCGCACAGGTCCGACAGGCAGATGCGAGGATCGATCTTGCCCGGTCGGAGAAGCGGCCCGATTTCGGCATCAATCTCAGCTATGGCAGGCGCGATCCGATGTTCGGCGATGTCGTCTCGGTCATGGGCTCAATTACGCTCCCCATCTTTGCGGGCAGGCGACAGAACCCGAGGATTGCCGCTGCTGAAGCCGAAGCAAGCGCAGCGCAAGCGATTCAGCTTGATCGGTTGCGCGAACTGCAAGCGCAATTCGAAGCCGACCTTGCAGCCTGGCGCAGCGCATACCGCCAGTGGCAGCGGGCCACGGAGGAGTTGCTACCCCTCGCCCAAAGCCGAGCTGATCTCGAAAGTGCGAGCTTCGCGGCAAACCGCGCCGAACTGCTCGACGTCATCGAAGCGATCAAGGCCCTGGCGCTCCTACAAATCGAGATCCTTGAGCGTGAGGAGGCGACAGTCGAAGCCGCTACGACCTTGCGACTGACCTATACGGAGTTCCAGCCATGAGAGCGAAAATGGGAGCCGCGTGGGGCAAACTGTCGCCGCGCCAGAAATCCTGGACCATGGCAGCAACGGTCGCGCTGATCAGCGCCACCGCAGGATACGGGTTATCGCAGCTGGGTGAGGGCGGAAGTCAGACAAATGGCGATGGGGGATCATCCAGCGCCGAATGTGAGGACGTGCTTTACTGGTACGATCCGATGGTGCCGGGACAGCGCTTCGACGAGCCTGGAAAGTCGCCGTTCATGGATATGGAACTTGTCCCTAAATGCGCCGGCGAGGAGGCTACCTCCGGGGTCCAGATCGACGCAGGGCTTGTCCAGAACTTCGGCATCCGCACCGCCGACGCCGAATACGGCGTACTTGAGCCGGAAGTGTCCGTTACCGGTGTTCTTGCTTACAACGGGCGTGACGTTGCGATTGTCCAGCCAAGGGCTGGCGGCTTTGTACAACGCACCTATGGGCGTGCTCCAGACGATGTGGTGGGCCGAGGCGCGCCGCTGGCCGATATTCTCGTACCCGAATGGGGTGGAGCGCAGCAGGAATATCTGGCCGTCCTGAACAGCGGCGATGAGCAGCTTGCACAGGCAATGCGCGAGCGCATGCGGTTGCTCGGCATGTCGAATGGGCAGATTTCCTCGGTGAGCCGGACCGGCCGCGCCCAAGCGACGATCACAGTCACCGCTCCGACTGGCGGGGCCATCACCATGCTCGGCGTACGACCCGGCATGACCGTGATGGCAGGCCAGACCCTGGCAGAAATAACCGGATTTTCGCCGATCTGGCTCGAGGCATCGGTGCCCGAGACACAAGCAGCGAATATCCGGGTTGGCCAACCTGTCAGCGCAACTTTGACCGCATTTCCCGATGAGAGGTTTTCCGGACCGATCATCGCGATCTTGCCGAGTGCACAGGACGCGAGCCGGACAATCACCGTCCGCGCGCAATTGCCCAATCCGTCCGGACGGCTCAAGCCAGGCATGTTCGCGCAGGTCTCGCTGACCCCCGACACCCGGCGCGCCCTGCTGGTGCCGTCCGAAGCGGTGATCCGGACCGGGCGCCGCACGATCGTGATGATCAAACAGGACGAGGGCGGGTTCATGCCTGCCGAAGTCCGGATCGGACGCGAAGCGGGAGGCAGGACCGAAGTGCTGGCCGGCCTTTCGCAAGGCGAAGAAGTCGTGACTTCGGGCCAGTTCCTGCTCGATTCCGAGGCAAGCCTGGCAGGGCTCGATGTTCGTGCGATTGATCAGGCAGGCCCAGACCGGGACCGTGACGACCAACCAGCGACATTCAGCGCAATCGGCACGATCGAGAAGATTGCCGATGGCTCTGTCACGCTGCGGCACGGGCCCGTCCCGCGGCTAGACTGGCCTGCCATGACGATGACCTTCCGCACGAAGAATGCAGCGCAGATCAGCGGATTCGAGAAGGGCGACAGAGTGCGCTTTACCTTCACGCAGCAGGACGCCGGCCCCCGTATCGAGACCATCAGGAGGGCCGGGCAATGATCGCACGCATCATCGATGCCTCGATCGCCAATCGACTTTTCATCGTCCTCGCCGCCATAGCTGTGACGCTTGGCGGGTTCTGGGCCGTACGCACAACTCCGGTTGATGCTTTGCCCGATCTGTCCGATGTCCAGGTTGTTGTCCGATCCAACTATCCTGGACAGGCGCCGCGGATTGTCGAGGACCAGGTGACCTACCCAATGGCGACGACCATGCTGTCGGTGCCCGGAGCAAAGACCGTACGCGGCTACTCGATGTTCGGTGACAGCTACGTCTACATCATTTTCGAGGATGGCACCGACCTTTACTGGGCGCGGTCGCGTGTGCTCGAGTACCTCAACCAGGTCCAAAATCGCTTGCCCGAGGGTGTTACGAGCACGCTCGGTCCGGATGCGACGGGCGTGGGATGGATTTACGAATATGCCCTTGTCGACCGCACCGGCGGACATGATCTGGCGGGCCTGAGAAGCATTCAGGACTGGTTCCTGCGATACGAGCTCAAGACCATTCCCGGCATCGCGGAAGTGGCGAGTGTCGGAGGCATGGTCAAGCAGTACCAGGTCGTGCTCGATCCTTACCGGATGGCTTCGTTTGGCGTCACCCATGCCGAAATAGTGAACGCCATCCAGTCATCCAATCAAGAAGCCGGTGGTTCGATCGTCGAAATGGGCGAGGCCGAATACATGGTCCGCGCATCAGGCTATCTGACGACGCTCGACGACTTCCGTCAGATCCCCCTCAGGGCCGCAGCAGGAGGTGTGCCTGTCACTGTGGGAGATGTCGCCACAATCCAGGTCGGACCAGAACTGCGTCGCGGCATTGCCGAGCTCAACGGGGAAGGAGAGGTTGCCGGCGGCATTATCGTTCTCAGACAGGGCGCGGACGCTCGCAGTGCAATTCAGGCTGTCGAGGAAAAACTGGACGAGTTGCAGGCGAGCCTTCCCGAAGGTGTCGAAATCGTCACGACCTACGACCGTTCGCAACTTATCGACGCCTCGGTGGAGAATTTGACGACCAAGCTGATCGAGGAGTTCATCGTCGTCGCGCTCGTATGCGCGCTTTTCCTGTGGCACGCGCGCTCGGCGCTGGTCGCGATCATAACCCTTCCCCTGGGCGTGCTGGCGGCGTTCATCGTGATGCGTTTCCAGGGGGTGAATGCCAATATCATGTCGCTGGGCGGGATCGCGATTGCGGTCGGCGCCATGGTCGATGCGGCCGTTGTGATGATCGAAAACGCGCACAAGCATCTCGAGCGGTGGGAGCATGAAAACCCCGACACAGTGCTTTCGGTCAAGGAGCGCTGGCGCATCATTGCTGATGCTTCGAAGGAGGTCGGACCCGCGCTGTTTTTCAGCCTTCTGATCATAACCCTGTCCTTCCTGCCTGTGTTCACTCTGCAAGCTCAGGAAGGTCGCCTCTTTGCTCCGCTTGCCTTCACAAAGACCTATGCCATGGCGGCCGCGGCTCTGCTCTCGATAACGCTGGTTCCGGTGATGATGGGTTGGCTGATCAGGGGTAAAATCCCGTCAGAGGATTCCAACTTCCTCAATCGCGGATTGACCAAGATTTACCGACCGGGTCTTAATTGGGTCATGCGCTGGCCCAAAGCCACGCTCGCGATTGCTGGCGCTATCTTCCTTACCACGCTGATTCCCTTCTCGCAGCTCGGCGGGGAGTTTCTTCCGCCGCTCGACGAGGGTGATCTGCTTTACATGCCCAGCGCCCTTCCCGGTCTTTCACCGGGCGAGGCCTCAGCGCTGCTGCAGCGTACCGACAGGCTTATCAAGTCGGTACCGGAGGTTGAGACAGTTTTCGGCAAGGCCGGTCGCGCGGATACCGCCACCGATCCGGCACCACTTACCATGTTCGAAACCACGATCCGTTTCCGGCCGCGTGAGGAATGGCGTGAAGGCATGACCTCGGACTTGCTGATTGAAGAACTCGACAGAATTGTACAGGTGCCCGGTCTCGCCAACGTCTGGGTACCACCGATCCGTAACCGCATCGATATGCTTGCGACCGGGATCAAGAGCCCGATCGGGGTCAAGGTGTCGGGCGAGGATCTTGCCGAGATTGAACGTGTAGCGCTCGAGGTAGAGGGTGTCGCCAAAACGATTCCCGGCGTCAGTTCGGCACTAGCCGAGAGACTTTCGGGCGGACGCTACGTTGATGTCGATATCGATCGTTCCGCAGCGGCAAGATACGGCCTCAACATCACCGACATCCAGCAGATCGTCTCGGGCGCCATTGGCGGGGCCAATATTGGCCGAACGGTTGAAGGTCTGGCGCGCTATCCGATCAATGTGCGCTACCCCCGTGAAATTCGCGACAGCGTCGACGAACTGCGAACCTTGCCCCTGCTGACCCCTTCGGGACAACAGATTACACTCGGCACGGTCGCACGGATCGGCGTCAGCGATGGCCCCCCCATGCTCAAGAGCGAGCAGGGCCGATTGACCAGCTACATCTATGTGGATGTGCGCGACCGCGATCTTACATCGGTGGTCGCCGACCTCCAGGAAGCCGTTGCCGCGGGCGTCAATCTCCCGGCCGGCGTCAGTCTGTCCTACGCGGGTCAGTTCGAATATCTCACCCGGGCGTACGAGCGGTTGCAGATTGTCGTACCCGCCACACTCGTGATTATCTTCCTGCTGCTCTATCTGATCTTCAGAAGATGGGACGAGGCAATGCTCATTATGGGTACGCTGCCATTCGCCCTGTCCGGTGGCTACTGGCTCCTTTACCTGATGGGCTACAACCAGTCTGTAGCCACTGCCGTCGGGTTCATTGCGCTGGCCGGTGTATCGGCAGAGTTCGGCGTGATCATGCTGATCTATCTCAAGGCAGCCCTCGAGAGACGAAGTGGCGATATGAGCGCCGAGGAAGTGGATCAGGCGATCCGCGAAGGGGCGCTCTTGCGTGTCCGACCCAAGGCGATGACCGTAGCGGTGATCCTTGCGGGTCTGTTCCCGATCTTGATCGGAACCGGAGCTGGCTCGGAGGTGATGAGCCGGATCGCGGCACCGATGATCGGCGGTATGATTACCGCGCCGCTCCTGTCCATGTTCGTGCTTCCCGCCGCATATTTGTTGTTGCGGCGGCCCCGTCCGGAAAAACCGGTCAATCCCCAAGGAGAAGAAGAATGCGTACCACAACTTACCTGACTCTATTGGCTGCTCCACTGGCCCTTGCTGCCTGCGACAATGCCAGCGAAACAGCCGAGCCGTCCGAAACGATGATGTCCGAGGGCATGGCGGATGCCGACAGCATGCCGATGGGGGATGACATGGCGATGATGGATCCCGCCGGAGCGGGTCAAGCGGGAAGCGGCGAAGGCTCGGTTACGGAAATCGACCAAGCCGAAGGCAAGGTCACGATCGACCACGGTCCGATCGCTGCGGTTGGCTGGCCAGCGATGACAATGGCCTTCTCCGCAGACGAGGCCACCATCGACAAGGTCGCAGTCGGCGATCGCGTCACCTTTGAATTTCGAACCACAGAAGGCGGCGGCGAACTGACCGCGATCTCCAAGCAGTAATGGGTGGCCTGCGCTGCACCGGAAGTTGGCGCGGCGCAGGCTCCGGAGCTTCTTGAGCATGAAGCAGTTAACGATACGAAAGATGATGATGAACTGCGATGGAGTGATGCAAAACCCCGTGATGATGCCTGCAGTGGGTGTGGTCTGGATTGGTTTGCTGGGACTAATAACACTCGGGATCTTCGCATTCATAAAATATCTCAAGTCATGAGCGGACTTCGTGTGTCTACGGGCAAACCTTTGGCGGGCTCAGCTATTCGGCCATTGTCGAAGACCTGGTGCTCCGACAGAGTATCCAAACGACGCGCTCTTATTAGGGAATAACAAATGACCGAGACTTTTTCCGACGCGGCTGACAAGCCGGTCCCCAGCGGAACTGCCGTCGATCCGGTCTGCGGCATGAGCGTAGCAATCGAGGGCGCCAGCTTCGTCCACGAGCACGATGCTTCACAGCATTATTTCTGCTCTTCGCGCTGCCTTGACAAATTTCGGGCCGATCCAGAGCTGTATCTTTCGAACGCGCACCTCGATGCGGTCGAAGATGTTCCGGAAGGCGCAATCTACACCTGCCCGATGCACCCTGAAATCCGCCAGCCGGGTCCGGGCTCCTGTCCGATCTGCGGAATGGCGCTTGAACCCGAGACGGTTACCCTCGACGAAGGGCCCGATCCAGAGCTTGTGGACATGCGTCGCCGATTCTGGTGGAGCACGCTCTTTACCGTCCCGTTATTTGCCTATGCTATGGGCGATCTCATTCCCTCCAGGCCGTTCGACAGCCTGATCGAGCCTGCCTGGGCACAATGGATCCAACTTCTGCTCGCAACGCCAGTCGTCCTTTGGGGAGGCTGGCCGTTCTTCGTGCGAGCGATCCAGTCGGTGCGAACGATGAACCTTAACATGTTCACGCTGATCGGATTCGGTGTCGCGATCGCCTATTTCTTCAGTGTGGTGGCTACGCTGGTCCCCGGTATCTTTCCCGATGCCTTCCGGGACGAGGGAGGCCGGGTCGCGGTATATTTCGAGGCTGCGGCGGTGATCACGACGCTCGTCTTGCTCGGACAGGTGCTCGAATTGAAGGCGCGCGGCTCCACCTCGAGCGCGCTGCGAGCGCTTCTCGAACTGGCGCCTCCAACCGCGATGAAGATCTTCGGAAGGGGGGACGAGCGCGAAGTGCCGCTCGATCAGTTGTCATCTAATGACCTTCTACGCGTCCGGCCCGGCGACAAGGTCCCCGTGGACGGCACAATCGAAGACGGTAGCAGCGCGGTCGACGAATCAATGATCAGCGGCGAACCTCTTCCCGTCAGGAAGGGCGCAGGTGACACGGTCATCGGTGGTACCGTCAACCAGACGGGTAGCTTCACCATGCGCGCAACCCGGGTTGGCGCGGACACCATGCTGTCGAAAATTGTCCAGATGGTTGCAGAGGCACAGCGCAGCCGGGCACCGATCCAGCGCCTGGCCGACCAGGTAACCTCATGGTTCGTGCCGGTCGTCGTTGTGGTCGCAGTGATTGCCTTCATCGTGTGGGCTATATGGGGGCCCGCTCCGGCGCTCGCCTATGCACTGATCAACGCTATCGCCGTCCTGATCATCGCCTGTCCGTGTGCCCTGGGGCTCGCCACGCCGATGTCGATCATGACGGGCACCGGTAAGGGGGCGCAGCACGGTATTTTGATCAAGAACGCCGAGGCCCTCGAAACTCTGGAGAAGATCGACACGCTGGTCGTGGACAAGACCGGTACGCTTACACTGGGCAAGCCGGACCTTGTCAGCGTCAACGTGCAGCCGGGTTACGACGAAACCGAGATGCTTGGGTTGGTCGCCGCAGTAGAAAGAGGAAGCGAACACCCGCTCGCGCATGCGATTGTCGAAGGCGCGAAGAAGCGAGGTGCTCCAGTTCAGGACGCCTCCGAGATCGATACCGTGACCGGAGAAGGTATCCAGGGCTTCGTCAATGATCGAAAGGTTGCCATTGGCAATGACAAGCTGATGCAGCGCATCGGTGCCCTGAACGAGGAATGGCGTTCATCTGCAGAGAAAGGGAGGCACCTTGGCCACACTGTCATGTTTGTTGCGGTCGATGGAAAGCCGGCAGGTCTGATTGCAGTCGCCGATCCGATCAAGGAGACTAGTCGCACCGCAATTGCAGAGCTCCACGCCCGAGGAATACGCGTCGTCATGCTTACCGGGGACAGCCGAGCGACTGCGCAGGCGGTCGCTGAGCAGGTCGATATCGATGAGGTTCATGCAAATGTCTCTCCCGAGGAGAAGCACAGCAAGGTCGAGGAGCTGAAGAACGCCGGTCGACGCGTCGCAATGGCCGGCGACGGTATCAACGATGCACCGGCCCTTGCCGCAGCGCATGCCGGGATTGCCATGGGAACAGGCACCGACGTTGCCATTGAGAGCGCCGGAGTAACTCTTGTCCGCGGCGATCTCGTGGGCGTGGTACAGGCCATTGTCTTGTCGCGCGCAACGATGCGCAATATCAGACAGAATCTGTTCTTCGCCTTCGGATACAATGCGATCGGCATACCGATCGCAGCTGGGGTTCTCTATCCGTGGTTCGGGTTACTTCTCAGTCCGATGATTGCCGCTGCCGCGATGAGCCTGTCATCGGTCTCGGTAATCGGAAATGCATTGAGACTGCGGGCCGTTACCCTACCCCGCTTCGAAACATGACACAGAGGCGACCAAGCAGATGAGATACAAAGTGCTGAACGGACGACAATGAACTCAGACCAGACTTCGTATGGAGAGGATCGTCGTATCTGGCTCGGTGCGCATCCCGCCCTGTGGATCGCGATTTTTGGGGCGTTGATCGCCTTTGCTTGGGAGATGCTCCAGCTACCGTTCTACGGCACCGGGGAGCTCAGTCCCGCGGAAGCAGCCTATCGATGTGGACTCGCCTCGTTGGGCGACGCCGGGATCATGGTAACTGCCTATTTGGGCGCCTCGTTGGGAAACGGTCGAACGCCCTGGATCGTAAAATGGCCGATCTCTCGCTTTCTCGTCTACCTAGCCATCGGCTTGGGCATTACCTCTGCCGTCGAACTTCTGGCTGTGGGAGCCGACTGGGGGTGGACATACAGCTCTCTGATGCCGCTGTTACCTGGAACCGGCATCGGTCTGGTCCCCATCATAATGTGGATTATCGTTCCTTCCGCGACCTTGTGGCTTGCGCGCAGAATGAGCGTCGGACCCAGTTAGGAAGGAGCACCTGAGCCAATGATCGCTAGTGTGCAGATTCTGTCGACCCACGTCCACGCGGACGGGGGCCTGCACGAAATCCGAATCACAGGCATGAGCAGGGCCACGAGCTGAGCTGCAACGGTTTCGACCGAAGAATAGAGCCCGAGTTCTGCAAACCGGGGCAATCCCTAGACAAGCGTGGTGGGAATCATGCGATGCTGATCATGATCCCCTATTCGCTCGACGTGCTGGTCGCGATGGGCCAACTCCTCGTTCTGAACACGCGGCGAGGGCGACCGTTCTGGCGCTCCTTCTTCCGCGGCGATGCGCTGCCGGGCGGTGGCAAGGACACCCATCCTGGCTTCGATGTACCGCTCGCCGGCTCTGCCGCGCGCGGCGCCACTATCCCGTAGACTTTGGCTGTCAACGTGATGATCGGCGTCTTCCTCATGTTTTCAAGGCTCGTTCTCGGCACAGAACCACCTCTCGCCGACAGCGATCATCTGGTGGGGGCGCTTGTCGTCACGGTCGCCGTGATAGCGATGGCGGAAGTCGCGAGACCGCTTCGTTTTCTGAACGCAGCGTTTGGCCTGTGGCTGATCGCCGCTCCCTGGCTGATGGATGGCGGCACCGGCATCACGGGCGGCATCGTTGGTTCTGTGCTCGGAGCATTGCTGATAGGCTTGAGCCTGCCGAGAGGGCGCCGGAGCCACGAGCATTACGGGAGCTGGGATCGGTTCGTCGTGTAAGATGTCTGTAGAAACAGCCTAGAGATCGTGGATCGAACTTTCGCGAACTCGTCAGAACACCTGGAGAGGAGACACCAGCTCTGAACCGCAGTATCCCAGGCACGAAGCGCATGATCTGGCGCGGCGAATCCCGCTCTTTGGCGGGCCATATTCGGACTGCTCATCGCATTCACGTGGAAAATGCCGCAGCTCCCCCTCTATGAGAAGGGCGATCCTCGTCTGGCTCAGGCTGGTCTTAGGACCCGGCGCCGCTTTTCTCCTTCTTTTGCAACGCGCCAACCCATGGCCGCTGCACGCCGCATCAGAGGAAGCTCATCGCGACACGGCGCCGATCCAAAGTAATCGTTCGCGCGACAAGCCTGCGCACGCAGATTAGCACCCGCCAAGCTCGCACCGATGTACCGAGCGCCGCCATTCCATCTTCTTGACTAGGCTTGCATTGCGGCAGCTCTTCGCTGGCCTGCGCTGCTCCGGAACCCGAAGAACAATATCGCTGCGGTAATCGCCTGCGCAGTAATCGGCTCGACGGCAGGATAGAATCCGATCAAGTCGAACCGGGGGAGACCCTCGATGAACGTTAGGCTCAGGACCCCCGCTTCTTGAAGCGCACCGATACCTTTGCCGGCCAGCACAACGGCAAGGACTGCGATGAGCCACGCACTGTACCTGAAGAACTGGGTAATTGGGAGTTTCCGGCTGTATCGGAGCATGATCCAGGCGAGGACCGCGAGGACGACGAGTGCCGACAGCGCACCGGCAAGAATGGTCCCGCTGTTCTGAGGATTCCACAAGGCCGCGTAGAACAGGATCGTCTCGAACACCTCGCGGTAGACAACCACGAACGCAAGACCGAACAGGAACCAGGCAGAGCGGCGTGAAAGAGCCCTGCCCATCTTTTCCTGGATGTACCGCCGCCACTCGTCGGCGTGGCTTTTCCCGTGCATCCAGATGCCGACCGAGACGAGCACCACAGCCGCCAGTAGCGCGCCAAATCCTTCGGTAAGCTCGCGATTGGCGCCGCTTATGGTCACGAAGTAGGTCGCAGCGGCCCAGGTGACCACACCGGCGAGCAGGGCAGCAATCCACCCACCGTGGACGTAGGGCATGACCTCGGTCCGCTCCGACTTCCGGACAAACGCAATCATCGCTATCACCACCAGTAGCGCCTCGAGCCCCTCGCGCAGCAGGATCGTGAAGGCACCGAGGAACGTCGAAATGTCTGTCGCCGCTTCGGGCGACAAGGCGGTCTCCGCCCGGTCCAGCAGTGGATCCATCTCCATAAGCTCGCTGCGTAGGTCCGCCGGCCGAACACCCGAGTTGATGCTCGCGCGAAAGCCGCTAAGCGCTTGCTCAACCTGCATCATCAGATTTCCGTCCCGTGTGGATAGAACCGCCTCAAGCGGTTCGAACCCATCGAGATAGGCGGAGAGGGCAAGCTCGTTGGCTTGCGCGCGGTCCCCACGCTCGTACGCGGCAAGGCTTTCGCGCAGTTTGTTACGCACAAAATCCAGTGACCCCGAGCCTTCGGCGGTTGCTACGATCTGCGGATTGGCTCGCAAGTAAGCCATGACAGCAAATGCCCGGTCATCCCCGATCTGCTGCGCCAACGCCGCTGGTGTCAAGGCGACCAGCGCTTCGAGATCAGGTACGAGACGGCGGATCTCGGCGTTCTCCTCCCAGAGGCGCTGGCCTTCTGCTTCGTGCGGGAAGGCTATGCCGCCAGCGTATAGAGCCAGCGCCCATCGATCTTGATCCGGGAGGGCAGCAAAGCTCGGCATGGTCGTGCCTTCAAGACCCTGCGTGATGACCTGGTAGAGTCCGAACGCACTGCGCTCCCGCGCGCGATCCTTATCGGTGAAGTCGATCGGCGGCGGATCGATGTTCATAAGCTGCGACGGCGGAGATTTGCCAGCTGCTCCGTGGCACGAGGCGCAGTTCTGGGCGAACAAGGCCGTTGCCCGGGTCAGGTCAGGCGCCTCGCTGGGGGCGAGCGGCACCGGGTGTTCCGCGAGCAGGGCGGCGGCAAGGCTGCGCGCCAGTTGTGCGACTTCACCGGCCGGCCGCTTGGCCGCAATGGCCTCCCTCAATTCTCTTGCGCGTTCCTGGAGCCCGCTCTTGTTCCGACTGGCCGGTAGGCTGCCGATCCGCTCGGCGACCGACGCAGAGAACTCGATCATCTCGTCGTATTCGAACTGGTTCGACACCTCCCCGTCGGTAACCGCTGCCCCATAGTCGACAGCCACATAGTCGAGCATTCGCCAGGTAGTGGGGACTCCGGGTGCGCCAGCACTGGCTGCACCAGAAGCCATTACCATGCTTAGGAGAAGGGCAATGACCACGACGAACAAACGGCCATCGCGGCCCTGGGAAGGCATTCTGCGATCAAACATGAAACGCTCTTATGTTCGATGCGACTAATAATCAATTGCAAATGCGTGAGCGCGTTGCGTACCCATTCGGGCATCAAGAGCTAAGCGCATTGAATATCTCCGCACTCAACTCTGCCAAGTCGCGTCATCGTTCGCTCCATCGGGCAGTAGGCGGTCAATGCTGACGTGAAATTGGCTCATCGGCAGCGCCGGCAGACGCGTACGATCAATGCGCAGATTCTGTGGCGGGACATGGTAGGCAATCCGCGAGGTCAGCAGCCGCAGCGCCACCTTCATCAATGCCAGCGTGATTGGCTCGCCAGGACAGCGGTGGTGCCGGTGATGGTCGCCGCCGCCCTGGGGAATGAACATGAAGAGATCGCGGGGCGCGTCGATGAAGCGCTCCGGTCGGAATTCCTCCGGATCGCTCCACGGCTCGGAGCAATTGGTGCCATGCAGATCCAGAAGGACCTGCCGGCCCTTTGGGAAAGCCACGCCTTTCCATCTGAACGCCCGCCGCGTCCGCGCGATCAGAGCGGGGAAGAAGGGATAGAAGCGGCGCACCTCCTGTACGAACCGCACCGCGCAATCGCCGTTGGCGCTCTCCGGGACGTTCTCAGGAAAGCGGTGCAGTGCGTGAGCCACGAAGACGATATACACCGAAACTGCCACCGTCGGGCGAAGCACGTTGAGCAACTCCACCGCGGCGATCCGCGGCGGGAGCAACTCCCCGGACGCGTCGCGATGTCCCGCAACTACGGCCAACGCGCTTTCGTTCGCCGGACAGATGCGCCCAGTCCTAGTTTCTTCGATGACCGCCGCCAGCCACCGTTCGCTGCGTCGGCGAGCGATCCTCGCTTTCAGGTGCCCGAGGCCGAGTGCCGCCGCTTGATCAAATAGCGCTACCACATCGCGCGTGCGCTTAACCTCTTCGGCGGATGACAGCGGAACGGCGGCCCATTTGCAAACGGCTCTCATCAGAATCGGTTGGATGGCGTGATAGCGCATCACCTCTTCTTCGGACGCCCAGGAGGAGATTGCTTTTAACCATTCGCGCTCGACGAGCCTGGCGAGCTTCTCGACCCGTTCGTCACTCATCAGCGACATGAACATTGCCTTACGAAGGCGGTGCGCCTCATCGTCGAGACCTTGGACACCGCCTTTTCCCAGCAGGGTTGCGCGCACCGGTTCGGGCATTGCCCCGCGCCGCTTGAAACGAGACTCGTCGTAGAACAACTCCGCCGCCTCGGGTCCTCTCATGCAAATCGTCCTGCGCAGCAGGAGCCGTGACTCGAACAGATCCGATCCGAGCAGAGCACAGGTTTCCCGGACGTAGTCATAGGGCTTGGCGAGGAGGGCTGCCGTGCTATCGATGCGGCCGTCTCGGAAAAGGTGCAGCGGCACCCTTCGCTTACCGGGCTTCGCATCCCGCTGATGATCGCTGTCAGTCATACTCGGGCATCGCAGAGTACCTAGCCTTGCGGGGCCTTGCCGCCGATGTCAGCGGCATGCACAAGAGTATCGCCACACTGCAGATTCGCCGGCACCGCCACATCTATCTTCTCGGGGTATGGCAGATCGAGCTCATCCATGATCTTGACAAACTCGGGCAACGTCTTGCCGCCGCCAAGACGAGGATTGCGCTCCCGCTCCTGGGCGATCGTGGAGACGTGGCGATGTTGATAGTCATGCGCCGGGTAGACGAGCGTGTCTTCGGGCAAGGGAAAGATCTTGGCGTGAATCGACCGGTAAAGAGCTTCGGCGCTCCCATTCTGGAAATCCGTCCGCCCGCACCCGTCGATGAGCAATGCATCGCCGGTAAAGATGCGCGCCTGCCCGCCTTCCTCGAGAAAGAGGCAATGATGAGTGTCGGTGTGTCCGGGGGTAAACAGCGCCCGCAGCGACAGGCTGCCCACGACCAGGGGCTCCTCTTCCGTGATGCCGAGATCGGCGCAGGCCAATCCTTCGATCGCGGGATAGGCGACCTTACAGCCGGTGAGCGACCTCAGCCGGCTCGCCGAACTGACGTGGTCGGCATGGATGTGGGTTTCGAGGGTCAATTCCAGCGTCAGGCCGAACTCGCGCACCAGCGCGAGGTCGCGTTCCGCAGCCTCGATCACAGGATCGATGAGCGCGCATTTCCCCGATTCCTGACAGCCGACCAGATAGGTGTAGGTGGAGGATTCCGGCTCGAACAGCTGCCTGAAGATCACCGTCCGCTCCATCCTTTGCAAGCATGTCTGATTTCCCGTGCTCGATCTGCGACGGGTTCGGCGCGCTCCGCGCCCACCGGCTCGTCTGCGCTTTCCACGCTTGATGGAGCGGCCCTCTTGGCTTCGATTCGCTCGAGAGAGACCGCAGCGAGTTCGTAGTGGGCGGCCGTTACTTCTGACAGGGTGGAACGTTGCGCCGTTTCCAGTTCCTCCTCCGCGCGCCGTTGAAGACACTGCAGGTCCTCAACGGATCCGGGTCCGATCGCTTCGTCCATGCCGATCACTTCACCGCGAAGAGTTGCGTGCCTTGCGCGCCGAAACTCATCACCCTGAACGGAGCAGTCTGGATGCCGCCCATGCCGGGTGATCCGGCGGGCATTCCCGGAAGGGCAATTCCGCGGACGGCGGGTTTCTGGGCGAGCAATCGCTCGACCGCAGCGACCGGGACATGCCCTTCCACCGCGTAGCCGCCGATCAGGACTGTATGGCAGCCCTGGAGCTCGGCGGGAACGCCGGCGCGCGCCTTCAAGGCAGCGAGGTTCTCGCTCGCCACCACGCGGAGGTTGATGCCGACCCGCCGAAGCGCTTCGGCATGTCCGTCACAGCATTCACATCCAGGGTTTTTATACATGACGCCGGCGGGCCGGTCCGCGGCGGTCGCCGTTCCTGATGCCAGCAGGAGAGCAGGTCCGACCGCCAGCTTCATCAGTTTCTTCAGCATTTGTGCCACTCCATCTCTGGCTTTCGCCTGACCACTCATCGTACGAATGTGGCCTTCAATCCACCGGCTGCGGGATCGTGCGCAGGTACGACTTCACCGTCTTCCAGCCGCCCGGAAATTTCTCCTTCGCCTGCTCATCGGCGAGCGAAGGGGCAATGATGCACTCCCCGCCCGGGTTCCAGTTCACCGGCGTAGCGACGGGATGCTTCGCCGTCAGCTGGATCGAGTCGAGCAGCCGTAGGATTTCAGCCAAATTGCGGCCTGAACTCATCGGATAGATCAGCATCGCTTTGATCTTCTTGTCCGGGCCGATGATATAGACGGTGCGGACGGTCGCGTTGGTGGCGGCCGTGCGGCCCTCGGTCTCCGTTTCATCGGCGGGCAGCATGTTATAGAGCTTCGAAACCTTGAGGTCGTAATCACCGATCATGGGGAAGTTCACATCATGGCCGCTGACATCCTTGATGTCCTGCGACCAGCCGTGATGGTCACCCACCTTGTCAACGCTGAGGCCGATCAGCTTCGTGTCCCTCCGGTCGAATTCAGGCTTCTGGCGTGCAAACTCGCCCAGTTCAGTCGTACAGACCGGAGTGAAGTCCTTGGGGTGAGAGAAAAGCACGGCCCAGCTGTCGCCGAGCCACTCATGGAAGCGGATGGGGCCTTCGGTTGTATCAGCTTCAAAATCGGGAGCGATTTCGCCAAGCTTCATTGTTCTTCTCCTTTATCGAAAGTTGGGCGGGTATCCACGAATCAAGTGCCCCCTCCAGTCACTGTAGCTTCAAGTCTTTTTCGACGAGCAGGCGCGCCCCTGCGTTGTGCTGCACAATTCGATTGCAGCCGCAGGTGTTTGACGATCGGACTGGTCTCGCCAGCATGCTGCGGATCTTCGAACAGCCAAGCCTCATGTATCTTAGACATCAATGGCACAGCGCTCAGTTCCACGATCGCTCGAATGCTTCACCAACCAGTGGGTTGCGGTGCTCGAGCCAGGCAGGGACGGGCAGTTCCTTCGAACGCAGAAAGTCCGCGTTGAAGAGCTTGGACTGGTAACGCGTGCCATAGTCGCAGAGGACGGTGACGATGATCCGGCCCGGACCAAGATCCCTTGCAAGTCGAACTGCCCCGGCCACATTGATGCCTGTCGAAGGACCCACGCAGAGTCCTTCGTGCTCAAGCAGGTCGAAAACTACGGAAACAGCCTCATCGTCCGGTATTTGATAGGAGTAATCGGGAGCAAAGCCTTCGAGATTCGCGGTTATCCGCCCTTGCCCTATCCCCTCGGTGATCGAGGACCCTTCGGACCTCAGTTCGCCGCTCGTGTAGTAATTGAAGAGAGCTGCTCCCATCGGATCGGCAAGCGCGATGACGACATTGGAATTGCGGGCCTTGAGAGCCATGCTGACGCCGGCGAGCGTGCCGCCGGTGCCAACCGCGCTCACGAAACCATCTACCTTGCCGTCGGTCTGCCGCCATATCTCTGGGCCGGTCGTCTCGACATGCGCTTGCCGGTTGGCGATGTTGTCGAACTGATTGGCCCAGACGGCACCGCTCGGCTCGGTTTGCCCGAGTTCGCGGGCGAGCCGGGCCGACAGCTTCACATAATTGTTTTCGTTCGAATAGGGCACGGCCGGCACTTCCACGACTTCCGCTCCCACCAGCCGCAGCATGTCCTTCTTCTCGGCTGACTGCGTATCCGGGATCACGATCACCGTACGGTAGCCAAGGGCATTCGCGACCAGCGTGAGCCCGATGCCCGTATTCCCGGCCGTTCCCTCGACAATGGTGCCGCCGCGGCGGATCTCCCCTGAGCGTTCAGCCTCGCGGATGACGTTTAGCGCCGCGCGGTCTTTTACGGACTGCCCCGGATTCATGAACTCGGCCTTGCCGAGGATCTCGCAGCCGGTGAGCTTTGAAACACGATCGAGCCTGATGAGGGGCGTATTTCCGATAGCATCGAGAATGCCGTGGTGAATGCTCATTGCGTCCTGCTCCCGCCAGATCCTTGCTCATCTATGGAAAGCGTCGAGTTCTCGTGCTTGTTCCGGTTTGTCGGATCGGGAACGAAGAGAAGGATCAGCACGCCGATGGTGATGAATGCGTCGGCCAGGTTGAAGGTCGGCCAATGCCAGCCGTTCCAGTGGAGGTCGATCACATCACGAACCGCGCCGAACCGGAGCCGGTCGGCAATGTTCCCGAACGCGCCGCCGAGGATCATCCCGAAGGCGATCCGTTGGAGGATGCTTTCCGTGCGCCAGATGCACACCAGGAGAACCAGCGAGATGGCTGCGGCAACCGCGACGAGCAAGAGGGGCTGCGCTTGCGTGGCGAGGCCGAAGGCGATGCCGGGGTTCATACCGGCCCGGATGGTGAGAAACGGCGTCACGTAGATGACACCGTGCTCAGCGACATGGTCGAATGCGGCTGTTTTCCCGACCTGATCCGCAGCAACGGCCAGCGCTGTCACAACCGCCCATGCATAACGGCCTATTGGTCCGATGGAACTATCCGCAGCTTTAGCTCTCAGCGGCTTTTCAGAAGATGTCCGAACCATGATATTATCCCTTCTGAAAAGACTCAGCCCGCCCGACCCCGTGTAGTCGCCAGCAGCGTGGTTCCTGCCGAGAAGATCTGCGAAACAAACCGGCCTGAGGTTGCAAAGCGCTTTAAGAGTGCTTGCGCACTGAATTTCGGCGGGTTTCGATATTCTGGTAGGGTCAACACTGATGATCCTCAGAATTCGACCATCTGGTACATTTGCCGGCGTTTATGTTTGTCCGAAACTGCGCCGACATAACCGACGGCGATATAGTCGAACAGGCTTCAGATAGTCTTCCTCGGCGTTGGCTGCGCATGTACGAGGGTTGTCGTGCCGCAGACGAGCAGCAGGCCCAGACCGCTCAGGCAGCATCCTTCTGAGGCTCATCGTCGCTCCGCAAGCTCCCGCCTGGCGTCGCGGATGATCTCCCAAGCCGAATGGAGAAAAACGACGGCGATGATGGCTGCGACGACTAGATCCGGCCAAGCGCTCTGCAGCCAAGAGACCAGGCCGGCGGCTATGATGACCGCGACATTGTTGATCGCATCGTTGCGCGAGAACAGCCAAATTGCTCGCGCTTGGGCATCGCCGCTGTCCCGGAAGCGGGCCAGGACGATAGCAGCCGTGACGTTAACAGCCAGAGCCGCGATCCCGATGCCGCCCATCAGCTCCGCTTCGGGCGGGACGGCGTTCATCGCGCGCCAGGCGGCCATCCCGAGCACCCATACACCGAGCAACGCGAGGAATAGGCCTTGGGTGAGCGCAACCTTCGCGCGAGTGGACGCGGACCAGGCCAGCGCGAGCAGCCCGATAAAGGTGATCGACCCGTCGCCCAGGAAATCGAGCGAATCCGCCTTCAGTGCCTGACTGTTCGCAAGGAAGCCGCCAAACAGTTCAATGATTCCGAACCCGGCATTGAGGATGACGACAATCCAGAGCGCGCGGCGATAGGCGGGATCGACGGCAGCTCTATTTGTATCCCCGTGGCAGCCGCAGCCGGTTTCTCCTTTCGATTCTGTCATGACGCCTCTCTAGAACCTCCAGTCACTGGAGGAGCAAGCCTGTTTTGCAACGCCGGTGCTACTTTGAGGCGAAACAGGCTGATCTCCCCCGTCGGCGTGCGGACGACCCGGCGCGGGCGGCCGCTGTCAGGCTCGAGATCAGCGAGGATCGCTTCCATCGCTCCGCGAGCGTTCGGCTCTGTGTTCTCAAACCCGTCCAGGCGCTGCACCAAGCCGAACAATGCGCGCATCAGTCTGGAGCGCTGTCGCGCATAGTCGGCGATATGGACTTCGCCGCCGGATCTTACCGCACCGACCATGGCTGCGATCCCGCGCCTCTTTTCCTCCATTGGCACTTGATGGAAGACAAGGCTCGAGACGACCTTTGTGAAGGGGTCGCCATATCGATCCGCTTCATGCGCGAACGCCTGTCGCCACTCAATCTCGACGCCCGCTTGACATGCCTTGCCGGCGGCGATCTCCAGCACCGCGGGATCCGGATCTAGTCCGACAACTCGCGCGTTCGGCACCGCCTCCTTGACGAGCAAAGCAAACGTCCCGGTGCCGCAGCCGACGTCCAGGATCACATCGTCCCCGGAGGGAGCGAGCTGGTCGAGCAGGGCTGAGCGCCATGTCTTTTCGCGCGTGAGGAGCCTGATCGCGAGATCGTATGCACCTGTCATTTCCGGCCGGCCCAGTGCCGGCGTGAAGTTCGTGGGGTGCATTCGGCCTTCCTGACGATTGACTCAAGAAGGCACAGAATACATCCTCCAGTCACTGGAGGATCAAGACCTATGGCGATGCTGATGATCGGCGAGTTGGCGAGGCGCACTGGCGTCAAGGTCAACACCATCCGCTTTTACGAGGATATCGCCTTGATGCCGAAGGCGGCGCGTACCGATTCCGGCCGCCGCACCTATAGCGAAGCGGATGTAAAGCGCCTGACGTTCATACGGAACGGGCGTGACCTTGGTTTTTCAACGGAGGAATTGAAGTCACTGATTGGTCTTTCGGAGCACCCGGACCTCGATTGCGGAGCGGCGGCTGCGATCGCTCGCCGCCATCTTCTCGCTGTAGAAGCGAGGATGTCTCGTCTGATGCTGATGCGGCGTGAGCTGGAGCGGGTGGCCGCCAACTGCGACGGGGGCCGCATGGCCGATTGCCAGGTCATCGGTGCCATCGCGGAGGCCCCATCACATTGAGCATCGAACTGTCCGCTTCACCCGGCGATTTAGCGGTCAGGCACTATTCTTCAGCCACCTTAGACTGCTGACGCTTTCCGGCCCGAAATTACCATATCGGGGCGCCTGATGATCTCTCTTACCATCCATCCAAGCCTTGACGGTCGTTGCACCCTATCAAGGAAGCGGGTTCGAATGGTCTAGAATTCGGGCTGCGCGCTGACCATTGGTGGAGGCGGTCTGCCCCGCATCGGCGAAATCAGACCGGTTGCCGCGCTTCCTGAGCTGAAACAGCGGTCCGGTGGCGTTAGCGGAACGGTGATCCGATGGCACCGTTAGTATCGACTCGGACGACTCATGGCGGCTTCTCCAGCAGTTGGTGAAGGGGCCTCGTAGCTGTTGCTCAATCAAGTCAACTACCGGAAGGCAATTGCAGCAGGCCTATAAGCGGAAAAATCAAGGAAAGTTTTTGCAGATGAAAGCATCGGATCTCCTGGTCGCCGCCCTGGAAGCCGAAGGGGTCGAATACATCTTTGCCGTGCCCGGTGAGGAGAATCTGGATTTGCTTGAATCGCTTCGCACATCTTCGATCAGATTGATCGTCACCCGCCATGAACAGGGAGCCGGTTTCATGGCAGCGACATATGGTCGCCTCACCGGAAAACCTGGCGTCTGTCTGGCGACGCTGGGACCGGGGGCAACCAACCTTACAACGCCGGCCGCCTACGCTGCGCTGGGCGCTTTCCCGCTCGTCATCATCACCGGCCAGAAGCCCATCAAGGTCTCGAAGCAGGCCCAGTTTCAGATCGTCGATGTCGTCGCGCTCTTCACCCCATTATGCAAAATGGCGAAGCAGATCGTGAACGGTAATCGCATTCCGTCCTTAATACGCGAGGGCTTCCGAAGGGCGCAGGAAGAACGACCCGGCGCAGTACTGCTGGAGTTGCCCGAGGATATCGCGGAGGAAAAGACCTCGGAACCCGTCGTCGCGCCTCACCCGCGCCACTATGCCGTGGCGGGCGATGCCGCGCTCGATGAAGCGGCCGAGCGGATCGTTGCCGCCGAACGCCCGCTCCTGCTGGTTGGAGCCGGAGCCAACCGGCGCAGTGCATGCAAAGCGCTCCGCAAGTTCGTTGACGATACCCAGTTTCCGTTCTTCGATACCCAGATGGGCAAGGGGGTGCTCGACGAAGCGAGTCCGCTCTATCTCGGCACCGCGGCGCTGTCCTCCGACGACTATGTTCATTGCGCCATCGAGCGCGCCGATCTGATCGTCAATATCGGTCATGACGTTGTCGAAAAGCCACCCTTCTTCATGGAGCCCCGCGGGCAAACCGTCATCCACATCAATTACAAGGCCGCCGAGGTCGATCAGGTCTATTTTCCGCAGCTGGAGGTTATCGGCGATATTGCCGGGTCGGTGGAACGTCTGGGAGAGCGGCTTCGCGGGAAGCGGCCGTGCGACCTGACAGCCTATGCCGGTGTGCACGAAGAAATCGCCGCGCATATCCGTCGCGGCAGTGACGATGCAAGATTCCCGGTCATACCCCAGCGCGTTGTCGCCGATGTGCGCCAGGTCATGGGGCGGGACGACATCGTGGCGCTCGATAATGGTATCTACAAAATCTGGTTCGCCCGCAATTACATCGCGCATGAGCCCAACACTCTTCTGGTCGACAACGCACTGGCGACTATGGGAGCCGGGCTGCCCTCGGCCATGATGGCGGCGATGCTCTCGCCAGAACGCCGTGTGCTGGCCGTTTGCGGCGATGGCGGGTTCATGATGAATTCGCAGGAAGTGGAAACCGCGGTCCGGCTTGGCCTCGATCTGGTTGTGCTCATTCTCAACGATGCCGCTTACGGGATGATCCGGTGGAAGCAGGAGCAACTTGGCTTTCCCGATTACGGCCTGAGCTTCGCCAACCCCGACTTCGTCACCTACGCAAAAAGTTATGGCGCGACGGGCCACCGGATCGACAGCAGCCAAGCGCTGCTTCCAACCTTGAATGACGCATTCGAAAGCGGCGGCGTTCACCTCGTGGATCTGCCGGTGGATTATTCGGAGAACCGAAAAGTTCTGATCGAAGAGCTGAGCGCGATGGAGTGCCCCCAATGACCTGGCAGGTCCTCAATCCTTACGACCAGAAGTGCATCGGCAGCGTGGATCTGGTCGACTGGCCGAAGATCGACCGCTGGCTGGACGAGGCGCGGACGTTGCACGAAAACCGGCAGGCCTGGATTCCGGTTCACGAGCGGATTGCCATCTTGCAGCGTGCGAGCTCGCTCATGCGCGAGCGTGCAGAGAGCCTCGCAATGCAGATCGCGCGCGAGGGCGGAAAACCGCTTGTCGACGCCCGTGCGGAAACGAGCCGCGCCGTTCAGAGCGTCGAACTCTGCGTGCATGAACTCTTCGCGAGCGGCGGACGCCAGATTCCGATGGAGCTGACCGAGGCGGGCGCAGGCCGAACAGCCTACACCTTTCGGGAGCCGATCGGGCCGGTGGTCGCGATTTCGGCGTTCAACCATCCCCTTAATCTGATCGCCCATCAGGTTGGCCCCGCTGTCGCGACGGGATGTCCCGTTCTGGTGAAACCGGCCAAGGATACTCCGTTGTCCTGCAAGAGTCTCGTGGAAATCCTGTACGAGGCAGGCCTGGATGAACACTGGTGCCGCTTCGTGCCCTGCACGGACGATGTCGCCGAACAAATGGTCACGGATCCGCGAACGGCGTTCTTCTCCTTCATCGGCTCAGCCAAGGTAGGCTGGATGCTCCGTTCGAGGCTCGCGCCCGGTACACGTGTGGCGCTGGAACACGGGGGCGCGGCCCCGGTCATCGTCGACGAGAATATACCGCGCGAAAACGTCATTCCATCACTCCTGAAAGGGGGCTTTTATCATTCTGGTCAGGTCTGCGTATCGGTCCAGCGGGTGTTCGTTCCGCGCACCGAACTGCCGGACTTCGCTGCCGCGCTCGCTGCGGGCGCAAAGGCACTGAAGGTGGGAGACCCCACCAAAAAGGAAACTCAGTGCGGTCCTCTCATCCGCCCTGCCGAGGTCGACCGGATCGAAGCCTGGGTCGCGGCCGCCGTCGAGAGCGGCGCCGAGCTAGCCGCAGGTGGCAAGCGCATCGGCCCGACGCTGTATCATCCCACCGTTCTTATCGATCCGCCTCGCGCCGCCAAGGTCTCGCGAGAGGAGGTGTTCGGGCCCGTTGTGTGCCTCTACGGATACGACAGTATCGATGCAGCCATTTCCCAAGCGAACGAGCTGCCTTATTCCTTTCAGGCCGCCGTATTTACCGAGCGACAGCACATTGCCGATCATTGCGTCGAGCGCCTGTCGGGCTCCACGGTGCTGGTCAACGACCATACCGCCTTCCGGGTCGATTGGATGCCCTTCGCAGGTCGACGGCACTCCGGTCTCGGAACAGGCGGTATCGGATATACAATGTCCGATATGAGCCCGGAAAAGATGGTGATAACGAGGAGCTCGTCCGGCCTCGATTAGCATCGGCTGCAATCAAACCGACGAATCACACCGCTTTCAGCGCGCTTCTGCCTCTGACAGCTTTCAAGTTTTGAGCGAAGATACCAAGGCTGTGCCGGTTGCGCTCGGAGTTGCCCAGTACAAGCGCAAGCTGGGCCAGCGCCGTGTTTACTGCCGGCATCCCGCCCGCGCATTTCCGCGGTGGATCAGTGATCGGGGTCGCTAGCCGGAGGATGCGTCGGTATCAGCTGATCGTCGCATTCGGTCGCGAGGCATGCCTCGAGGGTTGCATGAGCGATGCCGAACTTTTCCAGCAGCATATCCCTTATCGGTTGCTTGAGCCTCTCGAACGCCTGAAGTGAGGATGTCGAGGGAGTGAGATGTACTTCCAGAGCGCGGTGGTGCTCGCCCAGGTTCCAGACATGAACATGATGCACCCCAGCGATCCCATCGTGCTCCTGCAGGGCGTGAACGATCTGGTCGAACTCCACCTCATCAGGGACGGCTCCCATCAGCAGGCGAACCGTCCTCGGCATCAGCGACAGACCCTGCCAGATCACATAGCCGGCAATAACCACGGTGATGATCAGGTCCGCGAGGTAGAAATCGTACAGGAGAATCAGAACCCCTGCCGCGATCACGCCAACGGAAGCCATCGCGTCAGACACGTTGTGAAGGAACGCCGCCTTCATGTTTATGCTGTCGCTCGCGCCGCGATGAGTAATGAAGGCGGTGACGAGATCGATCACCAAGGCAATTCCCGCCACGCCAATGACGGTCCAGCCCTCAACAGGCTGCGGATCGGCGAAGCGATTGATGGCCTCCACGAGCAGGTAAAAGCCGATGATGAGCAACGTGGTCAGGTTGATGAGCGCTGCGACAACTTCCCCTTGGGCATAGCCGAAGGTCATGAGCTTGTCGGCGGGCCGACGTCCGATGCGGCGTGCGAACCACGCAAGGCCAAGCGACGCTGCATCACTGAAATTGTGCAAGGCATCCGCGATTAGCGCGAGTGAGCCAGACAGGACCCCGCCGATGATCTGCGCCACCGTCAGCAGAACGTTGATTGCCACGGCGAAAATGAGCTGGCGATCGCTCAGGTTCTCTTCGCCATGACTATGGCCGCCGTGATCGTGGGAGTGACCCATGTTGCTTCCCTATTCTCTCGCTTGACGGATATTTGATTGAGCAGACGCTTGCTCCACTGGATGCTCGAAGCCCGAACTCCGGATGCCAGCAGCGTTCAGAACCTCGCCAAGCGCTGTTGCGACCAGGGCGACGGCGACAAAACCACCGAGAAAGGCGAGAGCCGACCATATCGTTCGTCCTGCGGCAATAGCCTGCCCGTGAGAGAGCAGCATCCTGGCCGCCGCAGCGAGCATAAATCCTCCGAAGAACGCAAGAAGCTCTGGCGTTCCCTTGGTGCCGAAGCTGTGCACTGTCCAGAACGCGAGGAGTGCGAAGCCGTTGAGCGCCAAGATGAGACCAAGCTGCAAAGCAACGCGGTCCATCCGGCTCATCGTCGCCGTCAGAAGACCGGTGCCGAGCTGACGGGATACATGGACATTTGCTGCAGCAAGGCCGGTGGCCAGAGCTATGCCCATGGTTGCCGACGCGGCGGCTGCTACGCCGATAGCCATGCCGTACCCAAGCAGGTCGACGATGGAGAAAACGGAGTTTTCGGCGACAGCCGATTGGCGACCGGTGGGCTCAGTGCTCCTGTTCGGAGTCCTGGCGCGACGAAGTGCAAGATTTCGAGCTGCCGCGCACAGGATAAGAGAAGCTGCCGCGCCAGCCAGATACAGGAAGGGAATGAGCCACTGGTCGACGGTCCGCTCGACAAATGGCATGATTGTGACTGCAACGAGCGCAAAGAGAACGCCCGAGACAGCGGGCATGAGCAGGTCAGATCGGCGCAATTCCGATGCAGCGCGCTCGGCCCATACTGCGCTCACGATCAAGCCGGCGCTGGCGAGCATCGACAGGAGTAAGGTGTGCGACCGGCTTTGCGTCGCAAAAAGGGTGTCGATGATTGTCACTCGGCGGTCCTGACCTAATCAGCCCGATGCAGACAGGCAAAACCATTGAGTGCGAACATCATGGCGGCGCCATCTCCCGCTGCCGCGGCGAAGTCAGGCTGCCGATCACCCGGCGCTCCACTGCGATGAGACGGGCCGGCGTAGCTGGCACCGGCTTGCTGATGTTCGCTGCTCATGCTCCGCCTCCCGAGCCTTGGAACGGCTGCACCCAAAACACGATGACCGCGACGAACGCCGCGTAGGCGGCTGCGAAGCCGAAAATTGTCCAGCGATGAAACCCCCTCGCCTGCTCGCCCGAAAAGTGGATGAACATCGCGTAGAGGACAGGCATCAGCGCCACGAACGCCAGGCTGACCGAGAAGAGGCGAAAGTCCTCTATCGGCGTACCGATGATCGTGAGCGGTATGAAGGCGAGCGTCATCGTCACCGCATGATCGCCGATCACGCTGGTGCTGGCCGAGGTGACCTGGCCGGAGCGGGCGACGCTCCACGTTGCGAAGACCTCCGGCAAAGCTGCGACAGTGGCGGTGATGAACAAACCGCCGACTACGTTGGGAATACCGAGAGCGCTGATGATCTTCTCACTGGAGAAAACGGTGAAATAGGCACCGACTGCGAGAGCGCTGACGCCTGCGATCGCCATCCACCGTTCCTTGCGGCTCCAGTCGACATTCTCTCCTTGCTTGCGGCCGCGCACCAGAGCCTGGACGAGGTACGCCAGGTAGGCGAGCAGCAGGAGCCAGCCGTCGATCGGTTGCAGGCCTCGCCACGGGGCGGGCAGCGTCAGCAGCGCGAAGACCGCGAGGATCGCCAGGTAGGGTAGCGCCTGAACGGTGACGGCACCTTTGTCGACCGCGACGTAGTGCTTTCGCCGGTGCTCTTGGTGGTCTTTGTTACCCGATTCCTTCAGACCCGACTTGCGGGTTGCGACATAAGCTGTCGCCACCATCAGCGGGATGGCGAGGACGTTGGAGCCGAGCATGGCGCCCAGTCCAATATCGGAGACGCCGCGCGCCGCGCTCGTGACGTTGATGCCAATTTCTGGCGAGGCTGCCGCGATGCCCAGAAAGGAGCCACCTGCGGCAACCGAAAAGCCCCATTGCTTGCGAAGCTTCTTGAGCGGCTCAGATAGCCGCTCCGCCCCCCAGTGCGCTGCCCAGACGGCGGCGAGAAGAACCGCTGCCCAGACCGCTGTCATTTCTTCCCGATCCCCCGGTGTTCGGTCCCCTTCTCCTCGTGGATGTCCATGTGCGCATCGCGGAGGATCTCGATGCCGCCATACAGCGCGATGCAGGCAACCGCGATGCCGACGACGAGGTCGGGCCAGTTGGCACCGGTGAAGAGCACGATGATCCCAGCAATGATAATACCGCCGTTGGCCACGAAATCGTTGAAACTGAAAGTAGTGGCCGCGCGCAGGTTCACATCTTGGTTCTGCAGTTTCTTGAGCAGGTAGAGCGAGAGAAGGTTAACGACCGCCGCGACGGCAGCCATCGCCATCATCATGATGCCGGCAGGCTCCGATCCTTCGAGGAAACGGCGTATGGCATCCAGGACGACGCCGACCGCAAAGATCAGGAGCATGAAACCGGAAACGCGCGCCGCCCCGCGCTTCCACACCCGCGAGCGGGTGAGGGCGAATAAGGTCAGCCCATAGACGACCGCGTCGGACGTATTATCCAGGCCGTTCGCAATCAGGGCGTTGGAATCCCCTATCGCGCCGGTGATGAAGAAGCCGACTGCAATGGCAACGTTGAGCCAAAGCACGATCCACAGAGTACGGCGCTTGTCGGCGGAGGCGAGATCAAGGTCGGTTTCGCTCATTCGGCGTTCCCTTCGCCTTCGGCACCGGTCCGCGCCCAGCGTTCGGCGCGCCCTCCGGCATCCGGATCGAAAAAGCGCATCTGGGCCGGCGGGAAGAGAACGTCGGACAGTTTGGCGGCCCATTCGTGCCAGACTCTTGTGCCGAGAACGGCGATACGGCCGAACTGGTCCTTGTGCTTCACGTCGAAGCGGAGGTCGCGCCAGATTCCGCCAAGATCCCAGCCCGAGAAATCCGGCGCGAGCTCGATGACCATCGGCACCGTGCCCTGCTCGAGCGCGGCAATGCGCTCGAACAGGGGTACGAAGCGGTCGTAGTCCGAGCTTTCGAGAGTTCCCCCGGCTTTAACCCGGATCAGCCCATTCTCTTCTTCGATCTCCAGCACAATAGCCTCTTCCGTCAGGTTCTTTGAGAACCCTTTCCTTTATGTAACCTCCCGCAATTCGTCCCGTTCCTCCCGCGTCACATTGCGGCGCAGGCGATCCCACCATTTCTCGCGCCAGCTGCGCTCATCGTCGGAACGATGCAGCACGAGCCGCGCAATCGCAGGCAGGACGAACAGGGTCAGAATGGTTGCGGTGATCAGCCCTCCGATGACGACGGTGGCCAGCGGACGTTGCACTTCGGAGCCGGTGCCGGTCGCGATCGCCATCGGCACGAAGCCAAGCGAAGCGACCAGCGCGGTCATCAGCACGGGGCGCATGCGCGCCAGAGCGCCATCCTCGATCGCCTCGTCGAGAGCCATGCCCTTCTCAAGGCGCTGTTTGATCGCCGTCATCATGACTAGACCGTTGAGCACCGCCACGCCCGAAAGCGCGATGAAGCCCACTGCCGCCGATACCGAAAAAGGCAGGTCCCTCAGCGCGAGTGCGAAGATGCCGCCGGCGAGCGCCATCGGAATGGCGCTGAACACCGCCAGCGCCGGAACCCAGCCACCAAGCGCCATGAACAGCAGGAACAGAACCAGGGCAAAGCAGACAGGCACGACGATTGCGAGCCGTGCCTGAGCCGCCTGCAGGTTCTGATACTGTCCACCCCATTCGATGAACGAGGCGGGCGGCATGTCGACCTGTGCCGCGACCCCTTCCTGAGCCTCTTCCACGAAGGAGCCGAGATCGCGTTCGCGCACGTTTGCCGAGACGATCACCAGCCTGCGTCCCTGTTCACGACGCACTTCGGCGAGGCCATCGACCACGCGGAAATCGGCCAGTGCCCGAAGCGGTACCGTAACGCCGTTCTCGAGAACGATCGGGAGCGCCCCGAGCTGGTCGAAATCGTCCCGCGCCGCAGCTTCCAGACGAACGATGACCTCGAACCTGCGATCGCCTTCGAAGACTAGACCCGCAGGTCTTCCGCCGAGCGCGATGGCCACCGATTGCGCCACGTCCTCGACAGTCAGCCCATATCGCGCAATGGTCGGGCGATCGAAGGCGATGTCGAGCGTCGGGAAACCCGTCACCTGCTGCACCTTCACATCGGCGGCGCCTTCGACGCCCTGCAGGACGCCCGCGACATCGCCCGCTGCTTCGGTCAGTGCCGTGAGGTCGTCCCCGTAGAGCTTGACCGCCACATCGCCGCGCACGCCCGCGATCAGTTCGTTGAAACGCAGTTCGATGGGCTGGCTGAACTCGTAGAGATTGCCGACCAGCTCGCCGAGGCCTTCCTCCATCTGAGCAACGAGCTCATCTTTCGACAGATCCGGATCGGGCCACTCCTCGCGGGGTTTGAGAATGACGTAGGCATCCGAGGCGTTGGGCGGCATCGGGTCGCTGGCGACCTCGGCCGTGCCCGTCCGCGAAAACACCAGCTCCACCTGCGGGAACTCTTCCAGCCTGTCTTCCACGCGTCGCTGCATCGACAACGAGCGTTCGAGAGAGGTGGACGGAATCCGCAGCGACTGCACCGCAAGATCGGTTTCATCGAGTTGCGGGGTGAACTCGCTGCCAAGGAAGCCGAACACGAATGCCGCCACGGCGAACACGCCAACGCCACCACCGATTACCGGCCAGGGTCGCGCAATGGCCTTGCGCAAGGCGGGGCCATAGCGGTCCTTCGTCCAGCGGATGGGTTTCACTTCCGTCTCGGTCAGCTTCTTGTTGAGCAGGACCGCGATCATCGCCGGCACGAAGGTCAGCGACAGCACGAAAGCAGAGGCGAGCGCGAGCATCATCGTGATAGCCATGGGCGAGAACGTCTTGCCCTCGACTCCGGTGAAAGTGAGCAGCGGCGCAAACACGAGGAAGATGATCGCCTGTCCGTAAACGGTCGGTTTAATCATCTCCTGTGCCGCAAGCCGTGTTTCAGTCAGGCGCTCGCCCAGAGTGAGCAGCCGCCCTTCGCGATGCTGCCGCATGGCGAGACGCGCAACGCTGTTCTCGACGATAATCACTGCGCCATCGACGATCAGGCCGAAGTCCAGCGCCCCCAGACTCATCAGATTGCCGGAGACGCCGAGCCGGTTCATTCCGATCGCCGCCATGAGCATCGAGATCGGGATAACGAGCGCCGTTATGATCGCGGCCCGAATGTTGCCGAGCAGGAGGAACAGCACGGCGATGACCAGCAAGGCGCCTTCGAGCAGGTTCTTCTCGACCGTGGCGATGGTCGCGTCCACCAGCGAAGAGCGGTTGTAGACGATGTCGGCGACGATCCCTTCGGGAAGCGACGCACGAACTTCCTCGAGCCGCTCGGCAGAGCCGGCCGCGACCGTTCTGCTGTTTTCGCCGGCGCGCATCAGAACCGTGCCGACCACGGCTTCTTCGCCGTTCAGAGAAGCCGCGCCAGTCCGGAGATCGCCCCCAACTTCAACTGTTGCCACGTCGCCGATGCGAATGGGGACGCCTTCGCGAGTAGCGACGACCGCCTCCTCGATATCCGCGATGCTGCCCAGCCTGGCATCGACCCGAACCAGAAGAGCCTCGTCAGCGCGGTCAACGAAATTGGCACCAGCGGCGAGATTGGCGGCCTCGAGCGCATCGATCAGCGAATCGAAGGACAGCCCATAGCCGGTAAGGCGGGCCGGGTCGGGCTGGACGAGGAATTGCTTCTCGTAGCCGCCGATCGAATCGACCCCGGCGACGCCATCGATCGAGCGCATCAGCGGCGCCACGACCCAGTCCTGCACGGTGCGCAGATAGGCCGCCTTGGCCACTTCGCTTTCGAGGCGGTCGCCACGTTCGGTGATGAAGCTGCCATCGGCCTGCCAACCTGTACTTCGGCCAGTGGGCGCCCCCCGCCCGCCAGGATGTTCGTACTCGATCGTGTACATCAGCACTTCGCCAAGGCCGGTGGAGATCGGGCCCATCGTGGGCTCCGCGCCCTCGGGCAGCGAGGCGCCGATCGGGGAAAGCCGCTCGTTGACCTGCTGGCGCGCGAAATAGAGGTCGGTGCCTTCCTCGAAGATCGCGGTCACCTGGCTGAATCCATTGCGCGAGATCGAGCGGGTCATTTCCAGCCCTTCGATCCCGGCGAGCCCGGTCTCGATCGGAAAGGTCACCTGCGTCTCCACCTGCGAGGGCGAAAGCGCGGGCGCGCTGGTGTTGATCTGGACCTGCGTATTGGTGATGTCGGGAACGGCATCGATCGGCAGGCGCACAAGATTGAATGCACCGTAAATTGCCGCGAACACGGTCAGGACGATGATCGCCCAGCGAAAGCGCACGGAAATATCGAGAACCATCCCGACAAGACCGTGGCGATGGCTTTCCTCGTGTGCGTCCTCGGCTGCGGGAGAGGCGGTCTGATCAATGGCCATGAGTCGCACCCTCCTTCTCGAGTTCGGCCTTCAGCAGGAAGGCATTGTCGGTCGCGATGCGCCAGCCAGGCTGGAGACCGGACAGGATCGTCACCATTCCGGCGGTACGGCTGCCCGTTTCCACCTCGCGCGCCTGGAAGCCGCGCTGCGTGCGCACGAAGACGACATCGCGTCCCTCGAGCACTTGCACGGCGTCCTCGGGGACTGCGATACGGTCGCGATCGACTTCTCCCGAGGGACGAATACGCGCCTGGAGGAAAGCGCCGGGCTGGAGCCCGGGTATCGGTCGCGTCAGATTCAGTACGGCGGTTGCACTGCGGCTTTCCGGATCGAGCGAAGGCGTCACCGATCGCACACGCGCGCCGATCTCGCGGCCATCGCCGACGATCAGCGCAGCTTCGTCGCCCGGCTGGATGCGCGAGGCATCTTCGGACGGCAAGGCGACTTCGACCTGAAGAGCGTTGGGGTTGACCACACGGTAGAGTTCCTCGCCGGCATCGACGAAGGAACCAAGCACGATCGGTGCGGCCGTCACGCGGCCCGCCAGGGGACTGGTCACCGCCAGCGAACGGCCATCACCGCTGACACCGGCTGCGGCGACGGCAGCCTGCGACCGGTTCAGTTCGGAGCGGGCCACGTCGAGATTGGCGCGGGCAGCCTCGAGGTCCTGCCGCGCGGTGACATTCTCCTCGAACAGGCGGCGTTCGCGTTCGTAGGCTGACGACAGCTCGGTTACCCGAGCGCGGGCGGCACTTAGCTGCGAGGCCAGCGCCGAAGCATCGGCGCTTTCGATTCGCGCGACGGTTTCGCCTTCCCGAACATAGTCGCCCAGCGTCTTGCCGATGCTGCGCACGACGCCCGAGGCACGCGCATCGATCCGCGCGCTGGCGGTCGGGCTGGCGGCAACGGTCGCGGGGAAGACGAGCTCGACCGCGGCGCCTGTCCGGACGGTGGCAAGTTCGATTTCCGCGGTACGGATCTGCTCGTCACTGAGCAGGACCAGTCCTTCAGGCTGTTCTGTTTCGCCGCCTTCTTCTCCGGCGTGCGCTTCGCCCTCGGCATGTTCCTCACCCTCGGCGTGGGTCTCGGCTTCGCTGTCGGGCCAGAGCAAAATCAGCAGCGCGGCAGCAAGAATGGCAATCCCGGCGATGATCGCCAGCTTTCTGCGGTTCATGAATATATTCCTCATTGTGCGGCCAGCCTGATGAGCTCGGCGGCTGCCTGTCCCTGGTCTTCCTGCGCGGCAATCAGGGCCTCGCGGATGTCATCGCGAGCCTCGGCCGCGCTCAGCACCTCGATCAGTGGGAAGCGGCCGTTGCGGTAGCCGATGCGGACGAGGCGTAGTGCTTCCTCGGCCTGGGGGAGCGACGTGGCGGAAAGGGTTTCGACGCGGGCTTCGGCAGCGAGATATTCCGCCCGGGAGCGGGTCACCGCCTGCTCGAAATCGGCAAGCACTACCGCCTCGCGGGCATTGGCTGCGCGCAGTCTGGCTTCGGCAGCGGCGATATTGCCCTGGTTACGATTGGAGAAGGGAAGCGGGATCGAGACGCCCACCAGGAATGCATTGTCGTTGCTTTCCTCGAAACGCCGCACGCCGGCCGAAACGACCGGATCGGGAATGCGCAGGCTGCGTTCGCGATCGATTTCGGCTTCGGCCGCTCTGCTCTCGGCTCGAGCCACCTCCAGTTGAAGACCTGTTGCAGAGGCGAGCACCGCGCCTGGTGGATCGATGTCGGGGAAGTCGCTCGGGATAAGCGGCGGCGCGCCTTCCCCCGACCAGAGCGCCGCGAGCGCGGTCCGCGCGGCCAAACTGGCTGCCTCGGCCCCCTGTAGCTCTGCTCGCGCTTCCGCCAGCGTCGCCTCGGCGCGTAGCGCCCGAAGCGGGGGCTCGCGGCCAACCTCGACGAGTACACCGGCAATGCGGGCAAGCTCTTCGTTCCGCTCGACCACATCGCGGGCGAGTTCGACACGCGCGGCAGCAGCAGCCGCCGTAACGTAACGATCGCGAACAAGGAACCCGAGTTCGGCCCCGGCAAGGCCTGCCCGCAGATCTGCCAGTCGCGCCTGCGCCTGGGCCGCCTCGACGCGCGCCCCGCGCTTGCCACCGAGCTCGATCCGTTGACCGACAGCCAGCGTGTATTCGGTGGCGCTGAGCCCGGAGAAGGCGCCGCTGCCGGCGATGTTCTCGACCTCGAGCGAAACCTCCGGATTAGGCCGCAGACGCGCCTGGCCGACGAGCGAGCGCGCAGCATCCGCATCCGCACGCGGACCGACGATGCGCGGGTTCGCCTCTGTTTCAGTGGACTCGCCGGTTACGCCCGTACGATTCAAGGCTTCTTCGAGCGTCAGAAGCTCTCGCTCCTGCGCAGCCGTGGGAGCGGCGCTTGCGGCGAGAGCGAGCCCTGCAATCAGGGCGCCTCGCCATCTAATGGCTGACATTTCTGGAAATTTCCTCTGCTAACGATCCGAAATGCGCTGCGCCAGGCAGCGCGATGTCGGTCGTCAGGTGCGAGGGGGGCGTTTCACTCTATCGCTCACATCCGAAGCAAAAATCACGGGAGCGGAGGGCGCGAGAATGACAGCAGGATGTGAAAGCTGGTACTTTTGGACTTCACCGGCAAAGCTGGCACCGTGATGACAGTGACCATGAGCACACATTCCGTGTTGCTCGGCGGGGGCGCCAGTATCGTCCTGATCCTGATCAGATTCGGAAGCGGCGTGACCCGCGTCTGCGGTTGTCCAGGGAATCGCATTCTCTGGCGCCACTTCCCCGCCACAGGCAGCAGCATCCGCCGCAGTCGCAAACACCATCGCGACCAGCAGAAGCAGGACGACAAACGGGTTCAGGACAAGGCGGCGATAGCTGGAGGTCATGATTTCGGTCCGCCCCGTAGCATAAGAAATCCAGGCTGCATAGGCATTCTCGGTCATCGATACGGAGAAGGCCTTGATCACGATATAACACACTGCGTGAACAAGCTGGTCCCTGAAAGAGGCTAATCAAACCGCGACCATCGAATGCTCATGCCGGCGCACCAGCGCCGTGATGACTGCTGGTGCGCCAGAGTTCTGAAATTTACCCGTCCGATTTCGAAATGTTCGCGATCGGGCGGCGCCGGTCGACGACGGTAATTCGCCGCGCCTTGGCTTCGATCACGAGCCGCTCGAGCACGCCATTTCCAGGGAAGGCAATCACGTACCGGGGGTTAAGTCCGAGCATCTGGTCGTTACGCTTGAAGCCGGCACGGGCACCAAGCCTTCTGTCGAGAGAAAATACGAGCTGCTGGACATGGTGGCGTTCCGCCCAGCTCGCTGCGAGCCGGTCGACACCCTTGCTGTCACCGCCATGGGCGATGAACATGTCCGGGACCTGGTCGCGCACCTTGTCAAGCGTTCCCCAGACGTTTGCGGCGAAGGTTTTAGCCTCTTCGGAAGTGGCAAAGGACCTTCTGCCACCGGCAAAGACGATCGGTGTGCCTTCGGGCGTAGTGGCCGCACGGTGACGTTCGGCTCGGCTTCTGAGGAAATCGCGAGCATTGACGACGGCCGATGTGAGACTGGCGGAATGGTTCGACCGGGACCCCGTCATGGGGCGCCACGAAGTTCCGATCTCGTCGAGATAGAGGGCCGCCGCCGTCTCCCGCATCTGTTCGAATGCGGTCATGCTGGCCTGTGCCGCCTGCGCGCGCTCGATCTGTTCTTCCAGATTTCCCGAATGAATTTCCGATCCATCGGCGCAAGCAAGCAATGCGCGAATTTCATCGCTTGCCCGGTCGAGCTGGGACGACTTGCGACTGGCTGCGCGATGGAAGAGATTGACGAAGCCCCAGGCGATATCCTCCGCATCGGCCTCGAGGGCCGTATCGGCGAACATCGCAAATAGGTCTGACCAGACGCCTGCCAGCGTTTGCTCGATGGCATCGCCGCAAGGGAAGTCGGTGCTGTTGTACGGCGCGGGTTTGATGCTGAAGCCCGACAAGTCGAGGCCGGCAAGCTGTTCAATGAAGCTGTCATACATGGTTTTGTCTCCTGATTTTGAGCCAGGGATCGGAGACGCGATTGAACTGCCTCGTCGCCGATCCGCCGGAGCCCGATCAGGGCCGGGACAAGGGGGGGAGGCGCACTGCGCAGCAGGAAACCTGAGACCCTAGGCTGGCGCGGGTCACACGGGCCGACGGGACTCAGGTTGCGCCTGCCCCCGACCGGCCCAGGGCCTCTCCCGGCGGACCGGTCTGCGAGGCAGCTCGACTGGCCGCATTCACTCAAAGCTGAAGCAATTCCAGGAAAGCGAATGAAGGACAGCAGGTCGGCGTTGTTACGGTGAGGAGCCAACTCGCTCAAAGATCGCTTCTCCATTCGAGAACCGTCCAACCAGACGCAGATCTCCGAAGGCCTTGGTGAACCTGTCGGACACCTGGGCAAGCCATTGCCGGGCGCAGCCTGATCTCGCCTGCCGGGAATCGGCTTCCCAATACTGTGCGTCGTCGCGTTCCACGAGCCAGATGGCAGCAAGACCGCAGTAGATTGAAACGCCGCAATCGGCAAAGGCCTTGCGGAGCAGGATACGGTCTTCACCGCCCCGCCAACCGTCAAAAAGTTGCAGCGAAGGGAAAAGCAATCTTGCCGTGTCGACGACATCGTCAACGAGAAATTCGTAACCCCAGTCCCATCCGTCGTCCGGCTCGTCCATCAGACGAAAGGCGGCGATGGCGCCGCTCGGGTAGCTGACAGAGCGTCCCATGGTTTTCTCCCTCAGGCAGCTTGTTCGAGATCGTCGTCGACTTCGAACGATTTCCGCTC
>Ga0208179_1000169_pt1 | contig 48237 bp, 48 predicted proteins | sample Malvired_Geostar_FD_184238 | JGI IMG/M metagenome (GOLD analysis project Ga0208179, IMG submission 184238) | Marine viral communities from the Global Malaspina Expedition - Malaspina viral metaG DeepMed_Geostar (SPAdes) (version 2) | ecosystem: Environmental > Aquatic > Marine > Oceanic | place... | reverse complement strand
CATCAGGCCCGCAACGACACGGGCGACAGCCGCCTGATCCTCATGTGCGACGTGGCCCGGCCCCTCAATGTCTTCGGCCGGGTGTTCAACGCGGGCTACCGCCGGCTGGCCGCCGGAACCCTGGTGCCCAATACGGACGAGGACCAGCGCGGCGCCGTCAGCGCCCTGTTCGCTTCCCTGGCCCCCATCAGCGCCCGGTCGAAAGCCCTGAAACTGACCAATCCGCGCCGCTACAAGCTGCTCAAGCACACGGTCAACGCCACCCTGCTGCTGGTGGTCATGGCCGGGGCCTACGGTCTGTTCCGGCTGGCCGAGGTCGCCGCCGACGCCCTGATCTGACGGGGCGCGCTCAGTCGGACAGGCCGGGCTTGCCCCGCGCGGCCTTGATCTTCGACCGCCCCGCCTTGGCCTGAAGGCGGCGCTCCTTGGATCCCTTGGTGGGTTTGGTGCGGATGCGCTTGACCGGGGCTGTCCGGGCCTTCTCGATCAGGGCGTTCAGCCGCTCCACCGCATCGTCGCGGTTGCGCTCCTGGGTGCGGAAGCGGGTGGCGGTGATCTGGATGACGCCCTCATTGGTCAGGCGCGAGCCCGCCGCCTTCATCAGCCGCGCCCGCACCGCCTCGTCCAGCGACGGCGACCGGGCCGCGTCGAAGCGCAGGAGCACGGCGGTGGACACCTTGTTGACGTTCTGTCCGCCCGGCCCGCCCGCGCGGAAATAGCGGAACTCCAGCTCGTCCTCGGGCACGAGGGGTTCGGTCATGATCGTGTCGCCTCCCTCGAAGCCGTGAACGCGTGAAACTCAAACCCGTCATTCTCGGCCTTGAGCCGGGAATCCAGACTCACCGAACATTCCGGGCTCGCCTTGCCCTGTCGGTGTCTCTGGATCGCCGGGTCAAGCCCGGCGATGACGAAGAAGGGCGGGTTCGCCCCCGAAAGCCGCCCCGGCCCCTTAAACATATAAAGACATCCTTATATGATTGTTGCTCCGCGCGGCGTGGACCGCTATAGCGCGCTGAAACCTTCAAGACACGTCAGGAACGCACATGGCCGACTACATCGTCCGCGACATCTCCCTTGCCGACTGGGGCAACAAGGAGATCGAGATCGCCGAAACCGAAATGCCCGGCCTGATGGCCCTGCGTGAGGAATACGGCAAGGCGCAGCCGCTCAAGGGCGCGCGCATCGCCGGCTCGCTGCACATGACCATCCAGACCGCCGTGCTGATCCAGACGCTGGAAGCCCTGGGCGCCGACGTGCGCTGGGCCTCGTGCAACATCTACTCGACCCAGGACCACGCCGCCGCCGCCATCGCCGCGTCCGGCACCCCGGTGTTCGCCACCAAGGGCGAGACCCTGGAAGAGTACTGGGACTACGCCCACAAGATCTTCGAATGGTCCGACGGCGGCTACCCCAACCTGATCCTGGACGACGGCGGCGACGCCACCCTGCTGACCGTTCTGGGCCCCAAGGCCGAGAAGGACGCCTCGGTTCTGGACAATCCCCAGAACGAGGAAGAGGAAGCCCTGTTCGGGGTCATGAAGCGGTACCTGAAGGAGAAGCCCGGCTTCTATTCGGCCATCCGCGACGCCATCAAGGGCGTGTCCGAGGAAACCACCACCGGCGTGCACCGCCTGTACGAGCTGGCCAAGAAGGGCGAGCTTCCGTACCCGGCCATCAACGTCAACGACAGCGTCACCAAGTCCAAGTTCGACAACCTCTACGGCTGCCGCGAGTCGCTGGTGGACGCCATCCGCCGCGGCACCGACGTGATGCTGTCGGGCAAGGTGGCCGTGGTCTGCGGCTACGGCGACGTGGGCAAGGGCTCGGCCGCCTCGCTGCGCCAGGGCGGCGCCCGGGTCATCGTCACCGAGATCGACCCCATCTGCGCCCTGCAGGCGGCCATGGAAGGCTATGACGTCCAGACCCTGGACGACGTGTGCGACAAGGCCGACATCTTCGTCACCGCCACCGGCAACAAGGACGTGATCACCGTCGATCACATGCGCCGGATGAAGATGAACGCCATCGTCTGCAACATCGGCCACTTCGATTCCGAGATCCAGGTCGCGGGCCTGAAGAACATGAAGTGGGACGAGATCAAGCCGCAGGTGGACCACGTCGAGTTCCCCGGCGGCAACAAGATCATCCTGCTGTCCAAGGGCCGTCTGGTGAACCTGGGCAACGCCACGGGCCACCCGTCCTTCGTCATGTCGGCGTCCTTCACCAACCAGACCCTGGCCCAGATCGAGCTGCACACCAACCTGTCGGCCTATGAGAACCAGGTCTACGTCCTGCCCAAGCATCTGGACGAGAAGGTCGCGGCCCTGCACCTGGACAAGCTCGGCGCCAAGCTGACGGTCCTGAACAAGGAGCAGTCCGAGTACATCGGCGTGCCGACCGAGGGCCCGTTCAAGCCGGACCACTACCGCTACTGATCGATGCGATAGATTTTGCAAAAGGCCCGTCCCTCGAAGGGGCGGGCCTTTTTTCTATGGCGCTTCGATTATTGCGGTCGGGCGTGGATCACGATCTCGGTGCGCCGCCGCAGGGGCTCGGCCAGGCCGGCGTCGGTGGTGGCGCCCGTGTCGCCGCCCGCTGACAGGGTGAAGGTGGGGCTGGGCCAGCCGGCCTCGATCAGGGCGTCGGCCACCGCCCGCGCGCGCTGCTCCGACAGGGTCTGGTTGCTGGCCGCGTCGCCTGTGGCGCTGGCCAGGCCGATTACGTCCACGCCCTCGACCCGGCAGTGCTGCAGCCGCTCGCCGGTCAGGGCGATCATCTCCTGCGCCGGTCTGGCGATGCGCGCCGCGCCTTCCTCGAAATAGATGTCCAGCCGCTGCTCGGTGCAGCCCGCCGCATCGGTCACCAGCCCGCCCCGGTCTCCGAAGCTGCAGCCCGAAACCGCCAGCGCCGCTCCCACCGCCATAATGCCAAAACGCTTCATTTCCGCCTCCTCGCCATCGAAAAAGGGCGGCCCGCGCCGCGAGCCGCCCCCTCAGTCCGCTTCACCCGAAGGGCGGAACCGCCCTACCAGCGCACGCGCGTCCCATCTTCCCAATAGCACTCGGTCTGACGGTTGTCGTAGCAGTAGTAGTACTGGCCGTTGGCGGCGCGATAGCGCTGCTGGTTGTTGCGGTCCTGGGACGAGCCCCGGATGGCGCCCACGGCGCCGCCGATGGCCGCACCGGCCACGGTGGCTTCGGTGTCGCCGCCCAGCAGTTGGCCGGCGGCCGCGCCGATGGCCGCGCCGATAGCGCCCTGGCGGACGGTCTGGTTGGTGTTGCCGTACGGGTCGCTGGCGCAGGCGCTGGCCAGCAAGCCGGCTCCGGCGATCGCGATCATGATCTTTTTCATTCTATGTCCCTTCGGTCCGAGGAAGTCGCCCCCGAGGCGAGAACGCTGGATTGCTGTTCAGGTTCCCCGACTATGATTGTGGTTAAGGTTGCGTTAAACTTTTCGCCGGGACGCCTTGGGCGGTCCGGGGTGTTCTGCGGCGCGGCGACGCGGCGCGTTGAATTGGGGGCTTTTCATGCGTTTTTCCGAACCTGTCCGTATGGCTGATGAAGACGGGGGCCCGGTCTGGGCTCGCAACAAGCGACGCCGCGGCGGCCCGCCTATCGTGGGCTTCATCGTGACCCTGCTGGCGCTTTTCGGCGCCTTGACGGCGGTTCTGGGCATCAAGGAGCGATCAGTGGCCGAAGGCGGCGCCATGATCGACGGCTGGATCACCGCGGGCTGGAACCAGATCAAGGAGATCACCGGCCAGGCTGACGAAGCCACGGACGAGGCCCTGGCCGAGACCGCCGACGCCGCTGGCCGCGCCGGAGCCGCGCTCGGCGAAGGCGCCGAAAACGCCGCCCGGGAGCTTCAGCCCGAGTAGGCCGTAAAGGCATGACAGGCGGCGCCCTGAAACCTGAGCGGGAACACGCTTGCGCGTCGGGCGTTCGGCCCGGATGACAGACACTCTGGGCGCGCCGCCTGAAAAAAAGCTGCCGGACGACACGGGGGCGGCGGAGGCGCGCCGCCCCACGACCTGCCATGCGCCCATCACCCGCGTGGTGGTTCTGGTCAATCCCATGTCCGGCGGAGTCGGCGCCAATGCGGCGGCTGAGGCCAGAGACCTGATGGCAGGCTTTGCCTGTGAATCCGAGGTCGTGCTGCTGGAGGGCGACAACATGGCCGCCACCATCGATCAGGCCTTGTCCAGCGGGGCGGACCTGATCGTGGTGCTGGCCGGCGACGGCACCGCGCGGGCGGTGGCCTCCCGCGCCGGCCCCGACGGGCCCCTGGTGGCGCCGTTGCCGGGCGGCACCATGAATATGTTGCCCAAGGCGCTGTACGGCACAACCGATTGGAAAAAGGCGCTCGGCGTCATCCTTGAGGACGGCGAGCCGCAGAATGTGTCCGGCGGCGAAGTGGATGGGAACGCCTTTTATTGCGCCGCCATCCTCGGCGCGCCGGCGCTGTGGGCTCCTGCCCGCGAGGCGTTGCGCGGCGGCAAGCTGAAACTGGCCATGACCCATGCCCGCCGGGCATGGCGCCGAGCGTTCTCGGGCCGTATCCGGTTTGATCTGGACGGCGGTCCGCGTCAGCGGGCCGAGGCGCTCGTGTTGATCAGCCCCATGATCTCGCGCGCCCTTGAAGAGCCGGTCGGCCTTGAAGCGGCGGCAATGAATCCCCACGACGCGTCCGACGCCTTCCGCCTGGCCGCCCACGCCCTGTTCGACGACTGGCGCCATGACCCGGCGGTGAAGACCCAGTCGGCCCGCAGGATTCGCGTTTCGGCCCGCTCCCGGGTGCCGGCGGTTCTGGACGGCGAGCCCGTCCTGCTGCCGGCTGACAGCACGGTGAAGTTCCTGCCCCGTGCCTTCCGCGCCCTGGCCCCGCGTCCCCCCGCTGCGGAGGATACGGTTTGATGGCGCGACGCACGGCGACAAGCGCCTGATGGGCCGAGTCCTCCAGTTCTCCGACGTTCATTTCGGCCGCGAGCACCCGGACGCCGCCGCCGCCGCCGTGGACTACGCGCACGCCACGCCGAACGACCTGGTGCTGATCACCGGCGACATCACCCAGAACGGCTATACGGCTGAGTTCGAGGCCGCTGCGCGCTGGATCAAGGCCATGCCGGAGCCGGTGTTCGTGACGGTGGGCAATCACGACGTGCCCTACTGGAATGTGCTGGACCGGCTGTTCTGGCCCTGGCGGCGATTTGAACGCGCCACCGGCCACCCCGCCCACGATCACGAGTTCCGCAGCGATGGGCTGATGGTGCGCGGCGTAACGACGGCCCGGGGTTGGCAGGCGCGGCTGAACTGGTCAAAGGGCGTTATCGATCTGAATCAGACCCAGCGCGCGGCGCAGGCTCTGCAGGAGGCGCCGCGCGGCGCCTTGCGCATCCTCGCCTGCCACCATCCCCTGGTGGAGATGATCGACACCCCCATGACCGGCGACGTGATTCGGGGGGAGGAGGCGGCGCATATCTTCACCCAGGCGGGCGTGGATCTCATCACAACCGGCCACACCCACCAGCCCTTCGCCCTGCCGCTGCAGGCGGGAGATCAGTTTTCCTACGCCGTGGGATGCGGAACCCTGTCCCATCGCGAGCGCGGCGCCCCGCCCAGTTTCAATCGCATCGAGTGGGATGATGAGGCGGTCACCGTGACCGCCATGGCCTGGGAGAAGGGCGTCTTTGTGGACGATCGCGCGTGGACCCTGCCTCGTCGCGGCGAGCCAAAATAAAAGGCCGCGGGATTGTCCCGCGGCCTTTTGACTATGGCGACTGTGGCTTCTGGCCGGCCGTCGACCGCGCCGTTGATCCAATCAGCGACGGCGTCCGCGACTGCTCTCGGTGAAGGCCGCCGCGACCATCGAGATCAGCGCCGGGTTCCTGAGGAATACCCATCCGCCCGCGAGCGCGGCCACCGTGGCCAGCACGGGGCGGTTGCGGAACAGGACGAACGCCCGCTCTCCGAGACCCGGGGGTTCGTCTTCATCCGCGTCGTCGCCCCTGGCCTTGCTCAGGAACGTCATGGTGACGATCAGTGCGGCCAAGGCTGCAACCGCCGCTGTGATTGCGGCGGCCGCCGCGGCGGGAACCAGCAGCAGCAGCAGATAGAAGAGCGTCGCGCCCAGGGCCACGATGGCAACAAAGGCGCAGGCGGCGGCGATCGCCGCCGCCACCAGTTTATCGACCAGCCCCTTGCCCGGCATCAGCGCCGCCGGCCGGCCAGCAGCAGGCCGAGCACCACGCCCACGCCGAGGGCGATGGCGGTGGACTGAACGGGACGCTCCTGAACGCGCTCGACCAGGGCGCGTTGCGCCTCGTCCAGCCGCTCGGCGGCGTCGTCATAATACTCCCGGCCGCGGACGCGGGCCTGGTCGTAGTAGTCGCGGGCGCGTTCGCGCACCTCGTCGGACTTGGCCCGAACACGGGCTTCGGTCTCGGCGGCGATCTCACGCAGGCGGGCGCTTTCCTCGCGCGCGCCGACCTTCAGGTCGTCCTTGAGGGTCTTCAGGTCGTTCTTGATGTCTTCCCGGGCCTTGGTGGTGGCCATGATGCGCTCTCCGGCTAGCTTGGCGGTAATATGAGAATAGGTACCCCGTCATCGCAACGCCAGAGGGCGTGAGGGGTTCCGCCATAATGCCGGGCGACGTAAGGACGCAGCCATGACCTGGCTGTTTGATCCTCCCGCCCCCGCGACCCTGTCTGTCCTCGGCCGTGACGCCCTGTTCCCCGTGCGCCGCATCCTGTGCGTGGGCCAGAACTACGCCGCCCACGCCCGCGAGATGGGGGCCGACCCAACGCGCGAGACGCCGTTCTTCTTCTCCAAGCCCGGCGACGCGCTGGTTGCGGGCTTCGACGTTCCCTTCCCGCCCGCGACGAAAAACCTGCACCATGAGGTGGAGCTTGTCTGCGCCATCGGCGGCGAGGGCGCGGATCTGGAGCCCGATGCGGCGGCGGCCCTGATCATCGGCTGGGCCGTGGGCGTGGACCTGACCCGACGGGATCTCCAGGCCGAGGCCAAGTCCCGGGGGCGTCCGTGGGACGCGTCCAAGGGCTTCGACCATTCCGCCCCTTGCGGCGCCCTGACCCTGGGCGCCCTGCCTCGCGGGGACGCCGCCATCACCCTGACCGTCAACGGAGACACGCGACAGTCCGCCCGTCTGGATCACATGATCTGGAGCCCCGCTGAGGTCGTGGCCGAGGCGTCTCGCCTGTGGCGGCTCATGCCCGGCGATCTGATCTTCACCGGCACGCCCGAGGGCGTTGGGCCCGTCTCGCGGGGCGACCGCATCGAGGCGCGCATAGACGGGCTGGCGCCGCTGGCCTTCACTCTGACCTGAAGAGACCGACCATGATCCTGCACGGCTACTGGCGATCCGGCACCTCCTACCGCACCCGCATCGCCCTGAACCTGAAGGGCCTCACCTATGAGCAGGTCGGGGTCGATCTGCGCGCCGGCGCCCAGAAGAGTGCCGCCTACCTCGCAATGAATCCCCAGGGGCTTGTCCCGGCGCTGGAGGCGGACGGCGCCGTCCTGAGCCAAAGCCCGGCGATCCTCGAGTGGCTGGAGGAGGCGCATCCTGAACCGCCCCTCTTGCCGGGGGACGCTGTGGCGCGGGCCCAGGTCCGGGCCATGGCGGCGCTGGTGGCTTGCGACATTCACCCCCTGAACAATCTTCGCGTGCTGAAGGCTCTGCGCGAAACCTTTGGCGCCGATCAGGCCGCCACGGACGCCTGGGCCGCGCGCTGGATCACGGCGGGCTTCGAGGCGCTGGAGGCCCTGATCGTCCGACACGGCGACGGTTGGTGCTTTGGCGCGGCGCCCACCCTGGCCGACTGCTGTCTTGTGCCCCAGATCTATTCCGCGCGGCGGTTCAACACGCCGCTGGACGCCTTTCCCCGCATTCGGGCCATCGAGGAGCAGGCTGCGGCGCATCCGGCCTTCATGGCCGCCCATCCGGACCACCAACCGGACGCTGACGCTCGGTAACCCTGTCGGGTAAGAGTTTGTAAAAGTTCCGATCAGCGCTCCTTAAGCTTTGTCGGCGCATGGTCCGCATCGTGACGTTTCAGGCCGAAACACGGACCGGCGCCGGACCGGCGTCCAGGCTCGCCCTCAATGTGTTGGGGGCGCCTGCGCATGCGCAGGGCTCAAGCTCGCGCGAGGATATGGTGCGGGCTTTGCTCCGCACCGCCGCGGACGGCGGGGTCGGCCTTGTGGCCACCCGCCCGCACAGCGACATGGAGCGTCTGCTGGGTCAGTGCTGGCCTTTTCCCAGTCCGTTCCGGGTGACGGTGCGCACGGTGTCCACCGCCGAGGGCCTTGACCGGGTGGAGGCGCGCGCCCGCCGTTCACTGGAGCGCATGGGCCTGCCGCGTGGCGAGGCGATCATGGTGTCTTCGGCCACGGATCTGGCCGGCGCCGAGGGCCGCGCCCTGTGGGACCGCATGGAGCGCCTTAAGGACATGGGCCTGTTCCGCCGCATCGGCGTCTGCGCCCGGGTCGAGGACGGACCCGAGCTTCTGGCCCGTCGCTTCCGTCCCGACATCGTCGAACTGCCCTGCAATCTGCTGGACCAGCGTGCTGCCCTGTCGGGTCTGATCGAGGGCCTGGCCGGCCATGGCGTTTCGGTTCAGTTGCGCTCGATCTTCGCCGGCGGGGTGCTGTTCGCGCCGCGTGAGGACCTGCCGCCCCACCTGGTTCGCGCAGGATCCGGCGTGTCTCGCGCACGGCGCAGCCTGGCCGAAAGCCGCGCGGATCCCATGCAGGCGGCGCTGGCCTATGGCCTGATGTTGCCGGGGGTCGAAACCGTGTCGGCAGGCGTGGCCTCGGCCGCCGAGCTGCGCGCCGTGCTGGCCGCCGCCCATGCCCCGGCTCCGGATCTGGACTGGGCCGCCCTGGCCCTGAACGACCCGGCGACGCTGAGCGCCGCCGGGCCTTCCGCGGTCAGTAGCGCAGCCTGATCCCCACATAGCCGCTGCGTCCCGGCTCGCCGTAGCCGCGCACCTGCTGATAGTGCTCGTCCGCGAGGTTCTCGATGCGCGCCGTCAGGCTGATGCGATCGCTCAGCGCATAGGCGCCATTCATGTTCGCCGTGACGAAGCTGTCGCGCACGCCGCCGGAATCCTCCTGATCGCCTTCACCCCGCACGGTCAGGGCGCCGGACAGTCGGTTTCCCGTCCAGCCCAGGGTCACCGAGCCCGCATGCTCCGGGACGCGCAGCAGTCGCGAGCCGTCCGTCACGTCGACGGCGTCGGTCCAGGCGTAGGCGACGCCCAGATCGAATCCTGCGGGCAGGGCCACGCGGCCTTCCAGCTCCACGCCCTCGGTGCGGGTCTCGTCCACATTGTCGTAGAAGCTGTTGCCGCCCGGCGCGTTGAACCAGACGATCTGGTCCTCGATTTCCAGGCGATAGACGGTGATGCGGCCCTCGATCCGCCGGTCCGCCGACCGCCAGCCCAGCGCCGCCTCATAGCCGTCCGCGTGTTCGGGGCTCAGGTCGGGATAGGGAACGGACGACCAGCAGAAGTCGCATACCGCCTGGCTGACCGTCGGGGCCTTGAAGCCCGTGCCCCATGCGCCGGACAGGATGAACCCGCCGCCCAGCTCATAGGCTGCGGAGAGCCGCCCGGTGGTCGCATCGCCGAAGTCATCGGTGTCGTCATGGCGCATGCCGCCGGTCACGCTGAACCGCTCCGACAGATCGATGCGCGCGGTGACGAACAGCGAGGTGCTGGACAGGGTTTCGGTCGCCCCGCTGGACAGGGCCCCCTCGGCGTCCTCGTGCTCGGCGCCGAAGGCGTAGGTGATCCGGCCTTCGACTGAGTCGCCGGACGCTTGCCAGCGATAGACCTGGCGGTCCGCCTCGAATGTCGAGGGAAAGGCGCTGAAGGTCTGGCGCGCCAGGTCCGAGGCCGAAACGCTGACCTGGTGCTCCAGCCCGAGGGCCTGGAGCGTCAGGCGCGCGAACCCGGACAGCTGTTCGCGCGCGAGGCTGTCGTCGGTGTCGGCCAGGAGGTAGGTCGGGGCGGGGAAGCCGTCGATGTCCGCGTCGGTCTCGTTGTAGCGGACGCGGCCCTCCAGCGTCACGGACGGGCTGAAGCTGTACCGGCCGTTGACGCCGACGGTGGTGATGGTCGCCCCGTCCGCCTCCGTGTTGCCGTCCGCCTCGTCGGCGGCGGAGATGCCGTTGGTGTCGAAGTGCGAGACGAAGGCGCCTACGGCGTAGCGTTCGTTGGCGACGCCCCCCGCCAGACGGCCCCGAAGGGTGTCGAACGAGCCCGCTTCCACCTCGGCGCGGACGCCGTCCAGTTCGCGGGTGGTGAAGGAAATGACCCCGCCGATGGCCGAAGAGCCCCACAATGAGGACTGCGGCCCTGACAAAATCTCGATGCGCTCCACATCGCCAAGGTCAAAGCCGGTGAAATCGAAGGCGCCGTCGATGTCGGCCACGTCATTGACCACGGCCCCGTCCACCAGAACCAGGGTCTTGCCGGGATGCGCGCCCCGGATGCGCACATTGGCCGGGCCGCTGAAGGCGCCGGAGCGGGTGACGCTCAGGCCGGGCACATCGGCCAGGATGTCGGCGGCGAACACGGCGCCGCTCTGTTCGATGGCGTCCGCGTCGATGACGCGGGCGCCGGGGGTCTCGGCGACGATGGCCGGCACGCGGGTGGCCGTGACGATGACCTCCTCCACGTCGGTGGCGTCATCGGCGAAAGCGGGCAAGGCGAAGAGGGCCGCGGATGCGGCCGAGCACAGGATAAGGGAACGCCTCATGGGGCGATGCTCCGTCAAAAGCCCCCGCGCGGCGCGCGCAGCGGACATGCAAAGCGACCAATCCGCCCCTTCGCATGGAAAGGACGGCGCCGGATCGGGTCGCTTCGACGGACTTAAGTCCCCGCGCCTCTGTCTGGTCCCGGACAGCGGACGAGCGACGTCGGCGGCCAGGTCTCCTGGCTTGCGGATGATCAACCGTCGTCCCCGCCTTCCCGGATCGCTCCAGTGGCGCCCTGTCCGGAGACAGGGAGCGGACGACGGCCTAACCGCCTACAGTTGCGGGCACAGCCGCGGTGTTTGACCGCGTTCCCTTAACCGCCTGTTGCGCTTGTGGCGCCGCAATACGGGCAAGGCAAGCATCCCCGGATTTCTGCACACGCGGCGCTTGAGGCGGCCCGCGCGATCCGTCACCCTGCGCGCTTCATGAACGTCCCCGTCAAGCCGCCGACCGACGCCCGCCCTCTCACGCCCGATCCGGGCGTGACCCCGGTCATGGCCCAGTTCCTGGACGCCAAGGCGCGGCACCCGGACTCCCTGCTGTTCTTCCGCATGGGCGACTTCTACGAGCTGTTCTTCGAGGACGCGCAGAAGGCGGCGGCGGCGCTCGGCATCACCCTGACCAAACGGGGTCTGCACAAGGGCGAGGACATCCCCATGGCGGGGGTGCCGTTCCACGCCGCCGAGGGCTACATCGCCCGCTTGATCCGTCAGGGCTTCAAGGTCGCCGTCTGCGAGCAGCTCGAGGATCCGGCCGAGGCGAGGAAGCGCGGCTCCAAGGCCGTGGTGCGTCGGGACGTGGTCCGGGTCATCACGCCCGGCACCCTGACCGAGGACTCCCTGCTGGATGCGAAGGGCTCGAACCGGCTGGCGGCGGTGTCGGTCCGGCGTGGCCGGGCCGCCGTGGCGGTGGTGGAACTGTCCACCGGCCAGGTGGAGACCATCGTCAGCGACCTCGGCGATCTGGCCGCCAATCTGGCCGCTTTCCGTCCGTCCGAGGTGCTGGTGCCGGACCGGCTGTTCTCGGACGACGACATCCGCGCGGCGCTGGACGGCTCCGGGGGCGTCGTGCAGGCGCTGGCGCAGGGGTTGGCCGAGCCCGCCGCAGCGCGGGACCGGGTCCAGCGCCTGTACGGCGTCGCCACCCTCGACGGCTTCGGCGCTTTCGAGGAGGCGGAGGTCTCCGCCCTGGGCCTCGCCGCCGCCTATCTGGAGACCACCCAGGCGGGCCGCCTGCCGGTGCTGAAAGCCCCGCGCCGCGCGGCCCAGGCCGGCTGGCTGGCCATCGATCCGGCCACCCGAACCAGCCTTGAGATCGACCGCGCCCAGTCCGGCGCCCGCGAGGGCAGCCTGCTGGCCTGCGTGGACCGCACCATCACCTCCGCCGGCGGCCGGGCCCTGGCCGAGCGCATCACCCGACCCCTGCGCGACCCCGCCGCCATCAATCATCGACTGGACGCCGTGCAATGGTTGCTGGAGCGCCGCGACCTGCGCCGCGACCTGCGCGAGGTGCTGTCCGGCTCGGCCGACGTCGCCCGGGCCGTGACCCGACTGGCGCTGGGGCGGGGCGGCCCCCGCGATCTGGCCGCCGTCCGCTCGGGCCTGAAGACCGGCGAGGCCGTCTCCGCCCTGTTCGCCCGGTCCCCCGACCCCCTGACCGGCCCGCCCGTCGAGATCGAGGACCGGCTGTCGGACCTGTCGCCCACGCCCGACACCGGCGCCCTGCTGATCGACCTGCAGGAGGGGCTGGTGGACGAGCCGCCTCATCTGGCCCGCGACGGCGGTCTGGTGCGCCCCGGCTGGCGCCCCGAGCTGGAGGCCGTGCGCACCCTGCGCGACGACAGCCGCAAGGTGATTGTGGATCTGGAGCAGCGCGCCCAGACCGAGTCCGGCGTGGCCTTCAAGGTCAAGCACAACGCCGTGCTGGGCTATTTCCTCGAGACCAGCGCGAAGAACGCCGAACCCCTGCTGCGCCCGCAGGCCGACAGCCCCTTCATCCACCGCCAGACCCTGGCCAATCAGGTGCGCTTCACCACCGTGGAGCTGTCTGAACTGGACGCGAAGATCAGCCAGGCGGGCGCCCGCGCCCTGGCCATGGAGGGCGAGATCTTCGAGGGCTGGCGCCGCACGGTCGCCGATCTGGCCGCCCCGCTGCAGGCGGTCGCCGACGCCCTCGCCGAGCTCGACGCCGCCGCCGCTCTCGCGGAATGGGCCGTCGAGACCAACGCCGTGCGCCCCGAGGTGGACGGCTCGCTGATCTTTCAGGTCTCGGGCGGCCGTCACCCCGTGGTGGAGGCCGCCGTCACCCGCGCCGGCGATCCCTATACGCCCAACAACTGCGCCCTGGACGGCTCGGGCGCCGACTGCGCGCGCCTGTCCATCGTCACCGGCCCCAACATGGCCGGCAAGTCCACCTTCCTGCGCCAGAACGCCCTGCTGGTGGTCCTGGCCCAGGCCGGCGCCTTCGTGCCGGCGAAATCCATGCGGCTGGGCGTGGTGGACCGGCTGTTCAGCCGCGTCGGCGCGGGCGACGACCTGGCGCGGGGCCGCTCCACCTTCATGATGGAGATGGTCGAGACCGCCGCCATCCTGACCCAGGCCACGGACCGCAGCTTCGTGGTGCTGGACGAGATCGGCCGGGGCACCGCCACCTATGACGGCCTCGCCATCGCCTGGGCCGTGGCCGAGGCCCTGCACGAGACCAACCGCGCCCGCACCCTGTTCGCCACCCACTATCACGAGCTGGCGCGGCTGGAGGAGCGGCTGGACCACGTCTGCAACCTGTCCATGAAGGCCCGCGAGTGGAACGGCGAGCTGGTCTTCCTGCACGAGGCGGCGCCCGGGGCGGCCGACCGGTCCTACGGCGTGCAGGTGGCCAAGCTGGCAGGGGTGCCCCCCTCAGTGGTGGGTCGCGCCCGCGAGGTGCTGGACCGGCTCGAGGCGGACAAGGCCTCCAGCGTCCGGCTGGACGACCTGCCCCTGTTCGCGGTGCATGAGCCGGAGCCGGTGTTCGGCCCGTCCCCCACGGACGAGGCCCTGGCCGCCCTCAATCCCGACGAGCTGAGCCCCCGCGAGGCGCTGGAGGCGCTGTACCGGTTGAAAGGTCTGGCTCGCCCGTGACCCGGATCGCCGCCCTCGACGCCCGGCTGGCGGCCCTGAAGGACGCAGCGGACGTCCGCGCTGAAGTGGCGGCCGTCCTGTCCGAACACTGGAGCGCAGGCCGTGAGAAAGCGGCGTCGAAACTGGCGTCAGGGCTGGGCGGCGTTGAGGTGGCGCGTCTCTTCGCCGCCGCCGCCGACGAGATGCTGCAGGCCCTGTGGCGTTTCACCACCCAGGTCTTGCACCCGTCCGACAGCGTCGACGAGGACGCCAAGCTGGCCCTGCTGGCCACCGGCGGCTACGGGCGCGGGGTGCTGGCGCCGTACTCGGACCTGGATCTGCTGTTCCTGCGCCCCGCCCGGGCCGGCGAGCGCATCGAGCACGTCACCGGCTTCATGCTCTATGTGCTGTGGGATCTGGGGGCCAAGGTGGGCGTCGCCTCGCGCACCATGAACGAGGCCCTGACCCTGGCCCGGGATGACATGACCATCCAGACCTCCCTGCTGGAGGCGCGCTTCCTGGCGGGCGACGAGGTCATGGCCGACGCCTTCCTCAAGGTGTTCCGCCGCGAGATGACCAGGACCGACCCCCGCGCCTTCATCGCCGCCAAGCTCAAGGAGCGGGACCAGCGCCATTCCCGCGCCGGCGCGGTGCGCTACCGGGTCGAGCCCAATATCAAGGACGGCAAGGGCGGCCTGCGCGACCTCAACGCCCTGTTCTGGATCGCCCGGCGCCTGACGCCGGACAGCCTGCTGGGGGCGGAGGCGCTGGAGGGCCTCCTCACCGGCCGCGAGCGCCGCACCTTCGAGGAGTCCTTCGACTTCCTGTGGCGGGTGCGCCATCACCTGCACCGCGCCGCCGGGCGGGCCGAGGAGAAGCTGACCTTCGACCTGCAGCCCGAGGTGGCCCGGCGCATGGGCTGGCAGGGGCGGGGCGACGAACCGGCGGTGGAGCGCTTCATGCGCCGCTATTTCCTTGTGGCCCGCGACGTGGGCGGCCTGACCCGCGCCATTTCCGCCAAGCTGGAGGAGCGCGGCCAGAAGCGGGCGCTCAGCCTCACCCGCCTGATCCCGCGCCGCCGCCGCCAGCTGGGCGAGCCGGGCTTCGTGGAGGATCACGGCCGCCTGTCGATTACGGGCCCGGATGTGTTCGAGGCCGAACCCCGACGGCTGCTGACCCTGTTCCAGCTGGCCGATCGCCACGATCTGGACCTGCACCCCGACGCCTTCTCCGCCGTCACCCGGTCGCTCAATCTGGTGACGCCGAAGCTGCGTCGCGATCCCGCGGCGTCCGACGCCTTTCTGGATATCCTGGCCAACGGCGACCGCCCGTACCGGGTGCTGACCCTGATGAACGAGACGGGGCTTCTGGGCCGGTTCCTGCCGGAATGGGGCCGCATCGTCGGCCAGACCCAGTTCAACATGTACCACGCCTACACGGTGGACGAGCACACCCTGCAGGCCATCGGCGTCATCAACGACATCGCCCGGGGCAAGCTGAAGGACGACCACCCCATGTCGTCCAGCATTATCGGCCTGATCCGTGATCCGCAGGTGCTGATGCTCGCCATGCTGCTGCACGACGTGGGCAAGGGCGGCGACCGGGGTCAGCTGGAGGACGGCGCCATCGCCGCGCGCCGGGCCTGCGAGCGTCTGGGTCTGGACCCCCGCCGGGCCGAGCTGGTCGCCTGGCTGGTGCGCCAGCACCTGACCCTGTCCGACTACGCCCAGAAGCGCGACGTGTCCGATCCGGCCACCGTGCGCGCCTTCGCCGAGATCGTGGGCGATCTGGAGCGCCTGCGCATGCTGCTGGTGCTGACCGTGGCCGACATCCGCGCGGTCGGCCCGGGCGTCTGGAACGGCTGGAAGGGCCAGCTGATGCGCGACCTGTACCGGCATACCGAGCGGCAGTTCCGGGGCGACGCCGCCGAGATGGACGACCCGCTCAGCCGCCCCATGGCGGCCTATGACGCCCTGGTGGAGCGCGCCCGACGCGACGGCGCCGCCGCCATGGCCGGGCCGTCCGACAACCAGGCTGCCGAGGTGGCCATCGCCGCGTCCGACCGGCCCGGCCTGTTCGCCCTGATCGCCGGGGTCATGGCCGATCTGGGGGCCGATATCGTGGGCGCGCGGGTCACCACCGCCGCCGACGGCACGGCCCTGGACATCTTCCAGCTTCAGGACGGCGCGGGCGAGCCCTATGGCCTGGCCGAGCCGCGCCGTCTGCGCCGTCTGCTGGCGGCGCTGGAACGGGTCGGGCGCGGCGGCGCCGTCACCCCCGCCGATCCCGCCGCCCCCGCCAGCCCGCGCCGCGCCGCCTTCGACGTCCGCCCGGTCGTCATGATCGACAATGCGGCGTCCGAGACCGCCACGGTGATCGAGGTGTCCGGCGCCAACCGCCCGCGCCTGCTGGCCCAGCTGTCCCGCGCCCTGGCCGATCTGGGCCTGTCCATCCGCTCGGCCCATGTGGTCACCTTCGGCGAGCGAGCGGCGGATTCCTTTTATGTCACCACTGACAAGGGGCAGAAGATCACCGGCGACAAGCGGCTGGACGCTATCCGTTCGGCGCTGGAGGCGGTGATGGATCAGGCCCCGCCGCCCAGTCCGCGGGGGCGTCCGCTGATCCGCGCCCGGGCCAGCGCCCGCGACGTCTCCGAACTGGGCCGCAAGGCCGCCGTTCCCCGCGGCGCTGAAGCGCGCTAAGGGCCATCAACGCGCCGCTCCGGATGTTTCGCTCATGACCATCGAACCCGAAATCCGGGCCTCGGCCTCCACCCATCCCCGCGCGCCCGAGCCCCCGAAGTCCGGCGGCGTGATGCGCTCCTCCGCCATCTTCAGCGGCCTGACCCTGGTCAGCCGTCTGGCCGGATTCGCCCGCGATATCGCCGTCACCGCCTTCCTCGGCGCCTCGGCGGGACCGGCTGCGGACGCCTACAACACGGCGCTCAGCTTTCCCAACCTGTTCCGCCGCATCTTCGCCGAGGGCGCCTTCGCGGCCGCCTTCGTGCCCGCCTATGCGCGCAAGCTGCAGAAAGACGGCGCCCCGGCCGCCGACAAGGTCGCCACCGACGCCCTGGCGGTGCTGGCGGTGGTGACCCTGGCCCTGACGGTCGTGGCCCAGCTGGCCATGCCGTGGCTGATGATGGCCATCAACATCGGCTTTCTGGACGATCCGGCCCGCTACCGGCTGGCGGTGATCCTGACCCAGATCACCATGCCCTATCTGCCGTGCATGGCCATCGCCGCCCTGCTGTCCGGCGTCCTGAACGCCCGCGGCCGGTTCATCGTCTCGGGCGGCTATCCGATCCTGCTCAACGTCATCATGCTCGCCGCCCTGCTCACCTTCCGGGGTGATCAGGTGCAGGCGGCCTATGCGGCGTCGTGGTCGGTGCTGGTTTCGGGCCTGGCCCAGGCGGGGCTGTGCTGGTGGGCGGTCAGAAAGGCCGGGGCGAACATCCGCGTCCGGCTGCCGCGCCTGTCGCCCGAGGTGAAGGCCATCATCATCACCGCCATCCCCGCCGCCATCGGCAATTCGGCCACCCAGATCAACGTCTTCATCTCGGGCAATCTGGCCAGCTTCGTGGACGGGGGGCGCACGTGGCTGGCCACGGCCGACCGCCTGTACCAGCTGCCGTTGGGATTGGTGGGTGTGGCCATCGGCATCGCGCTTCTGCCCAAGCTGTCATCCGCCGTGGCGTCCGAGGATCACGCTCAGCAGCAGGCGTCCATGGACGAGGCCATGGTCCTGTCCATGGCCCTGACCCTGCCGGCGGCGGCGGCCATCCTGGCCATGCCCCTGTTCCTGATCGACGGCCTGTTCACCCGCGGCGAGTTTCTGGCCTACGACGCCGTCAACACCGCGGGCGCCCTGTTCCATTTCGGCTGGGGCGTGCCCGCCTTCATCCTGATCCGGATCCTGGCCCCGGCCTTCTTCGCGCGGCAGGACACCCGCACGCCCATGAAATACGCCCTCGTTTCGGTGGCGGTGAACGCGGTTCTGGCCATCGCCCTGTTCAGCCTGGGCCTGGGCGTCGCCGGCATCGCGGCGGCCACCAGCGCGGCGGCATGGACCAACGCCGGGCTTCTGGCCCTGACCCTCTGGCGGCGCGATCATTACCGCCCCGGCCCCTCGGCGGTCTCGCGGCTGGTCCGGGTCCTGATCGCCAGCGTCGTTCTTGGCGGGATCCTGTTCGGCGCCCAGTGGGCCCGACCGATCATCGAGGCGCCGATCGCCGCGGTTCTGGATCATGGCGCCAAGGAGATCGCCCTGATCGGCGTCACCGGCGCGGGCGGTCTGGTCTATCTGATCCTGCTGTTCGTCACCCGGGCGGTGACCATCGGCGAGGTGAAGGGGCTGATCCGGCGCGAGCGCAAGGCCTGATCCGGCTTGCCCTGCGGGCGACGCTGGGGCATTGCCACGCTATGTCCGACGCTGAACCTATCGCCTACACCGGCCCCCGCCGCATCCTGTCCGGCATCCAGGCCTCCGGCGCCCTGCACCTGGGCAACTATCTGGGCGCTCTGAAGCGTTTCACCGCGCTTCAGGACTCCGGCGCGCCCTGTTTCCTGTTCGTGGCCGACATGCACGCCATCACCGTGTGGCAGGAGCCCGAAAAGCTGGCCGCCCAGACCCGCGAGATCGCGGCCGCCTATCTCGCCTCCGGGCTGGACCCGGCGAAGTCGGTGATCTTTCCGCAGTCGGCCGTGCGCGCCCACGCCGATCTGGCCTGGGTCTTCAACTGCGTCGCCCGCCTCGGCTGGCTGGACCGCATGACCCAGTTCAAGGAGAAGTCCGGCAAGCACAAGGAGCGGGCCAGCGTGGGCCTGTACACCTATCCGGTGCTCCAGGCCGCCGACATCCTGCTCTACAAGGCCACGGAAGTGCCGGTGGGCGAGGACCAGAAGCAGCATCTGGAGCTGACCCGCGACATCGCCGCCAAGTTCAACAACGACTTCGGCGTCCCCGGCTTCTTCCCCCTGCCGGACCCGCTGATTCAGGGACCGGCCACCCGGGTCATGTCCCTGCGCGACGGCCAGGCCAAGATGTCCAAGTCCGATCCCTCGGACCAGAGCCGCATCAACCTGACCGACGACGCGGACGCCATCGCCGCCAAGATCAGGAAGTCCAAGACCGACATGGGCGTGATGCCCGAGCCGGGCGAGGCGCTGGACGACCGGCCGGAGGTGAAGAACCTCATCGCCATCTACGCCGCCCTGTCGGACCAGACCCGCGAACAGGTCACCGCCGAGTTCGCCGGCCAGGGCTTCGGCGCCTTCAAGCCGAGACTGGCCGACCTCGCGGTGTCGTCGCTGGCGCCGGTCACTGCCGAGATGCGCCGCCTGATGAACGACCCGGCCGAGATCGACCGCGTCCTCAAATCCGGCGCCGAGCGGGCGGCCGAGATCGCCGATCCGGTGGTGGACGAGGTCAAGCGCATCGTCGGCTTCTGGCGCGCCTGATTATTTAATCCCACGCCTTCCCACGGCCTTATAATGCCGGCTCACGGGACGAGACGGGGAGGGGCGATTTCAACAATTCAGACAATTCAGACACTGTTTTTTTCAGCGCTGGGTCCGAACCAAAGGTCGCCTAGCTGGTCCAGCGCAGGGTCGCCGCCTTGACCGGATTGGCGAACGCCCGGCCGTCGGCGCGGCTCTTCAGCCACTCGCGCTTCAGCTGCTGGTACCACTTGGCCTGTTTGTCGGCGTCGTCGATCCAGATCAGCGCCGGGTCGTAGCGCAGGCCCTCGTTCTGCAGGTTCACCATGTCGCCGTCCTGTTTCAGGAAGGCCCGCGCGCCCTGCTTCAGGAACGGGCGGATCAGGTCGAACACCCAGTGGTCGGACCAGAAGATCTGGGTGATGCGGGTCGTCGTCTCTGTCAGGGGCGTCAGGCAGGTCAGGGCCAGCACCTGCTTCTCACCCACCTGGATATGCTCCCAGCGATAGCCGGGCAGGCGGAAGGTGATCTCGGTGGCCGGCGCCCCGCCCAGGATGCGGTAGGCGTAGGAGTTGGACGAGGGCGCGTGGCGGGCCATGGCGAAGCCGTGCTCCCGCGGCTCGAAGGCCTTGGCCTTCTCATGCTGACTGTGGGCGCTGCGCCACCACCATTGCTGGTGCACATAGGGGCCGTGGGCCGGATCCATCAGCCCCACCACGGCGTGGTCAATGTGGCTGTCGAAGGTCATGCCCTCGACCAGCTTGGCGTCTCCGCCCACCACGCCCGGGAATACGGGCGGATCATGGTCGGGCGCGGACGGGTTGCGAGGATCGGAGGCCATCCAGACGAAGACCAGCCCCTGGCTCTCCACCACCGGGTAGGATCGCACCCTGATCCGGTCCGTCTCGAAGGCCTGGTCCTTCACCAGCGAGGGGATCGCGGCGCATGCGCCGTCGGGCCGGAAGCGCCAGCCGTGATAGGGGCACTCCACCGTCTCGCCTTCGCCCTCGTGGTCCACCAGCTTGCCGGCGGACAGGGGCGCGGCCCGGTGGGGGCAGATGTCGCGCATGGCGTAGACCTGGCCCGCCCGGGTGCGCCCGATCAGCACCGGCTCGCCGAGCAGTTCGTACCGCTTGAGGCCCGCGACCTTCACATCCCGCGACAGGGCCGCGAAATACCAGGCGTCGGTGATGAAGCCCTTGCCGAAGGCGGTGGTCGGGGCCCGGGCTTCGGGCGCGGCGGGGGAGAGTGTCATGATCCGTGCGTATCCGCCCTCGAGACTATGCGGCGCAAGCACCTAGGCATACTTTGCGTTTCAAAGTAAGATGTGCTTAAGCTGCCTCGTATGTTCAGGAGACTTCCATGATCCGCCACGCCCTGATGATCGCCGCCGCCGGACTGGCCCTCGTCGCCGCGCCGTCGCTCGCCCAGTCCCCGGCCGATGGACATGGCCCGGCCCATCATGCCCACGGCCACGCCCACGCCGATTTCGCCTCCGACCGCCTGCACGTCAGGGTCGAGGGGGAAGGGCAGGACGTAATCCTGATCCCCGGCCTCAGCTCATCGCCCGAAATCTGGCAAGGCACGGTGGACCGGCTCGGCGGCGGCTATCGCATCCACCGGGTTCATGTGAACGGCTTCGCCGGCGCCCCCGCCGGCGCCAACGCCGAGGGGCCGGTGTCGGCGCCCGTGGCCGAGGAGATCGCCCGCTACATCGCCGACCAGGGCCTGGAGCGCCCCGCGGTGATCGGCCACTCCATGGGCGGGACCATCGCCATGATGCTGGCGGCGCGCCACCCCGACGCCGTGGGCCGCCTGATGGTGGTGGACATGATCCCCTTCATGGGCGCCATGTTCGGCCCGCCCGGAACCACCGCCGAAAGCGTCGCCCCCGTGGCCGAGCAGGTCTACGCCGCCCAGTCCGGCAGCCCGCGCGAGACCTGGCTGGCCCAGGCCGAGCAGACCATCATCGGCATGATCCAGACGGAATCCGAGCGCGAGGGGCCCCTCCGGCACAGCCGAGCCAGCGATCAGCAGGTCTCCGCCGCCGCTTTCCGCGAGCTGATCGTCACCGACCTGCGCCCGGAACTGCCCGCCATCACGGCCCCGACCGAGGTCCTGTACGTCAAATTCAACGATCCTCGCATGACGTCCGAGATCACTGACATGATCTACCAGATGTCGTTCCAGACCCTGCCCGGCGCCGAGCTGACCCGGGTGGACGACGCCGCCCACTTCATCATGCTGGATCAGCCGGACCTGTTCGCCGAGCGGGTGCGGGCCTTCCTGGAGTGACGCAAAAAGGCGTAAGTTGACGTTGACGTAAACGTAGCATTTCGTCGACAAACGCGCTAAGGAAGCGTCCTCAAAGGAGACGCACCCATGGCCGACGCCTACATCTTCGACGCTGTGCGCACCCCGCGCGGCAAGGGCAAGAAAGACGGATCCCTTCACGAGATCACCGCCCTGTCCCTCGCATCCCAGGTTCTGGAGGCGTTGCGCGACCGCAACGACCTGGACACCTCCCAGGTGGATGACGTGATCCTGGGCTGTGTGGCTCCGGTGGGCGAGCAGGGCGCCGACATCGCCCGCACCGCCGTGCTGACCGCCGGCTGGTCTCAGCTGACCGCGGGCGTGCAGATCAACCGCTTCTGCGCCTCGGGCCTGGAAGCCGTGAACATGGCCGCCGCCAAGGTGGCCTCCGGCGAGGCCCGCATGGCCGTCGGCGGCGGGGTCGAGGCCATGAGCCGGGTGCCCATGGGCTCCGACGGCGGGGCCTGGCCCATCGACCCGTCCAGCGCCATCGCCACCTATTTCGTGCCCCAGGGCGTCTCGGCCGACATGATCGCGTCCAAGTACGGCTTCAGCCGCGACGACGTGGACGCCTATTCGGTGGAAAGTCACAAGCGCGCCGCCGCCAGCTGGGCCGACGGCCGCTTCAAGAAGTCGGTGGTGCCGGTTCGGGACCAGCTTGGCCTGACCATTCTGGATCACGACGAGACCATCCGGCCCAAGACCGACATGCAGACCCTCGGCGGTCTGAACCCCTCGTTCCAGATGATGGGCGAGATGGCCTTCGACGCCGTGATCAACCAGCGCTACCCTGAGGTGGAGCGGGTCAACCACGTCCACACCCCGGGCAACTCCTCGGGCATCGTCGACGGCTCGGCCGGGGTGCTGATCGGCACCCTCGAGGCCGGGAAGGCCCTGGGCCTCAAGCCCCGCGCGAAGATCCGCGGCGCCGCCTCCATCGGTTCGGAGCCCTCCATCATGCTGACCGGTCCCGAGCCCGTGACCCGCAAGCTGCTGGGCCGTCTGGGCATGGAGGCCGGCGACATCGACCTCTACGAACTGAACGAGGCCTTCGCCGCCGTGGTCCTGCGCTACATGCAGGCGCTGAACATCCCCCACGACAAGATCAATGTGAACGGCGGCGCTATCGCCATGGGCCACCCCCTGGGCGCCACCGGCGCCATGATCCTGGGCACCGCGCTGGACGAGCTGGAGCGCTCGGACAAGACCACCGCCCTGGCCACCCTGTGCATCGGCGGCGGCATGGGCACCGCCACCGTCATCGAACGCGTCTGATCCGAAGGAGAAGCACCATGGAAAACTTCAAGATCGAGATCGACGGCGACGGCATCGCCACCGTGACCTTCGACGTGCCGGGCCGCTCCATGAACACCCTGACCTCGGGCGTCATGAAGGAGATTCCCGAGTGGGTCGAACAGGTGAAGGGCGACGACGCCGTCAAGGGCGTGGTCCTGACCTCCGGCAAGCCTTCGGGCTTCTGCGCCGGGGCGGATCTGGGCGACATGGCCGGCGGCATGCTGGGCGGTTCCGACCTGCAGGCGGCCTATGACGCCGGCTGGCGTCTGAACGGCGCCCTGCGCGCGCTGGAGACCTGCGGCAAGCCTGTGGCTGCGGCCATCAACGGCCTGGCCCTGGGCGGCGGACTGGAGCTGACGCTGGCCTGCCACTACCGCGTGGTCGGCGACAATTCGAAGATCCAGCTCGGCCTGCCCGAGATCAAGGTGGGTCTGTTCCCCGGCGGCGGCGGCACCCAGCGCCTGCCGCGCCTGATCGGGGTGCAGGCCGCCCTGATGCAAATGTCCGAGGGCAAGAGCTGGCGTCCCAAGGACGCCCTGTCCGCCGGCGTCGTCCACGAGGTGGTCGAGCCCGGCAAGGAAGTCGAGGCCGCAAAGGCCTGGATCAAGGGCGGCGGAAAAGCGGTCCAGCCGTGGGACGAGAAGAGCTTCAAGCTGCCCGGCGGCGGTCCATATCACCCCGCAGGTTCGCAGGTCTTCATCATGGGCAACGCCATGCTGAGGAAGCAGTCCTACGGCAACTATCCGGCCGTCACCAACATGATGAAGGCGGTCTATGAGGGCGTTCAGCTGCCCATGGACGCGGCCCTGCGGGTCGAGACCCGCTACTTCATCAAGACCCTGATGACGCCGCAGGCCCAGGGCATGATCCGGTCCCTGTTCCTGTCGAAGCAGGAGCTGGACAAGGGCGCCCTGCGTCCGGCCGACGTGCCCAAGTCCGACCCCAAGAAGGTGGCCGTTCTGGGCGCCGGCATGATGGGGGCGGGCATCGCCTATGTGCAGGCCATGGCCGGCATCGAGACCATCCTGATCGACGTCAGCCAGGAAGGCGCAGACAAGGGCAAGTCCTACGCCGAGGATATCCTGAAGAAGCGCGTCTCGCGCGGCCAGATGACCCAGGACAAGGCCGACGCCGTTCTGGCCCTGATCACCCCCACCACCGACTATGACCTGATCAAGGGCTCGGATCTGGTGGTCGAGGCCGTGTTCGAAAGCCGCGACCTGAAGGCCGAGGTCACCAGGAAGGCCGAGGCCCAGCTGGCCCCCGGCGCCGTGTTCGGCTCCAACACCTCGACCCTGCCGATCACCGGCCTGGCCGAGGCCAGCGTCCGCCCCGAGGACTTCATCGGCATCCACTTCTTCTCGCCGGTCGACAAGATGATGCTGGTGGAGATCATTCTGGGCGAGAAGACCGGCAAGGCGGCCATCGCCAAGGCCCTCGACTACGTCATGAAGATCAGGAAGACCCCGATCGTCGTCAACGACGGTCGCGGCTTCTACACCTCCCGCTGCTTCAGCACCTATGTGGCCGAAGGCCTGGCCATGCTGGAGGAGGGCTATGCGCCCGCCATGATCGACAACATCGGTCGGGCCACCGGCATGCCGCGCGGCCCGCTGGAGATGCACGACGACGTGGCGCTCGACCTGTCGGTCAAGATCACCAAACAGACCAGGGCCGATCTGGGCGACAAATTCACGCCGCAGCCGGGCATGGAGATCGTCGAGAAGATGGTCGAGGATCTGGGACGCTACGGCCGCAAGAACGGCAAGGGCTTCTACGACTACGCGAGCAAGCCGAAGACGCTGTGGCCCGGGCTGTCGGACCTGGCGCCGGTGACGATCGCCGAGTCCACGCCCGAGCTGGTCGAGGACCAGAAGCGCCGTCTGCTCTATCGTCAGGCGGTCGAGGTGGCCCGTTGCTGGGAAGAGGGCGTCATCGACGACCCGCGCGAGGCCGATGTGGGCGCCATCCTGGCCTGGGGCTTCGCGCCCTGGACCGGCGGGCCGATCACCATGATCGACCAGATCGGGCTGAAGGCGTTCGTCGAGCAGGCGGACAAGTACGCCGCGAAATATGGCGACCGGTTCGCGCCGCCCCAGCTGCTGCGCGACATGGCGGCGAAGGGCGAGACCTTCTACGGCAAGTTCGCGGGCAAGAAGGCGGCCTGACCGTCCTCTGACGACTGAATCGACTGCACGGGCGCGTCGGGAGAACCCCGGCGCGCCCGGTGCGTTAGGGGGCGATGGAAAAATCGCCAGCAGACGCCAAGCCCGCAAAGACATCCGAACAGCGGGCCAATGACGGCCGTCTGCTGCGCCAGACCGTCCTCGTCGCCGGAGTCGTCGTCGCGGCCCTGTTGGTCTGGCAGCTCAGCCACATCCTGCTGCTGGTGTTCGGCGCCATTCTGCTGGCCCTCATCCTCAGCACCGCGGCCGAGCCGTTCGAACGGTACGCCAGGCTCCCGCCCCGCCTGGCCGTGCTGGCGGCCCTGGTGTCGATCATCGCCCTGATGACGCTGGGCGGCTGGATTTTCGGCCGCGAGATCTCGAGCCAGGTCTCTGACCTGGCCGACCGCCTTCCGGAGGCCTGGGAGGCGGCGCGGGGCCAGCTGGCCGCCTTGCCGTTCGGCCCCGAGGTGGTGGAGCGGCTGGACGGCTTCATCGAGCGTGTCAGCCAGGGGGGCGGCGGAGACGCCGGTCAGCCGCAGCCCGACGCGGGCGAAGGGGCGCCGGGCGTCGCCCCCGCGCCGCCGGCGGCCGACGGCAGCCTGCTGTCCGGCGAGGTCTTTTCCAATGTCGGCGCCTTCGCCGGGCTGGTCGCCAGCGTGCTGGGGGAAGTGCTCTTGGTCTTCTTCGCCGGCATCTTCCTGGCGCTGAATCCGCAGAGCTACCGGGCCGGGGTCGTGCGACTGTTCGAAAAGCGCAGCGACAGCCTGGCGGACATCGTCGGCAAGGCGTTCGACGTCGCGGGCAAGGGCCTGCGCCGTTGGCTGCTGGGCCAGCTGGCGGCCATGGCGGCGATCGGGGTGATCACGGGGCTGGGGGCCTGGGCCATCGGCCTGCCCTCGCCGCTGGCGCTGGGCATGATCGCGGGCGCCCTGGAGTTCGTGCCCATCATCGGCCCTGTCGTCGCGACCATCCCGGCGCTGCTTCTGGCCGCCACCATGGGGCCGGAGATGATGCTGTGGACGCTGCTGCTGTATATCGCCATCCAGCAGGTGGAGGGCAATCTGGTCATGCCGCTGGTTCAGAAGCGCATGGTGTCCCTGCCGCCGGTCATCGCCCTGTTCTCCATCCTCATCTTCGCCGCCCTGTTCGGGCCTTTGGGCGTGCTGCTGGCCACGCCGCTGGCGGTGCTGGTTTTCGTACTGATCAAGGGGGTCTATCTGGACGAACCGATCAACGAGAAGGATGGTGCGTCCTCGAAATGACGAGGAGCGCCCCATGGACCGCCGCCTGATCGCCACCGACGGCCTGAGCCAGTCCGTTCTGGAGGCGGGCGAGGGGCCGCTGGTGTTGCTGATCCACGGCTTTCCGGAACTGGCGATCAGCTGGCGCGCCCAGATCGAGGCCCTGGCCGAGGCCGGCTATCGGGCCGTCGCGCCGGACATGCGCGGCTATGGGTCCACCGAGCACCCCGGGAAGACGGAAGACCACTCCATCCTGCATCTGGTGGGCGACATGGTTGATCTGGTGCGGGCGCTGGGCCAGCGGTCGTGCGTTGTCGTCGGTCATGACTGGGGGGCGTCGGTAGCCTGGCACTGCGCCCTGATGCGGCCCGATCTGTTCGCCGCCGTGGCGGGGCTGTCGGTGCCGTTCCAGCCCCGCCGCCCCAAAGGCCCGCCCATCGCCGCCATGCGCGCTATCGCCGAACGGGCCGGAACGGACGATCTCTACATCACCCGGTTTCAGGACGCGGACGCCCACGCCCCCTTCGATGCGGACCCAGGGACGGCGCTGAGAAAGATGTTCTGGGCCCATGACGGCGCCACCCCCGCCGACCAGCGCCACACCGGCTTTCTGAAGCCCGGACAGTCCATGGTCGACGGCGTCAGCGACGCGGCGATCCTGCCGCCGTGGATGAGCGCCGACCATTTCTCCGAGTATGTGATGGCGTTCCGCACGGGCGGGTTCAGCGGACCGCTGGACTGGTACCGCTGCATGGACCTGAACTGGTCCCTGACCGCCTGGCTTCAGGACCGGACCATCGACGTCCCGTCGCTGTTCATGATCGGCGAGAACGATCCGGTGCGCCATTACGCCGGGCGGCACGAGCAGGCGCAAGCCGACTGGCTGACCGACCTGCGCGGCATGATCGAGATCCCCGGCGCCGGCCACTGGCTGCAGCAGGAGCGGCCCGAGGCGGTCAACGCAGCCCTGCTCGCCTTCCTTGCGGATGTCGGGCCGGACGCGTAACCCGGCCCGTCCATTCAGGGAGCCGCAGCCATGTCTCACACTCAGGCCCACGATCCGCTGGGCGTCCGGCGCGCCGGACGGCTGCACCAGCTGGTGTGGATCGTCGGCGGGGTGATCGTGCTGGCCGTGTCGTCCCGCGTCGCCATCCCCATGGTCCCGGTGCCCATCACGCTGCAGACCCTGGCGGTGACCCTGATCGGGGCGCTGTACGGCTGGCGGCTGGGGGGACTGACCGTGGGGGTCTGGCTGGTCGCCGCGGCGCTGGGCCTGCCGCTGCTGTCGGACGGGGCGGGCGGACTGGAGCCCTTCACGGGCGCCACCGCCGGCTACCTGTTCGCCTTCCCGCTGGCCGCCGCCCTGGTGGGCGTCCTGACGGCGAGAGGCTGGAACGGCGCGCGGCCCGGGCTCGCCTTCGCCGCCATGCTCATGGGCAACGGCCTGTGCCTGACGCTGGGCGCGGCCTGGCTGGCGGCCCAGATCGGCCCTGCGGTCGCGCTGGAAGCGGGCGTGCTTCCGTTCCTGCCCGGCGCCGTGATCAAGTCCGCCGCGGCCGCCGGCGTGCTGGTCGCCCTTAGCAGGACGGCGGCGCGGCGGGGCTGACCGTCGGCTATTCCTCGGTTTCGGTCTCGGGTTCGGCTTCAGCCACCTGGATGGCGTCCTCCGCCCCGGGCAGGGTCACCACCACGGTCTCGGGGGCGGCGGCCAGACGGCTCAGGTCGCCCCCGGCGCGCAGCACGTCCAGCGCCCGCTGCAGCTGGTAGTCCTCGTCCTCGGGGTGATCCTCGCCGGGCGCCTCGCGCGGCGTGTGCGCACCGCGCCGTTCGGCCCCGATGGAGGAGTCCAGGGCGTTGGAATAGGCGGCCTCGCTGTAGATGAAGGACGAGCGGGACACGATGCGCCCCTCGGCTTCGGAACGGGCCACCTCCAGATCCGGCTCGATGCCGATCTTCTGGATCGACTGGCCCGACGGCGTGTAATAGCGCGCCGTGGTGATGGACAAAGCGCCGTCGCGGCCTTCGCGCAGGGGCAGCACGGTCTGGACCGAGCCCTTGCCGAAGCTGGTCAGGCCCACCAGCGTGGCCCGCTCGTGATCCTGCAGGGCGCCCGCCACGATCTCCGACGCCGAGGCCGAGCCGTAGTTGATCAGCACCGCGATGGGCAGGCCGTCGGCCAGATCTCCCGCCTGGGCGGCGTATCGCTCGATCTGCTCGGGGGTGCGGCCGCGCTGGCTGACGATCTCGCCGCGCTCCAGGAAGGCGTCCGACACCGCGATGGCGGCGGTCAGCAGGCCCCCGCCGTTGTTGCGCAGGTCCAGCACATAGCCCTGGATGTCCGGGTTCTCGGCCTTGAGCTCGGCCATGACCTCGTTCAGCTCGCGGCCGGTGTTCTCGTTGAAGGTGGCGACGCGCACATAGGCGAACTCGCCCTCCATGCGGCCGGTGACCGAGTCCACGCGGATGACCTCGCGGGTCAGCACCACCTCGCGCGGCTCCTCGCCGTCGCGCAGGAAGGTGACGGTGACGTCGGTGCCGGCTGCGCCGCGCAGGCGCTCGGACACCTGGCTGACCGTCAGGCCTGCGGCGCTCTGGCCCTCGATGGCCGAGATGACGTCGCCGGGATTGACGCCCGCGCGGGCGGCCGGGCCGCCGTCCATGGGCGAAATGACCTTGACCATGCCGTTTTCCGACGTGATCTCCAGCCCGACGCCGGAATAGGAGCCCTCGGTGCGCTCGCGCAGATCATCGAAATCATCCGGCGCCATGTAGCTGGAGTGGGGATCCAGCGCCGTCATCATGCCGCGCAGGGCCGCCTCGATCAGGTCGGTGTTGTCCACCTCGACCACATAGGCCCGCTCCACGATGGCCAGGACGTCGCCGAACAGCTCCAGCATGCGGAAGGTTTCGCTGCGGGGTGTCTGGCTGGCCACGGCCATGGCGCTGCCGCCCAGGGCGATGGAGGCGGCGCCGATCAGAAGCAGTTTGCGCATTCGGTCTCTCGATATCGGGAAGGATCGCAGCGTCATATCAGTCACCCCTACAGCGACGAAATCATGGCGTTGCGCCGTCAGGCCATAAAATCAGGCGCGAAGCCCCGCGTCGAGCCGTCTCGCCCTGATCATTCCAGCCAGGGAGAGGGGTCCACCGGCCGGTTGTCCCGGCGCAGCTCGAAATAGACCTCGGCCTCGGCCCCGTCCGGCAGGCGCCCCAGCACCTCGCCGTCCTCGATCCGGTCGCCCGTGCCCACGGCCAGGGGGCCCAGTCCGGCGATGACCGCGCGCCAGCCGGGCGACAGGTCCAGGATCACCACCTCGCCCCAGCCGTCCAGCGGCCCGGCGTGCTCGACCACCGCGCCCATGGGGGCCCGGACCTCCGCCCCGCCGTCGGCGCGCCAGGTCCAGCCCCGCGAGGCGCGGCTGTAGCGGGCGCTCGGCGATCCCTCCACCGGGGCGGTCAGCTGGTCCCGCCCGCCCGGCGCGGCGGCGGTGGCCGAACGGGCGGCGCCCGGCTCCAGCGCTGCGGGGGACCCGCCCAGGGCCTCGATGCGCGCCTCCAGCGCCTGGGCCGCCCGTTCTGCCCGCCGGGCGTCGGCGCGCAGGATGACGGCCAGTTCGCTGCGGCGGGCCCGCAAGGTCTCGATCTCGGCCCGCCGGTTCATCTGGGCGCTTTCGGCGGTGAACAGGGCCTCGCTGGCCAGGGCGGCGCGGCGGCGCGTGCGCTGGATCTCGGCCTGCTGGTCCAGCAGGGCGTCGGCGCGTTCGCGCATGTCCGGCGCCATGGCCTGCATCAGGATGGCGGCGCGCACCGTGTCCACGGCCCGGTCGGCGGGGATCAGCAGCGGCGGGGGCGGTTCGCGGCTCATCATCTGCAGGGACGACAGCAGCCGGCCCTGCCGGGCCCGCTCGCCGCTGAGCCGCGCCAGCAGGGCGGCCTCGCGTTCGCCCAGTTCGGCCAGCCTTGCCCGCTGGGCGTTGATGGCGGTGGTGTCGCCCTCATCCGCCTGGGCCAGCCGCCGGAGGTCCTGATCCAGCCGCGCCACCTCCTCGGCCGCGTCGTCGGCGTCGGCGCGCAGACGACGGGCGCGCAGCTGCTCCTCGCGGTGCTCCACGCGCAGGCGGGCCAGCTCCTCGGCGGGCGCGTCGGCGCGCTGGCCGACGGCGGGCGGGGCGGCCGTCAGCACGGCCAGAGTCAGGAGCAGGGGGCGGAGGGACGACATCAGTCGCGATGATAGGGTGATCCGGCCATGATGGTCACGGCCCGGTAGACCTGTTCCGCCAGCATCGCCCGCGCCAGGGCGTGGGGCCAGGTCTGGGGCCCGAAGGCGAGGGTGGATCGCGCCGCGTCCCGCACGGACGGGGCGAGGCCGTCAGCCCCGCCGATGGCGAACACCAGCCGCCGCTCGCCCTGATCCCTCAGGCCTGCGAGGTGGTCGGCGAAGGCGCGGGAGCCAAAGGTGCGGCCCCGCTCGTCGCAGGCGATCAGGCAGGCGCCCTCGGCGGCGGCGAGGATCAGCTCGGCCTCGGGCGCCTTGCCGGGCTTTTTCGGATCAAGATCGATCAGCTCGACGGGGCCGAGGCCGAGAGCGCGGCCGGCCGCCGTGGCGCGACGGGCATAGTCGTCGGCCAGCTGGGCCTCCGGGCCGCGGCCCGCCTTGCCGATGGCGATGATGCCGATGCGCACCGGGTGCGGCGCGTCAGGCCGACGGTGTGCGGTGGGCCGAGTCCACCGACCAGATCTTCTCGATGTTGTAGAAGGTGCGCACTTCGGGGCGGAACAGGTGGACGATCACGTCGCCCGCATCGATCAGCACCCAGTCGCAGTGCGGCAGACCCTCGACCTTGGCCTTGCCCAGGCCGTGCTCCTTGAGCAGGCGCAGCAGGTGGTCGGCCAGGGCGCCCACGTGACGCTGGGACCGGCCGGAGGCCACGATCATGGTGTCGGCCATGGGGCTCTTGCCCTTCAGGTCGATGAGCACGATTTCCTGGGCCTTGTCGTCATCCAGGCGCGCCAGAATGGCCGCTTCCAGGCCAGCGGCGTCGATCTCGGGCATTTGGGGGTCTTGGGCGCGGGCGGGCGCGATCAGGTCCGTTTCACGCGCGGTGTTCGAAACGGCCGGGGCTTGCGTCTCTGACGCGGGCGAGGGGGACAGCGAAGTGCTCCACATTGACTGACTTGAACCGAACCCTAGCACGGATGACGCCGATGGTCACCCGGCAGCCCGTATCTCCGTGGAAGAGGCGCGGTTGAGCGGCGCGGTCAGATAGGTCCAGGCCGGCGCCGGCGCATCCGGCAGCAGGCGCGCCTGCTCCTGGGGCACGCGGAAGGCGGCGTAGCGGCGGGCCGCCGGGGCGGTGCGGCTTTGCAACTGCGACCCCGGCCGGGCGATCACGGCCATGGGCATGGCGGCGGCGATGTCGGTCCAGCCGCGCCAGCGATGGAAGGTGGCCAGATTGTCCGAGCCCATCAGCCAGACGAACTTCACCCCCGGATGCCGCGCGGTGACCGCGCGCAGGGTGTCGACGGTCCAGCGACAGCCCACCCGGCTCTCGAAGTCCGACACCACCATGGCCGGGCCGCGCGCGAACGCCCGCGCCGAGGCCATGCGCTCGGCCAGCGGGGCGGTTTCGCTGTGGTCCTTCAGGGGGTTCTGCGGCGAGACCAGCCAGATGACCCGGTCCAGGCCCAGCCGCTGCATGGCTGTCTCGGCCACATGGGCGTGGCCCTCGTGGGCCGGATTGAACGAGCCGCCCAGCAGCCCGACCTTCAGGCCCGGCTCAAGCCGCAGGCCGTCGCGCAGCAGCCCCGGTCGGGGACCGGCGGAGCGGGGCGCGGGGCCGGCGTGGAAAAAGGCCAAGGGCGGAGGCTCGGGAAGGCGCGGGAGCGACTTATGCTCACCCGCGCCCTAACACGGCCCCCCGCTTTTGTCGCGCGGATTACGGACGAATCTGGCCCTTGCCCCGGATGACGTATTTGAAGCTGGTGAGCTGCTCGGCGCCCACGGGGCCGCGGGCGTGCAGGCGGTCGGTGGAGATGCCGATCTCGCCGCCGAAGCCGAACTCGCCGCCGTCGGCGAACTGGGTCGAGGCGTTGGCCAGCACGATGCCCGCGTCCACCTGGGCCAGGAAGCGTTCGACGGCCTTGTCGTCCGAGGCGACGATGCATTCGGTGTGGCCCGAGCCGTAGGCGTCGATGTGCGCGATGGCCTCGTCGATGCCGTCCACCACCTTCACGGCGATGACGGCCTTGAGATACTCTGTGGCCCAGTCCGCATCCGTGGCCGCCTTCGCGGCGGGCACCAGGGCCTGGGTGGCGGCGTCGCCGCGCAGCTCACAGCCCTTGTCGGCCAGATCAGCGGCGATCTTCGGCAACAGGTCGTCAGCCACGCTGCGATCGATCACGAGGGTCTCGGCGGCGCCGCAGACGGAGACGCGGCGCATCTTGGCGTTCACCGCCACAGCGCGGGCGGTATCGGGATCGGCGCTTTCGTGGACATAGACGTGATTGACGCCCTCCAGATGGCCCAGCACGGCCACGCGGGCGTCGCTCTTGACCCGCTCGACCAGAGACCGGCCGCCGCGCGGGATCAGCAGATCGATGGAGCCGTCCAGCCCGCCCAGGATATGACCCACCGCCGCGCGGTCGCGCGTGGTGACCATCTGCACCGCGTCCGCCGGCAGGCCGGCGGCGGTCAGGCCCTCGATCAGGGCGCCGTGGATGGCGAGGTTGGAGCGCAGGCATTCGGAGCCGCCGCGCAGGATCACCGCATTGCCCGCGCGCACGGCCAGGGCGGCGGCGTCGGCGGTCACATTGGGGCGGCTTTCATAGATGATGGCCAGCACGCCGATGGGGGTGCGGACCCGGGCGATGTCCAGCCCGTTCTCGGGCGTCCAGCGGGCGGTCTCGGCGCCGACAGGATCGGGGATGGCGGCGATGGAGTCCAGCGCCTTCGCCACCCCTTCGAGCCGGGTCGCGTCCAGACCCAGGCGGTCCAGCATCGCGGAGTCCATGCCCTTTTCGCGAGCGGCGTCCTGATCGGCGGCGTTGGCTTTCAGCACATCGTCGGCGCGGGCGCGCAGGGCCTCGGCCATGCCGCTGATGGCCTTGGTGCGGGCCTCGGGCGAGGCCAGCGCCAGCTGGCGCGCGGCGGCGCGGGCGCGGCGGCCCATGGCCAGCATGTCCTGTCCCAGATCGGCGGCGTCGACGGGCGGCGGGGCGGTCTTGGTCATAACAGTCATGCCCCTAACATCGCCTCAAACCCTGAAATTTCAAGGCCCGGTCAGCGTTTCGGCCGTTTCGGACGGACATTATGGGGCCCGCGCGTCTCCACCACCGTGTCCCTCAGGGACAGGTCGTCGGCGTGGATCACCACCGGCCCGCCCGCATAGCCCAGCACCTCCTTGAGGGCGCCGGAGCGCAGACCCTTGATGGTTTCGAGGTCCCTGGCGTCATAGCGCACCAGACCGCTGGCCAGGTCCGAGCCGTTCTCGTCCAGCAGCACCACGGTGTCGCCCTTGCCGAAGGCGCCGCGGACCTCCTTGACGCCCACCGCCAGCAGCGACTTGCCCGAGATCAGCGCCCGTCGGCAGCCGGCGTCCACCACCAGTTCGCCGCGGGTCGCCAGCGAGCCGCCGATCCACTGCTTGTAGGCGTCCTTCACCGTGGTTGAGGCGGCGATGACCGTGCAGCGGCGGCCCTGCTCCAGATGCTGGGCCCCGCGGGTCTTGGCCCGGCCCGCCGCGATCAGGGTGATGCAGCCGGCTTCCGAGGCGATGCGCGCGGCCATGACCTTGGTGGCCATGCCGCCGGTGCCCACGCCCGCTTCTGCATTGGCGCCGGTGGCCATGGCCTCGATCTCGGGCGTCAGGGTCTCGATATAGGGAATGTGCTTCGCTTCGGGATCGACACGCGGGTCGGCGGTGTAGATGCCGTCCACGTCCGACAGCAGGATCAGCAGGTCGGCGCTGATCATCTGGGCCACCCGGGCGGCCAGACGGTCGTTGTCGCCATAGCGGATCTGCTCGGTGACGATGGTGTCGTTCTCGTTGATGATCGGCACCGCGCCCATGCTCAGCAGCGCGCCCACCGTGGCCCGGGCGTTCAGCCAGCGCCGCCGCGTCTCGGTGTCGTCGCGGGTCAGCAGGATCTGGGCGGTGATGACCCCGTGGGGGTCAAACGCCTGCTCCCAGCCCGCCATGAGCAGCGACTGACCGGCGGCGGCCGAGGCCTGCTTCTTCTCCAGACCGGGCCCGCGCGCCTTGGGCCCCAGGCGGCGTCGGCCCAGCGCCACGGCGCCGGAGGACACGATCAGCACTTCCTTGCCCTGGGCCTTCCAGCCGGCGACATCGGCGGCCAGCCCCTTCAGGCGGACGTGATCCACCTGGTTCGTCTTGCGGTCCACCAGCAGGGACGAGCCGATCTTGACCACGATGCGCTTCGATTCCGAGATCACCCGGGCGGCCCGCGTCATGCGCCGGGGCTTGTCGGGATGATCGTCCGTGGCGGCCTCGTTCCGGGTGTCGGTCTGCATGTCGTCGGTCATGGATAGAATGGGGCGGTCCCTCAAGGGGTCCAGCCGCCCTGCGTCTCCTCGGTTGCATCTTCCTCGGTGGGGACTTCGCCCCGGTTCTTTCGCACTTCGGCCCAGGCGGCGCGCAGCAGTTCGGGCACGCCCTCGCCGGACACCCCCGACACCAGCATGGGGCGTCGACCCGCCACCGCCTCAAGTTCGGCGGCCTTCTCTTCACGCAGTTCCGGGCTCAGGGCGTCAATCTTGTTCAGGGCCAGGATCTCGGTCTTGTCGCCCAGCCCTTCGCCGTACGCTTCCAGCTCGGTGCGGATGGTGCGCCAGGCGCCGGCCACGTCATCCTGGGTCCCGTCGACCAGATGGATCAGGCTGGCGGTGCGCTCCACATGGCCCAGGAACCGCGTGCCCAGTCCGGCGCCCTCGCTGGCGCCCTCGATCAGGCCGGGGATGTCGGCGATGACGAAACGCTCGGTCGGGCTGAGGTCCACCACGCCCAGATTGGGGGTCAGGGTGGTGAAGGGATAGTCGGCGATCTTGGGTCGGGCCGCGCTGGCCGCCGCAAGGAAGGTGGACTTGCCCGCGTTGGGCAGGCCCGCCAGACCGACGTCGGCGATCAGCTTCAGCCGCAGCCAGATCCACTTCTCCTGGCCTTCCTGGCCCGGATTGGCGTGGCGCGGGGCCTGGTTGACCGGGCCCTTGAAGTGGACATTGCCCCAGCCGCCGTTGCCGCCGCTGAGCAGCTTCACCAGCTTGCCGGGCTCGTCCATGTCCAGCAGGACGGTTTCCTTGTCCTCGTCCAGCACCTGGGTGCCCACGGGCACCTTGAGCACCACGTCCTCGCCCTTGGCGCCGTGCATCTGGCGGCCCTGGCCGTGGTGGCCGGTCTGGGCTTTGAAATGCTGCTGGTAGCGATAGTCGATGAGGGTGTTCAGTCCCTCGACGGCCTCGATCCAGACGTGGCCGCCCCGGCCGCCGTCGCCGCCGTCAGGCCCGCCGTTGGGAATGAATTTCTCGCGCCGGAACGAGACGGAGCCGGCCCCGCCGTTGCCGGAGCGGATATAGATCTTGGCCTGATCAAGAAACTTCATGACGGGGCTTATGCCGCAATGCGGCGCCAAACGGTAGGGCGCCCGGCGTCGGGATCACACCAGAAGCGCGCGCAGCACCCCGTCCAGCACCTGACGCCCCCGCGCCGTGGCGGCGATGCGGGCGCCGTGCGCGGCCAGCAGACCCTGATCGGACAGGTCTTCGGCCCGGGCCGTCAGTCCCATGGCGGCGATCAGGCTTGCGTCCACGCCCTCGATGGTGCGCAGGCCCAGCAGCAGGCGCTCCTCGTCGGCCTCGAGTGGCGAGAAGCGCTGATCCTCGCGCCAGGGCTGACCGGCGGTGACGCCCGCCAGATAGTCCGCGATGCCGCGGTGGGCCACGGTGGCGGTGCGCACGCCGTCCAGCGTCAGACGACCATGGGCGCCGGGGCCGACGCCCACATAATCCCCGCCCCGCCACACATGCAGATTGTGCGCCGAGCGCGCCGCCGCGCCCCGGGCGTGGTTGGAGACCTCGTAGGCGTCGAACCCGCGCGCCTCCAGCACCGTCTGGGTGGCTTCATAAAGATCGGCGGCGAGATCCTCGTCCGGCGGGACCAGCGTCCCGCGACCGAAGGCCCGGCCAAAGGCGGTCGTGGGCTCTATGGTCAGTTGGTAGGGCGAGATGTGTTCGAACCCCAGGTCCACGGCCCGGTTCAGCTCGTCGGTCCAGTGGGCGACGGTCTGGCCCGGGCGGGCGTAGATCAGATCGATGGACAGGCGCCCGAAGGCGGTCCGCGCCAGCTCCAGCGCCCGCATGGCCTCGCCGGCTGAATGGTTGCGCCCCAGAAACCGCAGGGCCTCGTCGTCCAGTGACTGCACCCCCAGCGACAGGCGGTTGACGCCGGCTTCAGCGAGGGCGGCGAAGCGGGCGGCCTCCGCATCCGTGGGATTGGCCTCCAGGGTGATCTCGATCTCGCCGCCGCCCGGGAACAGGGCGCGGGCGCGCCGGATGACGCGGCTCACATACGCCGGCGGCATCAGCGAGGGCGTCCCGCCGCCGAAGAAGATGGAGGCCAGCTGACGCGCGCCCAGCCGGGCGGCCTGGGCCTCCATGTCCGCTACGATGGCGTCGGCCAGCGCCGCCTGTTCCTCCGTTCGCCCCCGGTCGCGCACCACGTTGAAGTCGCAATAGGGACAGATGCGGGCGCAGTACGGCCAGTGGACGTAAAGGGCGACCGTGTCCGGCTCAGTCAAACAGGGCGGCCTTCAGCTTCTCGAAGGCGCGGGCGCGGTGGCTGATGGCGTCCTTTTTGGCGGGCTCCATTTCGCCGAAGGTCAGGTCGCCGCCTTCGGGGATGAAGATGGGATCATAGCCGAAGCCCCGGTCACCCCTGGGCGGGAAGGTCAGGCGACCGTCGACGCGTCCCTCGACCACGAGGCAGGGCCCGTGCGGCCAGGCCACGGCCAGGGCGGAGGTGAACCAGGCGCTGCGGTCGTCCGAGCCGATTTCCTCCAGCCGCTCCTCCACCTTCTTCATGGCGTGGGCGAAGTCCTTGTCCGGGCCGGCCCACCGCGCCGAGAAAATGCCGGGCGCGCCGTCCAGGGCCGAGACCGACAGACCGGAATCGTCGGCGATGGCGACCAGGCCCGAGGCGTCCGCCGCCGCGCGCGCCTTCAGCACCGCATTGCCCACGAAGGTGGATTCCGTCTCGTCGGGCTCCGGCAAATTCAGTGACTTGGCCGTAATGATCTCGAAACGACCCTCCAGAAGGGCGGCGATCTCCACCGCCTTGCCCGGGTTGTGGGTCGCCGCGACGATCTTCTGTCCCTTGTCCAGCTTGGCTTTCATGTTTGACCTTACGTGGGTTTAATGCATTGCAAAAGTTTAATATCGACAAACGATAAATCCACTTGCCCGTTTATCGGCTAATCCGTATTGATAATCACCAAGAACGGGCCGCAACGTTCTTGCAGGTGCGAAAGATTAAGCCTCTGTAATGATGCGGTGCAACATAGCCGATCCTCACTGCAAACCGGGGACGGCGCCTCAGGAAAGACGGAGATAGACGATGCATACGATGAACGCTTCCATGTGGATGGAAAAGGTCGGCGTGACCCTGGTCAGCGGCCTGATGATCGCGGGCCTTCCCCTGGCCGTCGTGGCCATCATCGTCCAGTCCCTGTGATCGACGTCACGCTGAAAGAGCTTTGACGACGACCATGAAGGACGCGAAAAGCAAGACCGCGTGCGGGCTCGCCGGGCCCCGCGCGGCGCCTTCGCCCCTTTGCCCGGCCTGACAGGAACGGACCCGTCATGCCGATCCAGATCAACCCGCCCCACCTCAAGGCCCCGGGCCTGAAGGCTCCAGGCCTCAAGGCGTTGGGACCCGGGTCCGTCTCCAGCCTGCTGAAGATCGCCCTGGATGTGGCCTACGTCCTGCTGTGGCTGGTCACCGGCGGACTGCTTCTGATCCTGATCGCCGCCCTGTTCATTCCCCTGGACAATCTCACGGTCACCGTGGGGGACGAACGGCAGTTGCCCCTGACCCGGTCGTTGATGGTGTTCGGCGTTGGCGCGTGGGTGGCCTACATGGGCGCGTTTGTTCTGATCCTGCGCAATCTGCGCAAGATTTTTCGCACCCTGACCATCGGCGATCCGTTCCAGCCCGACAATGTCCGCCGCCTGCGTCAGGTGGGCGTCATCCTCGCCGCGGTGACCGCCGGGGTGTTCATCGCCCAGATGCTGATGGCGCGTGCGGCGCCCGGCGTCCTGTCGCCGCAGGGCTTCAGCGACCTGCTCACCCCCGTGTTTTCCGTGCTAGTCGTGTTCGTGCTGGCCGAGGTGTTCCGCGAGGGCGCCCGTCTGCGCCGCGAATCCGAACTGACCATCTGATTTCCGCCGAAAGCGTCCTTGTTTCATGGCCATCCGCGTCCAGCTTGACCGCATCCTGCTCGATCGGCGCATGTCGCTGACGGAGCTGGCTGACCGCGTCGGCGTCACCCTGGCCAATCTGTCGATCCTGAAGACCGGCAAGGCGCGGGCCATCCGTTTCTCGACCCTGGACGCCCTGTGCCGTGAGCTGGATTGCCAGCCGGGCGATCTGCTGGCGTGGGAGCCGGGGCCCGCCGACGCCCCGGACGAGGCCGACGCCGACGACGGCGCCTGAGCGCCATGGCCCGCAAGCTGACGCCCGAGGATCGCGACATCTGGGACAAGGTGGCGCGCACGGTGTCGCCGGCCAGGCCGCGCAAGGCCGAACGCGTAGCCGTCACCGCCGCCTCGGTCCAGTCGGCGCTCAAGGCCCCGCCGAAATTCGTCAAGCCGCCCTCCCTGATCCCGCCGCCGCCGCCGCCTTCGCGTCAGGGGTCCGGCCGCACCGCCCAGGGGGCGCCCGACGCGCTCGAGCCACGCCGCCATCGCCGCATCGCCCGCGAGCGCGATCCCATCGAGGCGACGCTGGACCTGCACGGCTTCGGCCGGTTCGAGGCCCAGGACCAGGTCACCGCGTTCCTGACGTCCTGCCAGTCGCGAGGCCTGCGCGCCGTGCTGCTCATCACCGGTCAGGGACGGCGCGGCGGCGGCGTCATCCGCGCCTCGATCCACGAATGGCTGCAGGGGCCCGGCCTGCGCGGGGTGGTGTCCGGATTCGCCGCCGCCCACAGGCGACACGGCGGCGACGGCGCGATCTATGTGACGCTCAAGCGGCGGGACTGAAGCCTCAGTCGGCGACGGACGGCGCCGGCGCCACGGGCGCGCCGCTTTCCGGCAAGCCGATGTGCACCAGAACCCAGCGATAGGCGCCGGTGCGCTCGAAGGTGAAGATCGTCTCCGACCCGGTCTCGCCGACCACCGCCATGCGCGCCCGGTTGACGCCCCAGTAGCGGGGACGGGGCCACGGCTCCCGGGCCTCTTCCGGCGGCGACAGGGCGCCGGCGCGGGACCCCTCGGCCGCATTCCGCCCCTCGCCCCGGGTCAGGGCGGCCAGGGCGGCGGGGGTCAGCCAGGCGTCCGCGTCCGGCGCGGGCCGGGACGCGTCCTCGAACTGGCGGCGCACCGCGCCGATGGGGTCTTCCAGAAAGGCCGGCGCGGGAACCTGCGCCTCGGGGCGAGCGTCCAGTTGCGGTCGCAGCGAGCGCCGCACCGCGTCGAAGTCCACCAGGGTCTGCAGCCCGTTCACATCGTTGGAACCGGCCGCCGAGCGCAAGGCGAAGAAGGCCACGCCGGGCGCGGCGAAGAAGCCGAGCACCGCGACGATGATGGCCGCCACGAACAGGTTGAGCAGGATCCGTCTCATGCGGGCACCATGCCCCAGACTTGCCGCCCGGGAAAGAAAAGGCCCGCCGGACGCGAGTCCGGCGGGCCCCTGTCGGGTCTGGCGAGGCGGTTACGCCATGGCCTTGGTGAGGTTCTCGGCCACCTTGTCGAGGAAGCCCTCGGTGGTCAGCCAGCTCTGGTGGTCGCCGACCAGCAGGGCCAGGTCCTTGGTCATGGAGCCGCTTTCGACCGTGTCCACGACCACCTTCTCGAGGGTCTCGGCGAAGTCGATCAGGGCCTGGTTGCCGTCCAGCTTGCCGCGGTGCTTGAAGCCGCGGGTCCAGGCGAAGATCGAGGCGATGGAGTTGGTGGAGGTGGCCTCGCCCTTCTGGTGCTGGCGATAGTGGCGGGTCACGGTGCCGTGGGCGGCCTCGGCCTCCAGGGTCTTGCCGTCCGGCGTCATCAGCACCGAGGTCATCAGGCCCAGCGAGCCGAAGCCCTGCGCCACCACGTCGGACTGCACGTCGCCGTCGTAGTTCTTGCAGGCCCAGACGAAGCCGCCGGACCACTTGATGGCTGCGGCCACCATGTCGTCGATCAGGCGGTGCTCATAGGTCAGGCCGCGGGCGTCGAACTCCGCCTTGAATTCCTCGTCGAAGACCTTCTGGAAGATGTCCTTGAAGCGGCCGTCATAGGCCTTGAGGATGGTGTTCTTGGTGGACAGATAGACGGGGTAGTTGCGCGCCAGGCCGTAGGCCAGGCTGGCCCGGGCGAACTCGGTGATGGAGTCGTCCAGATTGTACATGCCCATGGCCACGCCGGCCGAGGGGGCCTTGAACACCTCGTGCTCGATGACCGCGCCGTCGTCGCCGACGAACTTGATGGACAGGGTGCCCTTGCCCGGGAACAGGAAGTCGGTGGCCTTGTACTGGTCGCCGAAGGCGTGGCGGCCGACGATGATCGGCTGGGTCCAGCCGGGCACCAGACGGGGCACGTTGGAGCAGATGATCGGCTCGCGGAAGACCACGCCGCCGAGGATGTTGCGGATGGTGCCGTTGGGCGAGCGCCACATCTTCTTGAGACCGAACTCCGCGACCCGCGCCTCGTCCGGGGTGATGGTGGCGCATTTGACGCCCACGCCGTGCTTCTTGATGGCTTCGGCCGCGTCGACGGTCACCTGATCGTCGGTGGCGTCCCGGTGCTCCATGCCAAGGTCGTAGTAGTCCAGCTCAAGGTCCAGATGCGGAAAGACCAGCTTGTCCTTGATCATCTGCCAGATGATCCGGGTCATTTCGTCGCCGTCAATATCAACGATGGGGTTGTCGACCTTGATCTTGGCCATGGGCGCGTGCCTTCCAGTTCGGGGAGAAAAGTGTCGGCGGGGGTATAGCGAGCGTGGTCGTCGGTGCAAAGCCCGGGCTGTTCGCGGCCCATTCGCCCGTTGCGCGAACCGATGGCCGCTGATAGCGCTTGGCAGTCTTCGTTCGGAGCAACCGGCCATGCCGCGCCGCCCATTCGCCCCCGCCCGGGCGCCCGTCGTCCGCCCCTCGCTGGAGGCCTTTCGCAAGGCGTCGCCGGGTGATGTTCTCACCGATCTGCTGACGTTTGACCGGCTGCTGACCGGGCCGGTCATCCATCTGATCTACTGGGCCGGGCTGGCGCTGATCGTGCTGGGCGGGTTTGTCGTGGTCGGCGGGGCCGTGGGCCTGGCTCTGAATGAGCCGGGCTGGCTGGCCTGGGTGCTGGCTATTCCCACGGTGGTGGTCGGTCTGCTGGTGCTGTTCATCGTCGCCATGCTGTGGCGCTCGTTCTGCGAGCTCTACGTGGCCCTGTTCCAGATCGCAGCCGACCTGAAGGTCATGCGCGCCTATGTGGAGCAGGATCACGCCCCGACGCAGACCGCAGCAGACGCGCGCCACGCCGCCGCCCGCGGGGAGCCGTGAAGACGGTTGACGTTCTGATCATCGGCGCCGGCCCGGCAGGGCTGACGGCGGCCACCTATCTGGCGCGGTTCCGTCGCTCGGTGCTGGCCGCCGACGGGGGCGAGCCCCGCGCGGCCTGGATCCCGCTCAGCCACAACATGCCGGGCTTTCCCGAGGGCATCGGCGGCGACGCCATCCTGAAGCGCATGCGGCGTCAGGCCGAGGAATACGGGGCCGAGATCCAGGCCGTTTTTGTGGAGGCCCTGGAGCGTGACGGCGACGGCTTCAGCGCGCGGCTGGGTGAGGACCGGATCACCGCCCGCGCCGTGCTGCTGGCCACGGGGGTGGTGGACCATCACCCGGACCTGCCCGGGGTCCAGGGCGCCATCGCCCGGGGGCTGGTGCGCATCTGCCCCATCTGCGACGGCTTCGAGGCTATCGGCAAATCCATCGCCGTGATCGGCGATAGCGATCTGGGGGCGCGGGAAGCGGCCTTCGTGCGCACCTATTCAGAGCGGGTCTGCCTGATCCATGTGGGGCCGGCGGAAGCCCTGACCCGTCGCGCCGATCTGGAGCGGCTCGGCGTGCCGGTGATCGAGACCGCTATCGAGCAGGTGCATATCGAGGGCGACCGGCTGACGGCCCTGTCGTGGGGCGGCAGAAAGACCAGCTTCGACGCCGTGTATTCGGCGCTCGGCACGACGCCGGAGTGCGGGCTGGCGGTGGATCTTGGCGCGGCGCTGGGGGAGGACGGACGGCTGGTGGTGGACGATCACCAGCAGACCAGCGTGCCGGGCCTCTATGCGGCGGGCGACGTGGTGCGCGGCCTCAACCAGCTGACCGTGGCCTCGGCCGAGGCGGCGGTGGCCGCCACCGCCATCCACAACCGCTTCAGAGAAGCGGAAGGGATGACGGCGGACTGAGCCGAATTCGGACGCCTGATCAGGCGGTCTGCTGCGCGGCGGTCCAGTCGCGGACCACCCGCTCCAGCACCGTCAGCGGCACGCCGCCGGTGGCCAGGGCCGTATCGTGGAAGCCCCTGATGTCGAACCGGTCGCCCAGGGCGGTCATGGATTCGGTGCGGATGCGATCCCAGACGGTCTGGCCCACCTTGTAGCTGGCGGCCTGGCCGGGCCAGACACAGTAGCGCTCCACCTCTGTGGTGACGGACGACTCCTGGTCGCCCAGGGTCTCGACCATGTAGCGGATGGCCTGCTCGCGGCTCCAGCGTTCGGAGTGGAGGCCCGAATCCACCACCAGACGCACGGCGCGGAACATGAAGGACTGCAGATAGCCGATCTGGCCGAAGGGGTCGTTCTCGTAGACGCCCATCTCGTCGGCCAGTTGTTCGGCGTACAGGCCCCAGCCCTCGGAATAGGCCGAGAAGCCCAGCACCTTCATCAGCATCGGCGCGTCGTCGTTCTCCTGCTGCAGGGCGATCTGGTGGTGATGGCCCGGCGACGCCTCGTGGTAGGTCAGGGTCGGCAGGGTGAATTTCGGCCACTCGGCCGTGTCGCGCAGGTTGATGTAGTAGGCGCCGGGGCGGGAGCCATCCAGCGCCGGCGACTGGTAGTAGCCGCCGGGCGCGCCGGCCTCGGTGGCGGGCGGCACGCGCCGCACCTCGACCGGGCTGGTGGGGATGCGGCCGAAATAGGCGGGCAGGCGCGCCTGCATGTCCGCCATCTGGGCGTTCAGGGAGGCCAGCAGCTCCTCGCGACCGGCATCGGTGTTCGGATAGACTTGGCCCGGAAGGCGGGCGATGCCGGTGATGCGCTCACCCACCGTGCCCTGGGTCATGCCCTGGGCGCGCAGCAGAACGTCGGCGCGGGCCGACAGCTCGGCCACCTGCTCCAGACCCATGCGGTGAATCTCGGCGCCGGTCATGTTGGTGGTGGTGAAGGTGCGGATGCCGAAATCATAGAAGGCGTCGCCGTTCGGCAGGCGCCAGACGCCGGCGTCATGCACTGCATTGGGACGCTGGGCGCGCAGGGCGTCCGCCTGACGCTGCAACGCCGGATAGATGGCGTCGGTGACGATCTGCTCGGCGCGCGCGCCCCAGTCGCCTGCAATGCCCTTTTCGGCTGTGCGCCGAACGATGGAGCCCATCAGGGTCGAGTCCCGCACCGGCGTCTCATAGACGTTGGCCAGAAGCTGCATGGTCTTGTCGATGATGAAGTCCGGCGGGACCGCGCCTGCGGCGAAGTCCAGATGCATGCGCTCGGTTTCCTGGTCGAGCGCAGTGGGGAAGGCCTCGAGCCGCGAGATATAGGCCTCGGCGTCCTCGGCCGTATCGATGCTGTGCTGGCTGTCGAGGAAGTCGGGGATGCTGTTGTATGCGCCGCCCATCTGGTGGACGGTGTAGGGCGAGGGGAAGAAGCCGCCGCCGTACGGGAAGTCATACCCGCTGACGACCGTGTCGCCGAAGTACTTCACCGTGTCGTAGTGCACCTGGCTGCGCGGCGAGAGGGCGCTGCGGTCGATGGCGTTCAGCTCCTCACCCAAGACGCGGAACTCGGCCTTGTCCGCCTCGATCTTTTCAATGGACCGGTCGTCCAGCTGCGCCTTCATCCCCGCCATGGGGCCCTTGTCCATGCCCAGGCTGGTCAGGGTCTCGGGCGAGGTCATCAGCATTTCGTTGAAGACCCGCTGCATCCAGTCGGCGAGCTGAGCCTCAGCCCCCGGGGCGGCCTCCTGCCCGGCGAAGGCGACGGTTTGTCCGGCGGCGGCCAGACCGGCCCCCGCGGCGGCGGTGAAGAGAAGGCGGCGACGATCGATCATGGCGAAGCTCCCGAAAAACCCTGACGGAAAGGGGTATCACCCCCCGGCAGGAGAGCAAGTCCGCCCCGCCGGGCTGACTCTTTCATGTCGCGAGCACGCCGCGGGCCTTATCGCGGCCGCGCCGCCCACTGCGCCCGCGTCTGGCCCCAGACATCGATGGTCAGACCGTCCAGCGGCGGGGGCAGGCGCCCCCGTCCGCGGTTGGTCGAGCCCAGCCGCTCCGCCACCTTCTGCGACGGCCGGTTGTCCGGATCGATGCAGTGGATGACGTCGTCCCAGCCCAGCACGTCAAAGGCGTAGTCCATGGCCGCCGCCGCGCCCTCCACCGCATAGCCCTTGCCCCAGGCGTCCCGGTGCAGGCCCCAGCCCACCTCCGTTCCCGGCCAGCCCAGCGGGGTCCATGGGCCAAGGCGTCCGACCCACAGACCGCTCGACTTCTCGATCACCGAAAACATGGACACGCCGGTCAGATGCCAGGCCCCCGCCATGGTCATGAAGCCGCGCCAGGCGGCTGCGGGGGTCTGGACGCCGCCGAGGAACCGCGCGCTCTCCTCGTCGGCCATGAATTCGGCCCAGCGGGGAAAATCCGCCATTTCCACAGGCCGCAGGATCAGTCGCCCGGTCTCGATCGTCACGGCGGTCAAAGCAGATACTCCCGTTCCAGCGCGTAGTGGGATCCGGCGTCGGTCAGGACGCTGCTGTACAGGCCGAACCGGTCGACCCGGAAGGACGGCGATTTCAGCAGGTTGTGGCCGGTCATCCAGGCGCCCACCCGGTCGTCTTCCGCGCCCCTCAGATAGGCGAGGGTGACGTGCGGCCGATAGTCACGGGATTCCATGGCGATACCCGCCCGTTGACCCGCCGCGCGACACCGGCCGGCGAGGACGTTCAGGGGCTCCGACGCCGCCACCCCGGCCCACAGGGCGCGCGTCCGGTGGTCGTCGCCGAAGGCGCCCACGCCCTCAAGGGTCAGCGCGAAGGGATCGACGGCGGCCCTTGTCAGTTCAGCGGCCAGGTCGTCGGCGCGGGGCTCGGCCACATCGCCGTAGAAGGCGAGGGTGATGTGCAGCGCCTCGGCGGGCCGCCAGCGGGCGCCGGGCAGGCCTCGCTGGCGCCGGGTCAGGCCTTCGGCCACGTCGAAGGGGATCGGAACGGCGGCGAACAGTCGGATCATCCCCCATCACTAACGCGGCGCCGCAAGGGGCGACAGACCGGTTTTGCTTGCAAGGCGGGGCGTGGATTCCGATATTCAGGAAGAGGCTTGGGTCCAGACCCGGCCATTTGGAGATAGAGAGACGCGATGAACGACTTCAACCGAGGCTATCCGGCCCAGGCTCCGGCCCGCGCGGACATGGCGGTGGACGCCGGCCTGCGCGCCTTCATGCTGGGCGTCTACAACAAGCTGGCCCTCGGCCTGGCGGTCGCCGGCGCCCTGGCGTGGGTCACCGGCAATGTGCCGGCCGTCACCCAGTTGCTGTTCGCGCAGACGGCGGACGGCGGCGTCGGCCTGACCATGCTGGGCATGATCGTCCAGTTCTCGCCGCTGGTGATGCTGTTCGGCTCCATGTTCTTCATGAAGAATCCGACGGCCGGCGGGGTGAACCTGCTGTACTGGGCCGTGGTCGCCACCATCGGCGCCGGACTGGGCGTGGTCTTCCTGATCTATACGGGCGGCTCCATCGCCTCGACCTTCTTCGTCACGGCGGCGGCGTTCGGCGCCCTCAGCCTGTGGGGCTACACCACCAAGAAGGACATGTCCGGCTGGGGCACCTTCCTGATCATGGGCGTGATCGGTCTGGTCATCGCCATGGTGGTCAACATGTTCCTGGCCAGCCCGATCCTGTATTTCGCCATCAACGCCATCGGCGTGCTGATCTTCTCGGGCCTGATCGCCTTCGACACCCAGCGCCTGAAGATGACCTACTACGCCCTGGGCGGCGATCAGCAGGCCATGGGCGTGGCCACCGGCTTCGGCGCCCTGTCCCTGTTCATCAATTTCGTGAACCTGTTCCAGTTCCTGCTGGCCTTCATGGGCGGCCGCGAATAGCAGCCGCACGCCGTCCGGACGACGCTGCGGCGTCGCCGGACGGCTGGCCGGCCGGTTTCGACCTGAAGGGGCCCTGCCCCCGATTGACGCGGCCCCCGGCGGCGCGGACAAGGGAGCCATGAAGTCTCCCATCACCATGCCCGGCGCGGCCGTATCCAGAAACGCCCTGGTCATTCTGGCCGTGGTGGCGGGCGGCGCGGCCATCTACTGGCTCAGGGACATCCTGACGCCCCTGGCCATGGCGATCTTCCTGCTGATCATGATCGACGGCGTGCGCCGGGTCATCGAGCAACGCACCGGCCTGGGCGGCGGACTGTCCATGGCCGGCGCGGTGACGCTCGTGCTGCTGGGGTTCATCGGCTCCATCTGGATCATCGTCGACGGCGCCGCGGGGTTCATCGACCAGGCCACGGCGGTGGTCGAGCGGCTGGACGCGATCATCGCCGACATCGCCGGCCTTGTGGGCATCGAGGTGGCGCCGACGGCCCGGGAGCTGATCGGCGAGGTCGATCTGCGCGGCGTGCTGGCCGACGTCGCCGGCGACATCCAGAACATCGCCACCGGCGCCTTCTTCGTGCTGATCTATCTCGGCTTCCTTCTGGCCTCGCAGGTGGGCTTCAGGAAGAAGATGGTGAACATGTTCCCCCGCCGTCACGACCGCCAGGAAGCCATTGCGGTTTTCGAGCGGGTGCGCGGCGGGGTCGAGGGGTATCTCTGGATCCAGACCGTCACCGGGGCGATGATCTGCGCGGTGTCCTATGTGCTGATGCGCGCCGTCGGGCTGGAGAACGCCGGGTTCTGGACCTTCGTCATCTTCGTGGTGGGCTATATTCCCATCCTGGGGGGCGCCATCGCCGGCCTCGCGCCGCCGCTGTTCGCCCTGGTGCAGTTCGAGACCTACTGGCAGGCGGTGGTGCTGCTGGCGGGGCTTCAGGCGCTGCTGTTCGTCATGGGCAATGTGATCCAGCCGCGCATGCAGGGCGACAACCAGAACATCGATCCGGTGGTGGTGCTGCTGTCGCTGGCCTTCTGGGGACAGATCTGGGGCGTTATCGGCATGTTCCTGTCCACCCCGCTGGCGGTGGCGGCCATGGCCATCCTCGCGGAGTTCAAGGGATCGCGCTGGATCGCCGTTCTGCTGTCCGGCGACGGCGAGCCCTATGCCGAGGATCACCGGGAGCCGGACGAAGCGCCGGCCCGACGGTCGCTTCTGGACAGGCTGCGGCGGAAAGACGCGGGCGGCGACGCGGCCACTTGATCGCCGCTTTCGTCCGCCTATCTGGGGATCAGCAGCCCGGCCTTCCCCTCCCCCTCCCGATGGCCGGGTCAGCGGTCGATCCTCCCCCC
>Ga0208179_1000168_pt1 | contig 48498 bp, 79 predicted proteins | sample Malvired_Geostar_FD_184238 | JGI IMG/M metagenome (GOLD analysis project Ga0208179, IMG submission 184238) | Marine viral communities from the Global Malaspina Expedition - Malaspina viral metaG DeepMed_Geostar (SPAdes) (version 2) | ecosystem: Environmental > Aquatic > Marine > Oceanic | place... | reverse complement strand
TCCTCAAAATACTCCCCAACTAGTAGACTTTGGAATTTTCCGTCCTGCAATTACTGTATCAGCTATTGTAGATAATATTGGAGGGAGTACGATATATAATAGTAGTGTTTCTACTGAATACGCAGGAATGAGTAGTATATCTGTGTATAATGCTTTAGCTGATGCATCTTATAATTACTATATTCCATATAAAAATAAGCTGGAGGAGAAATTATATCAATGGGTAGCAGATGATGATAATGTTCTTACGTTAATTATAGGTGATGCCTCTTTTCCCGTATGGAAAGTTAAAGAAGATGGTACAGCTGGTGCTAATGATAATAATTTTGCTACGGGTGGTGGCACATATCAAGTTGCTTTGCAACAAGCCCGTTTCCAATTAGATGCTGGTCGGGAAGATAGATGGATTTGTCAGATGCAGTTCGTGTCTATGTCTAGACGAGATGTTGTACCTAGGGTCTTTTAATAAGGAGTGATAGATGGCTGATTCGTTAACTGTTTTATATTATGATACCGCTAATACTAAATGGGTTCAATTAAAGACTAGAGTACCTAATGAGGATTATATTTCTGGAAATTATGTTACTCCTACTAATAAACCTTTTGCTTATGACGGGGGCAATCCTATATTAGGATGTGAGATAAGTGATATTATGGGTGCTCCCTTAGAATGTCATTTAACTCTAAATAATAGGCAGAGTAATCCTAGAAAACCTTTTGTTGAACCTAACCCTGCTAATTATACTTTCGGTGAAGATCCCCTAGTTAATTCACAATTAGGTCAATTTCATAATCTTATTAATGAACATACTGATATAATTGTTCATGAAACTAATACCTTTATGACTCTTTTTGTTGGCAAAGTTTTAGAAATTGATGAAACCTATGATCTTTCTGCGGGGAGTTTAATATTATTAACTTGTCGAGATTTATTAGACGTTGTAGCTAGCAATAATTTATCTCCTTTAAGTGAAGATGACGGTCTGCTAAGGCAAACTCACCTTAGTACTGTTCCTGATGATGATATATCTAATGGTGGAAGAACAAATTTTGCACGGAATAGTTTAGATATTATACGTAATATAGTTAAACATTCAGGGGGAGATAATATTGAAATCCCTGGTATAGATGATACTTTTGGTACATCAGTAACATCAGATAAAATTGACCATAATGTTAATAATAATCCAAATTATCTAGTGTATTCTGAAGAAGCTATTAATGCTTGGAAAAAGGACAAGAAGAACGACGACTATGCTTTCGCAGACCTTAGAAAGGTAGACTCCCCACTTAAAAAGATTCAATCCTTAGCTGAAAATCAACAATGGGAAGATGGCAATCTTAATAATCGTAAACGTTTTGGATGGACATTTCATCTAGATGCTACTAGAATAAACCCTAGACATGAACATACAGTAGGTCATATGTTTCCTGACCAAGATTTTGTTTATTATAGGCGGGGTGCTAATCCCACCGCCTCCCCTGAAACGCTAGGATTAGTAGTTAAATATGCTACTGCTCAAGTAAATGAGGCTGATTCCTTAGGTACGACTGATAGAATTCGTAATATGTTTCAGGATGGTTTTGAGTTTAAAGGGTATGGTACTAAAACCTATACTCATATAGTATTGAAATATAAAGGACAGAAAGAAGTTGAACCAGATTGGAATACTGGGCCTCTTTCTCCAGGAAACCTTCTTCTTCGTGCGCGAGCAGAATATAATACGAAAGTTAATGGTACGGATCAAGCTATACTTCCTACACTAGGGAGGTTTAGGGATGAAGAAGTAAATGATGATCAAAAAGAGAGATACGGTGGCACCTATGATTTATATGAAACATTAGATACAACCGATGATTATTCAAAGGAGTGGGCAAGAGAAGAATTTGCTATAATTTGGGTTAAACCTAATGATGGAGAAAGTACCCTTGAAACGTTCTCTGTTCATTTAAATGACACATCTTCAGATTTACACAGTGAATCACAACCAGCTAACAAGCCTAAACGACGAAGTTTTAGGCAAGTAAGTTCTTTACATACTTGGCCTAAAAGTAGTAATAACCAAAGTTTTATTGCTAAAACTGGGGTTACTAAAACTTGGATGGGAAATGTAGAGAGGCAGGGCCAGGATGAAGAGGGTAATTACTTTTTAATTTTAAGTAAACCTCAACATGATATATTAATGATTATGGATGAGAATGATACGTTATATGAACGAAGTCATTATTGGGATAATCCTAATAATGATGGTTCCCATGACCAAATAGCTAAATGTCGTTTGGCTGCGGATGGATATCCTGCTAGGCGAACAGGAAAAAGAACTCTCGACATGGGTGAGACACTGACTGTATTCGATACAGCGTATGATGAACTGAGAAATCGGGTAGAAAATAATTTCTTAAAAGCTAATAATAAACTTACGAAGCGGATGCGAAAAGGTTTATTTACTTTGAAAGATTACCCCCATGTTAGATGGGCAGGCGAGGCAGCACTACTCAGTAGTGGTTCAACTCTATACTTAGACCAAAGTTCTGATGGTCAGCAAGTATCTTCAGGAGTTACTCCCTCTACTCCATATGGTATTAGAAGAGGCTGTTCTGTAGTTAGGTCTTCAGGAACCAATAGATATGTAGGTTATGTATCTGGTACAGGCGCAACCAATGTAACTGCCAGTATTTATCTAGCCTCTGCTTTAGGTGGCGGTAATGAAGGCAATTATCAAGGTGCATGGTCAGCTGGGGATGTATATAATATTTTTGTGCCTTATAGAGCAGGCATGTCCATTAGATGTGAAAATTTAATTTCAGGTATTAATGGTGATTTTATTATAACTGAAATTAAATATATTTGGAATAATGGTAGGGTCGGTACACAGATAGAAGTTATTGGTATTAATGATGAAGTAGTATTTAAAGGTCGAGCTACATTAGGGGATGATGATCCTCCCCAATTATATGAGTTTGAAGACACAAGAGTTGTAAATGCTGCTTCTTTAGCAGCGAATGCTTATACTGCTACAGGCGTATATTGGTGGCATGACCATGAATTATGGGAAACTCCTAACGTAGCTCCTCTTGGTAAGAGGAATTACAATACGTTCTCTTGGTCGGGCGGTCAAGTTAGACTTAATAGTTCGGGGGATTTGTATAAATTCTTAGCAGGCGATACAGATGCTGCTTTAACTACTGCGGGGTATACGGTTACAGGAGGTGCTTGGGGTGACGGTACTCAAAATAATCCTATGCAGCCGTATAAACAATATGTTCTTTTTCTAGATACAGCTGACACACCCAACGAGTATGGATATCATACGATTAAAATTGATGAGCTTACCCATGATATGGCTACTGGATATGCACGGGTTAATACATTTATTGAATTAGCATACATAACTACTGGTGATAATAGACCCCTTGGAGTTAAAACTATCGGATTGCCAGGGCCAAATTTCTATCAAGTAAATATAGATTTCACACAAGGTATGTGTGAAATAGAATTTATGTCGGCTTTTAATAATGTATGGGGGCTGTCTAGCAGTCTCCTCTCTGCTGCGAGATCTATTCAACCAAATTCCATAACTTCGGCTATATTAAGAAAAGGAGCTAAACCATTTGCATCTAATCTAACGTTTGAAGCATATAATAATTTATATAATGCTGTTCAATGGCATGATGGTGATGACCTCGCTGCTACTATTTCCTTTGGTGATGCGGGTACGGCTAGTAATATTACAGTTGTACCAGGAAATAGTGTTCAAAATGGTTCGGGAGATCAGCAATTTACTTTTGCTACGGGTACTACGTATTTTGCTTATATGGAACCAGATACAGATAGTAAGCCTCATTTCTCAGAGGATTTTGCAGACGCATCTACTGACGATGCTTTTATAGTAGCCATCATAACTATTGATACTGATACTACTCAGAAGTCTCCTACAATTTTACCTATAAATTCTAAAGTACCTACCCTTAGTGCAGTAGCTATAGCAGCCGATGCTATTACGGCTAATGCTATTAAAGCTGGAACTATTGAGACAGCTAAATTATCGGTGTCAGCACAAGGAGATTTACTTAATAGTAATAGTGATAGAGCTAAAACCTTCGCTCAGAATGGTATTCCTACATCTGTAACCATTGGAGATATATGGGTAGATACTAATGATGGTAATAAAATATATCGAGCCGAAAGTGTGGACGCTACTACAATTGCAGCAGGGCATTGGGTACTGGTAAAGGAAGACAATAAGATATTTAGGCAAGAAGGTATAACGGGAGGTGGTAGTACATATAATAATATTCCTACCTCAATAAATATAGGTGATATCTGGACAGATACTGATGACCAAGCTATGTACTTTGCTCTTTCCATTGGCGCAAATGCTATTGTAACTTCAGGAAGTACTGGATGGATGCGTAGAGATGATGTACTTGCTATTAATTCTGCATCTACTTCAATTAATGGTGGTTTAATTAATACTGCCAGGATTATATTAAAGGAGGGGGGTGCTGCCACTGATGGCCTCTTCATGACAGCTGATGCAACCTTCTCCCCCTCATCCGATCAAAGCTACATTCAAATGGATCATACATCTATCAAAGGTGTTAGTCGTACTGGCACAACTAATACCACAGAGTTTGAACTTAAAGCTGAGAATGGTAGAGCCGAATTTGGAGGGGGGAAGGTTATAGCAGGAGCTAGTGGGTTAACTGTCACTTCTACTGATTCTTCTCAGGGCTTTATTAAATTTAATAATAGTAGTGGAACTGTGCAGTCATTTTTAATGTCTGCTACAAACTCCAGTTGGGATAGGGTTCAATTAGGTACTGCTGATGGTACTGATGTGTATATTGGTATGGATGATCAACCTCCTGGCCCAACCCGTATAAGTACTCCAACTATTCATTTAGTATCTCGTTATCTTAACATCCCTGGAAATTCAACAAATAGCCCTAAAATTTATTCCATGCCAACGGATAATCCAATAGCAGGGGATGTATTAGCTTGTAATACAGTCACTACTGGTATTGTTTCTCCTAACACATCTACTCACAACATATATAATTTACATTGGACATCCAGTGGTTCTTCTGTGCCAGACCCCCTCAGACTTAGCAATGGGGCAGTAGGCGCACCTACATATTCTTTTACTAACCACACTACTTATGGAATGTATATGGATACTTCAGGTAATAACTGTGTAATTATGGTAGCTAATGGAGGTGCAAAACAGCGGTGGGAAAACGGAGTTACTCGTTTTCTTCAAAATGCAGAATCACAGATAATTTATCCAGATGGTAATAATACTAGAAATAGTGGTAGTAGTATAAGACGTTGGAAAATTGTTTATGGTGTTACTTCTAATTTTACTTCAGATGCTGCGTTGAAAGAAAATATAGCCCCCATTACTAATGATAAAGGATTAGATTTCATTACAAGTTTAAACCCCATTCAATATAACTTTATTGGTGACTCACAGATACATATGGGTTTTACTTCTCAAGATGTGAAAGAGATGGTATTGTCTAAAGGATATACCGAAGAGTTAGGGATTTATACAGAGGAAGTAGATGAAGATGATGAACTTAATCCTGATAGAGAAGTTTCTTGGGGCTTAGTGTATAATGATTTCATCGCTCCCTTAGTTGCTTCCATTAAAGAATTAAAGGCACGAATAGAAACATTGGAGGGAAATTAAAATGAAAGTTGTAATACAACTATTAGTTTTTACTAGTAGAATATGTAAGTTTGATATGTGGTTAGAAAGACGCTGTGAGGATATTTTAGATTTATTGGAGGAGAGAGATGACACTGAATAAAATACTAGAACAGCTATTAACTTTATTGAAGGCTAAAACGGGTGCGCCCAAGGATGAAGAAATGGCAGCAGAACTGGAATCGTTAAGTCGTCGTATCAAAGTCTTAGAAGATGAACGTAATGAAGCTATAGTTATAGCTAAGGAGATACGAGAGGTAGTGGATAAATGGGAGAATTAGTAACGACACTCACTAAATTAAAAGATGACTTAGATATTTTAAATCCACCTGAACTTAAAGGACATAAAGATATGTCTTTAGGCCATGTTAGTAAAGCAATGGGCGGTGTGAAGAATATTACTTGGCTAGATAGGAAATATATAACTATCTCTGAAGCAGAATTCACAAAGATTATTGATTGGGATTGGACAGATAATAAAAAATATGTAGCTGAGAAGTATGACTGTGATAACTTTGCTTTCTCATTCAAGGCCAGAGTCGATAGGAAGTTCCATGTGAATACGGTAGGCTTGGTTATTGACTATGATGCGGGACATGCCTACAATCTTATTGTGTTCGCAAATGGAACCATGAAATTATTTGAACCTCAGTCCGATAGTTACCCTAAAGAGGGCAGCAAGATGTATAAGTTTAATCGTGAGACAGTACAAGTAATTATTTAGGCCGATGTGCTATAATGTCTACACGAAGCGAAGCAATAGCTTTGAAGGAAAGTCAGCCTTATCTGACCTTACCAGCTATAGCAACGAAACTTGGTGTAACCAAGCAACGTATTTTTCGTATATTAAAGGATGCAGGGTTACCAACTAAGGGTTTATATCAACGAAAGAAATTGATATATTGTCCAATATGTAATAATCCTACTCCTAATAAACAAAAGGTTTGCCCAGGTAAGTGCAAAGAAGATATTAAATTTATTTGGGTAGATTGTGAATTTTGTCATTTAAAGTTTCGTCGTAAAAAGCGTATAATTAAAGATAGTTATAGGCGTGGGTATTTACATATTTTTTGTAGTAAATCTTGTTATAATCATGGACAGAAAGATGGTATAACAGGACAGAGGAGTAGATAATGCATGGACATCATCATGTAGATAAGTTATATTGGAAGTTATTGATTGGCATAACAGCTATGCATATGATAGAGGATAGTATTATGGTGACCTTTTTTAAATTTGCACCTTTACCTCTATGGGTATTATATATAATGGTCTTATGTTTTTCAGGGGTTATGGCTAATTATGCATATTTAATTGCTAAGGGATATTCACCCCTAAGTTTCTGGAGAAAGATATGGAATCAGAAATAGAAATTAATGATGATTTAATTATTAAATGGGAACCTAAAGTTCAGAAATTAGCTTCGTCTGTTTTTATATTAGATATGGATCGGGATGATATTGCTCAAGAATTAAGAATAGCAATTTTAAAGGCTGCTAAAGGATTTGATTCTTCTTTAGGTACATCATTTCATACATATCTCCATACTACTATGATGAATACGTTACGTACTTTAATTGTACGAGCACAGAGAAAACATATAGAGACTCAAAGTATGGACGAATTATTAGATACTTCAATTGGATGGGAGACTCCCTCCAGTAAAATACAACAGGCATTGGGTGTTGATGATGATTCGTTCGATTATTTTGAAACCTTAGAGTTGATTAATAATAGTAATGTAACTCCGAAAGAAGAACAGTTTATTCTGTTGCGGTTAGAAGGATTGACTATGGAGGAAATTACAGAAGATTTACATGAGTCAGCGTATACTATAAGGGCAGCTCTTAGAGAAAAAGTGAAAGCATTGTTTAAAGGAGAAGGAATTTATGATTATGGAAAAACGGGAGAAAGCGATAGAAGATTTTAATAGCCACGATTTACATAGAATATTTTCAGAAGAGTATTATAAGAAACATGGCAAAGAATATGTGTCATCTAGATTCATAGGGTATGAAATGAAATTGTTAAAGGGTTTATTAGATGCACATGATGTCTTTGCCATTTTGTGTGGGATAGTGTCTTGTATCAAAAGGAATTCTGCTACAGTACACATCCCATATTTTGTCGCAGGGATTAGGTATTATTTATCTTCGGATGATAATCCTGAATTACAGTGGAGAATCATGTCCAGTAATCAACAGGAATATATTAATAAGTGGAATCAATTACGTTTAATTAAAGCTAAATGGCTCCCGAAAGCTACAGATAAACGAAAGATGGAAGCATTAGAAAAAGAATTAATGGAGTGGACAAATGCGAAAGAGGGAACGGCATCAAAGAAAAAGACAACTAGGGTTAGTAAGAGTAAAACGGAGTCTAGATAAAACAGATCTTCAAGGGCGTATTGCTCCTGAGGGGGAATTTCGGATTATTGCAGTTCATCAATTTAGTAAAACTGTATGGGTGGAAGCCACGGTTACTACATTTGCTCAAGCTAAGGATATGGTAGATAAGTTTAGGGAAAAAGCTGATGTGGTATACTATGTGCACAATGATTCTAATCGAATTATCTATGATTCTAAGAAGGAGTAGAGAATGGAAAACTATGATTATATTGAGTCGGGGTTAATATTAGGACTAACGGAGAAAAAGAATTTTGGTAAATTTAAATATACATCGCAAGATTTTGCGCAACATGGGGATGCCTTTAAGTTTGTAAATAAATATTTAGATAGTTATGGAGAACTGCCAAGTGAGACTACGATTTGTGAAAACTATCCTACCTTGGATGATTCAGCAAAGAACCTTACGTTTGATTATGCCCTCGATACTTTCAAAGACCAAGTACTCTTTAGACAAGTAGTTGGGTCATTTCAAAAGAATAAAGCTCTGCTGCTGGAGAAACCTAAAGATGCGTATGCACAGATTGTAACTGCATTACAAGATATAGGTTTGGTCTATGATGAAGATGTCACTAATTATGATAGCGGTCATTTAGAACGGTACAATGAGTGGAAGCGGAAGAATGAGCTACGAAAAGATGGCATGATGGGGATACCCACCTCTTTCGATTCAATCAATAAGATTGGTGTGGGCTGGATGCCAGGAGAATTGATATCCTTGTTTGCAAGACCAGCTATGGGTAAGACTTGGCTATGTGTCCATGCAGCAGCAGTAGCTATGATGGCTGGATATAAGACCCTGCTTATTTCAACAGAAATGCCCACTAACTCTATCAGTCTTCGGACTGATATTGTATTAGCTAATATGATGGGATATAACTTCTCACATAAGGCTTTACGTAATGGGGATGCTATTGATGAAGAAGCATACAAAGATTTTCTCATTAAGTTGAATGGTAGGAAGATGTTAATATGTGACCATATTGAGGGGCAACAAGGAATGTCCTTAGATGCTATCTCAGGCTTAGTCCGTAAACATCAACCAGATTTCATTGTATTAGATGGGGTATATCTAGTTTCTAGTGGGGATGGTAAAAAGGCTATGTGGGAACAGTCCCATTCATTATTCTATGGATTGAAGAATTTAGTCATGAGCCATAATATAGCCATGTTTGTTTCTACTCAAGCTAATAGGGATGCAGCGGATTTATATGCACCCCCTAGAGCGGAGCATGTGGCCTTTGGAGACGCTCTACTTAGGGCATCTGATGTAGCTCTGTCGATGTGTATGGTAGAAGATAATGACTTCCAGCGTATTATTCAATATCAAAAATATCGGGACGGAGAGTTAAACATTGATAATTCTATGCTAGCATGGGATGTAGATACTGGGTCTATTAAAGAAGATATGACTTTAGCGGGAGAATTTTAATGATTGATTGGACAAATGTATTGTTAGATGTAGGTATAGCTCCATCTACGTACAAAGAAGAATTTTCTATTAAATGCCCTTTTCATGAAGATAAGATAGATTCCTGTTCTATCAATATTGAGAAGGGCGTATGGATATGTTTCGCAGGATGTGGTTCAGGAAATCTAAAAGGATTTTTACAAAAGTATTTAAACTATTCTCGATTGCAAATAGATAACTTATTGCATGAGCAGGAAGCAGACTTTGATATTAATCTATTTGATAAGTTCATGGTAGATGATGATGAGAAACTTCCTGAAACAGATTTTCCTTTTATGTGCGACTTAGTACCTAAATGGATTGTAGAACGGGGGTTCAATAGATATACATTAGAAAAATGGGGATGCGCTATTAATACATACAATGATTTAATAATCCCCGTTAAAGATAACGACAAGCGTTTGGTTGGATGGATTAGTAGGAGGTTGAATGCTAATCCTAAGTATATGTATTCTAAAGGGCTAAAGAAATCAAAGCTCCTTTTTGGAGCTTGCCATCTAGATATCCATCCTTTCATCTGTATTACAGAAGGAAGTTTGGATACGATGTGGTTAGACCAACATGGTTTTGGTTCGGTAGCCTTACTGGGGTCAAGCATGTCGAAAAAACAGAAGGAAATGTTGTATAATATATCAACACAAGAATTTGTTATTTGTTTAGATAATGATACTACAGGATTACGAGCTATGAATAAAATCTTTAAAGAACTATCTACAAGTTTTATCGTATCGTATATAACATTACCTACAGGGATTAAAGATGTGCAAGATGTAAGAAATCAAGACCAGCTTTGTGATATAATAAATAAACGAAATTATTGGTAAGGAGAATATAAATTATGGGTGGAATAAATCGAATACAAGAAAGAAGGGAAGAACAGCGCACTGGTATTAGTAATGGGAATCAAGCCGTAGGACGAGAGATTTGGTTTAAAGATGGTGACCAAGCTTTCATAACTGCTCTAGCTACAGGTCATGAAGATGATACTAAGCTGGATGAGTTTTACATTTATACGTATAGGTCTGGTAATAGGTGGGTGAACCTCCTGTCTGACCCAGATACCGACACTTCGGATGTTCCTTCAGATACACGGCCTAGCCATAAGTTTGGCTTTTGGGCTTTCGTACACGAAGTAATACATCCTGAGAAGCGTGTGGACTCTTGGGAAGAGATATCTGGCCCTGGTGGTAAGAAGATGTATAAAGAGGTAGTCAATGATTACCGTCTAGTTGCCCTGACGTTTGGTCGTAGCGATTACATCTGGAATCAGTTGGTCGATGTTTATAATGATTGGGGCCAACTTGATAAGGGTGTCATGCGAATTAAGCGTACTGGTGCTGGTATGTTGGATACTTCATATACTATCTCTGCAACTGCTAGGGACATGGAGATTCCTGATGATAAGTTTGAAGAGCAAGGTGACCTTCCCCCTGTCAAGGAATACTTTAAGGATAGGTACGGTTCTGTGACAGCTTCTGCTGCATCATCCAATGGAAGCACTCCATCCTCTGAAGCAGTTAAGCTTGATGAACTTTTCTAGGCAAGTAAAGTGTGGGGGCTTCGGCCCCCACAAGAGGAGAAAACATGATATTTAGTAAAGATGATTTAGATTGTTTAAATTCGTTGTATTATAATTTTTCGAGTTTTGACATTAGGTTAGGAAGAGATCCACGAGAAACGACAGGAGAACAGTGGCAAATAAATGCTCCTAATAAAAACAAGCTTTGGCTTACAGGGACAGGTATAACTCCTACTGAAGCTTTTAACGGCTTAATGCAACGTATGGCAGAAACAGGACACTTTGAATCTCCAGAATGGTTGGGGGCAGGCGCATGATATTTACTAATACTAATTATAAGACGGCTCAAATAGGATTGCAATCATCTGATAAATGGGTTATTGATGTGGAAACGAATGGCCTTAATCCTTATGGAGCGAATCAAATTTGTGGATTAGGAATCGGTTCTTATGATGGAGAATCGTCATTTAATTATTATTTCCCCTTTCGGCATCAACAAGGAGAAAATTTAACGGAGCAGGCTCGACAAGAAGTAATAGGGTGGCTTAATGAAATCCCCTCTACTTTGATTGGATATAACATTAAGTTTGACCTCCACTTCTTAGTTAATGAAGGATTAATCTTAGACCATCAACGATTGGTTGATGTCCTAGTGATGGTACGTTTAACTGAGCATACTGCTATTAGAGACTTGGGATTAACAGATACTATTAAGCGTAGCTATGGTGAGGAAGCAGCTAGCTATGATATAGAGACTAAAAAATATTTACGAGAACAGAAATGGCTCAAAGACTTTTCTATGGCACATCCTGATATATTAGGTGAATACTGCAAGAAAGATGTTTGGTATACACAGAAACTATATTTAGATAGATTGCAACAGATACAACAAAGTAATCAAATGAATATATTTGATATGGAATGTGAGTTAACTAAAGTATTGTTTGATATGGAACGGCGTGGAGTTATAGTTGATATTGAATATGCTGATGAGGTATCTAAGAAACTTATTCTTCGTAAAGAAGAAGTAGCTCAAAGTATATATAGTAAGGTTGGGTATGAATTTAATATTAGTAGTACTCAACAACTAGGAGAAATATTTACAAGCATGGGCATTCAGTCTCCTGTCAAGACTCCTAAAGATAAAGAGTCATGGAGTGAGGTTGCATTAGTACAAATAGATAATGAGCTGGCAGGCTTAGTTCGTCAGTATCGTTCTCTGGAGAAACTTCAATCTACGTATATTAATCCGTATATTGAAACAGCAGAGCTTCACACTTCATTCTGTAATTGGGGAACCCTAACAGGTAGGCTCTCCTCTAGAGAACCCAACCTTCAGAACATCCCTCGTACCCACTTTAAACTTAGTGATAGGTCTTTATCAGATGAAGAACGAGATATTGTTAAAGGTCGAATAAATGCAATTGTATCGTCTAAATCTAAGGGAGATTTATCTGATGTAGAACTTAGTAATTCCGTTTTAGATACGTGGGGGTTTGTAGGCGATGAATCTTTTGATGCTTCTGATGTAGACCAAGTAGCGGTAAGGAGATTATTTATACCTAGACCGAACTACACCCTGGTTAGCTTTGACTATTCACAAATGGAAGTACGTGTCTTCCTGAGCTATCTCCATAACACAGAGATGGATGAATTGCTAAATAGAAATGATGTAGACTTCCATAGTGAATCAGCTAAGATAGCTTTTGGCATTAAGGAAGATCATTTGGAATTTAAATTCTATAGGCAGATGGCAAAGAATATTACGTTTGGTATTCTATATGGATTGGGCAATAAAAGATTGGCTCAACAATTGAGTACCACAACTGACCAGGCGAAAGCTTACAAGCAACAATATTTTAATAATATTTATGGCTCTCGCTCGTTCATTAATAGAGTTATCTCTACGGTTGAGTCACGGGGATGGATAAAGAATCGGTATGGTCGTATCTATAGACTAGATAATACGTTGGGATATAAGGGTGTGAACTATTTGGTACAAGGCACCAGTGCTGATATTTTAAATGAGAGGATGATATATGTACATGAATATCTCAAGGATAAAAAGAGTAATATCTTGCTGCAAGTCCATGATGAAATCATTTGTGAAATCCACGATGACGAAATACGTGAACTACCACAGCAAATACAACTCATACTAGAAGCAAACAGTTTAGATATCCCACTTAAAGTTGATATAGATGTATGTGACGGTTCGTGGGCAACTAAATCTAACTGGGCTAAATGGAGTTTACCAAAGCTGAAATGTGATATAATAGAAGACTATATAGATTGGGATTAGAGGAGGAATAGAATGGCTAAAGTAAGTGTACATCTAGGGTTTACGTTTAGGGTAGGTGACTTGGCAACTAATCAATATGGTCGAGTAGATTTATCTATAGACCAAATTGATACTTCTTTGCCGATTAATCAACAGATTGATGAAGCTGGTATGGTTGCAGACCAAGTATGGCATGTGTTGAAAAATAGGATAGATGCTCAAATTGAAGAGGTACTAGATAAATAATATAAAGGAGTATTGCATGAAAGATAATGCGAAAGATGTAATTGAACAGTTGTTAGGAAACAAGAGGCTGAATCTTAAACGGGGGAATAGCACGGAACTAGACTACGATAAAATCCCTTTTGGGATACCAGCTTTGGATAAGCTTACGGGCGGTGGTATAGCTAAGAAGCGTATATCTCTGTTGTATGGCCCTCCCAATGTTGGTAAGAGTTTCTTGGCTTCACAGATAGCTGTGAATGCTCAACATAATGATGACCTTGTAGGGTGGGTAGATACAGAACAATCTTGGGATCCCGCATGGATGGAAAAATGTGGGCTGACTACGGAAGATGTACTGGTCAGTCAACCAACGATTGGAGAAGAGGCATTTGAGACAGTTAGAGAAATGATGATGAATGGGGTAGGACTAGTCGTACTTGATAGTATGGCAGGGCTTGTTCCCTCTGCTGTTTATGAAGAAGAGTTTGGATATAATCCAATGGCATGGCAAGCTAGATTTGTGAATTCCTCTCTACCGAAGCTGCTTCCCCATTTAAAAAATGGGACGGCTTTGGTATTGATTAATCAAATACGTTCTAGTCTTGGCCCTGTATCCATTGATGCAATGCCAGGAGGATTGGCTCAAACGTTCTTTGCTCATTCACTACTACAGGTTAAACGTGACGGATGGATTGAAGAACCCAAAGGTACTAAGGTAGGGTTTGATATGGACATTAGATTACGGAAGACTAAGATAGGTGGAGAGCATTGGAATAATGTAAAGATTCCATTTAGAATTGAGGGTGGTATTGATGTAGTCGAAAGCTTTATTCGTGAAGCTCTTACGCAAGATTTAATCTCTCAGAGAGGCCCGTGGTATATGTATGGGGAAGAGAAGATTCAAGGTATGAACGGTTTAAAACATTTCTTTATTGAGAATCCATCTCGTCTTGAGGAGTTAAAAACGAGTGTTACCTAAAGACTATACTAAACAGGAGAATGTTATAGCGGAAGTTTTATCTGAGATAGGACTCCGCTATGACCAACAAGTACCAATCTCTGGATACATAGCTGATTTCTTTGTCCCTGAACTAGGAATGGTGATAGAAGCCGATGGTATCTATGGACATCTTAAAAAACGAGATGTTAAGAGGGATGCAGATATAATGCGAATCTATGGAGTTGAAAATATACTTCATATAAAAGAAAATTCTAAGGTGGGGGTGAAGGATACATTATGGCAGGCGTTAAACAAATTGGCAGAAGAACCGCTGTTACAACAACCCGAAAGCGCAGAACTACCAAGCCCACGATTAGTGTAGCGGTTAATCAAGATGAATGGCTTGTTAAGACTTTAGATGATAGATTACAGAAGCAGCCCCACCCTAGTAGGGGAGGCAAATTTTATCCTTCTGTTTTAAGTAGTCCTTGTGATAGGTATGTGTATTTAGCCTTTTATGGTATGGCTGCGACAACCCCTATCTCAGCAAATGTTAGACGTATCTTCGATTGTGGAGATTATCTAGGATATAGATTTTCTAAATATTTTAAAGAAATGAATATCTGGGTAGCTGAAGAACAATCTGTTTATTTAAATGACCCCCCTATTGCAGGGAGATATGACTTCTTAATACAGCATGAAGTATATGGAAAGACTGTCGTAGAATTAAAATCTATTAATGATAAAGGTTTTAAATCATTAATTACTGATCCTAAACCTGACCACTATCTTCAACTTCAGATGTATTTAAATCTGTTAAAGTTAAAACATGGTATTGTATTATATGAGAATAAGAATGACCAACAGGTTAAATGTTTTGAAGTAATTAGGAATGAAGAAGTTTGGACTCAGCTTCTAGAGAAATGTGAACGCATTAGACGAATGGTTCGTATGCCTGTGATGTGTACAGGTGAGAAATATTGTAGATGTAAAGAGGTGCCGAATGGAAAAGCGATGGACTCCATCATCAGCAATAACGAAAGCTGATGAATATGTAAAGGATGTAAATGTTCCCTCCATGAAAATTGATTTGGGGGAACGGGAAGAACTAGATTTCTCTTCTCTTATGAATGCTGATACTAAGAAGCTAGAATTATTCCTCACAGTATATGGTGGATATAAGGCCCACTTAGAAAGAGAATTGGCAGATATATCTTCTAAGAAGAATGCTTATGAAGCAGCATTTGAAGAAGCCTATTCTGCTGCTATCTTTAAGCTAGCTGATGAGAGGGAGACTATTGGTAAGAAGAAATTAACTAGGGAAGAAGTACGTGGTGCTGCCTTTGGTGTATATGATGAGCTGAAGGAAATGAGAAAGACTGTGATTGAGTATGAAACGATTCATACTAGAATCGAGGGTCTTCTTAAAGCCTATACATCAGGGTTTCAAACCGTGTCTAGGATAGTAGCCCTACGTACTTATAAGGAGAGAGAGTAATGCATAAAGTAGAACCGAAAGTTTTTATGGTAGCTGAGAATACCATCAATGATACGGAACTCCACGGTTATCTTGAACACATTGGAGCGCAAGGATGGACTTCTAAGAAGGGTAATAGAGACATTCATGTTGGGCGTAACGGGGAAGGACGAGGTGACCTTAGAGAGATTATTGAGGTGATGGGGCGAGGATGTTATAAGTCCTTTGGGACAGAACTTAATCCTAATATAACTAAGGTACGTGAAGATAACCCAACCTATCTTAAGAATCTAATTGATATTGGGCATGGCTCAGTTCTTGAGCATGGGTGGGTATCCTTTATGATATGCGATACCAGTAGGGTAGTTACCCATGAGCTTGTAAGGCACAGGGCTGGTACTGCCGTATCTCAGGAGAGTTTACGGTTCCTTAGGCTAGAGGATATGGGTCTTTGGATACCAGAAGCCTACAAGAATGACTCTTCTTCTCAGGATATCTTTGAAGAGACTTGGGAATACTTAGAACTTCAATATGCTAGATTGATAGAACGGGCCGAAGCTATTGAAGGGAAAGACTTTGATAGTTTACCGTTTAGTAAGAAGAAGTATTATACCTCTGCTGCTAGACGAGTGGCTCCTATCGGAGTAGCTACCAATATAGGTTGGTCATGTAATATCAGAGCAGCAAGATATATAATTGAAATGAGGACAGAGGAACATGCTGAAGAAGAGATTCGTTTAGTATTTGGAAAGATTGCTGCTATCCTAAAACATAGATATCCTGTATTGTTTGAGGATTATGAGGTTGAAGATAGGGGCTTTGACGGTAATCCAGAGTACACTACTTCTCATTGGAAAGTATGATATAATGTACTACCTGGGGTTGGACTGCTCAACTAAAGCTATTCATGGTGTCCTTCTTGATGAGGAAGAAAACATTGTGGAACAGTTTAAGTGGGCTAGTTCAGCCTCAACTTATGAAGAAAGGTTCTATGAAATATTAACAGGTTTTGAAGAGAAATTGAGTAAAATAGATATAAGAGGTTTGTTAGTTGCGGTAGAAGCAGCTATCTACATTCAGAATCCTAAAACAACTGTCGCCCTTGCTGCGGTAGTAGCAGGGGCCAAATATATTTGTTATCGTAATGGTTATTCATGTATGTCTGTAGACAATAAAGTTTGGAAACGTTATGTATTACAGGCAGGCAAAGCTGATAAAGCTTTCATTAAACGATTCGCAATGGAGAAGTGGGAAGATATTAATAGTAAGGAACAAGATTATTCTGACGCAGCCTGCGTAGCATTGTATAGAAAGATGGAGGATAAAGATGAGTTTGACATTTTATATGAAAGGAAAAACTGAGGAGAATATAGAGTATAAGGATAAGCTTCCTAAAGATTGGACAGTAGAAGAATTTAGAGCGAAGTATGGAGTAGTGGTTTGGTGTGATTATTTTGAATGTAAACATAATGTGCAATATGAAAATATACAACGTACCACTGGTACACTATTAAAGAATAAAGGATATCAACCATTAGGTAAAGATGCAGGAGTTTGGCGAGGATTCTGTACTAGGGATGAAATTGGATTGAAGATGACAAAGGGTGGAAAACCCGAATGCTTCACTTCTGCGGTAAGAAAAACAGGACATGTAAGTTTTGCGGGATTGTTACAATCTGATGGGACTCCGTATGGGGGAAGCCTTGAATCCCAACACCCAACCCTAGATAATTTTGAGGCGTATCTCTGATGCCTAAAGTATATGACCAAGATATAAAATTAAGGGCCATGAAACTATGGATAGAGGGACTATCTGGCCCTAAAATAGTTGCCCATATTAACACTGAGTTTGCTTCGGATGTTAAAATTCCTACTTTGTATACGTGGGCTAAACAACATAATTGGAATGAACAAAAGAATATAGCTAGGACGGAAGCGATAGAACAGATAAAGGAATCTGAAGGACAACGGTTTGCCAGAGCACAATCAGAGCATCTTAATGAATATGAGGGGATGCGTCATAAAGCTGAATCTGCCTTGGGAGTTCTTCAATTTGATAGAGCCTTTGATGCAGCCAAAGTTTTAGATATGAGTATTCAAGGTGAACGTAAGGTTATGGAGGGCATGATTAATCTACAATTTGTTCAGTCCGTTTTAAATATTTTGGTAGAGGAAGTTTCCGATACTGCTATGATTCAACGGATTGCAGGAAGATTAAAAGCTCTGGTATCTCAGGATTAATATGGTTAATAAAGATAGTGAAGTTACATATGATAATGCCTTAGCTCGTTTAGCTGAAGGTTTATTAGCTGATAAGAAATATAATGTTGGTTCTTTCAGAGAATTCTTAGTAAATATTTGGAGTCAAAGTTATGATAATCCTGAGTACTTCAAAGCTTGGCACGTTCAATTAATTGCAGAGGATATTGAAGAGTGTTTAGAAACAGGACTAAACTATGTTTGTGTTCTGCCACGATTCCATTTTAAGAGTACTATCTTAGGTCATGCCTTTAGTGTCTGGAGGTTATTGACTGCGCCCCGTGACTGCGCGGTACTATATCTATCGTATAGTGATGGGATGGCACAGTATCATATCTCAGAGATTAATAAAACTGTCAAAAGAAATCCTTTGTTAATGTCTTGGCTGGATAATAAATCTCCAAAAGCTGACTTCTCGTTTAGATATTCTATTAATAATAAGAATGCTGATATATTACACGGTGGTCTATTTTCATTTAAGAGAGGTATGCATGTAAATGGTGCTTTGATTGCAGATGATATTCTGCGTGACCCTGAGAACCCATTGAATATGGGACAGATAACTAAAGTTGAAGATCACTTTATGACGGAATCATTATTTATACCATTGAAGGGAGTCCCAGTAATTGTATTGGGTACACCTATGATGCCTGGAGATATTTTAAGTAAGCTTCAAGATGATAGTCGGTTTAAGTCTAGAGTATTGCCAGCACTAGATCCTGTCCCTGGACGTAGAGTATTGATGCCTGAGTTATATAATGAGGAATGGCTGCTAGAACAACAGAAAGCCAGACCTAAATCTTTTGCATCAGAATTCATGTTGATTCCTCATTTCTCTACAGAGTCATATTTTGAAGAAGAGGATATTACTAAGTGTGAATCTACTGATTTAGTTAATCTGCCACCAACTCGTAAGTGGCCTTCTGAAGAAGATGAAATGCTCTTTGCAGGGTTTGATGTGGGTAAGAAACGTCACCCGTCCCACTTAGTTATTTTTAGACGGCACGGTGATATACTTGAACAAGTCCATTCATCCTTTTTAGATGGGTGGAGCTATACTGATCAAATCGAGTATCTGAATAATGTCGCTAAGTACTTTGATTTAAACAAAGGGTATGTGGATAATACTAGGGGTGAACTTGAAGAGCGTGGGTTAGATACCGTATGGAAGCCCATGACTTTTACAACCAAGAGTAAAAATACTATGGCTCAAATCTTTGAGACATATGTTCATTCAGGGAATCTACGCCTCATTAAAGATGAACGGCAAAAGCAACAGATTCTATCAGTTAACAATGAATTGAAAGCTCCCGAAACTCCTATGGGTCATGGGGATGCGTTCTTTTCTATAGCAATGGCTTTATCTGCTGCATATGAAACAACCATCTATAAGATTCAAACCTTGGGAAGTGTGCAAGAGTGGATGGAATCAGTTGAAAAGGGAGAAGTAGAAGAACGAAGAAAAGATAAGATGCCAGAAAGGGGAACCCCTCTTCTAAATTTTAAACCTGAAATATCAGTCAATGCTTTAGAAGATGCGCCAAACCCTGACTGTCAAGAAGTGGTATGTTCTCCATCCTTCTGGGTGCCAGAACGTAATTTATGTATATATTGTGGATATAGAGGATAGGAGGTTGTATAAATGGTAACACTTACTGAACAAGCCGAAACAATTTTGGAGACTCGTTATTATTTAAAAGATAACACTGGCAAACCTCAAGAAAATGCAGAGCAAATGTTTCGGCGTGTTGCCAATGCATTAGCAGAAGTAGAGACAAAATATCTGTCATTGCCCGTTGAAGTAGAGTTAGTAGCTACTGATTTTTATGAAATGCTTTCGGAGTTGTATTTCTTACCCAATTCTCCTACGCTTATGAATGCGGGTACTCCAGCTGGTACACTATCAGGATGCTTTGTCCTTCCATTGGAAGATAGTATGCAAGATATAATGAAGACTGCAACGGATGCAGCTATGGTACAGAAGTATGGGGGAGGCACAGGCTTTGCGCTATCTAAGATTCGTCCTAAGGGTGACCCTATTAATACTACACAGGGTAAAGCGTGTGGCCCTATAGAAGTATTGAAAACTCTTTCCCGTGTATCGAGTATGATAACTCAGGGTGGGAAACGGGATGGTGCAAATATGGCAGTCATGTCTGTATATCATCCTGACATTAGAGACTTCATTACGTGTAAAACCTATGAGGGAGATATTCATAACTTTAATATAAGTGTCGGTGTCGATTCTAATTTTATGAAAGCAGTAATTAATAATGCTGCATATCCCTTGGTACACCCTACCACCGATAAAATTACGGAATGGGTTAAGGCTTCTGAAATTTTTGATATAATCATAGAAGGGGCATGGAAGAATGGTGAGCCTGGGCTAGTCTTTATTGATAGTATTAATAAAGATAATCGAGTTAAACAATATCATGGGGATATGATTGCCACTAATCCTTGCGGTGAACAACCCTTGTTAAGTAATGAGAGTTGTAATCTAGGGTCTATTAATCTTATTAAGTTTTTTCAAGATTCTGATTCTCCAGTATGGGAATCTAAAATTGATTGGAGAAAGCTATCTAGCATAACGGAATTAGCTGTACGCTTTTTAGATAATGTTATTGATGCAAATACATATGCTACTGTAGATATTGATAAGATGACTAAATCTACTAGAAAAGTAGGTTTGGGAGTCATGGGCTTTGCTGATTTACTTATTGCCTTAAAAGTTCCTTACAATAGTGAAGCAGCTTTGAATATTGGGCGTACCCTAATCAGTTTTATTAGAGATATTGCTGACCGTACTTCTATAGATTTAGGAGTAGAGCGGGGGCCATTTCCTGATTGGGTTAATAGTGACTACACAAGTAACTATACATATCGTAATGCTTGTCGTTTAAGTGTGGCTCCGACAGGAACTATCTCTATGATTGCAGATACTTCTAGTGGGATAGAACCTACCTTTGCTTTGGCATGGAGGAAATCTAATATATTAGAAGGGAAGAGTTTATACTATGTAAATAAATTCTTTGAGGATACTGCTAGAGAACATGGGTTTTATTCTGAGGATTTGATGGAACACCTAGCTAAAGGTGGCTCATTGCAAGACCGTGAGGATGTACCTGAGTGGGCTAAAGAGGTATATGTAACCGCTCCTGATATCTCTCCAGCAGCTCATGTAAATATGCAAGCTGCTTTTCAAGATGCAGTAGATGCAGGGATATCGAAAACAATTAACTTTGCGAATAGTGCTACTAGAGAGGATGTGCAAGCAGCCTATCTTCAAGCCTGGGAAACTGGATGTAAAGGCATTACTGTCTATCGTGCAGGAAGTCGAGTTAAAGAAGTTCTTACTACAGGATATCTAGCAGAGACATGTGAGTGTGATATACCTTTGATTGTGCAAGAAGCTGGTTGCAGTTCTTGTAAGACTTGTGGGTGGAGTGCATGTGAAATCAGCTAAAGGATTTATAATTGGGCTAGGGGTCTGTGTTATAATGGTATCTATACTAGCCCAAGCTCTGATTATATCAGGTGATAGTTTAGTAGAAAATAGTGCGTTTAGAGGCATATGCCCTCTACACTAGAGGAGATAAATATGATAGGAAATACATTAAGAGATAGGAATAATCAATACGTAGCAACTAAGGATGGGACAGGAACGTGGCGTATACTAGATACATGGCATGATGATTTAAGGTCATTAGACCCTGAAGAAGATATTCCTGATGATAGCTCTGCGGTCACCCTCTTATCAGAGGGAGCATTCTTAGCTGTAGTTAAAGAAGCTGCTCGTTTAGGTGTATTAGCTAATGCTGCCTTTACTGAACAGACTGATATGGAGAAAGAAATATTAGAGAAAGAGTCAGAAGTTTTGGATTTACGGGAAAAATTAGTAAAATATGAAGAGGAGAACTTTACATTAAAACAACAACCTGACAGGAGTGAAGGCTTTGTACTCAAAGAAATGGCTATGAATACATTACTTAAGCTTACGTCTATGTCAGATATACAATCATTAAGCAAGGATTAAAAATATGAGACTATCTGAATATCTACCTGAAGTACCAGCCATGACTCAACAGATGGCTGAGTTAAATTCGCAAATTAATCAATTAGAGTTGATGAAGTCTGCTGGGGATACAGCCTCTTCTCCGTCGTTTGGCTTAGACCACGTAGTAAATACGTGGGTACGCCATCAGATGGCATATCGTCAACAGTTAGTTATGGATATACAAACCATTTCTATGTCTGTGGAAGAGGTACGTTCTCCTGTTACACACATCACAGGGGAAGTTTTTCGTAGGGGTATCGAATGGAAACCTATAGTAAATGACCCTGACCTTGAACAGAAAGAGGTACTAAGTACATTTCTATCTGATTGTAATTCTTTTGGGCAATCTTTAGAAGAAGTCTTAAGACAGTTTCATTATGATGTTAATGTAGTTGATGATGGTTTCCTTTATTTAGTCAAGGAATATTATGATGATGGTAAAGGCATCCGTTCTAAGGTTAAAGAAATTCGTCGGCTCAACCCCGCTTTAGTTGAATATGATTTAGATATGGCAGGGTTACCTAAGAATGCTCACTTTGCTTGTCCAATGCATCGAGAACATTTAGCTGATATTCCAGGTAAATGTAAAGAAGCGAACTGTGACTATGATCGTCAGCCTGTGATGTATAAGTATTACCATCGTAGTCAACATATATATTTATTTGAAAATGAAATAATTCATCTTTCTAAATTCTTTCCATCTGAAACGTATGGGTGGAGTCCGTTACTTACTATCTTTGAAAAGGTATTAACTTTGATTGGAATGGACAAGAATCTATATAGGTATTTCTTTGAACGTAAGATGCCTGGGTCTATGATGATGGTCTTTACTGATGACCCTGAAAGTTTACGTAGGGAACGGGCTAATATAGCTTCTCAAACTCGTATGGATCCTAACTTTATTCCTATGGTAGCGGTATCTGCTAAGAACAATAGGGGTAGAGTAGACATGGTACGTCTATTCCATACCTTACAGGAGATGGATTATCTTCCTGTTAGAGCAGAAATACGAGAACGTGTTGCTGCTATGTGGGGTGTAACTCCTGCTTGGCAAGGTGCACCTGAGGCTTTCGGTGGCCTCTCTACCCAAACTCAACAACTTGTAGTTATGAGTCGTGTAGTTGAGGGTGACCAGAGGCTTTTCCATGAAAAAGTTTTCCCTAAAATTTTAGAAGCCTTTGGTATTACGGATTGGCAACTGTGGTTACCCCAACCTGAAGAACGAGCTGAAGCTACTCGTATTCAATTTGCTCAACAAAAGGTAGCTATCGCTAATCAATATGCTCAGTTAGGATTTACGGTAGAGTTGAAAGACCAAGAAGTATCAATGGAAGAAGCTGAATTTACAATTTCTGGTGAAATGGTACATACTGCTAAGATGAATGAAGAACAACAAATGCTTCAATTACAACAACAGGAACAACAGATGGAAGCACAAGCTCAACAGGAACAGCAACCTCAAGAACCTGAATCTATGGAACTAGGAGGGCAACCCCCTGAGGCAGAGGAAGAAATGCCTATTCAAAACATGAGTTTAGAAAAGACTATTCCTGCCCACAAACGTAAGTTTGGTGGGAGAACTGGGGGCAGAACTCCTGATTGGCATGATAAATCTCCCCTAGAAGAGAGGGATATAGATGAGTATGCTGATGCTAGAGCAAGGAAAAATAATCTTACTCTAATGGAAGAGCCACAAACCTGGGTGTCTAGTTTAATCGACAGGGGTTTTACTTCGCCCTTCATTAAACAAGTTTCTCCTGATGGAAAACAGATGTGGTTTCTGCAAGATAGTATAGATTATGTTGCCCATCTAAATGGTACTGGAGTTGTGCATGTTGAGAAGGCTAGACCAGACCCTGCGGTACATAGCCCCTTTAATCAGAATCATCAAGACCGTGCTATGTATAATCCTACTGGTGCTCATCGACAACATCCAAATAACTATGAAGATGAAGAGGAGGATGAACAACAATAATGCCTGTCACTAAACGAAATGGGAAATATTACTGGGGTAGTAAAGGCCCATTTGATTCTCGTAAAAAAGCTGAGTCTGTTCAACAAGCTGCACATGCTTCTGGATACGAGAAGATGGTTGGCAGTCCTGTTGGAGCTACTGATGAAGGACAGAAACCTAACACGGCTCAAGATGTAGCTAATCGAGAAAAGCATTTACGTAAAGAAGGAGATGGTGGGGGTGACACTGTATTTACATCTAGTGATGCAGGCATATTCACTCCCACACACGGAGGGCATGGAGTTCGTCCAATGTCAAGGAATCAACAAAAGAAACATAAGAAACGTACTGGTGTTGAAAAACTAGCTTCGTTTATGGATGAAAGAAGTCCACATGTATTCTCTAAAGACTTAGATTCTTTGAATAGTTTTATAGATAAATCAGCTTTCCCTTCCGATAATTTTGAATCTCAAAATAGAATGAATAATCCTAAACGATTAGATTGGAAAAAGAAAAAGGCTGATGATTCTCAGAAAGCTGTAGCGCATACGCAGAATCCTCCGTATCAATTCTTTAAAGATAGGGGTGCAGCGTATGCTTCCGCTGGTGGAGGGCCAGCTAATCAAGAACCTAAATACGTAGAACGAAGTAAAAATAATCAAGATAAGGAGAAGTGGTCTGAGTCTATGTTAGCCCACCAACATGATATGGAAAAGAAAATTCGTGGTTATGATAAAGAAAGTAAGAAGAGGCATAATGATGCTGACGAACCGCCAGGCCATGCTTTAGGAGGAGCAACAGGACAGATAGATCATAGTGGTCTGAATAAAATGGAGGGGAGTGCTTGGACAAGGGAAGGTGCTGGAACTGCGGGTGATGCTTTACATCGAGGAGGAGATAAAGATAAAATTCCTCCTAAGAAAAATGAAAAGACTGAAGAAGATACGAAAGAGTATATTAACCAGCTTTCCTTTAAAAAGAATATGGATTCGTTCATGGCTAGATTACAACTGAGTATTGAAGATGAAATGTCCTAAGTGTAATGGTATAATGTATATCAATTTAGATGAAGATTTGAGTTGCCGTATGTGCGGTAAAGTTATAGTTTTAACAGTAAGGAGAGATTATGATTCCAGAGAAGGCAAAATCAGAGATAATAAAAAAGAGGCAAGAAGGGGAAACCTGGACAGCGATAGCGGAATGGATGGAAGAGACAACAGGAATAACAGTGCATCGCAGTACCATTCAACGTTGGTACGACAAGGAGGGGGATTACGTAGACGGGGGAGATAATTCTAAATTAGAGAAACAAGTAGAGACTTATAAGACTGAGGCTGAACATTACAAGAAACTCTATGAACAAGCGTCCGATGAAATCAGTACACATCAGTCTATTGTCGATATTATTCAGACTGTTACACAACCTTTTAAAGAACAGGCGTTAGTTAGAGTTCCTTCTCTTCAGGGTAGGAGAGGGCGAGAACCGCAGAGTGTAGTGGCCCCCCTAGCAGATACACATATAGGAGACAATGTAGATTACAATCAAATGAGTAGCTTGAATGCTTATACGATTGATATCTTTAACGCTAGACTATATGGATGGGCATCACAGATATTAGACTTAGTTGAATTTAGGAGAGCCTTTGCAGATGTTCCTGAGCTGGTTGTACCTCTGTTAGGAGACATGGTAAGTGGTGATATACATCAGGAATTGAGAGAGACTAACCAAGATAATACAATGGGGCAGATGATTCGGGGAGCGAACTTAATTGCTCAAGCATTAATGTTTATGGCTCCTCACTTTGAAACAGTACGAGTGCCATGTGTTGTGGGTAATCATGGACGAATGACACAGAAGCCTCCTGCTAAAGATAAGTATGTAAATTGGGATTACATGCTGTACCAATGGGTAGCAGCATTCTGTAGAGAACAATCGAATATAGAGTTTGAGATTCCTAAATCGTTCTTCCATGTGTTCCCTGTTTGTAACAGGAATATTTTAATTATGCATGGGGATTCATTGAAAGGTAAAGCTGCAACAGGGGATGTACTTAGAACTCTCACAAATATGAGAACAGTATTACAGTATAGGACAGGACTAGAGGAGGAAGTATCATTCGGTCAAGATGAAGATGAAGGTTTTAATAATGCTTCTTTCTTTGACTCTGCTTTTATGGGTCACTATCATAGGGTAGATGAGTTTGATATAGGTACAGGCGAAGCCCATATATGTGGATGTATGAAGGGTGGTGATGAATACGCTTTAAATCAATTGTCGGTTATTAGTAAACCTAAACAGTTGGTTACGTATTGGCATCCAAAGTATGGCTATATTGGTAAAGAGGTCGTATATTTAAATCGGTATGATGGTTCTGAAAATAAATTTAATGATTCTTTGCCATCGGTATGGATAACTACATAGGGGTAATAATGGGTTCCTTATCGGACGAACTAAAACGTAATGTATATGATGTCTTAGAGACATGGATTATCAATAGGCTTACTCAAAATCTTAAAGAAGCAGCACTCCCAGGATTTACAGGTGCTCTATCTGAAGGTGTCCAAGTTCGTCATACTGGTGATACTTTACAAGTAGTGGTTACTGGCCCCGCTGCGGAATATGCTTATAAATGGGAGTTTGGTTTTAAGGCAGACCCTAGTGCTACACACACATCAACATATACTAGACGTTCTAGGTCTGGACAATTGCAACGAATTACTCGTACCTATACAGGTGGGCAGAAACCCCATCAAGTTCCTAAGAAGATGGGTGGTGGCGGGGATACATGGAGAGTTTATGCAGAAGGAGATAGTCCAGGCTCAGGTAAATTTCAGCAAGCATTCATAGATACGATGGAACAACTTGCTCAAGAGGCAGGAAGAATTCTTCCCCGTGAATTAGAAATAACTAGTTTAGATTAGTAAAGGAGATATTATGACTGAACGATTGACGATAACTCATGACCAAGAATATATACTAGCCAGACATTCACGTATGGTTGGTAAAGTATTAGACCTTATTGAGGCATCTATGCCTGAGGGTACTCAATGTGAGAAGTTTAAGAAACTTGTACAAGTACCATTATATGATTTTCGTAATGATATACTCAAGCTTAATGCAGGAAAACCGTTAGAAAATCCTGATTAAATTCTATTTTAAATAGGGTTTTTCTATATTTGTAGTATAATAAATTAGGCATTTATATAATGAAGGTCGGCGGTGGCTTAGACCAACCTTTATTAATATTTTAATGTATTATAAAGGAGGCACATATATGTCTGACGAGATTTTGGAACGGATTGAGAAACAAATGGAGGGCAGTAATTTGGCCCTCGCTGCTGTGGCTGACGTACTAAATAAAATGGATGGTCGTTTGTCTAAGGCAGAGCAAGAAGATGAGTATATAGAAGAGCAAAAAGCTGCCGACATGGAGAAATCAGATTTAGTTAAATCCATAGCATCTGAAGTATTTGCTATGTTTAAGGCTGACAATGGCATGGATGTGGACGGTACGAAAGTACGGTCTGGTAAATCCGTAGCTCAAGGCGGGGATGCTGATGATTCAGCGACTACCGTTGATGCTACTCGTAGCATTGCTGAGGTACAAGCTGTCATTCAAGCTATGCAGAAGGCTGACAAGGGCGACGATGACGATGACGAGGACAAGTATCCTCATGACGAAGACGAGAAGAGTGTAGATAAAGCTGACGACGATGATGAAGACAAGGAAAAAGGTGGGTATGGCATGAAGTCTTACGAGGAGTTAACCAAGCAACTGGAAGACCTCCAAAAGCAGTTGGGTGATTATGAAAATAACATTCAGAACCAGGTTCAAACTGAATCTGAAAACCGCTTGAGGAAGATGGGCTTCCGTGAAGAAACTAGTTTGACTGCTCCTAAACAAATTAACTATAACCTAGGAACTGACGGAACGACTCCCCTAGTCAAGGCCAATGCTCCTGAGGATACTGTTGACCAATTGGTTAACTTGTCTTACAAGGAACTACGAAACATGCAAACCATGATTCAATCAGGCCAGACTGAGGGAATTCCCCGTGAGCTTCTAAGCTAAAAATAAGGAGAAACAATTATGGCTAATCCATCTCTAGCAGAATATCTAGCTCAGTCGCAACGTGGGATGTATCAGTCGGTCTTCGGGCCTGACTATTTGCAGAAAGGTGTATTCACTGTTGACACTGACACTAATATCTTTGATACGACTTATGGTCGTAAAGTTTGGCAGGCATTGAACAACCAGACTAGGTTCTTCAATGCAATCCCCAGAGTAGTCTGGGGTAATACAGCTGGTTGGAGGGTACGTTCTGACCGTGGTTCACAACGTTCCCGTCCTGTAACTGAAGTGGGAAGCCTCCCAAGTGTGGATGTCTCCCAGATTGAGACTATATCGAGCTTGCCTCGTATCGTTTCAACGACCTTCGGTGCTTCCGTCAAGTCCGTGTTCACGGCCCAGATGGAAGGTGGTATCGGGGATGTCCTCGCAATGGAAAACGAACATGCCCAGCTAGACCACATTAAGGAAATTAATGAGGAAATTCTAGCGGGTGGTTTGTATCGGGTTAACGCAGCAGCTGGTGATGCATTTACTGCTGATTTTAAACCCGCAGCTGCTAAACATTTCAAGATTGGTGACACCATTAAACTATATGATGATGGTTCCAATGCTTGGAGGGACACCGCAACAGTTGCTTCTGTTTCTGCTGCTGGCGAACTTTCAATTCGTCCTGTTGGTGGCTCCGAAGTGTGGAGTGGTGGCGTTTCAGCAGCAGCTGGCGATGTTGTTGCAATTCAGAGTCGTGCTGGTTTTACTAGCATTGACGATGTGGTTGCAGAACTTGGAGTACGAGTCGGTGCTAGCGGTAACAACGCTGCCTATACTGATGGAACCGATGGTCAGTTGGCTTATAACCTAACTAACCGAACCGTAGGATTGTGGAATGCTGCTGGTACTGTTCTAGATAATGATGGTGTAGGCCGTGACCTTTCATTGAATCTTCTTGATACTTGTATCCAGAAGGTACGTGAAAATGGTGGTGAGCCAAAGCTCATCCTCATGGGTCACGATCAGTACTTCAAACTAGAACGGTTGCTCAATTCTCAGCAGCGTTATATGGGTCAGGAAGAATACCAAGTTGGTATAGGTTCAGAGCGAACCTTCCCTGGAACCCGAACTGGTCTGGTGTTGGCTACCTATATGGGTATCCCCATCATGCCTGACGCTGATGTGCCTAAGTCAGTAGATAGTTCTGACAATGTTCTAGGTTCTAACATCTATGTGTTGGATACTGACTATCTTGAAATGGCTATTGCCCAACCAACTCAATACGTTGAGAACCGTGACTACTTCGCTGCGAACCAGTTGATAGTTCGTGGTCTGTTGTACACGATGGGTGAAATGCGATGCAAGAACATTTGGGTACAGGCTAAGATTACTGACCTAAACAGTTAATTAACTCGACAGGGGTGGGAGCTTCGGCTCCCATCCTTCTGTCTATTTTTGGAGGATTGAATTATGGCAATTACAGTCACTGTCCCAGGCAACGCTTCAGACATGGCGGGTGTTCCTGGTAATAATAAATATGTCGTTAAGACTGTTACCTTTGCAGCTGGTTCCCCAGGCACTGGTTCCCTTACAGCTACTATGTTAGGGTTGGAACAAATTCATATGGTTATTGCTTCTCCTAATGGAGCAGGCGGTAATCAAAATGATTATGTCTGCCTATATGATTACACTAACTCGACTCTTGATTTGTATGTAGGTGGTGGGGATAACACCAAGCTTGAAGAAGAAGATTCTAACTTAGCAGCAGCATATGAAGTTCGTGTTCTAGCATTTGGTAGATAAGATTTGATATGGCTACACAAGCATCGAAGGAATTGGATGTTAAGTTAGCTGTATATATGGAACGGCTGGATAGTTATATTGAAAGCCAGACCAAGTTAAATGAACAGATGTGTGCTAAACTGGAAGGATTAGACACTAACGTAGATGAGATATATGAATGGAAAAGTAAATTAACGGGAATGAAATCAGCCTACCTGGGAGTGGGGTTGTTGTTTATACATACCATCGCTGTCATGGGAGGATTAACGGTACTCTTTAAATGGTTTCTTTCAGGAGATAAATAAATATGGCGAATATGAAAGCAGACGAGTGGGCATCTTGGGAGGTTGACCCCAGCACCCGAACAGCTGTCCACCCCTTTACAAAGTATGCACCTGTTGCGGATACATTATCTACTACAGCTGCCGATGTTTTTACAGTCAATAGAGGAATCCCTTCAGTAAACCTAGTCACTAATCCCCGCATTGAAGCTACAGATGTTACAATGTTTGTAAATGATAATGCTACTAGTACAGTTAGGAATGTCGATAGCGTAGGACAACTGGGGGCTGCGTCTCTTCTAGTGACTCCTAGTGGTACAGTTGATGATGGGTTCTATTGGACAACCCCAACATTGACGGGGCATCCAGAAGGTTCTTTTATTATAGCTTCTTGTGAAGTTAAGAAAGCGTCAGGGTCTGGTTCAGAAACAGTTAAGATTAATATAACTAATAGCACAGGAACTGAAGTGGTAGCTAGTGCTGCCCATACTCTTACTACATCCTTTATTAAAATATCTGTTATTTACAATTTACCTATGCATAGTCCTTCTACATATAGGGTAGGGGTTAGGGCTGCTGACACAGGTACACAGGCTTTCCATGTAGATAAGATTCATATTGAACATAGGAAAGATGGAACGGTTCCTCTTTATGTAGATGGAGCTGTTGCTCCTATTAATGGGGAACAGTACGAATGGACGGGAACAGCTCATGCTTCTCAGTCTCGACGGAGGGCAGGCATCGCCGCTATTAGAGGTGTTCGTATAACTAATGAACATGCTAGTATTAAAGTTTATATAGCTTTCGATGATACTGCTTCTGCTACTACGGGAATCCCCATAGGTGGTGGGGAGACATGGGAAACTAGTTGGCCTGTAGACTTCAGGACTAATATATCTGCTATTGCAGCTTCAGGAACTCCTGCAATACATGGGGTAGTATGGGGAATACACCAGGGATAACTCTTGGGAAGCCTTCCAAGCCTCAACTAGAAGTACTCTTGGAATCGTCAGGTATCTTAGCCCTCTTAGAAAAACAAGTAGGGCAGACTACCGTAGAAGATATTTCAGGAGCACTAGAAGAATATTCTCGTTTATTTAAAGCGGGGATTGCCTCGTCTGCTGAGATTCTTACTCTGTCCAGAGCTTACCCTAATGATGAAAAATATAGCCAAGCTGCTTCTCGTTTAGAGAATGATCCTGTAGTAGTAGGTGGCCCAGCCTCTGTTGAAATGATTGACAGGGAAGGGCATCTGATTACTACTAATGCTTTGACTAAAGCTTTTGATAAGTACATGAGTAATTTCCGTACAAGGAATGCTATGGTACTTCATTCAGATGTTCAAGTTGGCTGGGCTTTGCCTGCTTATATATCTAAGGGTGGGCAGATATTTAAATCTGGTGTTAATGAACAGGGTTTATTTTTCATTACTGAAGTACGGGATGATACTCGTATAGCTAAAAGAGTGATAGAACAAATCAATGAGGGAAAGCTCAGGAGTTATTCTATTGCTGGTAGTGCTACTAAAGTACAGAACATGCAGAAAGGTTTAATGCCTTATATGCAAGTAGATGATTTGGAATTAGCTGAGGTTACCGTCTGCGAGAAGGGGGTGAACCAAGGAGCTAATTTTGATATAATAAAAGGAATGACTATTCAAACTCAGTCTTGTATAGATGGCAGTTGTTTGATTAAAGAACACGATGATGTGATAGGTAGTCAAACTGGTAAGCTTGGTAAAGACCAAGTACAATACAGGGATGCGACTGAAGTAGAGAAGAATGCTGGTATCATGTGCGGGACATGTAAGTATTTCAATGCGGGAATGAGTACATGTGATTTAGTTAATGGGATGGTTATGCCAGGAGATTGGTGTTCAGTATTCCATCCTATAGATGATTCTCCTGTATTGGAAAATGAAAATAATGTTAGAGAAATTATGGTACTTAGTGAGGATGGGACAATTGATTATGCTAAGTCTTTTAATAACTGGGTACAGAAACTATCCTATACAATAGATATGGGTGATGTCGGTCACAGTGGGGCTTCTGAATTAGATTTAAAATTTCCAGGCTGGCGTAGGAATCCTGTAGAATATAAAGAAGAGATAACACGATTCACGGAAAGCCAAAATAAATTAGAACAATTCAATAAAGCCATCTCTGTACTTGAGGAGAAGAGTGTAATGAAATCTATATGGAATATATTTAAAGCTAATGGGAATGGGAATGGGAGTGGTACTACTGGGAGTACTAGTAATGGGACTGGGCCTAAGAGAAGTCCTATCCCTGCTACCCCTGCTAAGACTGCTCCTGGTGACAGCCCAGGAGAGCCTCCACAAACGACTCCTAGTCCTCCCGACTCTGATGATGAACAGAGGGAACAATGGAAGAGGGAGGAAAGATACAGGGATAAATCTATTGAGAAAGAGGATGAAGGTATGAAGCCTTCTCAGGGTGGGAATGAACCAGCATGGAGGGCTAAAAATCCTACTGCTGCAAAACTTAAGTCTACATCAAAAGCATTGGAACTCTTTATGAAGTCTGAGGCTATGCACACTATTGATAATCTAGGAGGAAGGGAAGCAGAACATCATCAGCTTCTTAGAGAGTATGGCTTTCCTTCTGAACAACCACCTGAAGCTGCACGGTATATTCCTGTAGTAGAAATTGAGACTGATGATTGTGGAATCCCTATTAATAATAAACCACCGTGGGTAGTGAATGAAGCAGGGCAAGAGTTGGGACTATCTCATGTAGATGATGCTTTACATAATCTAACTAAGACATTCTTAACTTGGATGGAGAAGCAGCGTATTCCTACTACTGCTGATCCCGCTAGAAGTGACATGAGCCAACGACAAGCTCAACGTCCTCAAGGCCCAAAGAGAAAGCTTAACTATGGAAGGTTAGGCCAGCGATAAAAAATAAATGCTTTGTGGTATAATTGAGGGGTAGCTTTTCGGCTACCCCTTTCTTTTGGGTATAATAAGATAAGGAGGTGAGAGTATGACGCAGCTGAAATTATGGCCCAATGACCCAGATTGTACATGTGAAGAATGTACTTGTGACCAAGCACAGTTCGGTGTGAACAGAGAATGTGATTGTATGACATGTGACTGTGAGACATGTCATCCAAACAGATGTTTCTGTAATGACCATGCACAAGAACTTAGAGGTCTTTGTGAATGTGATGATGGATGCATTTGTGATTGTGATTGTTGCAATGATTGTGCTAATAAAAATAAAGGAGGAGAATAAGTATAATGGTGGTTTTTGTATCAGCAATAATATGCCTTGGACTATGTGTGGGTTTAGTATGTAAGTGTACTAAACAAGTTAAGACTCCTGTTAAATGGGGCTTACATGATATGTCTAAGTCTCAATGGAACGATTATTTTAATTCGGGAGGAGACATATGAGAAAGAGTTGGGTGCGCTGCCCAGGATGTAATAGAAAGCAACATGCTAAGACTACTAAGGCTGGTACAATGTGTACTCCCTGTGCAAAGCAGGGGAAGGTAGTAGGTGGACGTAGATAATGTTCAGGCCACAAATGTTTATTGCTATTATAGCATTGGGGGTGATAGCTATATGGGGCTTACGAATAGACCATGTTGAAATCGCATCTATGTGTGCAGGAGGTATAATCGCATTGGGTATGAAACTGTTGGACATTGACCCTAAGTAATAAGGGGGTGATCCTCATCTGCAATTGCGCCGTGACCGAGAGTGATTATCACGGCGTTATTGTTTTTTCGGGCTGTTTGTGTTATACTCGTTACGTCCAAAATTTTTAAACGGGGGGCCACCGTCAATGAAATGACACTATCAGAAATTGTTGGTTATACACACCATATATTAAATGCCCCACACGTTCAAACATATTTATCTACTGGGTCATACGAATTATCAATGCCTAAGATATCTATTGTGAGTTCTTGTGGGCCTTTGTATGCAGCTAAAACTTATGGACATAGTTTAATTGAAGTATCATCCTGGTTGTTAGTAGACGAAGGTGAAACCTTAACGACACTACGTCATGAGTGTGCTCACATATTAAAGAATAGATGTGGACTAAGGGGAGAACCACATGGTAAAAGTTATACTGAAGCCTTAAAAATTGTATCGCCCACATCATGGGAGTACGATAAATTTTGGCATCCCAATGCTACAATTGAGGAGGCTAGGTTGCTAATGCATCCAACCGAAAAATCTTTGTTGAGGTGAGAATATGGTTATAGATAATGCAGCTCTTTTTATGAGGACATTACTAATCTTTGGAGCACTCTGTATCTTACTAGGTTAATAGTAAAAAGGGGGTATAATATATAGTAGGTTAAGTAAAGATAATAATCTTTACGAAATTCGTTATTAGATAAGGAGGAGTTATGGATTCAGTTAATTTGCATGAGAAGATACTATACCCTGTAGTTAGGGTTAGAGCTGGTAATGCAGGCGGTAGTGGGGTATTAGTATATAGTGAACCTGACCCTAAAGATAAGGGTAAGTTCATTAATATTCTCTTGACATGTCAGCATGTTATTGATGGTGCTATTAAGATTAGAGACGAATGGGACGCTATTCTTAAACGAGAAGTTAAACGTGATGTGCTTGATGAAGTAGTAATTGAAGTCTTTGATTATGATGGTAGTAAAGTTGTCTCTGCTAATTCAACGACGGGTCAAATTATAGCATACGACAAACATCATGATTTGGCTGCTGTTAAACTCAATAGTAATACTAGACCTCTAGCACATGTAGCATCTATTATTCCTAAAGACCAGATTGGGTGTCTCCAATTGTTTGACCCCGTATGGGTAAGTGGATGTTCATTATTGCATGACCCCTTCCCTAATCCAGGCACTCTCACGTATCTTAGAGAGATAATTGATCAGAAAGCATACTTGATGCAGAATGCTTCTAGTATATTTGGTAACTCTGGTGGTGGGCTATTCCAGGGTAGTGGTGAAGACTTTAATCTCCTAGGTCTTACCAGTAGAGTTACAGTTACTCAACTAGGTTTTGGCGTAGATGTTCAAACCTGGATGGGCTTCAGCACACATCCCGATAGACTATATGAATTCTTTGACCATCAAGAATTACAATTCTTGTATGACAAGAAAGATGATTTCTACAAGGCTCAACATCGTAGAGAGTCTCGTCGCAAGGACGCACTCCGTAGTATTATCTTAGATTCTCAAGGGGTTACGGAGGATAGTAATGACTAATAAAAGAAGTATGGTAGGCATAAGTAATATAATTAAGAACCATTGGCATCCATGTTGTCAGGATAGTCCTGAACAACCTCTAGATGCCCCCTATGTAAGCGATGAGGACTCTATAGAAATAAATTATATATGTCCTAGAGGGCATGTATTTCAATCGAAGAATCCTTTAGTGATTGCAGTTGAAAGTAATCCTGAATATAATAGTGGCCCAATATGTAGCTACTGTTTAGTAGATTGGCATCGTAATAATGTCAATGCGGATAAAGCGTCCTAATGAATAAGTGGCAGAATAGAGATCGAAAACAAGAAAAGAAAAGGTTAGTCAAGAAATTAGACAGTCAACATAAGGATAGAGGTAGAGGTAAAGATTCTGTTCAAAAGAAGAAGGAGGCTCAGTTTCGTAAAAGCTTATCTGATTTGGCTGATGAGTTAATGAGTACGTTAAACGAGTAGATATGAAAATTATTAAACGTCTGTATTGTATGGTTATTAAACATAATTATACAATACTTTTTGTAAGTCAATATGAATCTGCATGTATTGAATGCCAACGCTGCTCATCAAGGAGGATGTTATATGACGTTAGAAAATGATGAAGAACTATTTAATACACCAACCAAGGTTTTAAAATTAAATCGTAATGAAGCATTATATATAGATGATAGTCTAACTATGATGCTAGATGCTGCTGATGGTACTATGATGTTTGCAGCAATGCGACCTCTAGTTGCTACAGCAAATGTTCCTGCTCCATTGGACTTGATTGAGAAGATAGCAGTTGCGGTCTTATTTACAATAGATGATAATAACCTGGGGTATGAAGCTGAAGTTAATTTAAATGATGGTGACCTCCTATGCCTCAGAGAAATATGTCAAAGTTATATTAGAGTGGGTGAAGAGCCAGTGGGATACAATCTCAAACGTAAAATCTATACCGCACTGTACGGGACGGAGTACCGATTGGGGCGACAGCTTGACGATGTACTGGGGTCATTTACCTCCAATAAAGACCCACTCTCCCAACCACTTTTTTCCCACCCAGAGGACGAAAATTTAACACCGTTGTGATAAACTGTTTTCACGTTGCTCGCCCAAACCAACCGCTCACATAGGAGGTGGCAGTCGTATGAATGTGTGTATAGTCTGTAAAAAAGATACTAGCCAGGGCATACTCCCTGAAATGTCCATTCCTTTAATAGGTATAATCACTAGTACTAATGGTTGGTATTCACATTCAGACTGTCTCTTTCCGTTTACTATTACATCCTAACAACGGCTTTGTACATGGCCTCTCTCATATAAATAAATTAGACTTACATGAAGAATGTTATGATGCAAGAGTAGCTTGTGGTAAATGTCAACACGACATTTCTACTGCATTGGGTCTTCCACTAGGAGTAAGTAGAATGTTAAAAGCATATATACTTAGGTTAGAAAAGGGTATACAATATCAACATTTATTTGAATAGTAAGGAGAAAAGATAAATATGGCAGCAAATATATTTGGTGATAGGTTCTTTGGTCGCAGGACTCCTGCCTGGCATAGAGTAGGCACAGTTATGGATGCAGATATGACTGCAACTGAAGCGATGCGAATCTCTAAGATTGGTTTCCCAGTTAGAAAACTTCCTGCCTTTGTTCAATTGGAGAATGGTACATTGATAGAGTCTGGTTACTACGGTGTAGTTCGTGAACAGACTGAAGATGACCCACAAGATAGAATACTTTCAATGGTAGGTAAAGAATGGACTCCTATTCAGGCTTGGGATTTGGCTAAGATGTTAGACCCCATATCTGAAAAATATCCTGTAGAAACTATGGGTGCACTAGGTCATGGTGAAAAGATATTCATGACCCTGGATGCTGGCGAATCACTTATCGCTGGTGAAGACCATAAACTCTTCTACTTGATTACAGACCACCGTGATGGCATGGGTGCATTGTCTATAGCTTTTACTCCAGTAAGAATAGTATGTCAAAATACTCTAACTACTGGTCTTGCATCAGCTAAGGTATCTGTAACATTAAAGCACAATCGTACTATTCATCAAGATACTGAATGGTATGTATACTTGTTTAATAATATGTTGCAGGCTAAAGAAAAGGTTATCCCCGTCATGAATTCATTAGCAGAGTATAGGATAAATGATGAAGAAGCCAAGACGATTATTACTTCTGCATACCCTGAAGCATCCAAGCCTCGTAGACTTACCCTGTCTCAGGACATTACTCCTGATGATGTAAGTAAAGATGTGTGGCTTTCTATCTTGAATGATAAGACACATCATCAAGATGAATACGAAAAGAGGGTAGACCGTTTGAAGGCTATCCGTTCTGGTGCATGGGAGCGATATCAATTCTTTAATGATAAGAACAGCCGTCTTGCTAATACTCCTTGGGGAGCATGGCAAGCTGTAGTAGAGACTGAAGACTTCCGTAAAGGACATTCTAATTCTGCTACTGCTATCTTTGGCATGAGGGCTGAAGCTAAGAGCAGAGCTTTTAAAACTGCTTTGGCCCTGTGCAAGTAGCAACATGTGACATGATTGGTTGTAAGAAGTATGTCTCTGGCTCTATTCAATTAGGGCCAGGGACTCTTCTTGATTTATGTGAAGAACATTTAAAAGAAGTTCACGTTGAATTAGGGAGGGACGAGGATGCAAGAAGACATAAGTAATTACTATAAAGACTTTCTTGATATAGAAGACTTAGCAGTTTTCCTAAAGATTCGTTTATTTTCTCGTGATATACTATTAGATGATCCTCTTGATTTTATTAATGGTTTTAATTTAGCATTAGCTTATGCTTTTAAAGCTCAAATATATGATTATAATGAAGAAGCTAAATTTAGAATTAGTCTCGCATTATGGTTACGTGCATTTATAGACAAGATAGAACAGGGGGGATAGAGGTCACACTGTATCCCCGCCACTCCCAGTGTGAGAGTCACTGTCACCTGGGGCCACTCGATTTTTGCGAGCTGTTGTGGTACACTAGCGGAGCGGTTGAACGAACCGCCACCAACTTTGAGTACAGGAGAGTATAGAAAATGACCACCAATATGGACTTAGTATCCCAGGTTTTAAATGTTTTGACAGATGCTAGAGAACAAGCTGAGACTACTAAGTATGAAGTAGAAGAGAAACAATCCCGCTTGGAAGATATACATACTAACTTAGAAGATAGTTTAAATAATGCAGAGACTTTGATTGATACTTTAAATGACCTAGAGAATGTACTTACTACCCTAGAAGATTCGGTGTCAGAATATGAAAGTGAATTCTGACGCTGGAGCCTTCCAATGTTATATCTGTGGCTTTATGGAAAATGATTACTCATACTTTCAGTATGTAGATATTGAAAGTGAACTCATATGCATGGGCTGCTATGAAAATTATCAGGCCGAATGTGATACAATGATTGTAGAGGATGGAGACGATTATCAATGATTGATAGTGAAGTAACACGACTTATGATTATAGGCACTATAGGGCCAGGTGCTTCTGAAAAAGATATAGAATGGTGTATGAATGATTTACTGGAACGTCATCCTACACTATGGCATATATCTCTGAATCATTATAGAGATTTGTGGGGATATACTAGGAACCCTAATGAATGTCCTACATGTGGTAATATTAAGGAGGAACTATATGGCTTATTACATGACTAAACATTTCGGAATAACCGCTTCAGTAGATGCAGTAAGTAGAGAAAGTGCGGAAGCTCAATTGCAATGGCTATTGAATGAGAAGTCTTGTTTCTGTTATAATTGTCGGGAAACATACTTCACAGATTATAGTGTTCGATTACGTAGTGGATATGAAGATGCTACTGTATGCACCAAAGACCAAAGCATAACATCTAATACTAGATTAGTATAAAGGGGGTTTTCCTCTGGTGTTGGGTTTTGTGAAGCCACCAGAAGGTTTTTTTCTTGGTTGGTTTACCATTACTTTGACTTAAGGGGGTTTATGGATTATACAGAAGATAATATAGAACTAGTAGCTGAAGCTATGATACGTAGAATGGAGGTACAAGATTTATTAAGTGATGCTTTCAAATCTCTAACTGAGATATATAGAGTAAGCCCAGGACATTTCGTAAATGATTCCGCTTTATATGAAACTAATCATAGTAGATATAAAGGGCCATTTATGGAGCTAATAGATTATTTTAAAGATACAATAATAGATGAAGGAGTAGAACAAAGTGCGTAACTATAAGAAAGAGCGAACCAATGATGTCAAGGGTAGTTTCCGAAACATTCTAAATCTAAAACTTAGTTCCGATAGTAAGAAGATTGGAGAACGATGGTATCCTGAAGCACATGAGACTGCTCTAGGTCTAGGTAAATTAGCAGGCTACAAAAATGATACTCGTCGTATTCAAGTAGGTGCTGGTATTTTAGCAGCTCTATCTCCTCAAACTGAATGGGGAGATAACATTCATCTAGCTCATATGTTAATAGGTACAGGGTATGCTACTGGTCAGACTTCTGTTAATAATGAGAAAGCATTAAGGATTCTAGAAGGTGAATATCCTTTAGATATTCTTGGTGGTCGTAAAGTTGTGCCTTTCTATAAGGCTATAGTAAATCCTACAGGTGATAATCCTACTGTTGTTGACCGTCATGCTTCAGCAGTATATATGGGTAGGTCACTTCAAGAACGAGAGCTAAATCAATTACAATCTCCTGTAATCTATAAGAGAATATCAGGAGCATATGTTCATGCTGCTAAGGTAAGGGGAGTACATCCAAATGTCTTACAAGCTCAAACATGGTTACAATGGAGACTAGATAAGGGTATTACTAGAGCAGCAGGAGTAAGGAGTTAATGAGTAGAAAGAAATATGTATTAAGTACTAAGCCAAAGATGGCAAGACCTAATGAAGCTGGATGTGTAGAGGTAACAAATAATCAGGTGGTGCAAAAGCCATCTGATTATAATCTTAGCTTCTATGGGATTAAACAATTAGATCCTACAATAGTTAAACCAGCTAAGATTTCTTCTGAAGAACGGAAACGGATTCTTGCTCAGGAGAATGCATCTATCCGAAGATAGACTATGTGCTATAGTGGGTTGGGGGTAGATGACCAGCCCACTATGGTTTTTTCTTGGTAAGGAGATATTATGGGCAGACCTAAAGGGAGTAAGAATAAAAAGAAGGGAGAAGTACATGCTACTAGTGGCATTTCAATTCTTGAAGAAACTGAGGTAATTAAAGAAAGAATAATTCCTGTATTGATATATAATATTAATAATTCTAGGACTAAGGGGATAGAAAAGAGGATACGCTCTTTAGTAAGTAGACATAAAGAGTTCTTTCTACAAACTAACATCTTAGAAGAGTATAGTAAATATTATATAGATGTAGGTAATTGGGCATGGGCTAAAGAAAATCATAAGTATGGTAAAGTAGTAGGCCATGTTAAGAATTTACTTCCATTCTTAGGAGGGAGTAATCCAATATGGCAGCAAAGACGTACTTATGTTAGACATAATGTTAAGAGGGGTATACATTTTGGATAAACATGTGACTCAGAAGAAAGATAAATTTACTTATAGACCTTGGCGACAATTTAATTCTTGTTATGGTTGTGGTAGGAGCCTCAAGAATTATCCACAAGAACAGAAATTCTGTGATAGGTGTCGTATTCAAATACATGAAGGCTATGAGATATACTAAGGAGAATGAGTATGCCTAAAAAGAAGAAGTCTTGTCTAAATGTAATTAGATTACCTGGCCTAGTACAACAATGTGGTCTAGCAATAGGTAATGGAAAACGTCCACTTGAAATGATTTCAGTATTATGTAAGGAGTGTCAAGATGCCTAATTGGTGTGCAAATAGAGTAACTGTATCTGGTGTAGAAGAAGATGTACAAGCATTCAAAGAAGCAGTTAAATATTCTTACGAGGATGGGGAGAAACTGTTGAGTTTCTATGCCATCATTCCATTTCCTGAGGAGTTAAATGGTATAGGTTCTCCTGTTACTCTAGTAGATACTGAAGAAGATATAGAAAAGTATAAGAAAGACCGTTCTGATTCAGAGTTTGCACTAGGTAACTTACCTATTACTAAACAAAGAAGTCAAGAATTATATGATAAGTATGGTGCTGATAACTGGTACGATTGGTGTAATGAAAACTGGACTAGCAAATGGGATGCTTGTGATGTAAGATTAGATATAGATGAAGGAGATTTTCTGGAGTATCATTTCGATACTCCGTGGGGGCCACCTGAGGAAATATATTATGTCCTCAAGATGCAACATCCTAAGGTACATATCTCATGGTTCTATGATGAACCAGGGATGCAGTATGCAGGATATTTAAATAAGGAATAATTATGATAGAGAAAATAACATTCAACAAGATAAATAAGCCTATATGGGTTCCGTCTAGTAAGTTAATAAACATATGGATGGTAACAACTAATGGTATTATAGCTACAGGAGTGTGGTTGTCATGGCTACTATAGACCAGATGTTTAATGAGATTGTAGATATAGTTGTTGAGTATAGACCTCAAGGTGAACCAATAGATAAAATGTTTTACGCATATGAATATGATTCAGATACACATTGGATTAAGATAGGCATTCCACCTGAATGGTGTGATGAGGAAGAAGATGACTAATAATCCTGGTGGTATTCGTTGGGAAGATGGAAGTCCAGCTTATAATAAACAGGTGAAAAGCATGGGAGTACCTTATTCACATATTAGTCCTGAAGAAGCAGAAGCAAATAGAAAACTAAATAAGAAGTTATTTTCTAAGGAGCCAGAACCATATCCATATACACATCCAATAAGAGAGATACCAGACTATAGTAAGGTGAAGAAGAATGGATAAAATATTCAGAGTAGAAATTTCTGGGTATGTAATACAGAAAGAATATTTAAATCATCCCAGCGAATGGGATTGGTCTAAGGTAGTACAACGATGGCAAGACTTTGTTGATATACCTAACATTAAAATTACTGCAATGGTAGAGGATACTAATGAACAAGACTGAAATGTTAGATATGATTGATAACTTAATAGTATGTGTACAAGACCCAACTCCAACATCTGTAGATAATTTACTTGATAGTCAACTACAGTGGAAGGATATAAGTGACCTAGAAGATTACTATAGAGATACAATGTTTGAGTTCTTAATGGCTCATCCCCAAGATTTTAGAGAAGATTACTACTGGGAGTTTTGTGTTGATGTCTAATGAAATATGATTTTAATATAGTAGAACTTGATGCTCGTACAGCAATAGATTTTATTCAAGAAAGACATTACTCCAAGGTCATGCCTAGGTTAACTAAGCATTACCTGGGTATCTATGATAGAAATATCTTAGCTGGAGTATTAACATTAGGCTGGGGTACTCAGCCTTATAATACTATTCATAAATTATTTCCATCATTGGAGAGTAAAGATTATTATGAGATTGGTAAGATGTGTATGGATGACATCTATCCCAGGAATTCAGAGACTCAGATGTTATCCAAAGTTTTTAAATGGTTCAAACTTAATTGCCCTGAAAAGAAGTTTCTATATACCTGGGCTGATGGGATTGTAGGTAAGGCAGGCTATGTATACCAAGCATTTAATTTTTGGTATGGTGGATATATCTGGACTGATATATATATTGGGCCAGATGGAGAGAAGATACATCCTAGGTCTACTAGGAAACTATTAGAAGAGAATGCTATCTTCTCAGGTAAAGAGAAAATCTTCTGGTTAACAGATGACTTCATGACTTATAAGAATATCCGTAGGATAAAGGGAAAGCAGTTCAGATATATACTTCCTCTTACTAAGGAAGCAAAGAAGTTAATGGAAACATCTACAGTTAAATGGACTAAAGATTATCCTAAGGAAGGAGATTTACAATGGAAGATTAAGACAGGGTTCAGAACATATGAACCATTAGAATCTATGCCTTGGTTTGATTTAAGTGTGGTTAATATTAATACTGCTAATGTAAATTCTCATAAGGAATTGGTGTGTGCATGAAGTGGAAAGTATTTACAAATAAATATTATTGGTGTAGGGGTGAGTATATTGTTGAAGGTGCTACTGAAGTAGATGCTATAGATAACTGGGAACAATATAAGTTTATCTCAGAAATTGACCATGATGATTATGAATTAGAAGATGACCAGATTGATTGGGTAGAAGCTATAGAAGAAACTACTCAAGAGGAATCTTAATGATAGGAATATGTAAAGGATGTGAAGAGAAGACATATATTATAGAATATATAAACGATGGAAATAACATAGGAAATTATTGTAGTGATTGTATGACTTGTAATAAATGTGGTGAAGTATTACCTTCTGATAGATTAGCTTTTATGCAGCTCTATCAGATAAAAGGACAGACTGCAATGATGTCTGTTCCTGCTAAGGAATGCGCTCACTGTATAGCTAATCCAAAACTATGGAAGGATGTTGAAGAAGATGTCAATATATTTAACTAACATAAGTGGAAGGAAATATCTTCAAGGAATAGATAGTACTGGTTTAAGTTGGCGACAATTTGAATTAGATTATCATAACTATCCTGAAAGAGGAAGATGTTTTCTGTGCGGGAAGGAATTAGAATTTGGATGGAATAATTTAGAACATCCAGCTAATCAAGTTTGTGATAATGAAATTGATTATGAAAATAAGAATACTTATTTCTTCCAAGATGAACTAGAAGATTCTAAATATATAGATAATATTTTGTCTGATGTTATTAGTAATAACTGGTGGCAATAGACTAAAGGGTTTTGAATGTCTGGGGGTGGGTTTGTGGCTCCCAGACATGGTTTTTTCTTTTGGGGTAACTAAATATATTCTAAGGAGTGAGTAATGGCAGAGCAAATTAATGCAAAGCAAGAGTTTAACATTTGGGACGCAGTATATGATGATGTAGAAGTAGAATTTACTGAGGATGGCTTCATGATTATGAAGTGTAGACCTGGTTTGTTTGACCTTGAAGGTAATAAGGTTGCTGAATCTCGTCCCTCTAAGTCATCAGGTAAGACGCAAGTAGTCTATACTACAGGAGGTAATAAACCTGTTAAGACTCTAAAGAATGGTAAGGTACTGAATCTAGGAATAACGGCTTATGTAAAATAAATGGTATAATATATAGGAGGAGAGAATATCTCCTCCTATATTCAAATAAGTCTGGGAGAGAATAATGGATGAATCAAATGAGTATCCACCTAATCCAACGAATATGCCTGATGAAATATTTCAATCAGGAGTTGATATTCTAACAAGTCTTGTAGATGTACAAGATGGTGGAAGTGATATGACACATATAGAATCTATTCTAAATCAACCTGGAGTAGATGCTGCCTTATATCTTTTGTATCATGGATACTGTATAAAGAGAAGTATTTATGGAGAAGCATATAATGAGATGATAAGACAGAAAGAATTTAGAACTCTTTTACAAACAGCTGCTTCAATCGGAGTTTACATGAGTAAACATAAGCAAGATGATTTTGCTAAACTTGATAAGATGTGGGATATTCCATACGAAGGAGAGGATGATGTATAAAGTTTATAGGGTAACAAAGACTCCATTGGTAGAAGGAATGGGAGATAAACAACATGTGGCAGAGTTTTGGAATCCAGAAGCAGCAGAATTAGCTGCTACTAAAATGCAACTTCGTTCTAATGAAGAAATATCTATTGAATATACTTCCACAATAGAAGAAGCATTGAATACGGATTACTTTGACTGAACCTAGATGGGAACGTCGAGATAAGAAGAAGAAGGGTGCATGGTATAAAAAAGCCATGCACTCTAATAGAAAATCACTTGAAGTAATAATTGAGGTATTAAGGAATAGGTATAGGAATGTCAACAACAATAATGGATGATTTAAAAGTCTTAGGGGAACAACTTGAACGGCTTCAAATAGAAAACCGATTACTCAGAGCAGCATCAGAAGAGCAGAGGGAATTAAATGGTACGTTAAGAGAAGAATTAAAATATAGAACGTTTACTATTAAGGTGCTTGAGTCTTGGGTTTCTTGGTTTAATACCTGGTCTATAATGCTAGATGGAACAGCTTTTGATGAAGCCTATGATACTTATAAACTTACAAAAGAGTTGCTTGATGATTTAGATATAGCTATAGGGAGAAGAAATGGAACCAGCATATAATGTTAATCCAGAATATGTTAGACTAGTACCTTCTTGGGAAGCAGCAGCTACAATCTTTACTCAAAATTTATTATATGGTTCAGATGTATCTATTAAGCAAACTAGTGTGAATGAATTAATTAAGATGGGTGCAATGATTGACCAGTATAATAATACAGATACTATGACTGAGGAAAATCAAGACGAGGTATGGGATTGTCAACCATGAGTGATTTAGATTATCATATAACTACTATGTTAACTGTTCCAACTTCTAAGGCTCCCGCTATTGACCTGTTGTTATCTTCAGTTGTGGGAAAGAGTAGAGAAATTCAAATAGCCTCTCATAAATGTATGACATGTGGAGGAGATGCTATAGATTTTAAAGATGATATCTCTAGAAAGGAATATAATATCTCTGGTATGTGTCAAGAATGTCAGGATATTATATTCGGATAGGAGGAATTACTATAGGTCGTAAGCATAAAAATCGTAAGACTAAGACTACTCATAAAGCAATTGAGAAAGAGATTCTAGTCGCTGCGGTAGTTGATCAAATTCATGAAGATATTGGTAAGGAGGAAGTAGATACTCTCAGGATGTTAGTGGAATATTTACCATCGGGTGTTCTACTATCTTATCTTCCTGATGATTACTTGGATAAGGATGAGAGATACATTAACTGAAATGACTTATTGGACTATGGCTCAGTGTGTCCAACAATTAGAAGAGGAAGTCAATGAAAATTATTATAGGAATGGAAGAGGAAGTGCTGGTAGTCCTAAGAAAGTTCTTCAACGCTATGGTTTTAAAATTAGAAGAAAGGATAAACTATTAAAGGCGGTTAAAGAATATTTGAAGAATGTAGATGTAGTTAAATATTAATCTTGGGTTTCCGTTTTCGATTGGGGGGTTGTATTTGTGAATCCCCCAATTGTTTTTTTCTTTTGTGAGGAGTGTTATGTATAGAGACTATGGCATGTCTAAAGATGAGTATGAAGAATATTATGGAGAACAAGTAGTAAGATGTAGAGTGCATGGTATTACAGCAATTGATAGTTGTCCAGTTTGTGATGAATTAGACCAAGAAGAAGAAGATAAAATAGAAGCAGAAGTAGAAGAGGAGTTTAAGAATGACAGTAAATAGAAATCGTGGATGGCCTCACCGTTATGTTGGGTCTATTGAGAAGACTGTAGAATATTATGGTAGTAGTGCATCTGAATATATAGATTTTGTATCTGAATGTTGTTATAGAGGGCCAGCTACGGAACTCGATATGTCTAGTATGAAGTATGGTGGGCCATCAGGATTCTGTGGTAAATGTCTAGATAATTGTATCTTCATAGTTCAGTGTCATAATTGTGGAGATAATGCAGTCTTAACAAGAAAAGATTTTGATCAATATTGTCAGAAATGTAATGATTGGATAGAATCATTAGGGTGAGGAAAGATGTCAAGTACAACTCAAGATGTTATTTTGTACATTAGGAATGTGCATCCTACTATCTCTACTATTAATTTATCTGTTCTCTTAGGAGTTAGTAGACAGAGAATAAATCAAATCCTAAAAAAGAATAACCTTCCTACTAATACTCGTACCCCTAATCTATGTGCATATTGTAGTACTCCATGTCGTAAACCACTAAAATATTGTAGTAGTACATGTCGTAGTGAGGCGAAGAGATTAGATTTTACTTGTGAGGAATGTGGTATAGTATTCCAAAGAACTGTAACATATGCTAATGCAAGAGCAAAGAGAGGATATAAACATACATGGTGTAGTAAGCACTGTCAGGGTAAAACTTTAGGTAGATTACATGGATGGAACACAGGGTCTACAAAATATAATTATAAGAGAGTTAAGTATGAAAACATATAAGGAAGCATTAGAGAAGGCATTAGACTGGACTAGTATTAAACCTTATACAGTATCTAAGAATGCAGCTAGAGTTTATATACAAGCTCTGCCTCAAGCAGAATGGGAGGGTGAACAGTTTTATAATAGTAGTGCTAAAGGGAGAAGGACACAACTAATATATATTCTTAGTAATCTTCAAGGTTGGCGTGGAGAAGAAGCTAGATTAGCTAAGGCTATTATCAAAGAACAAGTGGAGAAGGATAATGAGTAATAGATACTGCAATCGTTGTGGGGTTCAGACTGCTACAGATGAGATGGAGTTTGAAATAGGTACAGCAATGGGAGTATCACAAGAAGCTAGGATAGAAGAGTTAAATAGTCTTAGTGAATGTCCTCAATGTAGAGAGGAAAGAATCTATGAATCAGTTCGTAAAGAAATGCAAGAAGATTCAGGATACTATCTATGTAAGCATGGTTTTCATGAAGGAGAAGATTGTTCTATCTGTGAGCATGATGATGGAAAACATGTAGATGATTTTGAACCAGAGTATCCTTGTCCTCTTTGTGAGCATCCTAATATGGATAGGCAGTCCAATGAAGATTTGTTTGTGGAATTAATGAATTCTTATAATGAGTGTACTAACTAATGCTTACTAAGAAAGAATACATAAAACAATTAGAAGAACAACTAGATATATATAGGGAACTTATGAAGAAGTCTTGGGGTGAAGTACCTATACTGGAACCTGTAGTAGAGAATGTACTAAAGGTAAGAATGGACTTTGACCTTGGAGATTTTCCTCATGAAGGACAGACCTATATAGTAGAACCAAAA